>Ga0114931_10001760_pt1 | contig 27499 bp, 28 predicted proteins | sample 2SBtaG_FD_89579 | JGI IMG/M metagenome (GOLD analysis project Ga0114931, IMG submission 89579) | Deep subsurface microbial communities from Kolumbo volcano to uncover new lineages of life (NeLLi) - 2SBTROV14_V59a metaG | ecosystem: Environmental > Aquatic > Marine > Volcanic | place: Kolumbo... | reverse complement strand
TACGGCAGCCCACAGCTCCTGCGTGGCACACTGCAGTGGTTCATGACCCCGCACCAACTGCGCGGCGTTCGCGAGTAAGCTACCGTCCGGCCCGCCCGCCCGCGCCGGGTCATCATTCCCTCCCGTCCTAACCGAAAAATTTTGCCGCTTGGAACCTTTCCCGGCGCGGTCCGGTTACTTCTGGTTGGAGGGATTCTGGTGGACAGCCGAAATTTCAACGACGCCGACATCAGCGCCGTCGTATTGCCGTCTCAATATTGGTCTGCCACGGCCGCCAGGGCGGCACAGCCGGAGAGGCGGTTGATGGCCGCCGTCCTCGAAGAGGCGATTTCGATCCTGGCGCGACCGCTGGAAGAGCTCGGCGAGGAAACGCGCAAAGCGGCCAGCGAAGCCGATCTCTGGCTGGCCAGCGATGACCGTACGGGCCCCTTTGCCTTCGTCAGCATCTGCGACGTTCTCGGTCTCGACCCAAACAGCGTCCGCTCGGCAATCGCGCGGATTCACGATGGTGACGACGAATTCGTCCGGCCGCGCATTTCAGCGGGCCGCGGCCGCCATCGCATTCGCCAAGACCGACCGAGGTCGCGGAGCGCGGCCTGACCCGGCGTGCGCCGGCCGCTGCGGAACGAGCGACGCCGTCCGCGCAAGGCCACTCGGGTCGACCGCAACCACACCCCGGCTTGCGTGCGGGAGTCTCACCGTGCGAAGACCAGCAGCATGCCCAAGCACATTCTCGCGCCCACTCGAATCGAAGCCGCCGGTAACAAGACCAAGCTGATCGACGAGTACGTCGGTCGGGTCAACACTTCCAGCGATCACACCAGCGTCGCCCATATGCGCTCGCCCGCCGGTTGGGTGGAACCCGCGCAACGGCCGGATTTCGAAGAGATCACGGTGGTGCTCAAGGGATCTCTACGGGTTGAATCCGATGGCGAAACATTCGATGTCCAGGCCGGCCAAGCAGTCGTCACCAGCCCGCGTGAACGGGTTCGCTACAGCACGCCTGGCGCCGAGGGCGCCGAGTACATCGCCATTTGCTTGCCTGCATTCTCGCCTGACAGTGTTCACCGCGAAGACGAGTGACCAGCTCCGTCGGCCAACCGCTCGCTACGCTGCACATCCCTATTTTGGTCGAGGCGGTACTCAGCCACCTCGCCGTCGGGCCCGGCGGCCATTACGTCGACGCCACAGTCAACGGCGGCGGCCACACTCGTGCGATCCTCCGCGCGAGCGCCCCGGCTGGGCGGGTGCTCGCCATCGACCGCGACCAAGACTTGATCGAACGTCTGAACAGAGCGGAACCGGCTCTGGTCAGAAGCGGTCGACTGGTCCCGGTCGCGTCGAGCTTCCGCTGCATCGCCGACCTGGTGGACGAACACTCGTTCGGCCCGGTGCGGGGAATCCTCTTCGACCTCGGTCTGAGCTCCTACCACCTCGACTCGAGCGGACGAGGATTCTCCTTCTCCAAGTCCGAACCTTTGGACATGCGCTTTGGCGCGGGAGAAATCCAAACCCAACGCGCCCGGGAGATTCTCGCCCGCGCACCTACACCCGAGCTCATCCGCATCTTTCGCGAGCTCGGCGAGGAGCGATTCGCATCGCGGATCGCGCGGACCATCGTCGCCAGACGACAGCACCAGCCGGTCGAGACGACCAGCGACCTCCTCGACGCCATCGGAAGCTCGCTTCCGGCAAAAACCAGATGGCGGGTAGCGCGACATGCGGCGCGGGTATTCCAAGGTTTGCGGATCGCAGTCAACGACGAGCTGGAAACCGTCCGCGCAGCGCTGCCCAACGCGTGGAGTGCACTCGACCACGGTGGCCGCATGGTCGTCCTCGCGTTTCATTCTCTGGAGGACAGGATCGTCAAGCGCTACTTCCGCGACCTGGCCCAGCGCGGCGACGGCGAGCTGCTGACCCGCAAACCCATAACCGCGAGCGAAGCTGAGGTCGCCGAAAATCCGCGCGCAGCCAGCGCCAAGCTACGCGCGATCGCCAAGAGATAGAGCCTGCTCGCGTCGAACCGGTCAACCGGTGGCTTCGCGCATGATCGCCGCAACATGTTCGCGCAGTGAGCCGCTGCGCCGGCCGTAGCGATTGCGGGTCGACAAGGCCACTTCCTTGCCGACGATATCGGCAGCAAGCAGGTCTCCGAGGTACTGACAAACGGCCCTGCGCATCCGCTCTTGACGCTTTTGCAGCCGCGCCCGTCGCTGATTCTCGGAGAGCCCCTTTTCCCGAGGATCCGCCAAGGGCTCCGCCAGAAGCTCCTTGATGACACGGCGCAGACGCAGCTCCCAACCGGGAGGAAGGGTCACCACCAACTCGCCGGGTTTGTCACCCAGCCGTGTCTTGATCGAATGCGACAGCGCCATGACGAGAGAACAGGTAGCAGACCTACTTCGTGCCTGTCCAACAGAACTACTCGCCCTTGGAAACACCCAAATGGTAGATTTCGCGCGCGCTCCATCCTGTTGTAGCAACCAGCGATTTCGCGATTTCCTTCATCCCCATTCCCTCCAGTCGCATCGCATCGATGCGACTCCGCACATCCGCGGCTTCGGCGCGACGGGGCGCATCGGCCCCCGCGATCAGCAGCGTCACCTCGCCTCGCAACGGCGTCTCGGCGAGCTCGGTGGCAACCGCCCCGGCAGTACCGCGGACGAAGGTTTCGTACATTTTGCTGATCTCGCGGCCGATGACGACACGCCGAACCCCCAGCGTCCCCTCGAGGTCGCGCAACGAATCCACGAGCCGCCGGCTCGCCTCGAAACAGACGACCGTTCTCGGCTCGTCCGCGAAGCGCGCGAAGAAAGCCCGGCGCGCCGCCGAGCGAGAGGGAATGAAGCCCTCGAAAACGAATCGATCGGTCGGCAATCCGCCGACGCTCAAACACGCAGTAAAGGCCGAAGGACCGGGCACCGGAACGACCTCGATCCCCGCTTCGATCGCCGCGCCGACCAATCGGTACCCCGGATCCGCGATCCCCGGGGTGCCGGCGTCGCAGATCAAGGCGATGCTGTCTCCTTCCAGCAGGCGCGCCACCAGTCGCACCGACACGGCGCGCTCCGAGTGATCGTGGTAGCTGACCATCGGCGTAGAGATACCGTAGTGCTCAAAGAGTTTTCGGCTATGGCGAGTGTCCTCCGCCGCGACCGCGTCCACCTCCGCCAGGACACGCAGGGCGCGCTGGGTAATGTCTTCCAAGTTGCCAATCGGAGTTGCAACCACGAAAAGTTGGCCGGCCATTTCCGCACCTCGCCGCAGACGGCAACGGTTTTCAAGCGAACGTCGGGACGCGCACGGTTCGTCCCTGACGCGCAGACTCGACACAGGCGTCGGCAACCGCGACCGCGGCCAGGCCCTCCTGCAGCGGAATCGGCACCTCGCCACCGCACTCCAGCGCAACGATGAAATCGCGGAGAACCTCACGCACCGTCGGCACGGCCTCGCCAACCGCAATCGGCGTCGCTGCGCGGCCACGCACCCAATGCGCCCGCTGCAACACGTGATCGCCTGCCAGGGTACCGCGCTCGCCAGAGATCTCGATGAGCCCGGTGCGCCCTCGCGTCGTGCGAGCAAGGCTGACCGTCGCCAGCACGCCTCCGTCGAGCTCGAGGCTGGCAGCGCAATTATCCTCCGTTTTCGAGGTGTTGACGCTGGACACATGGGCCGCCACCGAACGCACCTCGCGTCCGGTCAGATAGCGCAACAGGTCGAAACTATGCACACCGGTATGCAAGGCGACCCCCGAACCGGCGCGATCTGGATCATCCAACCACGGCAACAGCGATGGCTCGAAGCGTTGCGACAATGCCACCGACGTGATCGTCCCAATCTCCTCGAGGTGAGCCCGCAGAGCACGTACAACACCGTTGTAGCGCAGGGTTTGCGCGACCATCAGCGGCACCCGACTCGATCGCACCACGCGCATGATCTCGATGGCGGCGGCCATACTCGGCGCCGCGGGCTTTTCGAGGAGGAGCGGCAAACCGGCCCGGGTCGCCCTGACGACGATATCGAGGTGCAGATGCGGCGGTACCACCGCGACGATGGCGTCACACCCGCCCTCGGCTATCAGGTCCCCATACTCGGCGAATCCCTTTGCCTTCGTCACCGCGGCCGTCTCCCCCAGGCGACTCGCGTCGCGTCGGCAGAACGCGTGCAGGCGCAGGCCGGGGAAGTCGTTCTCGATGTGGTTGAGGTACCGGCTTCCGTGCTTTCCAAGGCCGATCAGGCCAATTTTTTCTACGTTCATAGGAACTCCCACGCGCCGGGATCTACGTTTTCTACGAGGCTCCGTCGAGGGATTGCCCGCGCGGCCTTGGATGAAGCGCTCCCCTGGACCAAATACCCGCGCCGGAGCGACGTGTCACCTTCTGAATCTTGTACTAGAACAGTCGGGCTGTTAGCCAACGCGACCAAGGAGTGAACATGCCAGACACGTTCAGCGAAACGCTCGACCTCGAGGGAATTGCCAAGCAGATCGGAACCCCTTTCTACGTATACAACGCCGAGGCTATTCGCCGGCGGATCGCGGCAGTCCAGGCGGTACTGCCAGGCGGGTTGCTGCAAGCACGGTATGCGATGAAGGCTTGTTCGGCCAACCGGGTGCTCGAGGAAGTCGGCTACGGCAGCCTCTGGATCGACGCAGTCTCGGGCAACGAGATCTTGCGCGCCCGCAACGCCGGGTTTGCAATCGGCAACGATCCACCGACGATCCTCTACACGTCCGACGTGTTCCGCGACAACGCCCTGGAGGTCGTATGCGAAAACCAGGTACTGCCCAATATTGGTTCGCCGGCCATGATCGAACAGCTCGTCGACGTCGGTTACCGAGGCCCGATCGGCATCCGTATCAATCCCGGTTTCGGTCACGGTCACGTTCGCGAATGCGACACCGGGGGGCCCAGCTCCAAGCACGGGATCTGGCACCAAGAGCTGGCGTTGACTCGACGGACGGCCGAGGCAGCCGACATGCCAATTGTCCTTCTCCACAGTCACATCGGCAGTGGACCACAGATCGAGGAATTCAACCGCAACGCGGCACGCCTGGTTGATTTCTTCGCCGGCATCGCCGCCGACTACCCCCACCTACAGGCGGTCAACCTCGGCGGCGGAATCCCCCATTCGTACCGCGCGGACGCGACCGAGATCGACCTTGCACCACTCGGCGAAGTTTTGCGATCGGCGCAGAAGACCCTGACCAGCCGTGCCGGCCGCCCCATCAGGGTGGAGGTCGAGCCCGGCCGCTACATCGTAGCGCCGAGCGCCGTTCTCGTCACCCGGGTACACGACATCAAGGCCACCCACGACAACGACAAGGGACCGGGCCACAAGTTCGTCATGGTCGATGCCGGCTTCACCGACCTCCTGCGCCCGGCAATGTACGGAGCCTACCACCACATCACAGTCCACGGAGCTGATGAGTCGAGTACACGCGAGCCAGTAGTGGTCGCGGGCCCCCTCTGTGAATCGGGGGACGTCTTCACGCGCGACGCACGTGAATTTCTGGAGCCGCGCGATTTGCCGCGGGTCGAGCGCGGCAATCTCCTGGTACTGCACGATGTCGGCGCCTACGGCGCACAGATGAGCTCCTACTACAATTCGCTTGGACGGGCACCGCAAGTCTGGGTCGACGGCGGACGGTGTCACTTGATTTCTCGGCGCGAATCCCTGGCAGACGTCACCGCCAACGAGTGCAGCGAACAGCTCTACGTATAGCCACGTCGCCGTCGCGGCGATCAATTCGCTGCAGCACCACGCGCCGAGAGCGGGGGTTGACGGCATTTCGATCGTGCTTAGGTTCCCCTCCGCAACGGAAAAGAGACTTTTTCGAAGGAGGATTTACCATGCATATCGCAATGACGCCGGCTAACCCATTCGAACGATTTCTGGGCCGCCCGTGGGGTTTTGACGAGGTTTTCGACCCGGTGTTTCCGGGCGCGCCAGCCAGCACATCTGTCGCTGGTTTCTTCCCGTGCTTTGCGGTCGACGAGGGCGACGACGCACTCACCATCCGCGCTGAAGTACCTGGAGTCGCGGCCGAGGATCTCGCTGTCGCCGTCGACGGCAACGTCCTCACGATCTCCGGAAAGCGCGAGTCGACCCGCGACGAGGCGAGTACGGTCCAGCGAAGTGAGCGAGCCTTCGGCAGTTTCTCACGCTCGTTCCGACTACCGGACACGTATGACACCGAGTCTGTCAGCGCGAATCACGACAACGGCGTCCTGACCGTCCGGGTGACAAAGGGCAAGGCGGTACGGCCACGCACCATCGCCGTCGAATCAAACTAAGCGAAAGCTACGACACCGAAGGAGGTTGTACTCATGAGCGCCACAGAAATCAGCACGGACCAACGCACCGATCCCATCCCATACCAAACTCCGAGAGTGGAGGTTTCAGAAACCAAGCAGGCCATCCGGCTCTCCGCCGACATGCCCGGGGTTGGCCCCGGCGGGGTCTCCGTCGCGCTCGACAACGACGTCCTGACCCTCGAGGGAGCCGTTGGCGAGTCCGACAAACAACCCGCCCGACGCTACCGGCGCCGGTTCACACTCAACGACGCAGGCCTCTTCGATCTCGACAACATATGCGCCAAGATGGCCAACGGCGTCCTCGAAGTGCAGCTGCCGAAGGCCGCCAAGCCGGAGCCCCGGCGGATCCAAATCACGGCGGCCTGAGCACTACCGAGATAGCCATCGCGGGAGGGGCCACACGCCCCTCCTGCCCACCTCCGTTCCGGCCGCCCACTCGGGGTGTACCCGCGGCGCGTTCCCGGTACACTGCCGGGGATGAGTGAGTTTCGCGACACCGATCCGCGCGACACTGGCGCTTGGCTCGAATCCTTCGACTCGATCATCCAGTCCGACGGGCCGGATCGCGCGCGCTACCTGCTCGACCGCTTGGTCGATCAGGCCACCGCCGCTGGGCTGCCTCAGCCCTTTTCGGCGAACACACCCTACGTCAATACCATCCCTCTCGATCGACAACCCGCATACCCCGGAGACCGTGACCTCGAGCGCCGCATCCGCGCGATTCTCAGGTGGAACGCCATGGCGATGGTGGTCCGGGCGAACCGCCAGTTCCCCGGTTTGGGTGGGCACATTTCCACCTACGCGTCATGTGCGACACTCTACGACGTCGGCTTCCACCACTTCTTCCGCGGCGGTTCCGCGCAGGCCCCCGGCGATCACGTGTTCTTTCAGGGACACTCATCGCCCGGAATTTACGCCCGCGCCTACCTCGAGGGCCGCATCGACTCCACCCTCCTGCACCGCTTCCGGCGCGAAGTGGGAGCTCCCGGATTGTCATCGTATCCGCACCCCTGGCACATGCCCGACTTTTGGGAATTTCCCACCGTCTCGATGGGCCTATCCCCGATCGCGTCGATCTACCAAGCCCGCTTCAACCGCTACCTGCGCGATCGCGGCATCCGCGACACGGACGGGTCCAATATCTGGGCCTTTCTCGGTGACGGGGAAACGGACGAACCGGAAACCCTGGGTGCCATTACACTGGCCGCGCGCGAGCATCTCGACAACCTGACCTGGGTCATCAACTGCAACCTGCAACGCCTCGACGGCCCGGTTCGCGGCAATGGTAAGATCATCCAGGAGCTCGAGGCGATCTTCCGCGGCGCGGGATGGCAGGTGATCAAGGTCATCTGGGGCGATGACTGGGATCCGCTTCTCGCCCAGGACTCGAGCGGCAAGCTAGTCAAGCGAATGGGCGAAGTACCCGATGGCCAGTACCAGAAATATTCGGTCTCGCCAGGGAAATTCATCCGCGACGACTTTTTCGGAGCCTACCCGGAAACCCTCGATCTGGTCCGAGAGCTCACCGACGCCAAGCTCTCGAAGATGCGACGCGGCGGTCACGACAGCCTCAAGGTTCACGCAGCCTACCGCGCTGCCATCGCAAACTCCGACACGCCAACCGTCATCCTCGCCAAAACGATCAAAGGCTACGGTCTCGGCGAGGCTGGCGAGGGGCGCAACGTCACGCACCAGCAAAAGAAACTCAACGAGAAAGAGCTGCGTGACTTCCGTGACCGATTCGGGATCCCGATCGCCGACAGCGAGCTTCTCTAGACACCCTTCTACCGACCGCCGGAGGATAGCGCGGAGATCCGGTACATCAAAGAGCGACGCGAGTCTCTCGGTGGACCGCTACCGCGGCGGCGCACCCGCGCCAAGCCGCTCCGCACCCTGCCGATCTCATGGTTCGCCGAATTCCTAAAGAGTACAGGCGAACGCGAAGCGGCGACGACGATGGTCATGGTGCGGATCCTGCAACGGATCATGAACGAGCCCGAGCTCGGCAAGCTGGTCGTACCGATCGTCCCTGACGAAGCCAGAACCTTCGGCATGGACGCCATGTTCCGCAAGTTCGGGATCTACTCGCGGGTCGGCCAGACCTATGCCCCAGAGGATTCCGAAGTCGTACTCTACTACCGCGAGGCGGTCGACGGACAATTAATCGAGGAGGGCATCACCGAAGCTGGGGCAATGTCTTCCTTTATCGCCGCCGGCACCGCTTACGCCACCCACGGCGTCAACACGATCCCGTTCTTCCTCTTCTACTCGATGTTCGGTTTTCAGAGGATCGGAGACCTGATCTGGCAGAACGCCGATTCAAGAGGACGCGGCTTCCTCATCGGTGCGACCGCGGGGCGCACGACTTTGGCCGGTGAGGGGCTGCAGCACCAGGACGGGCACAGTCATTTGCTCGCCAGCGTCGTACCAACGTTACGCGCCTATGACCCGGCGTTCTCCTATGAGATTGCGATCATCGTCCAGGACGGCCTGCGCCGTATGTACAGCGACGGCGAGCCCTGCTTCTATTACCTGACCGTCGCCAACGAGGCGTACACCATGCCGGCCCTGCCCGACGGCGTCGAGGACGGTATCCGGCGCGGGCTCTACCGTCTGCGCGCCGCATCGATCGACGGTGACCGACCGCGCATCAATCTCTTCGGTAGCGGCTCCATTCTGCGCGAGGTACTCGCCGCCCAGGTACTCCTCGCTGCCCGCGGCATCGCCGCCGACGTCTGGAGCGTCACCAACTACAGCGAGTTGCGCCGCGACGCCATGGCCGTGGAACGCTGGAACATGCTACACCCGCTCGAGGCACCGCGCGTCGCCTACCTGAATCAGGTACTCGGCAGCGAGCCAGCTCCGGTCGTCGCCGCCTCCGACTACATGCGCATTGTCGCCGATCAAATTTCCCACTACGTGCCATCGGAAATGATCTGCCTCGGCACCGACGGGTTCGGGCGCAGCGACACCAGAGCGGCATTGCGCCGATTTTTCGAGGTCGACGCCGCCGCGGTCACCGTCGCCGCAATGCACCAACTCGCCAGGGCCGGCCAACTGGCCAACGCCGCCGTCCAAGAGGCAATCGACGATCTCGGAATCGACCCCGACCAGGTGGACCCGGCGACGGCCTGATCGAGTTTGGTCGCGAAACGCGGCACCTCCCGGCAACGGCGCGGCGGCACCCCCGCGCTGCTTCACCGGCGCTGATTCAAAGTTCTACGGGGATCTCGCGCGCCGCCCGCAGCCACGCCTCGGCGCTCGCGTCGGATGGCATCCGCCAATCACCGCGCGGCGAGAGAGACCCGCCGGACCCGACCTTGGGGCCATCGGGTAGGCAGTCGCGCTTGAATTGACTGGCGAAGAATCTCTCGAGGAAGACCAGGAGCCATTTTCGGATGGTCGCCAGATCGTAGCGCCCCTCGAACGCGTGCAAGCACATACGCGCAATCCGCGCCGGGTCCGAGCCGAAGCGCAAGAAGTGGTACAAGAAGAAATCGTGGAGCTCAGGGACCTACGACGTCCTCCGAGCGCTGCAAGATCTCACCCGATTCACTGGGCCGTTTGAGTTCGGGGGAAATAGGGGTATCGAGAATGTCGCGCAGCACGGCACGCAGCGGTGGGTCGTCGGCGAAGACTGCCTCCGCCGACCACCTGATCACATAGGTGATCAGACTCTTCGGTACTCCGGCGTTCACGCCGTAATGGGAAACGTGGTCGCCGCCATAGGTGCACCAGCCAAGCGCCAGTTCCGACAAGTCACCGGTACCGACGTCGACCCCCCGGTGCCGCGACGCCATCGCCAAAAGAAGAAACTTGCGCACCCATGCCTGGACGTTCTCAAAGGTGACGTCCTCGACCGACGACGGGTGTTCGATGATCCCGAAGATATCTTCTGTTATCTTCGAGATCGGAAGTTCGAAGAACCGCGCATGCATGGCCTGCGCCAGCGATCGCGCGTTGCCAAGCGTGCGTTCAGTCGTTCCCATTCCCGGCATCGTCACGGCGAGGATACGATCGCGGCCGAGTCCGATCAGATCGACGGCCCGAGCTGCCACCAAGAGAGCGTGCGTCGAATCCTGGCCACCCGAAACGCCAATCACGACGCGGCGCCCGTCCTCCGGCAAATTCTCCAGGCGTCGCGCCAGAGACGTCGCCTGGATATTGAACACCTCACGACAACGGTCGTCACGGCGCGTCGGGTCGGACGGAACGAACGGGTGTGCGTCGATGCTTCGCCGGAAAGTCTCAAACACGGAATCGGGACGCGGATCTCGATCATCGCCGAAGTCGACAGTGCGTACCTCGGCACCGACATCGGCGGCGTTGGCGGCAAACGAGGTCTGCCGCGCCCGGTCCTGCTCGAGTGAGCCGAGGTCGACATCCACGACCTCGGTATCTCCGGCCAGGGCGAACCGCTCCGTCGCACCCTGCAGCTGCCCCCGCTCCGCAATCAGCCCCTCCCCGTCCCATGCCAGGTCGGCCGTCGACTCCCCATAACCGGCCGCGCTGTACAATTGGACCGCGAGATTTCGCGCCGAAGAACCGATCACCAGCGAACGGCGGTATTCGGACTTGGCCACGGTAATGTTCGATGCCGACAGATTCGCGAGTAGCGTCGCCCCGGCCAGCGCGGCAAGCGAACTCGGCGGCACTGGCACCCACAGATCCTCGCAGATTTCCGTATGCAGCCGGAACCCAGGGATATGCCGAGCCCTGAGGACGATATCGGTACCGATGGGGACAAGCTCACCGAGAATTTCGACTTCGCGCCGTTGACAGCCACGCGCTGGCGCGAACCAACGAGCTTCGTAGAACTCCCTGTAATTGGGCAAGTAGGTCTTCGGCACGACGGCCAGGGGCCGGCCGCGATAGAGAGTGAACCCGCAATTGAAGAGAACGCCGTCCACAGCATACGGGGCTCCTACCGTCACCACCATATTCATTCCGGCGGTCTCGGCGGCGATCGTCTCCAACGCGGCCATACTCGCCCGGCGCAGGGTCTCGTCGCCAAATAAGTCACCGCATGTGTACGCGCTCAGGCCGAGTTCGGGGCACAGAGCATAGAGGGCACCCAGTTCGTGCGCTCTCCCCAGCTGGCTGAGGTGCGCCCGTGCATTGGCCACCGGATCGGCGATCACCACGCGCGGTACGCAAACCGCAACCCGGGCAAAGCCGTGTCGTCGCGTGTCCAGAAAATCTGCCCGTGTCATAGAATTCGTCGCTTCCGCCAGTAGCGCGATCTACCCCAAAAGACCGGCCTCCGTATCATACACCCAAACGAACGAGCGTAAACGACGGGCGTTGCGGCCGGCGATCGGATTCGCCGACACGAACGTTCCCCCCGGGGGTGACAACCCCATCCGACTCGTATAGTTCGCCCTTGGTGTAGGGAATGACGATGGGTGCAGTCATTGATTTCGAGGCGCGACGAGCGCGACGCAACGCCAACCGGATGGCGGGACACGGCGGTCGTGCGGTGGCGTGCCAACACTGTGGTGAGCATCATCCCATCATCCGACTGGCGGGAGGCGAACAGCGCTGCCTCACCGCTTTCCACGACGGTAGAAACTGGTTCTGCAAGCACCGCGGCTGCCGCGAGGCATGGCTTGACCTTCAGAAGTCCGGCTGAGCAGCCGCAGTACCGCTGCGGAGCCGTCGCGAGCACGGGACCGCGCGCGGAACGCCCCCAGCCCGGTCGGCGCTCGAACCCGCCCCACTGAATCGTTTGCCGTCCTCCGCAACAGCCCGTATCGTCGCACCATGGTGGTTCATTCGATGAGACATCCGCCGATGACGCTGGTCTTGACTGCAGCCCTGATCCTGCCGCTGGGCGCCGCATCCGCGAACGACAGTACCCCGCCTTCCTCAATCGCCGTCAGCGGGCAAGGCGTGGTCTCGAGCCCACCGGATCTCGCCATCGTGAAGTTCGGAGTCGAAACCACCGCGCTCGAGGCGAGTGATGCGATCGATGAGAACGCGCGCAAGAGTACTCAGCTGACGGTCGCGATCAAGCATGCGTTGGGCCCGGGAGACACCGTCGCAACGACGCGCTACAGCCTAGATCCAGTGTACGACCACCGCCGAGACCGCGCCGCCAACCAACCTCCGACCATCACCGGTTACATCGCGCGCAATGAAGTGCGGGTCGAAACGGCCAACCTCGACGACATTGGCAAATTGATCGACGGCGCGGCGGCAGCGGGGGCGAACCGTATCAACCGCCTGACCTTCGTCTTGCACGACCAGGATGAGGCGCGATCTCGGGCGCTGGCAAAAGCTGCCCGACATGCCCGCCACGAGGCACAGGTCATCGCCGATGCCCTCGGCGTCAAGCTCGGTCGGGTTCTCCAGGCAGACAGCTCGTCATCGCCAGCGGCGTCGCCCCGCCTCTATCAGGGAGGCGCAATGGCCATGGAATCGCGCGTTGCCACCCCGGTGGACCCCGGCGACATCGAAGTGCGCGCGTCGGTCCACGTCACCTTCGCCATCGACTGAGAGCTTCGCGCCCAGCCACTCAGGCAGCGGAACGCTTCGCCTCGCCGCGACTCAGCGCCTCGCTGATCGTTTTGCGCGTCTGCTCGCGCAGTTTTTCCACGAGCATCCCACGGTCCTCCTCGGGCCACGCCGGCGGGACCTCGATCGGATCGCAGAATTCGACCTGGATTTCACTGCCCGGGTGGATGTTCCACCAGGCGCGTCGAGCGAGCGCCGTATGCGCACCACCGATGGCAGTCGGCAGTAGCGGCAACTGATTCGCCAAAGCGAAGTGGAATGCACCTTTCTTGAACGGCAGGAGCGCGCCATCTCGCGAACGAGTCCCTTCTACGAAGAAGATCACCTGCCCTCGTATCGCCTCGACGTCGGCTTCGGAGATCGATCGGATCGCCTTATCTCGATTCCCTCGATCGACCAGGATCTGACCCGCCGGACGCAGCGACCAGCCGACGATCGGCCACTTGGCCAGCTCGCGCTTGGCGACAAACCGCACCGGGACCGGGATCGCACTCATCACCGCGAAAATGTCGAAAACACTGGTGTGATTCGCACAGATTACATGGGTCCGTTTCCAATCGACCGGAGTCTCCGCATGCGCATGAAACGACATCCGCGTCAGGACGAAAATGCCGCGCGACCAAAAGTCGCGGGAAACCAGTTCGAAGGTATCGAGGTTGCGCGCGATGGCGCGGTCCAACATCGCCGGACGCCCCAGCGCAAACCCGATGAGCCCCACCAGATAACGAGGATAGGCGATCAAGACGAACGGAACGCCCACCAGCACCGTCCACACCATAGCGAGCAGGACACGCACCCAGCTCTCGATCAGTCGCAGAGTATTCTTCACCGTTGGCCACCACCGCTTCGCCGCAACCCTGCCCGAAGCGCAACCGCAATTGCAAACCGTACGGCATGACCAATTCGGCGGACGATCAGGGATGCAGACCTCGACCGCGCAAGCCCTCTTCATCGGCGAATCCCAGCATACAGTTCATATTCTGAATCGCCGAGGAAGCGGCGCCCTTGCCGAGGTTGTCGAGTGCACCGACCGCGACGATCCTACCGCGCTGTGGATCGACGTCGATACCGATTTGGACGTAATTGGAGCCCATCAGGTGTGCAACATTCGGATACGGGAGATACTCCCAGGACACGGACGGGTCCTTGGCCGCCGCAATCACGCCGACAAACGGTTCCGCCTCATAGAAGGCCTCGTACAGCGCCAACACCTCTTCGCGGCTGACCTTGCGCGTCGCGAAACCGTGACAAGACGCCAGGATGCCCCGCGTAAAGGGGCAGAAGATCGGCGTAAAGTGAACCTTCACATCGACTCCGGCCAGTACCGACAGCTCTTGCTCCACTTCGTAGGTGTGGCGGTGATCGACGACGTTGTACGGAAACGCCGAGTTTGCCATCTCGCTGTGCTGACTGGCCAGCTTGGGTTCCGCACCGGCCCCGGAGGTGCCGGTCAGACCGGTCACGACGATACGGTCGAGATCGATCCACCCGGCCTTCACCAAGGGTGCGAGCGATAGGATCATGGTGTAGGCAAAGCACCCCGGATTCGCCACGAGTCGCGCCTGCGCAATTTCCGCGCGATGCAATTCGGTCGCGCCGTACGGGGACTCTTTCACCAGATCCCAGCAGGCGTGCGCAGCTCCGTAGACCTGCTCGAAAACCGCCTTGTTCTTGAGGCGAAAGTCCGAACCTACATCCACGACCTTGATGCCCCTCTCGAGATACCGAGGCGCACGCGTCATCGACTCGCACGAAGGCATGCAGAAGAAAACCACGTCGCAATCGCCCGCCTCCTCCTCACGAGTGAATCGCAGTCCGCTCCCCAACAGATTGCGATGCACCGTCTCCAGATCCTTGTCCGCCCGCGATGTCGCCCAGGCGACTTCCACGCGGGGGTGCTGGAGAAGCAAACGGATCAGCTCGCCGCCCGCATATCCCGATCCACCGACGATTCCGACTTTCACCGACATGATCCCACCGCCTCGCTAGAGTACCCAGAGCCGATCCTCAAGCTAGTCGAGTCGCCAGTAAACTCAATCCCGGCTGTCTCCACGGACCTGGTAACAATCTCGTGTTCCACGAGCGTGGCTTTTGGTCATCAAGTTTGTTAGCAGAGCCGACGAATGGATGCGGATGAGCTCGGGCCACCGCAGCAAATGATCCGCGCCCGACTCGACCTGGAGGGGCGCCATGACGGCACAACGAGCACGAGAGCAATGGGGCAGCGGTTTCGGCTTCTTGATGGCGGCGATCGGCTCCGCCGTCGGCCTCGGCAACATGTGGCGGTTCTCGTACCTGACCGCCGAGAACGGCGGCGCCGCCTTCGTCATCCTCTATATCCTAATGATCCTCCTGGTCGGATTTCCAGTATTACTGGCGGAGCTCACCGTCGGCCGAGGGGCCGCGCGCGGCCCGGTCCAGGCCCTCGGATTCTACGGCGGCCGCTGGTGGAAGACCCTCGGGGCGCTGTTCGTCGCCGCAGGGTTTCTGATTGCGTCCTACTACTCGGTGATCGCGGGCTGGACTCTCCGCTACACTTTCGAAGGTATCTTCCTCGGCTTCGCCGCCGACCCGGCGACCCACTTCACCGAGATCGCCTCGGGCTACGACGCCCTGGCCTGGCACGTGGCCTTCATGGCCGGCTCGCTCTGGGTGGTTGCCAACGGCATCACGTTCGGGATCGAACGAACCTCGATCGTGGTGATGCCGCTGCTATTTCTGGTGGTGTGCGGCCTGGCCATTTACGCTGCCACACTACCCGGCTCGCAAGGTGGCTACCACTACTACTTGAACGCGGAAGACTACGCGGCGATTTTTTCGCGTCAGGTGCTCGCGCAAGCGGCCGGCCAGGCCTTCTTCAGCCTCAGCCTGGGGATGGGCGCCATGCTCACCTACGCGAGCTACCTGAAACGCACCACCAATCTGCCGCTGCAAGCAGCCATCATCTCCCTATCCGACTTCGCCATAGCCTTCGTCGCCGGACTGGTCGTCTTCCCGCTGCTCTTCGCTCTAGGTCTCCAGCAAGACGTCGGGGAAAGCACTCTCGGTGCCCTGTTCATCACCCTGCCAAAAGCATTTGCCGGGCTCGGCGTGACCGGCCGCGTCGTCGGCGGACTGTTCTTTGCCGCCCTCGTCGTCGGCGCATTGACATCGCTGATTTCTCTGCTGGAGGTCGTCGTCGCCTCGACCATCGACATGGTCGGCTGGGAGCGGCGCCGGGCGACGCTATGGACGGGTGCTGCGGCGACGCTGCTCGGCATCCCAGCCGCCATGAACATCGCCGCACTCGACGTCATGGATCAGATCGCCACCAACATCCTCCTGATGGGCGGCGGACTGGCACTGTCCATCTTCGTCGGCTGGGTCATGCCGTCACCCGATCACGAAGTCGCCGCCGGCGCCGGCAAATACCGATGGCTATGGGTATGGATCGGCCTGCTGCGCTACGTCGTCCCGATCGTCCTCGCCTTCATCATGGCTGACACCGTGCCGAAAACGCTCGCCGCCGTACTGGCGCTGTTCCCATAACCCGGAGGATCGGGATGACCCGGATGGCTCAGACGTTGAAACGGAAGTGGACGATATCGCCGTCCCGGACTTCGTAGCCCTTGCCCTCGAGACGCAGCTTCCCTGCTTCGCGGCATTTGGCATCGGATCCGAGTTCGATGAAGTCGTCGTAGGCGACCACTTCGGCACGAATGAAGCCGCGCTCGATATCGCTGTGAATCTTGCCGGCCGCCCGTACCGCTGGCGTCCGCCGAGCTATTGGCCAGGCGCGAACTTCGTCCTCGCCCGAAGTCAGAAACGATATCAGATCGAGGAGTCCATAGGCAGCGCGGACGAAGCGATCGCGTGCCGGTGCGTCCAGACCGAGATCCGCCAGGAAACCGCCGCGATCCGATTCGTCGAGGCTGGCGATCTCCATTTCCACCTGCGCGGACAGCGCCATCCCCTGAGTCGAATCGTCGTCCAACTTCGTCTGCACGGCAGTATCGAGTGGGGCAGCGGCGCTGGCCTCGTCTACGTTGACGACCACCAGGACCGGCAGACGCGAGAGGAAACCATACCCCGAGAGCTCGCGCCGCTCGATCTCACTCAGCTCGACCTCGCGCAGCGGTCGCTCGGCTTCGAGGGCGTCACGACAGCGCTCGAGTAACCCAACATCCGTTTCCACGCCCTTCTCCTTGCGCAGTCGCTCCAACCTCTTTTCGACGATTTCGAGATCGGCCAGCAAGAGCTCCGCCTTGAAGCTCTCGATGTCGCCGGCCGCATCGGCCTCGCGGTTGGCCGAGGGATCGGCGAACGCACGCACCACGTGGACCAGCGCATCGGCGTCCCGCATCTGCGCCAGCGTGGTTCGGTCGATCGCATTCGATGCGTCCGGACGGCCCGGATAGTCGACGAAGACGACTTCACCGTAGGTCGTCTTCTTCGGCTGAAAGATCTCGCTGAGACGATCGACGCGCGGATCCGGCACTTTGATCGTGCCGAGGTTCGGTTTGCTCGGGTCACCGCCGAAGCCGACCGATGCGTCGAGACCGGTAAGCGCGTTGAACACCGTCGTCTTGCCCGAACGCGGGAACCCGACGATACCAATCTTCATAAGGACTCCCGAGTCTCCCGCGCGCGCCGCCGGCTGGCGCTTGCCAGCGGCGGGATATCCGGGGGAGACGTGATCTTGCGAAGCAACGTGGGATGGAATTGCCGATGCCGATCAGTAGACCCACTTGTTCTTACTGTACCGGAAAATCTCAGTCACTTCGGTGGCTTCGATGATCTTCGCGCGATTCACCAGCGCCTTGGAGCTCGACGATCCTCTGTGCCGGTATTTGAACTCCAGATACTTGATGGTGCCAACCGGAACCTTGGTATCGGGACGCAGCCCCGAGAGCTTGCATTCGTACTTCTTGTCGTAACCGACAAACTCGCCTTCGACCCCCGAAGGCACCGCACGCCAGGCAATTTTCGCGCGATTGTTGCGTTCCCGCTCCTCGAGGAAACCCATCCATTTCGTGCAAAACGTATCGAGCGCCCCCTGCAGCTTCGCCGCGCGCGCGGATTGCTCGGCCGAAGAGCTGACCGTCTGCTTCTTCGCTCCCCCCTGCCCGAGCGCCGGCACCACAACTGCGGCCAGGTTGGCCGAGAGCAGCACCAGCAGAGAAAATCGACGTACCCCGAGCATCACCATCGTCACAGACGTCCTCCTCGGCAACCGCAGCGCCGAGCATCGCGGCGCTGAGCCCGCCAGCGTCGATACCACGGCCCCCCAGGCGGGAGTCCCCGCCCGGCAACCGCTGAGAAGGTACGCCGGCACTCCGGTTGGGTCAACTACGGACTGCCGCCCTTGCCCCGCCGGGGGGGGGCGCACATCCGAAGGATGCGACGCCTCAGCAAGCCGCAGAGCTTCGCCGCTCGATTCTTTCTCGTCTCGATCGCGGCCAGCGCGCTCGCATGGCCGAGCGCGGTTCACTCCAGGGGGATCTTCGGCGCCAACCACCGGTCCAGCAACCACGCACCGGGCTTGCGCCGGCCCTGGACCTCGTCGACAAAGGCGAACAGCGTGTCGTAGAGGATCCCCGTGGCAATGCCGTCGCGAGTAGGGCGAAGATCGTCGAGGATGATCAGAGACTGGCGCATGAGATTGAGCGCGCCCCGCCCACCGCCGCGATGGAAATGAATGTGCATGCCACACGCAACCATCGCCAGGGCCTTGACCAGAGGTTGATCGTCGGCGGCGCACTGCAAATGCAGGCGCTCGAGGACTTCCTGACAATCCAGGTAGCGGCCTCGATTGTAGAGATCCGCGGCGCGTTCGATATCGGCCCGTTGGTCCCGGGTCACCACCGCCTCCCACTCACGACCCACACCGCAAGCCGCCCCTCACCCAGTGTCGCGTTCACGCTTCGCCTCACCAACCCGCTCGGCGTCGAGACGGCCTTGTTCCGCACCGCTGTGATCGACGAAGATCATTGCCTCGGCGATCGCCGTGTGTCCGGCGACGTCGCGGATGGCGTCGTGCATGAGCTGGCAAACTCGGCGATACGCCGGGTGTCCCTGCGGCGTCGTTCGCAATTCGAGCACATGCATCGCTTCGCGCGCATTCATTTCCATATAGAAGCGGATCCTATAGGCCATCGGCAGGACATAGGACGCAGCCTCGCGCAGTCCGGCCGCCACCATTTCCGCATGTACCTCTGCGGTCTCGGCCATCAACGAATGCCAATCCGCGTCGGCACCGATCGCTGCGATCGCTGGAGGCGTCACGTAGCCGTGCTGGGAAGACAGTTGCTGCCACTCCAGGGACAGCATTCGGTGCCGCTGCAGATCGCGAAACGCGCCATAGTCCGCCAACACGTCGAAGCGGTAGCTGGTACGCTCGAACGCGCGACCCGGACGATGCCGGCGATTCCGCCGTTCGCCAACATACGCCCGCAGGACCTCGGTCTTTTCGGCGTCCGACATCGTGCGGACGCGGGCCTGGAGTTGGTCGTCCGGATAGCTCGTCGCAGCGTACATCGCAGCCGCGACGACCTTCTCTTCGCCGCGCGGGTCGAAGTCCGTCAGCGCCACCGCCGCACATTCGTCGGCCGCGACACCCCGCCACAGCTCTGCCACAACCGCTGCTACCCCGAGCCTGTTCGCTTCCAGATAGCCGCTCCAAACACCACCCCGCTCGGGCCGATCGACTCTCGTCAGGAAGGCCGGAATGACCTCGTTCAGCTCCCTCAGCATCGCCTCCGCACACTCGCGGACCTCCGCCAGCGGATGCGCTCGCATCCGCATTACCAGCATCTCGAATGCCTGGCCACTTCCGAAGATGCCGACATTCGACCGCGTCGCCGCCGGCAACATCCCGCGCAGCGCGTCGAGCGCCCGGGCGCGAATCGTAGCTCGGTACGCTGTGGGCGAAGTGTCGTCACCGCGCGGCGACCGTTCCTCGAAGTAGCTCACGGCCGGGTCGATCCAGCGCGCGTATGTTTCGAACACTCGATCGAGACAGCTGCGATACCGCGCCTCGAGGGGCCCGGCGACCTCATCGGGAACGACGTACCGCCACTGCCCAGCGGTCTTCGTCGTGTACGGGATGTAGCGCGTCGACTGTTCGAGATAGGCCATCAGACGGCCCCACTCGAGGATTTTCGTCAAGACATTCGACGCTCCCTCGACGGCGATGTGAGCCCCACCCAGTTGGGCGACCGAGTCGTCCCCGTAATCCGACAGAACCCGCTTGAAAAGCCGCGCCGAGCGCTCGGCACCGACCGCCGCCGTCGAGCCTGCTGCGCCGTCCACTACGACGTCGGAGGCAACGTCGGCGACGACTTGGTCACCGAGGAACTCGTCGAGGAACAGCCGCCGCAAGCTCTTTGGCGAACGCGAATAACGCGCGAACAGCGCCGCTTTGACCACCTCGGGTAAATTGCGCAGAGCGAAGACGGGGCGATCGAGGTTGGTGAAGTACGGCGCGAGAGCGCGCTTCTCCTGCTCACTGAAGTCGCTCGGAGGTTCACTCATCGTCGAGCAAGTGGAAGACCAGGCCCGTCTGCAACTTCGGGTGGAAGTAGGTCGACTTCTGCGGCATTACCTCGCCCGACACACAGACGTTCCGCACCTCCTCGATACGCGGCGCACGCAACACAAACGCCGCTTCGGCGTCGCCATCGTCGACCGAGTCGAACGCCTGATCGCCGAGGTGCGTGTAGACCACCCGCCCGGCTTCGGTGTCATTCAGGTAGTCCACGCCGAGCAGCTTTTCAAAAATGAACGCATCCAACACCGTCACATCGAGTCCGCGCAAGCTCGGCGATACGCCGGTCAAGGCGGCTTCGACGGAAGACCAGTCGCGCGGCCGCAACAACATCGCCCTTTCGTACCCACGCAGCCGCAGGGCCAACACCCCGGGACCGGTCTCAGCCTCGAGCAGACCCTGCAATTGCGCCGCGCTCGAGGCATCCACCGGCGAAACATCAAACGCCTGCCGCAGCTTGTCGAGCCAACCAGAGGCACTGCCGGAACCACCCCGCCAGAGACGGTGGGTCGGCAGGATCACCAGGCCTTCGTCCTCCATCGGGCATAGATACATCAATAGATCATTGAACGAAGCGTCGGCTGCGCCACCGGCGGCGCGCCGGCGATCGCGATATTCGAGCGCGGTTTCATACCGGTGGTGGCCGTCGGCGATGAACACCTTCACGCGCGCAAACCCATCGGAGATCGCCGCCATGTCCGCTTCCCCGCCAATCCGCCAGACCTGGTGGCGACCACCGCGATTGTCGCCTGCATCGATCCACGGAGCGGTTTCTCGCGCTGCCGCACAAACTCGGGCAATCGACTCGTCCGCCGATGGGTAGATCCCGAAGACCGGGCTCAAATTGGTGCGACAGGCCTCCATGATCTTGAGACGGTCGGCCTTCGCCTTGGGAAAGGTGCGCTCGTGCGGCATGATATTGCCATCCGCAAACGGCTCTAGTCGGACAGCCGCGAGCAGGCCGTGGCGATCGCGTTGCGAACCGTCAGGCATCGAAAACTGCTGCGTGTAGAGGTAGTACCGCGGGCGCGCGTCGCGAACGAGCACGCCGTCCCGGCGCCACGCGGCAAGGTCTCGGCCGGCCGCGGCATAACGGTCTTCTTCCTTGCTCAGAATGAGCCGAACGGCGTTGAATGCACTGCGGTCGTACAACTCGTCGCGCTCGCCGTCGTCGATCACGTCGTACGGCGGCGCCAGAACCGTGTCCATATCCACTACCCTGGAGTCGTAGTGCAGCGCCCGAAACGGTCGTGCCTCGATCATCCGAATCTCTCCATCGCCCGCAGGCGTTCGCGGTCTCCGCTGACCTCAAAGCTGTTCTTGGAGCTTCGCATTCCTCGCCTCTACCTTCCTGGCCAGCGCCTTCTTGAAGCGCTTCAATGCCGACGCCAGGCCGGCGTCGGACACAGCGAGTATCTGGACCGCGAGAATTCCCGCGTTGGCGGCACCACCGATAGCGACGGTGGCCACCGGCACTCCCGAAGGCATCTGCACCGTCGCCAAGAGCGCGTCCATCCCCTGCAGGGAGGTCGCATCGAGCGGAACGCCGATGACCGGGAGCGATGTGTGCGCCGCGACCACCCCGGCCAGGTGGGCAGCCGCACCGGCGCCGACGACGAACACGCGAACGCCGCGCCGGGGTGCGCTCTCGACGTAGTCTGCGACCGAGTCGGGAGTTCGGTGCGCCGACATGATCTGGACGTCACAGGCGACTCCGAAGTCGCGCAACTGTGCGACGGCGCCAGACATAGTCTTCCAGTCGGCATCACTACCCATCATGACGGCGACGGGCGTTTTCGGTTTTGCCTTCGCCATTCCCTTATTCTCCCAGTCGCAGAGCGCGATGCGCGATGTCGTGCCGGTATTGCGCACCGTCCCACCCGATTCGATCGACCGCAGCGTAGACCTCTCGAACCGCGCCGGCAATGTCGTCGCCCATGGCGGTAACGCCCAGCACTCTGCCGCCGCTGGTGACCACCTCGCCCTCCTGGCGCTTCGTTCCAGCGTGGAACACGACCCCATCCGGCCACGAATCAAGGGTCGCGAGACCGCGAATCACATGCCCCTTCACGTACTTCCCCGGGTACCCTTCCGCCGCCATGACGACGCATACGGCCGGCCGCGGATCCCACTGTGGTACGAAATCGGCCAGGGTTCCGTCGACGGCTGCGTTCATCATCTGCAACAGATCGCTGCGCAGGCGCAGCAGGATTGCCTGACACTCCGGATCGCCGAAGCGGACGTTGAACTCGAGGACCTTGGGTCCGTCGCGACCGATCATCAAACCCGCATAGAGAACCCCCCGATAACAGATGCCACGCTTGGCGAGCCCCGCAACCACTGGCTGCATGACTTCCCGCATGATCTGCTCGTGCAATTCCTCCGTCACGATCGGTGCCGGCGAGCAGGCGCCCATGCCTCCGGTGTTGGGCCCGCGGTCTCCGTCGTAAGCGCGTTTGTGATCCTGCGAGGACGCGAGGGGCAAGACCGTGGTGCCATCGGCGATCGCCATGAAGGATGCCTCCTCGCCCTCGAGGAATTCTTCGACCACGACCGTATCGCCGGCGCTTCCAAAAATCCTGCCGCGCATCATCCGGTCGATCGCGTCCTCGGCCTCGGCTACCGTATCGCACAGGATGACGCCCTTCCCCGCGGCCAGGCCATCCGCCTTGACGACGATCGGCGCGCCCACCTCGCGCACATATCGAGTCGCTTGCTCGGGGTCGGTGAACGCCGAATAAAAGCCGGTCGGAATCTCACACTCGCGGAGTAGCTGCTTGGTGAATGCCTTGCTCCCCTCCAACTGCGCTGCCGCTCGCCGCGGTCCGAAACAGCGCAATCCGTGGGCCGCCAACTCGTCGGCGATCCCCAATGTCAACGGTAACTCGGGCCCCGGCACGACCAGATCGATCCGCTGCTCGCGAGCAAACTCGACCAGGCTACCCACGTCGCCTGGGTCGATACCAACCGGTTCGGCCAACTCGTCGATGCCGGCGTTGCCCGGCGCGCAGTAGAGCGCATCGAGATCGCTCGACTGCCGCAGCTTCCAGACGAGCGCGTGCTCGCGCCCCCCCCCGCCGATCACCAAAACCCGCATCGCAGCGCCTCCGATCAGTGACGAAAGTGCCGGCGACCAGTCAACACCATCGCCAACCCGAGCCGATCCGCAGCCGCAATCGCTTCGGCGTCGCGCACACTGCCACCCGGTTGCACGACCGCCACCGCTCCCGCCGCCGCCGCCTCTTCGATCCCATCGGGAAACGGAAAGAACGCGTCGCTGGCCAGCACCGAGCCAGCCAGGGAGATTCCGACTCGCGCCGCCTTGGCGCGCGCCGCATGCACCGGGTCAACCCGCGAAGTTGCGCCACCACCAACCGCCAAAGTACGGTCGCTGCCGACAAAGGCGATGGCATTCGACTTGACGTGCTTGACGACCTTCATCCCGAACCGCATCGCTGCGATCTCGTCCTGACTCGGCGCGCGCTCGCTCACCACCTCCATCGCACCGGGATCCTCCATCGCGAGATCGACGTCGGCGACCAGCAGGCCGCCAACCACCCCCCGCAGATCGCGCACGGCTCCTGCCATGGCAGCCGGATTCCAGGTCATCAAGCGGCGGTTTTTCTTCTTGCGCAGAAATTCCAGCGCGTCGCCGGCGAAGGACGGAGCGATCAAGACCTCGGTAAAGATCTCATCCACGATCGTTGCCAGTTCCAGAGTCCACTCGCGGTTGGCGATCAGAATACCACCGAACGGAGACTCCGGATCGGTGGCATAGGCACGCCGGTAGGCCTCCGCGACGGAGTCGGCGCTGCCAACTCCGCACGGGGTGTTGTGCTTGAGGATCGCAACCGTCGGGCGATCTTCGAGGAACTCCCGCATCAACCACAGAGCGGCGTTGGTGTCGACGATATTGTTGTAAGAGAGTTCCTTGCCGTGGAGTTGCTCGACAACCCTGAAGAAGTCTCCATATAGGGCCGCCCGCTGGTGTGGGTTCTCCCCGTAACGAAGATCCTGCGCCTTGTCGAAACCGAGGTGGATGGTCTCGCCGAAAGGAACCCGCTCGCCGTCGTGCAGCGAGCCGAGATAGTCTGCGATCGCGCCGTCGTAGCGAGCCGTCGCCCGAAACACCTTTTTCGCCAACCGCGAACGGGTTTCGTCCGAAATCGAGCCGTCGGCCGCCTTCATTTCCGCCAGCACGATGTCGTAGTCTTCGGGATCGACGATGACGGTCACGTCGCGGTGGTTCTTGGCCGCCGAACGCAGCATCGACGGTCCGCCGATGTCGATATTCTCGATCGCATCCTCGAGGGTGCAATCGGGCTTCGCGACCGTAGCCTGGAAGGGATAGAGGTTCACCACCACCATGTCGATCGGCGCGATGTCGTTCTCTGCCATCTGCCGCCGGTGGCTGTCGAGGTCGCGTCGCGCCAGCAGGCCACCATGGATTTTCGGATGGAGCGTTTTGACACGGCCGTCGAGGATCTCCGGCGAACCGGTAAAATCACTGACCGATCGCACCGCGATTCCGGCGTCACCAATCACCTTGGCGGTGCCACCCGTCGAGAGGATCTCGACGCCTAGATCATCCAACCCCCGGGCGAACTCCACCAGTCCCGCCTTGTCGCTGACACTGATAAGTGCCCGCGTGACCTTAGCCATCAAGCCTCCTCCTCTGCGCTCGCCACTGCCGCGACTCCGCAGTCGCGAGCCGGCACCCCGACCGTCGCTCAACTTCGTAGGATTCGCGGAACCCGCTTGCCAACGCGCGACAGTACCTCGTAGGCAATCGTATCGCATGCCCGGGCGATCTCGTCGACTGGGTGGCAGGCGGCGCCGCTCCGGCCCCAGACGAGAACCGGATCGAAGCGTTCCAACGGCGGCAGGTCGGTCACATCGACCATCACCACGTCCATGCAAACACGCCCGATCACCGGAGCCGTGCGACCGTCGATCATCACTCGACCGCGATTCGACAGGGCCCGCCAAAACCCGTCGCCATACCCCATCGGCAGAACCGCGATGGACGTTGGCCGTTGCGTCACGAAGGTCTGGTCATAGCCGACGTGGCGGCCAGCAGGGACCTCCCACAGCCGCCAGATACAAGTCTCCAGAGCCATCACCGGTTCCAGTCGGACACCCACCGCGGAACCCGGCCTAACACCGTAGAGGGCTACGCCCGGACGAACCATATCGAGATGGGTATCCGGGCGGGTCAGCGTCGCCACGCTGTTCGCCAGATGCACCCAACGCGGCCGCCGGCCGGCCGCCTCCACCGTCGCGACAACCTCCGCGAAGGTGCGAACCTGCGATTCAGCGAAGCGGGTGTGCGCGTCGTCGGCGTTGCCGAGATGGGCGAACAGTCCGACCAGTTCCAAACCCGGAGCGGCGCGGATGGAATCGATCACCGTGCTCACCTCTTCCGGGCGAACTCCGAGACGGGTCATCCCCGTGTCGACTTCGAGATGAATCCGCAACGGCGGACCGCCGCCGCCCGTAGCGAGCGGCGCAACATCGGCGGCATCGACCACCGCCACCGCGAGATCGTGGTCGCGGGCCAGCTGCGCGGTGCGCGGATCGACTCCATAGAGCACCAAAATCGGCGCGCCGATGCCGGCCGCGCGCAGCTCGATCCCCTCATCGACCGTCGCCACGCCAAACGCGTCGGCACCGGCGTCTGCGAGAATGGGCGCCACCAGGCTCGCGCCATGGCCGTACGCATCTGCCTTGACGACCGCCATCACGGCAACCCCTCTGGCGACACCAGATCGCAGCTGAGCGAAGTTTGCGCGCAGAGCCGCCTCGTCGATAAAGGCGGTCGTACGATTTCGTTCTCCCTGGATCACGGCGGAGGGCGTCGACTAGCAAACGGGTTGGAGCTTGTAAACACATCCTGCCCCCCCTTCGGTCGCGGTAGGGATTGGCACTCCCCAGCCCGAGCCTCCGCCTACCAGCGAAGCGAGTTTCCGATCACAGCCGCCGTCGGCAACCGCGAAACGCCACTGCTTGTATTGCGTCATGCCGCTGTTTATCGTTTTTGCATGCGGCTGACGTTGAACGGCGAAGACACCCAGTTGCGCGAGGGTGTTACCATCGGCGATCTCATCGCCGACCTCGAGTTGACCAAGCGCCACGTCGCGGTCGAGGTCAACCGGGATATCGTGCCGCGTGAAACATTCGCCACCCGCGTCCTCTGCGAGGGGGACGTGGTCGAGATCGTTCACTTCATCGGAGGGGGCTGAGTTCCATGGCGGAGGATACCTTTGAGATTGCTGGAGTTTCTTATCGATCGAGACTGATCGTCGGGACTGGGAAATACCGCGACTTCGAGCAAACCCGCGCCGCCATCGACGCATCGGGGGCGGAGATCGTCACCGTCGCGGTGCGGCGCGTCAATATCACCAGCGCGGACGAGGCGAATTTACTCGACCACCTCGATCTCGACCGCATCACCATCCTGCCCAACACCGCCGGCTGCAGCACGGCGGAGGACGCCATCCGTACCGCCAGACTCGCCCGCGCAGCTGGAGTCGGCGCTCTCGTCAAGCTCGAAGTAATCGGCGACGAACGGACACTCTTCCCCGACGTCCCGGCGACCATCGAAGCCGCTGGTGTTCTCGTCGAGGACGGGTTCACCGTCCTGCCCTACATCAACGACGACCCAATCGCCGCATTGCGCCTGGCCGATCTCGGCTGCGCCGCGGTCATGCCGCTCGCCGCACCGATCGGGTCCGGACTGGGTATCCGGAATCCGTACAACCTCAAAATCATCCTCGAGCAAAGCAAACTACCGATCATCGTCGACGCCGGCGTCGGCACCGCATCCGACGTCGCCCGCGCCATGGAGCTGGGTTGCGAGGCGGTCCTCCTCAACACTGCAATCGCCGGAGCCAAAGACCCAATCGGCATGGCCGAGGCAATGAAGCTGGGGGTGCAGGCCGGCCGCAAGGCCTACCTCGCCGGTCGCATCGGCAAAAAACTCTACGCTACCGCATCGAGCCCTATCGAAGGTCTGTTCGACTAGCAGCTCGTCGAACAACACGATACCGGCTTGCGATGATCGCTCTGCAGCCACCGCGGCTCTACCTGGTCACGGACCGACACCATTGCCGCGGCCGAGACCTGCTCGACACCGTCGAGG
>Ga0114931_10001759_pt1 | contig 27518 bp, 27 predicted proteins | sample 2SBtaG_FD_89579 | JGI IMG/M metagenome (GOLD analysis project Ga0114931, IMG submission 89579) | Deep subsurface microbial communities from Kolumbo volcano to uncover new lineages of life (NeLLi) - 2SBTROV14_V59a metaG | ecosystem: Environmental > Aquatic > Marine > Volcanic | place: Kolumbo... | reverse complement strand
TGATGGGGAAACGCGTGCTCGAGGTACGTGAAGCTGGCCCCGTCGACGCGGTAGGTGAGTGCCAGGCGGATGTACGAGTAGCCGGCTACGCCCGCGATGACCGCCCCGAGCAGGAATGCCACCGGCTCCGCGTGGCCGCTGATGTCGACGGCGAGACCGAGCACGGTGAAGATGCCGCCGCCGATCATCCCCCCCACGCCCATGGCGATGAGCTCCGGAAGGCCGAGCGCGCGCGCCGAGTCGGCACCGCCGGATCCGCCCGAGGCTCCGCCCCCCGCGCCGGGCGTGGCGGCGTCGCCAGCGCCACCCGACGGATCGCCGGACGCGGGCCGCTCCGCCATCAGCGCTTCACGTACAGCGCGCGGCCCTCGAAGACCGACTCGCCGTCGGCGTTGTGCACCGTCATCTTCGGTGTGCCGTCGATGGCCATCGACGCGCACCCGAGCTCTCCGTCGTGATTGATGGCCACGAACTTCTCGGCGGGCACGAAGTCGGGGTTCACGTTGCGGTACCGGTCGATGATCATCTCCACGGCGTCCTCGCACGCCTCCTGCGGGGTGCGCCCTTCGCGCATGCGCATGACAATGAAGTACGACGCGCACGACTTGATCACGTCCTCTCCCCGACCGGTCGCGCCCGCGGCGCCCACGTCGTTGTCCACGTACAGGCCCGCGCCGATGATGGGCGAATCGCCTACGCGCCCCGGAATCTTCCACGAGAGTCCGCTCGTGGTCGTGATCCCGGCAATGTCGCCGTGGACGTCGATGGCCAGCACGTTCGTGGTGCCGTGGTGGAACTCCACTTCGATGTCGAGCCCACCATCGCGCGACGAGGAACGACCGCGCAGGTGGTCGGGCGGGCCCCAGTCGTCCTTGTCGCTGAGCCGCTCGCGCCAGCGCAGCCAGATCTCCCGGGCTTCGTCGGTCAGGAGGTTTTCCTCCTTGAAGCCGAACGACTTGGCGAAACGCAGCGCCCCCCGGCCGACGAGCATGACGTGATCGGTACGCTCCATGACCAGCCGGGCCACGGACGACGGCGTCTTGATGTTCTCGAGCGCGGCGACGGAGCCGGCGTTGTACGTCTTTCCGTCCATGATCGAGGCGTCGAGCTGCACCACGCCGTCCTGGTCCGGCAGCCCGCCGTAGCCGACGCTGTGGTCCTCGGGATCGACCTCGATGATGTTCGCGCCCTTTTCCACGGCGTCGACTGCCGGGCCGCCGCTGGAGAGGATTTCCCACGCGGCGGCGACCGCGTTGCGGCCGGTCTGATTCGTGTGGCTCGTGATGATCAGGGGATACCCCGCTCCCGTTGCCTCGCGCAGCAGGCGAGGCTGCGGCAGTCGGCCCAGGACGGCCGCACCGGCGCCCACGGCGAAGCTCCGCTTGATGAAATCCCGGCGGTTGGTCCCGGATGTCCGATGGCTCATGATCGTGCTCCTGTGCCGATGCACACGTTCGCTGGGCGAGTGCGGCGCCGCGGCGTAGCGCCTCCGCAATCCCGCTCCATGCCTGCGGCGGGAGACTAGCGTCCGGTGCCCCGGGCCGCCAGTGAGTCCCGCCTCGGCGTCGGAACCCGGTGCGCGGCGCCGCGGGCGCAGCCCGGCAACCGCGGCCGAACGCGGGCCGCCATTGCGCCGTTCACCGGTATGGATCGTCCGTCGCGAGAAAGTGCTCCACGTAGTGCGCCACGCCGTCCTCGACCGGCGCGAACGCGCCCGCGTAGCCGGCCTGCCGGATGCGCTCCATCGAGGCCTCGGTGAAATACTGGTACCGGTCCCTGATCGACTCGGGCGTATCGACCCAGCGCACGTCGAGCCTCTGGCCCACGGCGGCGTACAGGGCGCCCATGAGCTCGAGCCACGTCTACGCCCGCCCGGTGCCGCAGTTATAGATACCCGACACGCCCGGGCTGCCGTGGAGCCAGAGCATGAGGTCCACACAGTCGCGCACGTACACGAAGTCGCGCTTCTGGCCGCCGTCCGGATAGTCGGGATGATGCGAGCGGAAGAGGGTCACGGGCTCACCCCGCACGGCGGCGGGATACGCCTTGGTCACCACGCTGCGCATGTTTCCTTTGTGATACTCGTTCGGTCCGTACACATTGAAGAACTTGAGGCCGACCCACTGCGGCGGCACCTCCCGGCCCTCACGAGCGCGGCGCACGGCCCACCGGTCGAAGACGTGCTTGCTCCATCCGTACGCGTTGCGCGGCCGCAGCCGGGTCAGCGCCTCCGGCGAGTCGTCGTCGTCGAAGCCCGCCGAGCCGTCTCCGTACGTGGCGGCGGACGAGGCGTAGACCAGCGGGGCCTCATGAGCGGCGCACCAGCGCCATATGCGCTGAGACAGCCGGACGTTGGTCTCGTAGACGAGGTCGGCATCGGTCTCGGTAGTGGCCGATATCGCGCCCATGTGGAAGACGTAGCGCACGTCTCCACCGGGTCCGGCCAGGAAGGCATCGAGATCGTCCGGCGCGATGAGGTCCTCGACCTCCCGCTTGGCCAGGTTCTTCCACTTGTCACCGCGGCCCAGGCGGTCGCACACGACCACGTGCTCACCCTCGTCCTCGAGAGCGGCGACCAGATTCGAGCCGATAAAGCCCGCGCCTCCGGTGACCAGGATCATGCTCGGCCTTCTCCTGTGGGGACGGTAGCGCCTTCAACCTCGGCTTCGCAGCCCGCTTGCGAAAGTGCCCGCGGACCGTGACCGATGATCGCCGGCGGATCCGGCACCCTCACGCACGAACGCCGCCCGGGGCCGGAACCCCGGACGGCGCCGCACGTCTCCGGGGTGAGGCGGAGCCCCGGAGCCGAACGTCTGCCTCAGCAGCCGCTGCCCTTCTTCTTCTTCTTCTTCGCGCCGGCCCTGAGCGGCGGAGGCGGCGGGACGTCGGAGGCCGCGACGGCCGTGCCGGTGAAGAACGCGGTAATCTGGTCGTGCCACGCAGCCCATTGCTTCTCCTCGAGCGTCGACCCGGGTGACGCGGGCGTCAGCACATCCTGCTTCCAGCCCTGGAAACCTTTCTCCAGATAGGCATAGTGCAGCGTGCGCGGCCACGCGGGCGGCACCGTGACATCCTTGCCGTCGTCGTCTACGAGGACCACCGTGCCGTCTTCCGGCACCGAAGCCAGCAGCCGGCTCGCTGTCTCGGGATCCGTCGCTGGATACGCGTGCGGAATCCGCCCCCCGTCGGCCGCGGCGCCACTCCGCAGATCGAGGATGAGCAGGCCCGGCCGCCCTTCGATGATGTCCTGCGCGAGGGCGAGCGGCGCCAGCGACGCGACGCGCGCCGGGGGCAGCGTCGTTGGGCCCGTCGGCAGCCCGAGACCCACGATGGCCACGAGCGCTACAGCCCCCACGAGCACGAACTTGCCCGTCGGACGCTGGGGGCGGGTCAGCTCGACCATCCCGTACTTCCGCTGGAAGATGTGCTCGACCTTCTCGGCGCCGATGAAGCCCAGCGCCGCCATCACCACCACGGCCAGCGCCACGACGAGCGGAGAAACGTGCAGCACGTCGGAGAGCAGGACGGTGCCCATCGAGCCGGCGTGGTACAACGCCTCGAGCCCGGGCACCCACTGCACCGCGAGCATGAACACGAGCGCGCCGAAGGTGATTCCCAGGAAGGCCATGAAGCCGTCCCACCGCCCCGACGCGGACGAAACCACGGACGTGCCGGGGCACAGGCCGCTCATCAGGAATCCGATGCCAAGGAGGAAACCGCCCACGACCTGTGCCCACATGAACGTCGGGTTGATGTAGAGCATGTCCAGATCCACCCACCCCAGATTGGCGAGGGTAAAGAGCCCCACCAAGGCCACGATGATGGCGGTGAACATCACCTTGAAGACCGCCATGTCGTACAGGTAGAACTGGGCCGCGAGCTTGCGGGCGTTGCCGAAGCCGCCGCGCTCGAGGCTGAATCCGAAGAGGAAGCCGAGCACGATCGCGGTCAGCAGCCGGATGTCGTCGTTGGCGAACGCCAGCGGAAAGATCGCGTGTGTCATATCCACTGCCTCCTCAGGAAGTACGCCACGGCGTATCCGCCCGCGAAGACCATCATCATGTAGACCCAGCTTCCGAGGGCCAGCGTGGCTCCGCCGCTGAGCGCCTGCCCCGACGTGCAGCCGCGCGACAGCGACGCCGCGAAGCCCATGATCGTTCCACCCCAGAACGCGAACTTGAGCCGGCCCCGCACGCTGATGCGCGGCCCCTTCTCCACGCCGACTTTGAACCGCCCGGCGCTCACCGCGCCGATGAAGCCTCCGAGGAAGACGCCCACCACCTCGACCACGATCCAGTTGTGGAGCGGGTTCTGCCCGTTCGCGACGTAGCCTCCCATCACGGGGTGCGCGGCGGTCCACGCCGGCGCCACCTTCTGGCTGGCCACCGTGATGGCGCGCTTGGGCATCGAGCTACCGCCCAATCCCTGACCGGCCACGAGGAACGTGGCCAGCAGGGTGAGGCCCAGGAGCGTCCCGGCCAGATACGGATTCCAGTATGGCCTGGGCCCCCTGACCTCCTTCGGTTCCTTCGTTTGTGTGCTCATCTTCCTGCACTTCCTGTCGTTCGTCGAAGATCAGAAGAGGGCGGCCATGCCCTCGGAGAACCCGGTGTGCTGGCCCGCGTAGACGATGATCCACCTCAGCGCGAAGCCGCCGACCAGGACCATGAACGCGGCCAGCCTGCCGGGCACGTGCCCCTGGGCCTGCTCGATCCAGTCTCCGAGCAACGGCACCACGAGACCGAAACCGACGACCAGGCTCCAGAACGCGGGCGAGTACGGTCCGCTGACGAGGAGCGTCATCGCCTCGTGCGTCAGCTCGCCCCCTGTGGCCATGCCGATCAGCCAGATGGCCACGAGGGCCAGCTCGATCACGATCAACCCCATGTCCACCCGGGTAAGGAGCACCCGCTCGACGTCCTCCAGCCGGTAGAGCAGCATGTACGCCGCGCCGGTCGAGAGACCCGACGTGAGGAAGAGCGGGCCCAGCACCGCCGAGTTCCACAGCGGTCGGGAGGCCATCGTGCCGAGCAGCAACCCCGTATACACGCCCAGCGCGGCACCCGCCAGCACGTTGACCCACGCGATGCTCGTCCGGTGCCCCAGGATCCAGGCGTCCACGCGCTGCAGACGTCCCACAGCCGTCGGAATCCGCCCACCGATCCAGTCGAGCGCCTTGCGCCGCAGGACGTCCGGCGTCGTGTACCACGCCAGCATCAGCGAAGCGGGATAGATCGCGAGCAGGATCCAGGATCCCCACGACATCGGGGAAAGTGGCCGGAAGACGAAGTAGAAGCGGAAGGCGTTGAACCGGTTTTCCAGATCCAGCCACAGGAGGAGCATCCCGATAGACAGCAGGATGGGCGCGGTCCAGGGAACGAGGCTCAGATGCTCAGAGCGATCCTCGTCGGACCGCATCAGCAGCCACGCGCCCATCAGGACCATGATGCCCGCCACCACACCACCCAGGAAGAGGTATCCCGCCACTTCGCCGTGCCACACATGCATGGTCGGGTCGATGAGGGGGTTGTGCCGGGTTGTCGTGAACTCGTTCATCTCAGCCCCCCCTTACTTCAGGAAGTAGTGCCGAGGCCGGGTGCCCGCCTCGGGGTGCAGCACGTAATGATCCCGCTCCCGCAGCACCCGGGAGATCTCGGAGTCGGGATCGTTGATGTCGCCGAAGAAGATGCTGCGCGTGGGGCAGACGTCCTGACACGCCGTGGTCGGGACCCCGTTCTCCACGCGATGCACGCAGAACGTGCATTTGTCGATGGTGCCCGTGCGCGGATCCACGAAGCGGGCGTCATAGGGGCACGCGGCGATGCACGCCTTGCACCCGGTGCACTTGTCGTGGTCGACGAGCACGATGCCTCCCGGCCCGATGTACGAGGCGCCGGTCGGGCACACGTGGACGCAGGGCGGGTTCTCGCAGTGGTTGCAGCGCTCCGAGTGGATCGACATCTGCAGGTTCGGGAACGACCCCGAGACCGCCGTCGTGATCCAGTCCCGGCTGTATCCCTCCGCAACGGCGTTCTCCGTCTTGCACGCGAGCACGCACGCGGTGCATCCCACGCACGTCCTCGTGTCCACCGCCATGGCATAGCGCTTCTCGCTCATGACGCCACCTCCTCCGCCACCGCCGCATCGGCCCCGGTGGCCCCATTCTCCGCCACCTCACCCGCACGGACGAACGTCACGAAGTTCACGTTCATCCCGGTGCCGCCCATGATCGGGTCGACCGTGTAGCGGGTGATCAACTCCGAGTCGCTGATGCCGCGGCCCTTCGCGAAGTGGAGCCCGCGCGCCGTATGGCCGTACCCGTGCACGATGTACACGCAGTCCGGACGGATCCGCTCGGTGACCCGCACCGGCGCCGTGTACGTCGAAACCACGCCGTCCTGGTTCTTCAGACGGATCCGTTCGCCGTCCTCGAGGCCCCACTCCTTCGCGATCGTCGCATTCACCCACACCGCGTTCTCGTCCATCATCTCCGACAGCAGACGGTTGTTCGTGGTGCGGGTGAACGAGTGCATCGGCGCCCGCCCGTACAACAGCCGGAAGTATCCCGGCGGAGGATCCTCGATCTCGTCGTCGTGGAATGCGGGCATGGGGTCGAAGCCGAGCGCGCCGAGCTTCTGCGAGTACAGCTCGATCTTGCCCGAGTCGGTGTAGAACTCCGGCACCGCACCGTCCTCGAAGTAGATGGGCTGGCGTTCGGCTCGCACCACGCCCTCTTCCCGTATGTGCTCGCAGCTCAGACCGGCGGCCTCGAGCCGGGATTCGCCGTACTCCATCGCGTCCTTCCAGGGGAAGAACTCGTTGAGTCCCAGGCGGTGCCCCAGCTCTCGCGCGATCCACCATCCGGGCTTGCTCTCGCCCAGCGGCGGCACGACCTCCTGCCGGATCGAGACGAATGGCTCGCGGTAGGCCGGCGCGAACGGCTCGTCGCACCGCTCCAGGTACGTGGCCTCGGGCAGCACGACATCGGCCCATCCCACCATCTCCACCGGCAGCACGTCGACCACGGCCAGGAAGTCGAGCTCCTGCAGGGCCTTGTAGGTCTGCTCGGGATTCGGGAGAGACGCCGGCAGGTTGGATCCGTAGACCATCCATCCCCGGATCCGCTCGTCGCCGGGGATGTCGGGAACCGTCGCGTCGCGGATGCCCTGCGCCAGCGCTTCGTCGGCCAGCGGAAAGTCACTCGGATTCGCACGATCGGGACGGTGGTCGGCGGCCCCGTAGCTCGGGTACTCGTACGGGGGAAGATTCACCTGAGCCGGGATGTACAGGCCGCCCTTACGCCCCCATGAGCCCAGCAGCGCATTGAGGATCGCGATGGCGCGCGACCTCTGCGTGTCGTTGCCGTACCACGTAACGTGCCGCCCCGGGTGGACCAGCGTCGCCGGACGCGAGGCGCCCATCATCCGGGCCGTCCTGCGGATGAGGTCGGGCTCGATGCCCGTGCGCGGGTAGGCCCATTCGGGGGTGTAGGACTTGACGTGCTCCTTCAGTTGGTCGAATCCGTACGCGTAACGCTCGATGTAGTCCCTGTCGTACAAGTCCTCCTCGATCAACACGTTCATCCACGCCAGGAGAATGGCCAGGTCGCTGCCCGGCTTGACCGGCAGCCAGTGGTTCGCCTTCGACGCCGCGGTCGAGAAGCGGGGGTCGAGAACGATCAGGTCCGCGCCGTTGCGCAGCGCGTGCGCGAAGTCCTGGACCTGGGTGTTGTGCATGTTCTCACCCAGGTGCGAGCCCACGAGCACGATGCATCGGCTGTTGCGAAGGTCGGTACGCTCCGGAGAGCCGACGGTCCATCCGTACGTGAGGTCGAATCCGACCTCGCGGGGCCCCCGGCACTGTGCGTACGACGGAGCGGCGATGTTGCCGCACCCGTAGGCCTTGAAGAGGTGCTTGATCCAGCTTCCCCCGTACCCGTGGGAGAAGAGGGCCAGCGCCCCGGCCCCGTACCGCGCCTTAATGCGTTCGAAGTTCTCGGCCACCTCGTTGAGGGCCGCGTCCCAGCTCACCGCCTCGAACTCCTGGGAGCCACGCTTGTCCACGCGCAGGAGCGGCTGCGTCAGCCGATCGGGGTCGTAGAGCAGCCCCGTGCCGCCCGTGCCGCGCGGGCACAGATGACCCTGAGAGAGAGGATCCTTGGGGTTGCCGGTGATCTTGGTGACCCGCCCGTCCTTGACGTGGGCCAGGATCCCACACTTCCAGAAGCAGATCTCGCAGAAGGTGGGAACCACCCGGTCGCCATCCGTTCCGGGGTCGGGCAGTTGATCGCCGTACAGGTCGAACCAGTTGGTCGTGACCCCGCCCAACAGCGTGGCGCCGGCGATCCCGTACGACGAGATCTTGATGAACTCACGCCGCCTCATGTTCTCTCTCCTCGCTCACCCCGTGGGGCGCGGCGGAGCCTCTCGGGCTCCACCGCCGGACATCACGAAGAGGAGCCCGAAGAACTCTCCTCTTCCGTATCGGTGCCGGGGAAGGGAGGCGTGACGGCCAGGATCGGCGCGGATGTCGAGCGTGGGGGCGCATCGGGCCCCGAACCGGAACCGTGCACCCACGCGCAGATCGTGTCCATGAGATCGAGCACCACCGGATCTCCCAGGCGGAGATGGACCTCGGTGCCGTCGCGCTCCGCCGCAACCAACCCCGCGTTGCGCAGGAGTGCCAGGTGGCGCGCCGTCGTCGACTGTGGCCACCCGAACTCCTCCATGAGCGCTTTCTGCGTTGTGACACGCCCGTCTCCGAGCGCGCACGCGAGCCGGAGCCGGTCGGGATGGGCCAGAACCTTGAAGAGGTCCACGGCCCGGCGGACCTCGGCGTCCGTGACCGTGGAGGGGTCTCGATCCCGGAAAGGATGAGGCCGCTCCTCCCGATCCACCACGGCTACCGTTTCCTGCTCCGTCCGCCCGATCACCCGAATATCCGAATTCCTGGATTCTTGTCGTCACATAAAACGCCGAAGCACTCCCTCGGCTTGTGAAAGTTTTCACATACCGGACCCGACCGCTGTCGAGAAAAACGCTGCGGAGCTTGTGGGGAATTCCCGGACACCGCTGTAGGGCATCGTGGCGAACCCACGACCCCGTTGGACGGGCGGGGTGGGTCGCCCGCTCGCCCGGACCGCTCGGGGCCTCCCGGCGCGTGGCGCGTGGGTGGCAGGCCGGGCCGCGCGGGTGGCAAGCCGGGGCGCGCGGGCCTCGCTCGGGCGCGCCGTGGCCGTGGCGGATCCGCTTGGTGGGAGGGTCTTGTGAACGCATCATAGCGCCGCTAAAGTTAGTAAGTAACCACTCACATCCAAGAACCATGGTCCGTCATCCCACGGAAGTCCGGCAGGAGCAGATCAAGAAAGCCGTCCTCGATATCATCTTCGAGGAGGGGCTCGATCGTCTGACCACCCGCAACGTCGCCCACCGCGTGCAGCTCAGCGAGGGCGCCATCTTCCGGCACTTTCCCACCAAGGTGGCGATCCTCCAGGCGATCATGGCCGATGTGGAGCGCGACCTGATGGGCGCCCTGAGAACCGTCGCCCACGGTGGCGCCCCGGCCGAGGAGCGGCTCCTCAGCTTCCTCTGCACCCACGTGGGCTATCTGCGCGGCAACCGGGGCATCACGATCCTGCTCTTCTCCGAGGCGGCGCACCTGGGCGACGGGGGGCTGAAGGCGTCGCTGCGGCGGATCCTCGCCGAGATGAAGACCCTGGTCATGGGCATCATCGCCGACGGCATCCGGGAGGGATCGTGGAGCACTCGGGTCATCCCCGAGGACGCGGCGACCATCTACATGGGAATCCCGGTGAGCCTCAACGTGGAGATGATCCTCAATCCCGGCGGCCTCGACATGGACAACTTCTGCCGGCGAATGGTGGCGCTGGTGGTCGGCGGGCTCGCGCATGGACCCGCGCCGCTCCTGCCGCACGCGGAGGCGTGATCATGCGACGAGCCGCCGCGCACGTTTTTTTCGGCCGGACTGTAAGCGAGTACTCACTTAGGAGTGACGACGATGCTCTACTCCATCATCTTCGTGATCATCCTGGCCGCGTCGTTCCTCTTCGCGATGCTGGGCCTGGGCGGCGGCATGGTCTACGTGCCCGTGCTGAAGTGGGCGGGCTTTCCGGTCAAGGAGGTGGCAATCCCGCTCGGGCTGCTGCTCAACGGGCTCAACACCCTGCTCGCGCTCATCCCCTACGCCCGGAAGCATCTGGTCGACTGGAAGGGCGGCTTCGCGATGGCCGCCGCAGCCTTTCTCATGGCGCCCGTCGGTGCGGCGACCGCCCAGTACGTGCCCACCCGTACCCTACTGATCCTCTTCGCGATCGCGGTGGTCGCCGCGGCCATCCGCATGCTCGCGTTCGCGCGGCAGCCGGAGCCCGAGGAGATCATGTCGCTCGGCCGGCGTTCCACCATCGGCGCCTTCGTCGGCGGGTTCGCGGGATTCATGGGCGGGATGCTGGGACTCGGCGGAGGCTTCATCATCGCGCCGATTCTCATGTGGATGGGCTACCGGACGAAGGAAGCCGCGGCCACGACCGCCTTCGTCGTCACGTTCTCGTCGTTCTCCGGTTATCTGGGGCACGTGGCGGAGGGCCACTTCAACGCGGTGCTGACCACCGTGGTCGTCATCGCCGTGATCATCGGGTCGCAGGCGGGCGGGTCGTTCATGTCCACGAAAGCCAAGCCGAAGTGGGTCAAGAAGCTGTACGCTGTCGTCCTGCTCGCGATCGCCGCGAAGCTGCTCTGGGGGGTGTTCGGGGGAGGCGGGTGATGCTCCGCACCGCGGCCACCTTCGCGGCGTTGGCTGCGCTCCTCGCCGCACCGTGCAGGGCATCCGCTCAGCAGGCGTCGTGGAACGGCTACGTGCAGGCGCGCCTGCAGGGCGGGCCCCACGACGTTCGGGGCTTCTCGATCCGGCGCGCGAAGCTTTGGGTGAAGGGAAGCACGCCGGTCCTGCCCCACGTCGCGTTCAAGGTCCAGGGGATCTTCAAGCGCTCCGCGGGCGAAGGCTTCACGCTCCAGGACGCGTACGCCGCGTACGACTTCGGCAAAGGCGTCGTGCGCGTCGGCCGGATGGTCCCCGACTTCAGCCTCGAGCGCAGCCAACCCGACGCGCTCGTGCCCACCGCGGAGCGCGCGGCCGTGATCGACGCGCTCATTCCGTCCGCGGAGACGGGGGCGCGCGACGTGGGCGTCGAAGCGCTCCTCGGGTCGGGCTCGCCGTGGCACCTGGGGGTGGGCGTCTTCAACGGAACGGGCCGCGACGCGGAAGACTTCACGGGCCGCCGGCTGCTGCTGACCGAGCGCGTGACCCTCACGCTGCCGCTGGCCGGCGCGACCCACGTCAGGCTGGGCGCCTCCGGCGCCCTCCGCACGGTCCGCGGCGCCCCGTACCGCCGCATCCTGGGCGCCGCAGAGACGTTCAGCGGGCGCGATCTCCGCTGGGGCGGAGAGGCCCGCATCAGCGCAAAACGGTGGAGTCTTCAGGGCGAGTACGTGGAAGCGCGCCTCGAAGACGACGTGGCACGAGGCTTCTACGTGCTCGCACACGGAGCGCTGACCCCGTCGACCGCGCTCACCGCCTCGGTCGAACGCCTCGACGACCTCGACCCGGCCAGTGAGGACGCGGCGCTCCTCACGGCGGGGCTCACCCGCTACCTGGCCGGTCAGGACGCCAAGATCCTGGTCGAGATCCGCACGCGCCCCGGCGCGGCGGATCGGGCCACGGAGCTCATCACGCAGTTCCAACTCTTCTTCAGACACTTCGGGAGGACACTCTCATGATCGACGCAAAGGACTGGCTCGAGTTCGGACAGAAGTTCCACGGCCACAAGTGCCCGGCCATGCCCATGGGCCTGCGGGCCGCGGCCGCCGCCATGAACGCACTCGGGGTGGAGCGCACCGGCGACAGCGCGCTCCTGTCGATCGTCGACCTCGGGGTGGACCACTGCGCCACCTGCTACGCCGACGGCGTCCAGGTCATCACCGGGTCGACCTTCGGCAAGGGCAACATCGAGCGCACGTACAAGGGCAAGTGGGCGCTCACGCTCGTCGACATTCCCGGGAAGCGTGCCGTTCGGGTCGTGCCGAAGGCCCAGGTGATGATGCAGACGAAAGAATCTCCATTCATCACGGAGTACCGGGCGAAGGGCGTGCCTCCGACGCAGGTTCCCGAGGAGGTCTCGCAGCCGCTCGTGGACAAGGTCATGTCGATGCCGGACGAAGCGCTGCTCGACATCTCCGAGGTGTTCGACTACGAGCCGGAGCTGCACCCGCACACATTCAACGGCTTCGTATGCCCGGAGTGCGGCGAGATGGTGGCGGAAACCTACGGGCGGATCAAGAACGGCACACCCGTCTGCATCGACTGCGCCGCCAGGCCGTGACGGAAGAGGGGCCCTGAACGCCGGGCCCTGAACGCCGGACCCTGAACGCCGGGCCCCGAACGCCGGGCCTCATGCCGGGCCGTGGCGCGAGACCGGGCGTCGCGGGTGATTGCCCGCCCGCGACGCCCGCCCCTATCTTGGCGCTTCGCGCGTGCCCGGAAGGCCCGGGCCCGCGGACACCTGCCCGACCGAGGTACGATCATGACCCTCCCGACGCCCCGGCCTCGCGGCGCCGCCGCGCCGCTGGTCCTCGCGCTGTGCTTCGCGCAGCCCCTGTACGCCCAACCCTGGACGGCCAGCAAACCCGGCAGCGACAACATCCATGTGCTCGGCCACCTTCCCCTGGGCCCCCGCCTCAGCGTGGCGGATATGGACCTGGAGCAGGAGCTGAGCCGCCCCTTCGCCTACGTGGCCCGCATGGTCTACGGCGACGTCGGACCCAAGGGGCTCGACATCATCAGCGTGGCGGATCCCGCGCACCCGAAGCTGCTCTACGAGTGGAGGATCGAGAACCAGGACCTCCACATGCGCACGGGCGGGATGGACGTGAAGCACTTCAAGTGGAACGGGCGCTACTACGTGGTGCAGTCGCTGCAGTTCGGCCAGGGCGGCCCGGACAACGATCTCGGAGCCGTCGTCCTCGACGTCACCGGGCTGCCCGATCCCTCCAGGGTGCGCGAGGTCGCGCGCATCCGCGAGCCCGAAACCCCGGGCGGCTTCCACAACATCTTCATCTACAAGCACTCCAACGGCAGGGTGCTCCTCTTCACGACCGTTCGCGGGCCGTTCGCCAACGTGTACGATCTGGGACGCCTGGTCGAGGGCGACGCGGAGCACGCGCGCATCGCGCGGGTGCCGATTCCGGAGTCTCCCCAGGGGCGCGGCAGGGGGCGCGGCTATCACGACTTCTATGTCGGCTACCACCCGGCCTCCGGCCAGGACCGCTTTTACGGGGGAGGCACCGGGGGATACTACGTCTACAACATCACCGACCTCGACCAGCCCGAGCTGCTCGTCACGCTCACCGGCATCAACGGCGTCAACTTCGGGCACACCTTCACACCGAGCCCCGACGGGCGCTACGTCGTAGCGGAAACGGAGTACCAGTTCGCGCCGCTCCGGATCTTCGACCTCCAGCCGGCGCTCGACGGCAAGGTGCGCAACATCCGCGAGCCGATCTCCGGCTGGACGGCGGACTGGAGGAATCTGACGCACAACCACGAGGTCCGCTGGCCGTACGTGTTCGTGTCGGGATACCTGGACGGGCTGCAGATCTTCTCGCTCATGGACCCGAAGCGCCCTGTGACCGTGGCGTACTACGACACCTACCTGGGCCCGCCCAACACCGATCGCTACCCGATGTTCAACGGCGCCTTCGGTGTCGACGTCCGCAACGCCGACGGCCTCATCGTCGTCAGCGACATGAGCACCGGGCTGTGGACGTTCCGGATGGACGGGTTCCAGGGATGGCGGGGTGAGGATTGGGGTGTGCCCGACGTGTCGTCCGCGCAGAAGTGGGACGGCGACCTCAAGGCCACGGTCGGCGCGAAGCACTGATGGGCCGGGGCACGGGGACGGAGCGAAGGAGGCGCGGAGGCGTGGCACGGTGGGTTCCGCCCGCCGCCGCGCGAGCGCTCGGCGCGGGAGCGGTGCTGCTGGCGGTGGCGATGTCGGTGACGCTGGCGGTGCCCGGCCCGCTACCGGCTGCCCTGGAGGTCCTCGGCGAAAGCATGCGGTGCGCCCCGACCTCCTCCCCCGCCCCCGGCCCGCCCGCGTACTATCGCTTCGCGCTGGTCACGACCGGACGGGTTCCCGGCTCCGGCCGCGCGCGAGGAGTCGCCCGCGTCACCTTCTCGCCTTCCCCCTTCGGCGTCGCGGTCGGCCCGGACGGCAGCTACCGGTACGACGTGGACCTCTCGGTCGAAGGGCTCCCCGCGCCACCGGCGGGCAGCCTCTACGCGCTCTGGCTCACGACCCCGGAGCTCGATCGCGTGGAGCGGGCCGGCGCGCTCGACGCCACGTTCCATGCGACCGCCCGGGTGGACTGGAACAAGTTCCTCGTCGTCGTCACGCTCGAGCCGGATGGCGCGCAGCGGGGCGGCGCCGAACGAGCAGGCGGCGCAGCCACGTGGTCGGGGCCCATCGTCCTCAGGGGCGTGTCGCGCAGCGGCATCATGCACACGATGGCGGGCCACGGCGCCTTCGAGCAGGAAAACTGTGCGAAGTTCGGCTACGGGGCGTAGCGCCGGGCTCGCAGCCGCGATCCTCCTGGCCGCAGCGGGCGCCACCATCCTCGGCCCTCCGTCCTCGTCCGCTTCGGCCCAGGAGGCGCGAGGGGCACGCACGGGCATGACGATGTCGATGCCGGTCGACAGCGGCGGCTGGCGCATGCCGCCGATGGACACCCCGATGCCCATGCTTCCCGGCCTCGAGGGCGCGCTGCCCCCCGTCCGCCCGTTCCTGGCCGCCCGGGGCATGGACGTATCGATGTTTCCGGAGGCACGGCCCAGCCGGATGGTGCGGATGGCCGACGGCGACACGCTGGCCGTGACCGTCTCGATGGTCCGGCGCACGCTGGCCGGCCACACCTTCGTCATGTACGGCTACAACGGACAGTACCCGGGTCCGGTCATCCGCGCGCCGCAGGGCGCCACCGTGGTGGTGGTGGTCACGAACGAGATCGAGTGGCCGACGACGGTCCACTGGCACGGCGTGCGGATCGACAACCGCTTCGACGGCGTGCCCGGCGTGACCCAGAAGCCGATCGAACGGGGCCAGTCGTTCACCTACGAGGTCCACGTGCCCGACGCGGGGATGTTCTGGTACCACCCGCACGTGCGCGAGGACGTCCAGCAGGACCTGGGTCTCTACGGCAACCTCCTGGTCGTCTCTCCGGACCCCGACTTCTTCGGCCCGGTCAACCGCGAGGAGATCCTCGTGCTCGACGACATGCTCATGGACGAGCGCGGCATCATCCCGTGGGGCACGGAGGCGCCCACCCACGCGCTCATGGGGCGCTTCGGCAACGTCATGCTGGTCAACGGGCTCACGGACTACCGGCTGCGGGCACGAAGCGGAGAGGTCGTCCGCTTCTACCTTACCAACGTGGCCAACACGCGAACGTTCAACGTCCGCTTCGGAGGCGCCCGCATCAAGCTCGTGGCGTCGGACATCGGTAAGTTCGAGCGCGAGGAGTGGGTGGGCAGCGTGGTCATCGCGCCGGCTGAGCGCTACGTGGTGGACGTGCGCTTCGACGAGCCCGGCGACGTGGCGATCACCAACCGGATCATGGCCATCAACCACTTCCGCGGCACCTTTTACCCGCACGTCGACACGCTGGCGCACGTCACGGTGGGCGACGCGCCGGCCGCGCCGGACCTCGCGGCACCCTTCTCCGTGCTCCGCACCAACGCGGACGTCGAGGCCGACATCGAACGCTACCGGCCCTACTTCGACCGTCCGCCCGACTACGAGCTGGAGACCACCGTGCGGGTCCGTGGGCTTCCGCTGCCGATCGTCCGCTCCATGGAGGCGGACACGGTCTACGTGCCGCCGATGGAGTGGAACGACGCCATGCCGATGATGAATTGGCTGTCCACGGCCGAGCAGGTCACGTGGATCCTACGGGACCGCGCCACAGGCGCCGAGAACGGAGACATCCACTGGCGCTTCAAGGTGGGCGACGTGGTCAGGATCCGGGTCTACAACAACCCCGACTCGTTCCATCCCATGCACCACCCGATCCACATCCACGGCCAACGCTACCTCGTGGTGGCGCGCGACGGCGTGCCCACCTCCAACCTCGTGTGGAAGGACACCGCCATCGTGCCGGTCGGCTCGACGATGGACCTCCTGGTGGAGATGACCAACCCGGGCGACTGGATGGTCCACTGCCACATCGCCGAGCACCTGCACTCGGGGATGATGTTCCACTTCCACGTCGATCCCGCGTAGGCCGGCGACTCCGCCACCCCGACTTGTATCAGCCGCATCCCCCCTTGAGGACGGTGCGCACCTGGAGCTTGACCTTGAGCACGCCCTCGGCGGTGATGTGGAGCCCTTCACGACTTCCCGCCCACCCCACTGCACCGGGTCGCCCGGGTAGCCCAGGCGCTTCCAGTCCATGCGGCCATCCTCTCCGTGGCAGTCGCCGCACTGGAGCGCCTTTTCCTTCGGTTGGACCATGTGGGCCAGAGGCCGGTACATCCTCGTCTCCAGCCAGCCGTACGCGCCGCTGTAGGCCAGGCCGGTCACCTTCGATCCGAGACGTACGGCTTCGTCCCAGTCGAAGTCGGTCCAGTAGCCGCCCTTGCCGACGGTCGTCGGCACCAGGAGGTACTTGTTGACCGGATCGTAGATCGGTTCGCCGTGGTCCGGCGCGCCTGCCGTCCGCCGCTCAGCTCCCCGTCTCGAACACCTCCGAGATGTCCATGATCCTGATGTCGTCCTCGCCGACGGGAATCGGGAGGTGGGTGATCTCGTCGTCCTCCGCCCGGATCTCGGCCGGGGGCTTTCCCGCGTACCGGATGTAGGTGGGCGCCCCGGAGAGCAGCTTCTTCTTCATCCCCTCGGCGTCCGCCGTGATGTAGACCACCCACATGTCGTCGGCCTGGAGGTTCCGGTCGATGGCGGCCTTGACCTTCTCCGGCGTGAGCTTCGCGAGCTCGGGCCGGATCATCCCCAGGTAGCCGGGGTCGGGCATCGCGTAGAAGGCGTCGTCGATCCGGTAGGCCAGGCGGCGCAGCACCGTCGAGCCGTACGTGACGCTGAAGTTGTGCAGGAAGCGGCGGGTGCGCTCCACCTGGTCGGGCGGAAGCCCCTCGTCGACCACCTTCTTCAGCTCACGCCACGCGGCCCGGGTCGCGAAAAGCGCGCGGTCGTGCAGGTCGTCGGCCGACATGCGCGAGACCGGCCGGATCCAGATCTCGAACAGGTTGCTGCGGCGGTCGTAGTTGACGGGCCGCTCCTGGGTGGTGTAGCCGCGGGGGAAGGGCTCGATGTAGCTGTAGTCGCCGTAGTTCATCCCCCGCCGCTCGCGGATGACCTGATAGAGGTGCGAGAACGAGTTGCGGTGCTCGCCGAACCACGAGTTGACCAGCATCATGGCCACGTAGTCCGAATCGCTGCGCAGCAGGGGAATCGGAAATCCCATGGAGATGGCCGTGGCGTCGGTCTGCTTCTCGACGATGAGCACCTTGACCCCGTCGGTCATCTTCGGGTGGGGCGCCGCCACGGGCGCGACCTCGCCCTCGGGCAACGCGTCGAAGTCCCTGCGCACGCGCGCCACGAAACCGTCGGGATAGCCGCCTCCCACCCCGACGACGATGTTGTTGCGCAGGTAGAACTTTCGGTAGAAGTCCTTCACGTCGTCCAGCGTGATCGACTCGACCGATTTGACGTACCCCTCTTCCGGGTGCTCGTACGCGGTGCCCCGGTACGCCATCCAGTACAGGAGCTCCTTCGACAGCTCCTCGTCGCGCTGGAAACGGCGACCGCGCTCCAGGTAGTTCATCACCTGGGCCTTGACGCGGGCGAAGTCCTCCTCGGAGAACGCGGGCTCGAGGAGCGCGTTGCGCAGCAGCGTGTAGTACGGCTCCAGGTTGTCGCGGTGGACGACGCCCCGGAACACGGTCATCTCCTTGTCGACCGACGCGCCGTAGCTCGCCGCCATCGGGTAGAGCTTCTCGAGGATCTGTTGGTAGCGGTCGGTCCGCGTGCTTCCGTCGGCCAGGAGCCGGGCGGTCAGCGCCGCCAACCCTTCCTTGCCCGCCGGGTCGTTCTGCGAGCCCACCTTGACCCAGATGTCGAACGCGATGAACGGCGAGCCCGCCTCGGGCAGCGTGATGGTTCCTGCGATGCCTCGGCCCGCCTCACGCCCGCCGGTGCACGCCGCCGGAAAGAGACCGCCGAGCAGGACGAGTGCGGCCAGCGTCACGGTTTTCATGATCCACGCTCCGCCTGTTCCAGGGTAACCAGCGTGAGGCCGCGATCCACGAGGATGGCTCGGGCGGCGTCACGAATGTCTTCGGGGGTCAGGGTCTCGAGGGTCCGGTAGTAGTCGTCGACAGCCTCGATCGTGCCCGTGTCGATGACCGGCTGGATCAGTGAGAACGCCACGCTCTGCGCGGTCTCGAGTCCCATGAGAAAGCCGTACTTCATGGCGCTCTTCGTGTCCGCCAGCACCTTGGCGTCGAAGAGCCGGTCGCGGGCGCGGGCCACCGCCTCCATGATCTCGGACTTCACGGCGTCCACGTCGGAGGGGTCCGTGACCTGGGCGGTCAGGCTGACCACGGTCGGGTCGCGCTGGAGCTCGAAGCCCTCCTGCAGGAACTGCACCCTGCGTTGCTCGATGACCAGCTTGCGGTAGATGTCGGAGTTCGTACCGAACGCCACCTTGCCCAGCACCTCCGTCGCCACGGCCAGGCGGTCCGTGGGATTCCACGCCGGTGCCTTCCAGTTGAAGGAGAGCAGCGGCAGCGTACGGCCCTGGTACTTCACCGTGCGGTACCGGGGCGCGGTCTGCTCGGGCTCGGCAGGCACGGCGGGCGCCTGGTAGCCGGGCTGCCACCCGTCGTAATACTTGTGAATCAGCGACGTCGCCCGGTCGAAGTCGAAGTCTCCGGCAATGACCAGCACGACGTTCTCGGGCCGGTAGAAGCGCCTGAAGAAGCTCCGCGAGTATGCGTAGCCCTCGGGCATCGCCCGCACGTCGGCCTCGAAACCGATCGTCTGGTGCCGGTACGTGTGCTTGCGGAACGCCGTCTCACGCACCGCGCGGTCGAGAACGGAGAACGGACTGTAGGCTCCGTTCTGATACTCCCCCAGCACCGCGCCGGCCTCGGTGCGAAAACCCTGTTCGCTGTAGTCGAGGTTCTGGAACCGATCCGACTCCAGGTCCATGATCCGCTCGAGGTACTCCGACGCGGCCACCAGGTAGAACACGGTCATGTCGTTGCTGGTAAACGCGTTACGGGCCGCGCCGATCTTCTCGGTGACCCCGTCGTAGTTCGGGTACTTCTTCGTGCCCCGGAACATCATGTGCTCAAAGAAGTGCGCGTAGCCGGTCCGGCCCGGCTCCACCTCGTCGCGGGCGCCGGTGCGCACCATGCTCACGTAGGCGATCTGGCCCGGCGCGCCCGCCTTGATGAGGTACGCCCGGAATCCGTTGTCCAGGTCGACGCGCTTGAACTCGAAGGGAAAGATCCCCTTCGCCTCCTGGGCGCCCGTCGGCGGGGCGGCGGCCAGAGCCGTCAGGACCAGCAACGCGAGCGCGCTCAGCTTTTTCATGGCAATTCCACCCCCTGTTTGAAACGTGCGCGGCCACCGCGGACGACGCTCCGACGGAGCCGGCCACCGGGAGGAAGGGGCCCCGACGGGTGGGGACGGCCGAGAATTGTCCGAACGATGACCGCGCGGCTCGGCGCGCCGTGACCGACGCTATACAACTCCGGGCACCGCGCCATCGGGCAAGTGCCGCGCCTGGATGTAGGGGAATTCCCCGTTCCCATCCCACCCTTGGCGCGGGGGCGTGGATTCGGCCATGTTGGTGGACCCGACGCTCCGGTGAGGTACGCATCCCGGTAGACGACGACCTGATGCGACCGCAGCCGCGCTGAAGCATCCGCCACGCGGGAAGCGCCCATGAACGCCCTCGATCTCTTCTGGATCTTCCTGATCCTCTCCAGCCTGGCGCCTCTGCTCAAGCAGCGCACCCTGGAGGCGCAGCGCGCGGCCCTTATGCGCCGTATCGAGCAGAAGCGCGGCTCGCGCGTGATCTCGCTGATCCACCGCCAGGAAGCGCTGTCGTTCCTCGGCTTCGGCTTTGCCCGCTACATCGACATCGAGGACTCCGAGGCGATCCTCCGGGCGATCCGCATGACCGACCCGGAGGTGCCGATCGACCTGATCCTGCACACCCCCGGCGGGCTCGTGCTCGCCGCCGAGCAGATCGCCTGGGCGCTCGCGGAGCACCCCGCGAAGGTCACCGTGCTCATTCCCCACTACGCCATGTCCGGCGGCACGTTGCTGGCGCTCTCCGCCGACGAGGTTGTCATGGACTCGTACGCGGTGCTCGGACCCGTCGACCCCCAGCTCGGGCAGTTCGCGGCAGCCTCGATCCTGCAGGTCATGGAAAGGAAGCCCATCGAGAAGATCGACGACCAGACCGTGATGATGGCGGACCTGGCCGAGAAGGCGATCCGGCAGGTGCGGGAAGCGGTGGAAGGGCTGCTGGAGACCCGGGGCGTGGACGCGGACAAGGCCGGGAAGCTTGCGGAAGTGCTCAGCAGCGGGCGGTGGACGCACGACTACCCCATCCGGGTGCGCGAAGCCCGGGAGTTGGGGTTCGACGTCTCGACCGAGCTACCGTCCGAGATCTACGCGCTCATGCAGCTCTTTCCGCAATCCGGCAAGAAGCGTCCTTCGGTCCAGTACGTCGACGTGCCCCACACGAAGGATCGCGGATCGCGTCCCGCACGCCCCGCCGGAAGTGAGCGATGATCCCCATCGGGGACAACGTCGCGCGCGAGCACTACCCGTTCGTCACCTACGCGCTGATCGGCCTCAACGTCTGGTTCTTTTCCATCGAGCTCGGACAGGGGCCAGCCATCGAGCGGTTCATCGCCGCCTGGGGCGTGGTGCCCGCGCGGATCATGCTCTGGCACCAGGTTCCGTGGGTGCTGATCACGATCCTGACGGGGATGTTCCTCCACGCCGGCTGGCTCCACATCATCGGCAACATGATCTTCCTCGGCGTCTTCGGGCGCTCGGTGGAGGACGACATGGGCCACGGCCGTTTTCTCTTCCTGTATCTGGCGGCCGGGATCGTGGCGACCGTCGTACAGGTGGCCGCTGCGCCCGCCTCGACCGTACCGGAGCTGGGCGCCAGCGGCGCGATCGCCGGCGCGCTCGGAGCCTACCTGCTTCTCTTTCCCCGCGCGAAGGTGTTCATCCTGATTCCGCTGCTGATCTTCTTTCCCGTCCTGGTCTTTCCCGCCTGGTTCGTGCTGATCTGGTGGTTTCTGATCCAGCTCGTCTCCGGGCTCCACGACCTGGGCTCGATCCAGAGCGCGACGGGGGGCGTGGCGTACTGGGCGCACGTGGGTGGCTTCATCTTCGGGTTGGCATTCGCGTGGCCCCTCTCCCGCGGGCGGCCCCACCGGATCCGCTATTACGACCCGGTGCATGGGTTGGCGCACCTGGGCGGCGGCAGCGGCGGCGGCTCTACCCCAGCTCCCCTGTGAGCCTGCGGATGTACGTCTCCGCCTCCTTCTCCCACTTTCCCGTGCTCACGCAGTTCACGTACCCCGCGATGACCCGGGTCCCTTCCATCTCGTGATCCGTGGCGGCGCGTTGCCACTGCGAGCGGACGCGCATCGTCGCCCGGCTTCCACGTGGGCTGACCACGAACTCGAACCGGGCCCGCACGGGGGATACCGCGTCACCCACCGGGCTCTCGCAGTCCGCCATCGTCCCGGGCTCGATCTCGCCGGGAAAGAAGTCGATCCAGTAGGTCACGATCGAGCCCATCGACGCATCCGCCTCGACCACGGGCAGCGACCTGGCGTCCACGAAGGCGATGACCGCGTTCCACGTGCGCCCCGGGCCCACCGCCATCAAGACCCCGGAGCTCACCGGCGGCGGAAAAGGATCGGGGTTGTACCGCGCGCACGCCGCCGTGGCCGCGAGTACGACACCGAGTAGCGCTCGCCCGCGGGCGAACCGGAACCGCTTCATCTGCCTTCCCTGGAGAGGTCGAGGCAACAGTGGGGAAGGCGGACAGCTCGGGCAAGCGGCCTCCGGACGGACCGTCGGCGCGCCGCAGAAGGGGAGAATGACCACCGAGCCGGAGCGACATGTGGCGCCACGCCCGATTGACGTCCGCAGGCAGCGCCGCCACCATGGGAACATGGGCCATCTCCTTCGCATCGTCCCGCCGGCATCCGCGATCGGACTCGCGCTGACGCTCACCTCCTGCGAGTTCGTGTCGAACGCCATGAAGAAGAGCCCGGAGGAGCGGCTCGCCGCGGCTGCGCTCCAGGCGTGGGCCTCACCGGGCCAACCCCTGGCGGCCGGAGCGTTCGGATCCGTCCCGGTCGACTCGGTGGTCCCGGGAACGGAGCCCCGCACCTGGAAGGTCCTGACGACCGACGCCCGCGCGCCCGGAGGCCACCGGCGTTGGGAGATGGAGCTGCTCCGTACCGATGTGCTCCCGGTCGTTCCCGGCGAGGCCTTCGCGCGGTGGGTCAACGCCAGGGCGCGTGAGATCGATCGGCGTCTCGCGCTGTCCTCCGACGCGTTCCGCCTCCTCAGCGGGGGCACCCTCTTCGCGGTGGGCGATGTCGAGGCGCAGTTCCGGCGCCTCGATCAATCCGCCGCGAATCACCTGAAGAGGACCGCATACCTCCAGCCCGCGGAGGACGGAGGCGATCCGATCTGGCGGCTGCAACCCGAGGTGCGGACCGCCGCGATCCTCAGGGAAGCCCTCCTGCGGGTGTACTACGAGTTCGCGCGCACGGACGAGCGGGTGATGACGTGCATGGGAGCCGATGCGCAGTCGGTGGACCGGGCGACGCAGCTGAAATGCATCGCCGAAGTGCTCGGGCGAGAGTTCGGGCAGCCCTGAGCAGGCGTGGCCGATCCGGGAGCCCTACAGGCTCCTGGATTGCGCGCATGCGTCCTCTCCCTCTACACTGCCCCATCGCAGGCTGCCGTCCCCGCCGAGTCGCAGATCAAGGAGGCTCTCGATGACGCTACGAGCCCATCCCCTCTGGAGCTGGACGCTCGTCGGCGCGGCGCTCGCCGCGTGCGGCAAGGGAGAACCCCGGCAGGGCGCCGACGCCGCCCAGCAACAAGGCACCGCTGCGCAGCAGGTCGCGGCGGCGGCCGACGACTCGTGCTCGGTGTGGAGCGACTACCGCGGCGTCATCGGCGCCGAGAGCCCCAAGATCATGAAGAGCGAGGACGGCCGGACGTACGTCTGGGCCGGTGGCGACGAGCAGGGGCCGGGCGCGCAGTGGTACGATTTCACGAACTCGCCGATCCCGGCCGAGGAGCTGCAGTACGGGATCGGTAAGGACCGGATCCCGTCAATCGACGATCCGGTCTGGGTATCCCCGGATGACCCACGTCTTCTCGAGATTCCGCCGAGCCCGTACCGGCGCTGTGAGCGGCCGAAGAACAACGACGAGATCATGGTCATCGGGTACGTGACGGACGGGCAGGCCCGCGCGTACCCCACCGCGCTGATGGATCAGCACGAGGTGGTCAACGACCGGAGCCCGAAGACCGGAAAGCCGTTCACCGTCGGCTGGTGACCCCTCGCCAACTTGCCCGTCGTGAACGGGCGCGGCAGCGGTGACCAGGAGTTCGAGTGGGGCGTGAGCGGGTACGTGTACCACAACACGTTTATCCTCTACGACCGGGCCACGGAGAGCCTGTGGTACCCGATGTCCGACACCGCGTGGACCGCCGTCGCGGGCCCACGTCAGGGCGAGGTGATCCCGTTCATCACCGAGCCCGGCGTCGTGACGCTCGGGGCGTGGCGCAAGGAGCATCCGAACACGGTGGTTCTGCTGGGAGACCGGAAGCAGTTTCCCGAGGGATGACACGGCGCAGGGTCGGGCGCCCCCTTTCCTGCATCTTACGTTCATGAGAATCATCGCAGGCACCTTCGCCGGCCGGACCCTGACATCTCCCGGGAAGAAGGTACGGCCGACCGCCGAGCGCGTCAGGGACCGGTGGCTCACCGTCCTGGCGCCTCACCTCGAGGGCGCGCGCGTCCTGGACCTCTTCACGGGCTCGGGTGCTCTCGGCCTCGAAGCGCTCTCGCGCGGCGCGGCCAGCGCGGACTTCGTGGAGAACGGCCCCGCCAGCCTCCACTCGCTCAAGGCCAACGTGGCCGCGCTCGGCGTGCGCGACCGCTCCAGGATCTTCAAGAAGGACGCGATTCCGTTCGTCGAAGCGCTGGAGGCGCGCGTCTACGACATCGCGTTCGCGGATCCGCCGTACGGCTCACGCAAGCTCGACCGCGTGGTGCGCCGCTGGCTGGAGTGTCCGTTCAGCCGGATCCTCGGCGTCGAACACGCCCCCGACCACGAGGTGCCCGGCCGCGGCAAGGTCCAACGCTTCGGCGACACGTTCGTGACGATCCTCAGGGTGCGCCCGACTTCTTCGTCACCGTAACGGCGGGAAAGCTCTTCCGTGCTCACGCATCCTCCTGGTGCTTTCAGCGTCGAAGTCCCGTATGATGATAGGTTGCCGGGGGGACGCCGCGCATCCCCCGAGGCACCCGCGCGCACCGTTCAGCCGGAGACACGGCGTGGCCAGGCGCAGGAGATCCCGGCGACCTCGACCTGAACGAAGGCGGGTACCTCGTCCGCCTGAGGAAATGGTAGCGATGACACACACGATCCGAGCCCTCGCGACGGCCGCCCTCGGTCTTACGCTCCTGACCACGGCGTGCGCCGGTCCTGACGCCGGCGCGCCGGGGCGCCGCACCTTCCGCGTGGCGGTGGCGAAGTTCCAGCACGAGACGTGCACGTTCTGCCCCGGGGGAGACACCCGCGTAGAGGACTGGCTGAAGCGCAGCCCGCCGCTCTCCGGCGAAGCCCTGCTCCGCTCCGGCTCCTACCTCCGCGGCTTCACCCGCCAGGCCCGCGAGTTCGACGACGTCGAGCTGGTGCCGCTCACCTCGCCGATCGGCGTCTTCGGGGGATCGTCGCGGAGCTGGAACACGGAGGAGACGTTCAACCACTTCCTCGACCTTATGCTCGAGGACCTGCGCGAGGCGATGCCCGTCGATGGCGTCTACCTTGCGCTCCACGGCGCGATGGCCGTCCGCGGCGTCCCACGCCCCGAGGCCGAGATCGCGCGCCGCTTTCGCGAGGTCGTCGGGCCCGACGTGCCGATCGCGGCCACCTTCGATCTGCACGGCAACGAGGACGCCGGGTTCCTGAAGTGGGCGAACTTCTCCTTCGTCACCAAACGGTATCCGCACTACGATGCGCGGCTGCAGGGCGAGAGGGCGGCCCGCGCGCTGCGGCGGGCCATGCGCGGCGAGTACCACCCCACGACCGCCACGCGCAAGCCGGGCATCATCACCGCCACGGTGCTGCAGTGGACCGGCCAGTCTCCCTCGATGAACATCATGGAGCGGGCGCGCCGGTGGGAGGCCCGCCAGGAAGACGCCTACGTCAGCGTCTTCTACGGCTACCCGTGGTCGGACGTGCCCGACGTGGGCGCGACGGTCGAGGTCATGACGAACGGAGACCAGGCGCTGGCCGACCGGATCGCCGACGACATGAACGACTTCATCTGGCGGGTGCGCGAGAAGTTCGCCAGCGGTCACTTTCCCCGGCCGGCCGCGGCGGCCGCCATCGTCAAGCGCGCGATCGCGCAGGGTCGCACCCCCGTGGCCGTGGGCGATCACAGCGACCGCCCCGGCGACGCGACGCACATCCTCAAGGCATTCGAGCGCGCGGGCATCGGCAAGGTGCTCTACGCGACGATCACGGACCCCGCGGACCTCGACTCCCTCGCCGCATCGGGCGCCAAGGCGGGCGACGCCTTCGACATGGGCGTGGGCGGCTTCACGCCCTCGGGCGGGACGCCCGCGCGGATCCGGGGCACGCTGACCTACTTCGGCAAGGGGCTGGGCTACGAGCGCGTGGCCATCGTCTCGTTCGGCCGCGGCAACGCGGTGGTGATCACCCCGGCGTACGAGCAGGTCACGACTCCCGGGAGGCTGCGCTTCGGCGGTCTCGACCCCGACGCCTTCGACGTCATCGTCGTAAAGTCACGGGTCCACTTCCGTCGGGGCTTCGACGAGACCGGCTACGCGAAGACGATCATCGTGGTCGAAGCGCCCGAGCCGTTCGTGGGCACGACGTTCCTCGACGCGCTCCCGTACGAGCACGTGGATCTCACGAAGCTGTACCCGTACGGCACGCCGGAAGGGAGATAGCCGCGGCGGCGGAGCGCCACGACCCGACGAACCCTCATTCAGGAGACCACCATGACCCATCCATCCCTGCTCCGTGCGCTGATGTTCCCGCTGATCGCGCTGGCCGTGTCGCGGCCGTCATCGTCGCCGCTCATCGCGCAGCAGCGCCGCGGCTCGGAGATCATGCGCCGGGCCGCCCGGCTCGACCTTGACGGCTCCACCGCCGAGGCTCGCGCCCTCTACCAGTCCGTCCTCGACACCGTCTCGGACCCGGAGGCCCGGGTGTCCGTGTGGCGGTCCATCGCGATGTCCTACGCCTTCGACGGCGACTGCGCCAACACCGTCCGGTACGAGGAGATGGCCATCGAGTACTGGAAGACGCGGGAGCAGGCGGATCCGCAGAACGCCTTCTATCAGGAAGGCGAGCGGGCCGACGAGGCCGCGCGGGTCTGTGTGGACGCGGGCGACCTGGACACCGCGGAGCGGATGTACCGCCTGGGCTACGAGCTGGGCACGAAGGAGCCGTCGCCCCGCACGCATCCCGTGAGCCTGTGGGACTTCCGCCTCGCGCACGCGCTCGGCAGGATCGCCGCCCGCCGGAGCGACGCGGCGGAGGCCCGGCGCCAGATCGCCCGCGCGCGCCAGGCGCTGGATAGCGATTCCGAGATGGCCCGACAGCAGGAGCGGTTCTTCCCCTACCTTACCGGGTACGTCGCCCTCTACACCGGCGACCTTGCCACGGCGCAGACGGAGCTGGAGCGCGCCGTGGGCGTGCGCGGCAACGATCGCGATCCGTTCATGCACGCGCTCCTGGCCATGACGTACGAGCGGCAAGGCCAGCAGGCGCTGGCGCGGCAGCTCTACGAGAAGGCCTTCGAGCTCGCCCGCGCCCACAACCCACCGTCCGCGTACGTGCGCAGGGTCGTGGGCAGGAAGCTCGGCAGGAAAGGCGGGGGCTCGTGAGTTCCTGGAGCCGCGCCGGAACGGCCAACCCATCCGGGAGCATGATGAAGAGCACGCTCGCACCGAGGAGAAGGCTGCTCGGCTCGTACGCGATTCTCGCCCTCCTCAACAGCGTTCTAGGAGCCTGATCGGAAAGTGGGCACGGATCTTGGGTTGCGCGAGGCGTAGATTGTTGTTGGGCTGAAGGACGAGGGCGATACCAAGCGCGAGGCAAGGGAT
>Ga0114931_10001758_pt1 | contig 27522 bp, 28 predicted proteins | sample 2SBtaG_FD_89579 | JGI IMG/M metagenome (GOLD analysis project Ga0114931, IMG submission 89579) | Deep subsurface microbial communities from Kolumbo volcano to uncover new lineages of life (NeLLi) - 2SBTROV14_V59a metaG | ecosystem: Environmental > Aquatic > Marine > Volcanic | place: Kolumbo... | reverse complement strand
GAGCCGTTATACCCACAAGCAGGTTGACAGAGCGGTAGAAGATTTAGGCTTCATCAACTCCGGTGGATCAGAAGTATTCTTGATCGGAAACCCAGGCTTTGGACTAGCAGCGCAAACCTTTACTGATTCAGGTTTGCTTCCGCTTAAAGCAAAACGTGATTATGATGCACTTGAGTTAAGGGTTGACAAACGTTTGTCGGATAATTTTTATTTTAATGCCAGCTATACCTATAGTAGGCTTTACGGAAATTATGCGGGACTAGCCAGTTCAGATGAGAATGGCAGAAACTCTCCAAACGTCAATCGAAACTTCGATTAGCCAATTTCCGGGTATTCAGCACTGGACAACCGGATAACGGTCGATTGGGAACTGACCGCCCACATGTATTCAAACTTTATGGTGGATACGATGTTGGATGGAGCGGAACAAATACGACCAGCTTTACCGCATTCCAAAACATATCAAGTGGGGTACCTCTCACAACTCTTGTAAACGTTCTAAGTATTGGAACAATTCCGTTAAACGGACGGGGCGATTTGGGAAGATCGGATGTGTTTTCACAAACTGATTTCGGTGTTCGTCATACTTACAAATTCGGACAAGACGGCAAATTCAAACTTGTCGGTGAGCTGGATATTATAAATATCTTCGATCAGTATGCTGAATTGGGACAATTCAGAACAATAGCTCCGAATCTAGGGTTTAACGAAGGCGACTTTGGATTTAACACGGGAAATGCTTCGCAAGATTTGGTAAATTTCCTGCAGGCTTTCCAAACGCAGCCATTTTCACAACAGATCACGACCTTGATTGGGCAAAATGGCGGAAACGATGTCCGTTATGGCGTATCAAATTCTTTCCAAGGTCCGCGGACTGTTCGATTTGGTTTCCGTTTCATTTTCTAAGTGGGACGTTTCTCTTAGAAGCCTGTCCCAAACGGGGCGGGCTTCCTTTTTTCAAAATGCATCAATATCAAAAAGTGGTGCGGAGTAAGAAATGGCATTGGACGACGTTGCAATGAATGAAACATCTATAGGCGTTAAAACAAATATTCTGGCGATTAACGAAGCTGTAAACTCTCTCAATAAAGCGGTTTCCGTTTTGGAGTCATTAGAGGACATAGAACGTAATCTGATGTTCCGAAACCTCGGGTTGAAATTCCCCGAAGATGGGGTTGATTTTAATCAAGCCGTCAGGCTTTTTGAAATTAGCTTAATCCAACAGGCACTGCGACAAACTGATGGACATCAAACAAAAGCTGCTAAACTGCTAAAGTTGAAACTTTCCACGCTCAATTCAATTGTTAAAAGATACAACATCGACTACTAGGCTCCGAATTGCACGGGTAATAACTCTTCAAATTTCCCCTCCTACGTAACGAAAAACGTCTCTAACCCTTTCGGTGTATCGAATCGGAACAAGAATTATCTTTAACTAAACGTGAAACTCGAATACGTCGAATCTGAACAAGGAAGCAATATGGGTCTTTGAAAAAAGTCGTTTATAGTGTCCCCAAAATTTCCGAAAAGGTTTTTAATAAGATTAGTCTTGTCCAATTTTTTCCGGAGTTCACAGGTTTTTTAACGAATTCGAACAGAAACCACCACCTAGCGCCTTGATTTGTTTGTTCATTTACTTCGGTCTCTTTTTATACTAAATAAGAGACAATCGAATGGGCGGAAACCAGGGCGGCGCGGGAGTGTGCGCGAAATAATCCTAAATGATTTCTCGAAAGGTTCAATCATGTCCTCTCCGCCGCAGATAGCTCGGATGACAGCGGGCACGCTTCTTAGAGGGCGCGTTTCTGCCCGTTAAAACGGCAGATTTCCGAAATCTAGCCTAGCCCTGATTTCGGAATCGGAAAAGAAAAATGAAAGTATTCTAACTTGAAAATCGTTACATCGGTCATATATCTGGCTTTTCGGGAGACTAATACCGCGGAATAAAACCTAGCCAAACAGACATATATTAAATATATTGTACGAGTTTTTAGGAATAATCCATTTGATTGGATATTAGGCGTTCGAACGTTGCGAGAGGTCGAAAACATGGTTTCTTCAAGTGAGGCTCGGTATTATGATTTTGGGCGTTATAGATTGGACGTTACCAAAAACCAACTGCTGAAAAATAATCAAGCAATTCCGCTTACCCATAAGAGTGTGGAAATTCTAAGGTTCTTGATACAAAATCGGGGAGAAATTCTAGATAAGAATAAGTTTTTCAAAACCGTCTGGGCAGAAACCTACGTAGATGAAACTAATCTAACCCAGCATATTTATCGGATTAGAAAAGCTCTGGGAGATTCCGAAAACGGAAATGTTTTCATTGAAACGATTCCAAAATACGGCTATAGGTTTATTGGCGAAGTAAAAGAGATTTTCGATTATTCCATAAGAACAGATCCGAGAGTGGCTAACAAACTGTTAAACTCTCTCTCGAATTTTGAAAAAGAAATCGAGACCGATCAAATCACAAAACCCAGCGAAGTTTCTTGCGAGCCTATACCGATTTCGCAACGTACTGTAAAAATCCGTAACGAGCGTAAATCGATTTTTATTTCTTTGTTAGATAAGAAATCTCTGGTCGCGATTTTTATTGGTGCGATTCTTTCAATCACAATATATCAAGTTTTTGGCTACTTTTCGCAAAATAATGCGGATAGTCTAAAAACAAAATCAGTGCTAGTTTTACCCTTTACACAGATTGGCGATTCCAACGACGCGAGATTGGGTTTAGGAACTGCTGACGCCATAATTTCGAAACTTGGAAGTCTTAGAGAAATTACCGTAATCCCTACTGAATCAATTATTAACTACGCGAAGAAGGATTCGGCTCACTATCGCGACAATTTGTTCAGAATGGGTAGGAGCCTAAATGCTGACATGGTTATAACAGGAACCATTCAACGAGAGGGGGATTCTGCGAGAATTAATGTAATGTTCTATCGTGTTAACGACAAACAACAACTCTGCGCTGCAAAATTCGATGAGGAGTTTTCCAGGGTGTTTGACTTGCAAGACTCTATCTCCCGAGACGTGCTAAATAAGTTAGTAAACGAATTAAATGAACACGAAGATCATATCAGTTAAGATTTGATTCCCTCTCACTTTAAAGTTTTCAGCAATCAATACAATTTAAAGGAATGGTGCGGCTTATGCTCGGGAAAACATAAGCCGCGAATTTAGCGGAAGGCTAATCTGTAGGCAAAGCGGAGAAGATAGGCAAAAGGCGGATTATCAGGCAGGAAGTTTGTGCTATTTATATCAGCTCTCCGCAAGTTAGCTTAATATACCTGCACAAGAATTTTTTCATTCGGACGGCTCATACCAATTTTTCTTGCTTCCCGTTCGATGGTACGAGGATCATGTTTCAAATTCCGAATTTCTTTTTCTAAAACTAAGTTTTCAGTTGTCAATTGATCAATTTCTGCGTTCAATTTCGTGTTCGTACTCGATCGCTCTCGCATCTCGGAAAAGGCTCGAAAATTGATCGCCAAACACAACAAGAAGGTGATTGAAACTATCACGGTAAAAATAAACCACTGTGGCGTCGCGTCTTTTTTACTCGTCTTCTTCTTCATTTTACTATTCCCAATGGCTGACACAGAAGAAGTTTTATTCCAATAAGTATTTGCGCCCTTGTTCAAGCAACACCTCCAAATCTTTTTTATCCTCACTCTCGGCATAAATCCTAACTAAAGGCTCCGTACCTGATGGTCGCATCAGCATCCAACTCTCGTTGGCAAAAAGGAATTTCACACCGTCAATTCGGTTAATATTTTCAATCTTGCGCCCTCCGATAGCGGAAGGTTACTGAGAAAGTCTGTCTTTCAAACTCTTGGCAATTTCGTCGGTTAGGCGGACACCAATTCTACCCGATTCGAGCTTCCCTAAGCGTTTCGTGAGCTCATTTAACTGTTCGGTCAAACTTGCTCCGCGTGCAGCGACTGCTTCTGCCGCTAAAAGACATGCTAAAATGCCGTCCTTTTCAGGATAATGCCCTTTGATTGAAAGACCGGCGGATTCTTCCCCGCCCAAAATAATTTCGTCTTTATTTATCAATTCGCCGATATATTTAAACCCAACCGGCGTTTCATATAGCTTTAAGCCACGATCTCGGGCAACTCGATCAACAAAATGCGTCGTTGCTACCGAGCGAGCGATTCCCTCTTTCCAACCTCGACTCTCCGCCAGATAATCTGACAAAAGAGCTATTAATAAATTCGGAGCGATAAACTCACCGTTGCTGTCAACAACTCCAAATCGATCTCCATCCCCATCGGTCGAAAGCCCCAAGGTTAGCCCGTTCGTCTTAACCACTTCCATCAAACCCGCAAGCTGTTTTTCCCCCGGTTCGGGAGACATTCCCTCAAATGTTATATCTCGCCAGTCATGAAGTGTTTCAACCTCCAACCCGTTTTCACGCAAAACTTTGTCCAAATATCCACGACCTGTTCCCCACAAGGCATCATAGGCATATCGCCCTTTTGCCGACGCAAGCACGTCAAAACGTATTTTAGTTTTCAAATCGTCCAAATAATCTGGACGAGCATCAAATCTTTCTATCTTACCGCCTGATGCGTCATCAATCCGCGGTATGTTTTCAATCAAATTCTCGATTTTGCGCGTAATTTCCGGTAAAGCAGGGGCACCATCTGACGTGGAAAATTTAATCCCTTGATATTCTGGTGGATTATGGGAAGCGGTAAAATTAATCCCGCCGACAGCCCCTTTACTCCTAATGATGTGCGAAATCGTTGGAGTAGGTGTCTGTTTCTCGCACAATAAAACGTTAAACCCTTTGTTCTTAGCAATTGCCGAAGCAACTTCGCAAAACCGCTCACCCATGAACCGTGAATCATGTCCAACAACTATTGTCGAACCAATTCCACCCTCGTTCTCTTTCAAATAGCTGCAAATCGCTTCTGTAACCGTCCTGACCTTTTCAAACGTGAACTCATCGGCTATTATTGCTCTCCAACCCGATGTTCCGAAACGTATAGGCATATTAAAATCAGGCGTTCAAATCTCTTTTATGTTAAGACTTTTTTCTTCAGACTAGACTAGCTCTGAATTTGTTTTACTTAGAAAGTTTAGAACTAGCATTCTCTAATAAAGTAAAACTAAATAACTCCTTGAGGGTGTGGAAAATCTAACACAATTGTTTTAAGTATGTAAAGACGGCAAAAATACCACTAAGCTATTTAATAACAGATATTTACAAAACTTCTCTAAGGTAATGGTTAAATCTTATGCTTAAACATGAACGATTCGCGAACGCTAATCGGGAAAAACGTTATTATCTATATAATAAAAGGGTCTGATTCGGAGAGATTACAATATAGCGACTCCTAAGCTTAATATAAATTAAGCATACGCTTAATTCAGTATGCGTTGCTGCCTCGACTTTGGGGCAAGAGTAGCTGTTAGTGTCTAATACATGTGTCATAATATACTCACCCCTCCCTCAACACCGACTTTTGTATCAAAATGTTACATCAAGACTGGCACGCCGACTCGCAACTATCCTTGTATCTGCAATTAAATCAACACTTACATTACCGCGCATAGTGGCACGAAGATTGCTATATAGTTGAGGAGACGTGTTAATGTGTATATCCATTTAACATGATTGCAATTTTCAGCCCAATTATTTTTTTTATTGTCATAGCCTAAATATTAGATATTAAGGCACAGAGTTGAATTATTGTTATCGAGAATTCTATTTTGTTATTTTATATAATTTAAGGTTCTATTTGGAGAGGAGAGTCATGAGACCAATTAAACATTTTGAAAAAGGGCTGACATATGTTGCCCGTGGTGCTTTTAGTGCTATTCGTTCAGTTAACCAATACAAACCCAACGCCTCATTCACACCGAAATGGGCTGATAAGCCGCTTTTAAAATCTTGGCAAAAATCAAAACCAACTTTGGGATTTCCGCGTAAAACTGATTCGCTTTGTCCAAACTGTGTAATTGAGGCTCGTGAAGAAATCTTGAGCGGCGAAAAAGATGTTTCGCTTTTAGTTAATGAAAAAGTTGGTGAAATCAAAGCTGAAATCATTGAACGCGAGGGTGAAATTTGGATGATTAAGGATTGTCCTAAACACGGTCACTTCGAAGACCTGATGGCGATTGACTCCAAGTTCCTAGAGCACATTGAAGCAAACTTCCCTGGTCGTGATATGCGTTCTCATAACGACGAAGAATTACACAACCACGGTTCATCAACGATTAAATATGGTCGTGGTGCGGTTTTGACTGTTGACTTAACAAACCGTTGCAACATGATGTGTGACCCATGTTTTATGGACGCAAACCAAGTGGGATTTGTTCACGAACTTTCAATGGAAGATGTGAAAGAGATTCTTGATAACGCGATTTCGATCAAACCTCGTCGTCAAATGTCAGTTCAGTATTCCGGCGGAGAACCGACTCTTTCTCCCCATTTCCTAGAATCAATTCGTTATGCGCGCAAAGTTGGCTACAATTCAGTGCAGGCAGCAACAAATGGAATCGAATTTGCTAAATCAAAAGAGTTTTGCCGCGAAGCCGCTGAAGCCGGTTTGAGATTTGTTTATCTGCAGTTTGACGGAATCGGAAACGACGCTAACTCTCACAGACAAGTTGGTAATCTTTTCGACGTGAAGTTAAGGGCAATTAACAACCTACATGAAGCGGGTGTAGATATAATTCTTGTTACAACACTTGTTAACGGCATCAATAATGACCAAGTTGGTTCAATTATTCGTTTTGCACTTGAAAACCCTAAGAAAATTTCTTTTATCGCATTCCAACCGGTTTCCTTTACAGGACGTGACGAGCATATTACTGAGAAACGTCGTCTCCAACAGCGATATACGCTTTCGCATCTAGCGCAAGACGTGCAAAAACAAGTTGGAATTACCGAGCCGACTCGCGATTGGTTTCCGCTTTCATTAATGGGAGCATTTGCAGATTTTGCTGATTTAGTTCACGGACCTGAAGCCGAATGGGGACAAGTTTCCTGCGGTTGCCATCCTAATTGCGGCGTTGGAACTGCAATGATGATTAATAAGGAAAATGGTGAAATGTCGCCTGTTCCTGAATTCTTGAACATCCCCGGACTGGTTGAAGACATGAAACATATTACCGACACAGCTCGCGGTAAATGGTTTTCAAACCTTATGATGGGATTGGCGTTGCTTAAAAACTATAATCCGTACGGTGCTCCGAAGAGTTTGACTCTCGGCGGAATTTTTAAGAAGTTTGACAAATCTTTTGGGTTATCGGGTAAAAGTTACGGTAAAGTTGACGGATCAAGAACGATGGAAGACATCGAAAAACGACGTCAAGACCCTTGGAATTTCTTATTTATAGCTGGTATGTGGTTCCAAGATCTATTCAACTATGATTTCCGTCGAACTGAAATGTGTATTATCCCTTACGGAACACAAGAAGGTGAAATTTCCTTCTGTGCATATAACACAGGAATCGGCTGGAGAAACATCATTGAAAACATGCACCAAAATGCGACAGTCGCTAAATGGTATAAAGAACACGGTCGTCACGAAGTGTTCGCACGAGACAAGAAAGTTGCTCTGGAGAGTGAGAATCACAACCTCTTGCTAAACAAAGTCGATTTGAACGCCCTGATAAACCGTCAATGGAAGGACCAAAAACCGCCGCTGAAGAGATGCAGCAGATGCGCAAACTCTACAACGAAATGGTTATGGATAAAAACAACATCAAAGGTGAAAACCTAGTCCAAATCGGCGGTATCAAGAGCGACAAGAAAGATAAGTCTGAAACCGTTTCAGCTTAATTTGTCAACGATTGGAAAACAAAAAAACCCTGTAGATCTATGCAATCTGCAGGGTTTTTTGCGAAAGGAATGACATGAACACTTGATTAGTAAAAAAACATATGGCAAAAGGAGTGTAAGCATCCCGGCTTGCACTCCTTACATTACTCAATTTTGTTAAAATACTAGGTTGGGAATCAATAATTTACTGAGGTCTTTGAAAAAGCGACTAAAACTTTATGATTTTTGATCTAAATCTTTCGTAGTCGCTCGGTTTGAAATCGGAACTTTTTCTTTCTCGCGTCTGCTTGTCCAATCTTTGTCGAGTAAATTTGTGGTGCCTTCGGTAACTGAAGCAGGTTGAGTTTTTTGCGGTGGAAGTTCGCTGACCTTTTTATTTTCGATCTGTTCGGGAAAGTGTTGCGGGATATTTTGAGTTTGTGCTTCTGAAGGTTTATCCAAAGCTCTTTTCAAACGATTTAGACCAAAAAAAGATGCAATTATCGAAAATAAAACTCCAATTCCGCCAACTATGAAAAGTATCGGAATCAATTTTGCTTTGATGTCGCCGGAAAATATAAAAAGCAGTAGGAATAAAATTACGGAAGCGATCATCGTAACCGAAGAAGTTGTTAGCAAAGCTTTTCCGGCTCGGGTTTCTGCCATCACTCGCAGAACTTCCAATTCAGTTTGTTCACTTGTGAGCGGAGCACCACAACTGCGGCAGAAATTTGAATCATCAGTTGATTCGGTTTCACAAACAGAACAAAGTTTTTCGATTAACTGTTTTTTGGAAATTGCCGCAATCGTTTTGGCTTCCTGCAGAATAATTTCCTTTTGTCCATTTGTCATTGCTGGACTTTTGACAATGTATTCAAAGATCGCACGAGTAGAATTTTCACCAACAGGTTTTAGAAAAATCGTCAAATCCCTAGCGACATCCAGCACTTCCGTCCGCGAATGGTTTCTGTCCAATCCGAAGGTTGTTCACCAATCGTTAACGCATTTCACCAAGGCTTAAAAAACGGTGCAAACATCGAAAACGCCCACACAGTCGCTTCGGGCTTACGTGTCCCAAAAGCAATCGGCGACTTTATAATGCTCGATATCCTCCAAAAATCAAACGGAACAGCCGTCGCTGTTTCAGACAAAGATTTAGTCCAAGACTCCGAAGAAATTGGTGCAAACGAAGGAATCTTCGCCGCCCCCGAAGGCGGTGCTTTGCTTGTCGCTTTGAAAAAACTTTTAAAAACAGGTGAAGTTAAACACGATGAGAAAATAGTTTTGTTTAACACAGGTTCGGGAATTAAATATTTAGAAGCATTTGAAAACTAATATTTCGCTCTTGGGTTCTGATATGAAACATTCTGTGAAAACAACTGACTGCGAAAGATCGTGGTCATTTCACTCAGAGTTTCAAAAACGTCCGTTTTTGGGACTTTTGATTGTATTGGTCAATGCAGTTGTTTTGTCCAATTCTATTTACTTTCTAACCAGAGTTTCTGCAAAGTCAGAAAAACAAATGATTTGCAAATGGAACGCCGTCCATCTTGGCGGCAATGAGTGCGATAGCACGAAAATTGAGATAATTATCTTTAAAGTTCAGCTTAATATGTAAAGATAGTTATCTTTGCTCCAACGCTTATGCGTTGGTTGCCAGCAAGATGCTGGCGTTCCGTGACTTTGCAGAAGCCCTAACTTTCTAACAATAAAACAGATTAGAGTTCTATAATATTCATTATGTGTGAGAAAATTTGTCAAATCGTAGATTATTATTATTAAATCTATTGGAGGAATTGTATGAGAAACTTGATGATGATAGGCGTGTGCGTGTTATTTTTTCAATTATCATTGATAGCTTTTGGTCAAAGTGATTTTCCAGTTGATAAGCCAGTAGGGGGAGAACCCTTTGGAACAAGCGTAACAAGTATTGGTGATGGAATTTATGTTTTTAGATGGTGGGTATACCGAAACGTTTTTATTGTTACAGAAGATGGTGTCATTGTCACAGACCCATTGAACCCGAAAGCCTCAGTAATGCTGAAAAAAGAAATAAGAAAGATTACAGATAAGCCTGTGAAATACGTCGTGTATAGTCACAATCATCATGACCACATCTCAGGAGGAACCGTTTTTCAAAACGAAGGAGCCAAGTTTGTTGGGCATAAGAATTTACTAAAAGAATTAAGAGACCACCCTTCTCCACATATTCCTATGCCGACCAAGACATTCAGAAAAAACTATAACCTTAAACTTGGAAATAGAGTATTGGAATTAAGATATTTTGGGGTGAATCACGGCAATTCTTTAATTATCATGAGACTTCCGAAGGAAAAGATAGCTTTTATTGTGGATATAGTTACACCGAGACGGGTCGCTTTTAGGGGAATGCCAGATTTTTTTCCAGATGAGTGGGTTCGCTCTCTTAAAGAAATTGAAACGTTAGACATTGACTATGTTATTTCGGGACACGGACCAGAAAGCGAGCCCGCTATTGATGCGGCTTCGGTAGTAAAAGAGCAAAGGGAATTCGTTGAAGACCTTATGAAAGTGGTTAAAACAGCAATGGACAATGGGACTCATAATCCGGATGAGTTGCGCAAGAAAATTAAACTTCCGAAATATGAAAAATGGCAATTCTATAAAGAGTGGCTTCCGATGAATATTGAACGTATTTGGGCATTCTACCATATGGGGTGGTAGCTTTAAGGATGTCCAAATTGCTACCTAAAAAAGAGTGCCAAAAACGCTCGTTTTTGGCACTCACTAAAACCTTTTCATTTTCGCTTGAAGGGAATGCTTATTCTATTTCAAAAGCAGTTTCAAAATCAAAGTGTCAAAACCTTGCACTTTCCTACTCTACAATTTGTAAACTTTAATTAATTAGGCAAAAGTAATTCTTTTTACCTCGCTTGTTTTTCATTTTAAGAAATCAATAAAAACAACGCTTTACAAAGTACGATCCAAACACCTTTTTGCGTAGCCTATAAAAATCCATTTATTACAAAATTGTTAAATTTTTCAATTCACACACTTATAATTCAGCCTATCCGAAACTACCTTTAATTTAACCAAAATTCTAACGTCTCTATTTATTTAGAACGCAATAAGTATTATTTTTTGCTCAGTTTTAACTAATCTCAAATATAGGGTCGCCAAGAATATCTAATTTGGGTTGAATTCCCATTCCGGGTTGGCTTGAGGCTTTCATACGACCTTTGTCCCTTTGCGGTGCACCGTCTGCTGTGCATACGGTTACATAGCTGTTGAAATCGGTTGATGTGAATAAATATTCCGTCGGCGTGCTATGGGCAAGATGGGCGATGGCGGCTGTGGTTATGTCTCCGCCCCAGCTGTCTTCGATTGTCATTGCGATGCCTAATTTAACGCATAAATCTCGGGCAAGAGCGGCTTTGGTGATCCCGCCAAATTTGCTAATTTTAATATTTACAACGTCCATCGCACGGTCTGCCTGTCCGCGGACTAGAATATCAATACCATCAATATTTTCGTCTAAAACAAAAGGATGCGATGTGTGTTTGCGGATGGACAAACATTCTTCGTAAGTTTCACAAGGCTGTTCGATATATACATCAATATCATCTACCTCACGGACGACTCGTTTGGCTTCGTGCATTAACCAACCTGTGTTGCATCTGCTATCAATTTATCGCCTGTTTCTAGCACCTGTGATGCCAAACGAATTCTTTCGATGTCCGTGTCTGGATTTCCGCCGACTTTTAATTGGAAACGTCGGTAGCCTTGGTCACGATACATCTTTACATTTTCTGCCATCGCTTCCGGCTCAATTTGAGAGATCGCTCTATATAAAACAAAATCATCTCCAAAACGCCCTCCGAGCATTTCGCAAATTGGCATGTTGGCAATCTGACCTTTTATATCCCAACAAGCAATGTCAATCGGCGATTTTACATATGGATGCCCTTTCAGACATTTATCCATAAGTTGATTTAGTTTAGAAGTTTGTGTCGGGTCTTCTCCAATCAAATGTGGTCCCAATTCTTTGATTCCAGCACGAACTCCCGAGGCATATGCAGGTAATTAAAATGGTCCAAGCGGACAACATTCTCCATACCCGCTATGTCCTGTGTCGGTTTCAATTGCAACGACAGTTGAATCAAAAACCTCAACCGATTTTCCGCCCGACCATTTATATGCTCCTTCGTGAAGCGGTAAATCAACTTGATATACGAGAATGCGTTTTATTTTCATATTGATTGATTCTAACTAATTATTTTTATTTGGGGAATATTGTCTATTTGAGTTTAAACACAACAAATAGCTTTTTAATCGAAATTATGAAAATGATTTAATTGTTGTAATTACATCATTTATTGTTTTGTTCTATTTTTTAGTGACTTTTTTTAGTCTGCGAATGCAGACGAAAGCATAAAGCCCCAAGTGAAGCAGTATTGCGGAACTTGGGGTAAAAATCAAATAAAAACGTAAAGCCCTTTAATAAGGGCGACAGCAATCTGTCGCAGTCTTCGACAGCTCGAAAAACCATTGAAGAAAAACCATTGAAACTAGACCTATGGTTTGCACCATAGGCTTTATGCTAACGTCATTTCCAATGACTCAAGAAAGAGTTTCTTTAAATTGAACAAAACCGCTATAAACTCAACTATTCGTTATACTCAGTAATTCCAAATTTCAGAAAGGTATCGAATAAAACTAACAAAAAAAGAATATTTGCCGCAGATAAACCCGGTTAACGTGGATCAAAGAACAGAGAATTTGTAAAAAACATGCAAGAAATCTGCGAAAATCCGAGTAATCTGTGGCAAAAAAGAATTAGTTTGCTATTTAAAATGTCTAAACTTGTCTTAAATGGCTATTACAAAAATCATTTTTAACAAATTTGGAACTACTGATAATAATGTTTCTTTAGGCAAATTCAATTTTCAAGTAAAAATAACACCTTTATCACAAAATCCAACCGCTCATCACAAAATTGCTAAATTTCTCATTTCACACATCTATAATCCAACCTGTCTGAAAATACATTAAATTTAATTTCCAAAATGGAGGCTGGAAACAATATGTCATTAATAACAAATACATTTTTTCTGAAAAGACTTTTTCAATTCACATTTGCAGCGGCGGCTGTGTCATTTATGATTTGCCCTGCGAATTCGCAAAATGTGAATGTTTCAAACAGTACAAACAATACTGCGGCGAAAACTAAAGCTAAAGCAGTAACTTTTACTGAAAAGGAAAGAGAATATGCTTTGAAGCGTTTTGAACAAACCGCCAATCTTTATGCAAAAGAAATTTCAGGTTTATCCGGTTAACAGTTAAATATTCATGAAAACGCGAAGCGTTGGTCAATTGCCGAGGTTGCCGAACACATAATCTTGGGCGAAAAACTTATTTTGGATTTGATTGCAAAAAAAAGTCTTAAATGCTCCCGTTCCCGTTGGCAAAGATAATTATCGAACAAAAGATCAAGCAGTTTGGATGACGATTACTAATCGGAACACGAAATTTAATGCTCCCAAAAGGATTCAACCGAAGGGAAACTTCAAAACAAAATCAGAATTAATGCTGGGTTTTAAGAATGCCAGAAAGCAAACGGTTTCTTTTATGAAAGATACAAAAATAGACTTGAGAAATCGTTTGGAGCAATTGTATGGAACGGATTTTAAGTTTGAATGGCAACCGCTTCAAAATGGTGGTGCGAAAGTTATTTTGGAGATTCCATTTATTGAAATTGAACGGAAAGAATTTGCCCACGAATTACACGAATGAACACTAATAAGAAAATAAAATAAAACAAATTTTTACATAATTGTTTTTGTTTCATTTCTTTTCTTATATTCGTGACGATTCGTGCTATTAGTGGGCAAAAAAATCTTAAAAATGTCTTTAACTAAAATAAAAACTCTAATCGTTGACGATGAACCGCCGGCACGTTCGGTACTTCGGAAGATGCTCGCGGAGGATTCCGAGATTGAAATTATCGGCGAATGTTCAAACGGACTCGAAGCAATAAATGCAATCGAAAAAGATTCGCCCGATCTGTTGTTTCTTGATATTCAGATGCCTGAAATGAATGGTTTTGAATTGATTGAATCTTTTACTAAAAACGATTTTCCAACCGTCATTTTCGTAACGGCTTATGACCAATATGCAGTTCGTGCATTTGAAGTTTCGGCGGTTGATTATTTACTAAAACCTTTTGACCATGAGCGTCTAGAAAAAGCAGTCGAAAAGGCAAAAACTAGTTTAACCGAAAAAAGTAATGACGAAAGAAATGAGCAAGTCTTAAAACTTTTGAAGCAGTTAAATAATGAATCCGAAGCCTTTGAAAGATTTATTATTAAAAATAACGGTCGAGTCGTTTTTGTACCTGTCGAAGAAGTTAATTGGATTCAAGCAGACGGAAACTATTTGCTTTTACACACCAAAAATAGGAAACACCTTATTCGCGATACGATGAAAAAAGTTGAGGCAAAACTCGACTCAAACAAATTTTTTAGAATCCACCGCTCAACAATCGTCAACATTGATAGCATCAAAGAATTACAAGTTCACTTCAACGAAAAACTTCTTGTTGTCTTAAAAGATGGAACAGAATTGATTTTGAGCCGTCGCTATCGGGATAAACTTTCAAAAAAATTGGGTGCGTCTATTTAAGTCAGTACCGTTCGCGTAAGCGAATGGTTAATAGATGATAGCTGAAATGAAAAATTATATGATTCAAACATCGGCTAACGCCGACAGTAATGACACGGATGTAACTTTTCTTCAAAGTTCTATAAACCCCTTTTCAGCAGGAAGCGTAACTTCTAACATTTCCAAATCTTCCGAGCAATCTGAAAACCCATATTTCATTCCAGCAGGCAAAACTAAAGCGTCGCCGGATTCAAGCGAATCTTTTTTATCATTCTCGCGTTCAAGCTCGGTGTTTTTGAGTGTCATTCGGCGAATTGACTCAATCAGAATATAGGCGAGACTTGAGAGCAAAAAACTGAATTCGCGATGCGTCTTGACCGCCATTTTTGACAGATGGTGCGGTCAGCGAAAAAGACAGATTTGTTGTTCTTTTATACGGTTTTCCATATCGCCCCGAGTACAATAGACATCTTCGTAGAGTTGCTTTGGATCGCCCTTAGGATTCGTTACCACATAACGGTGGTTGGAGTCCAGAAGCGACGCTGACTAGCAATACAAATTTAAGACACCACCAGATTGTTTCCTTGCTTGCCTTTGCGAACAAAAAATAGTTTAATCATCAATTGCTCTGGCTAAGGCAATCTGAGCAAGAGGAGTGTGATGTAAGTTGGCATATATTGAATTAAATACAAATGAATCTATTGAGAATGCTTTGCGGCGTTTTAAACGCAAGGTCATTACAGAAGAGATCATTAAGGATTTCAAAAAGCACTCTCATTTTATTCCGCCGGGACAAAAGGCGAAGCTAAAATCTGCGAATGCCCGTAAACGAAATAATCGTCGTCGTCGTATGCGCAGAAATTATAATAACAATCATCCAGGACGATAGTTTAATGAATTTTTATTGGGCGCGGTATGCTTTGAGAAATCATCGCATACCGTATTTTATTTTATGAGCGAAAAACCCCGTATATTGTTGACCAACGATGATGGCTATCATTCTGATGGCATCATCATTCTCGAAGAGGCTCTTCAAGAAATTGGAGATATATATGTCGTCGCGCCTGCATCAGAAATGAGTGGTGCGTCACATAGTCTCACGCTTTCGAGACCTTTAAGGATTCGCCAGATTGATGACCGGCATTGGACCGTTGACGGTACGCCAACAGACTGTGTAACGCTTGCCTTAAATCAGATACTTAACGATGATGAACAACCTCATATCTGTGCATCGGGCATTAACCATGGCGCAAATCTTGGCGATGACGCTACTTATTCCGGCACGATTGCTGGAGCACTTGAAGCGACGATTTTAGGTGTTTCGGGGCTGGCTTTTAGCTTGGTTGTAAACCGCAACCATGATTTCACTGAATCAGCCAAAATAGCAAAAACCGTTACCGAAAAAGCTCTCAAGGAAGGGTTGCCAAAAGGGACTCTTTTAAATATAAATATACCTAAGGGTGTGCCTAAGGGATTTCGCATTACAAAGCAGGGTTTCAAAGACGCGCGCCCGGTTATATCAAAACACACAGACCCGCGCGGAAAGCCTTACTATTGGATTGGCGAAGTAAGAGAAGGCTTTCATGCAGAAGGCGAGACAGATTTTGAAGCAATTGATGATGGATTTGTGTCAATTACGCCGATGCGCAGCGATTTAACCAATCATGCCGTGATTGAAGAACTAAAGGATTGGGAAGGGTAGGTTAACTGCCGTTTGCTGCATTTACAAAATTAAGTAACTTAGTAAACTCTGAAACTCTAAAAGACTTAGCTGACTTAACCGTATGGACGAGTATCAAATTCCCCGGCAACAGATGATTGAACGCTTGCGGGGAAAATACAAAATTAGAGATGAAAATGTGTTGGGCGCAATGGGATCAATCCCGCGTCATGCTTTTGTCCCTGAAGCTATGCGGTTTAGAGCTTACAAAGACAGTGCTCTTCCGATTGCCGGAAATCAGACCATCTCGCAGCCCTATATCGTTGCCAAAATGACGGAGCTCTTAGAACTAACTTCACGTAGCCGTGTTCTTGAAATCGGTGCGGGGTCAGGCTATCAAACAGTTGTTTTGTCTAAACTCGCGAGCAAAGTTTTTTCGATTGAGCGCATTGAAAACCTCGCTAAACAGGCGAAAGAAACTCTTCGACAATTTAATATTACAAATGTCACCGTTCGGTGTGATGATGGAACAAACGGATGGGAAATCTATTCGCCTTACGATGCGATTCTCGTAGCTGCGGGCGGACCTGATATGCCGGAGCCCCTCTTAAAACAGCTAAAAATTGAGAGTAAATTAGTAATCCCCATCGGCAAGGATGAAAAATCGCAAAATCTTATTCGAGTCACGAGAACCCCGAATGGTTACAAAGAAGAAAATTTTGGTCCCTGTTCTTTTGTCCCTTTGATTGGTGAACATGGTTGGTAGATTCGGCTTATTAATGCAATCTCATAGTTCAATCTTCTTAACAATTCTCCAGGTAAGCCTATCAAGTTCGTTAAAGTATCCATCGCCCATCCCGCGTGAATTGGTTAAAACGCACCAAGTCATTCCATTTGAGGTATTAACCAGAACAGCTGATGTTCCAGGTAGCGCACCCATATGCCATGAATTTTTTACGAAATTAATTGCCCATCCCATCCCGTATCTCTTATTAGCTTTCGATCCGGTTTTCATTAGAGCGATGGTGCCCGATTTAAGAATGTCCTTCGGCTGTGAAAAACCATCGACCCTTTGCGCAAACTTCACTAAATCAAGTGCATTCGCAATCCATCCGCCGTGAGAATCCATCCTTCCAACCCGCATTTTGTAAGCCCATCCGCCATTGGAATAATATTTAACTTCCTTTTCGCGTCTTTCAGCAAGCGTGTCGCCTCCAATCTCAAAACTCCCCAGCTTATATTTAGAAAATATCTCTTTTCTTACAAAATCTTCGTATTTTCTCCCAGAAACCTTTTCAATTACCCGACCCAAGATACAATATCCAAAATTAGAATAGGCATATTTCTCTCCCGGTTTTTTCTTTAATTTCCTTTCCGATAAGATTCTGGTAATAAGTTGATTGTGATTTAGATTTGGGTATTGAAACATCGGATCCTTAGCTTTATTCACCCACTCCGGTGCCGCGACGTGTTTCAATAAGTGCCTAACTTCAATTAATTCAGCATTTGGGTTTGGTTCTTTTAGATACTTACCTTTGAAAATCCCTTGCTTGCCAAATACTTTATCAGTCAACGAAAGTTTTCCCCGTTCGACCAACATCAGAATCGCCGCAGACGTAATAGGCTTTGAAACGCTCGCAATTCTAAATCGAGATTTGAGAGTGACTTTCTCTTTTCGTTCGACATCAGAATATCCGTATCCACTAGCAAATAAGATTTTTCCATCCTTAGCAAAAGCAATCGAAACCCCTCGAATACCATGCGTTTGCATAAATTCTGTGACCAATTTGTCAAAAGTTGCTCCGTCAGATTTCTTTTTCAAATTGTTAATTGTATTATTCCGGTCTTGTCCTGAAGCAAGACCAAAAAAGAGAAACAAAAGGCTACTCGCCGCTGCCAAAAGGATTTTTTTCAAACTCATGATTAAACTCAACTCTCAAAATAGTAAAAACTTTAATAAAATAACACTTTAATCTAAATCAACCGCAGATAAAATTCCTTTTACGATAAATAGTTTACAACGATCCTCAAGATAAATGTTCAATAGTTAAAATATCCTCTATAATTACCAATATGAATTGTTTTCTTGAACATTCAAATATCACAGTAAAAGATATAAAAAAAGCGATTCGATTCCTTACCACTGCGTTTCCTCATTTTGAGGTCCGGGGGAAAGGAGAATCAGAAACAGATGGCGTCGTGCGGAAGTGGCTCCATATAGGCACAGATAAAACCTATGTTGCTCTTGAACAAATTTCTTCGGAGAAAACCGGAAGCCGAACCCCATACCGTGATATTGGAATTAACCATATCGGCTTTGTAGTTGATGATTTAGACTCACTGACTGCCCGAGTAAAAACCAAAGGCTATAAAGAAAGCATCAGCGTAGAACCTCATCCGTACAGAAAACGCGCCTATTTTTATGATGAAGATTCCATAGAATACGAATTTATAGAGTACCTAACCGATGATCCGAAAAAACAAAACGATTATTCGTCTTAAAAGAGCTTTGAACAGGTTTTCGATACTAACAGAATTTGTTAGTATAATCGTTGCCTCTCGGAAATATTTCCAGTCTGCTTAATTTATGGATTTCATCTATCAAATAGTCGATTTTATTAAACCCGATAACCTGATCAATTGGCTTCTGGATTTATTAGGAATTTACGTATATTTTGGTTTGTTTTTTATCATCTTTGCCGAGGTCGGACTGGCTGTTGGATTCTTTCTGCCCGGTGATTCCTTGCTCGTCGTAACTGGACTAATGGCAAAAACTCTACCGGATAAACTCAACATATTGTTGGTATTGATTGCGTTTCTGAGCGGCTCTATCATTGGCGATAGCTCGGGATACTGGACAGGGCATTTCATGGGCAAAAGCCTTTTCAAGCGTGAAGATTCGTTTATTTTTAAACCCAGTCGAGTCGAAAAAGCTAACGAATTCTTCGAAAAATACGGTGCAAAAACCATTATTATGGCGCGGTTTGTCCCAATCGTTAGGACATTTGCTCCGCTCGTTATAGGTGCTTCGGGAATGCCGTATCGAAAGTACCTGACATATAGTATCCTCGGTGGAATCCTATGGATTGGCTCTATGGTTTTAGCTGGTTATTTCTTGGGTGGAATGGTCGAACAGGCTTTTGGAATCAAGCTTCAAAATCACATTGAAAAAGTCGTAATCGTAGTCGTATTTTTATCATTGCTACCCCCAATAATAGAGTATTTGAAACACCGCTCGAAAAAAAAGGAAGCCCCGAAAAAACAGCAATTCGAATCATAATCCGAAGTACGGTATTGGTTGATTTGTCACCGGAATTACCGTACACTTTCTAAAGTTATTTTGTCGGGGCGTAGCGCAGCCCGGTAGCGCGCGCCGTTCGGGACGGCGAGGTCGGAGGTTCAAATCCTCTCGCCCCGACCAATTTTCAACAATCAAACCGAGATTCTTCACTCAACACAATGAGACAATCGACTCTGTTGAAATAATGCATTTCGCTTAATTTGTTAGATAGAACTACTGGAACGAAAGCTTTCCGATCTCAGATTTCTTTCAAAAGTTTTCACAACAACTTTGCAACATAAACCCGAGGCAAATTCGGTTTCCGTTTCACAAACAGCTTTTAAAGGATAGAAATGATTCTGCTTTACAGGATTCTATTTAACAATTCTTACGTCAAACCTAATGATATCCCAGCTATTCGGTTCATCCCTGATTACCAGACCGGAACGTCTGGTTCGCCGCCCTGATTGAGATAGTAATTTCTCCAATGTCGATGTCGCTTCACGATTAACCGCATCTGTCTCGTAAAAGCTAAAATCTACATAATCTTTCGAAAGAATTACTACATAATGCTCGATACCGACCGGCTCTATAGTTCTTAGGAAAACTACCGCTTCCCCTTCATCTTTTACGGGGTCGTGTGCTCCATTCGATCCATAAAGGTTTGTTATCCCTCCATCGACTCCGATTTGAATTACATAAATATAGAGACTTTCCCCAGAGGCAAACTCGTCTGATTTTCTACGTATTTCACCGGAAATATTCCTTATTCTCAACCTAAAATATGAATTTATCGGCAACTCAATTTTTTTTAATTCCGCAAATCCCCGAAAATTATTTCCGTTTCAGGAGTACTTTTTGATCCCATTTTCGCATCTTTCGACTATTGCAATCGGTGGTATCGATTCGCGCGAAACGGCTACCATTGAGGAAAGTGTCGAGCTCTCATTTTCAAGACTCAGCAAGTTTCTTTGATATGCAAAACTCCTTATCGCTTAATATATTTTTTTCGAAAGATTTTTGTAGGCAGGATCAAAGGTTTTGCCAAAAAGAGGTGTGCCGCCCGATTCGCCATCATCCAAATAGTAAACTTTTTTATCCTGATCCGGGAATCTCAGTTCCGCCGGATTCTGGGTTAAGGTATTTCCAGCGCAATAGTATTTAGGACGGATAGGATTTATCTGCTGCCGATGAATAAATATATTCTGAACAACTCCTTTTCTTAACCGCACGATCCCGGACGCGCGATCGCGATCTTCAGGATTAATTCCCTTACCTTGAACAAGCTTAATTACTTCGCTCTTAAAAAGCCCGGCAGACGTTAGTTTTTCGATTATTCCCGCGCGGAGTGGACCGTCTTTTTTCTCTAAACTCAAAGAAGGCGAGTTTAATTCTACAAGAATTGCTCCTCCGCCAAATACAGGTGACGATAAAACAACATGGGAAGTGTTTTTAATCCTCTTTACCTTCGGATTTATCTTGTTATCGGGAAGTTGGGCAATAGAGAGAGTCGCGCCCACTTTTGTTATCACACCATTTGTCAACCAATTCTTATTTCCTCTATTGGTTAAGGATCCTGATGAATATATTGCAATCTGGCTTCCTTCTTTAAGTCCGTGAATTCGTCCGGCTCGAATCGCAATTTTATTGTCCGGCAAAACTTTCTCTATTTCGATATAAGGCTTTGCCCTATTCGCCGCACCGCCAAAAAGAATAGCATCTCTATTGCCCTCGACTTGTGGTTCTTGATTAGATTTGCGGGATACTTCATACGAAACTTCTATCATTAGCCGACGATATGTGGTCTTATTGTCAGCGCGTTTTAGACCTTCGATCAAAGCCTTCGTCATTAAGCTAAAGGGCGTCTTACACTCACAGTATTTAGCACTTTCAGATTTCGCCGTATGAGTACTCAAGGAAGCGGCAATTTCTGTATAAGTCAAAGCATCTAAATCGGATGTTGGAGGATATTTGCGACGATACGGCGAGCCTTTCCGGTCATCTGCGTCTATCTCCTGTGAAATATATCTTGGATCATCAAAATCTCCGCGTGTCCCTGTCCCGGAATGGCAACTTTCAAGTATTAGCGTCGTATTTGAAGTATAAATTCTTAACTCCGATTTTAGATCATCAAGCTCATCATCAAGCAAATCAAAAACCTGTTCGGTTCTACTGTCATAAGCCACAAAGGTCTCATCCTTGCCATCGTTTTCATCGCCGTCCTGATCCAAAATTTGTGAACCGTGCCCACAGAAATAATATACAATTACAGCTTCCTGCGCGTTTTTCTTAACCTTCTTCGCATTGCCGATTAGGTGTCTCCTGAAAGTAGCGATAATTGCCTTTTTCGAGGCTTTTTCGTTTACCAAAGTTAGTACATTTTTATTTTGAAATCCATAGTCCTTAATTAATGTTTCCGCGAGAGCCGGAACGTTATTTTCGCAGCCATCAATTCTGGGAATCGTCTTATTTCTATAATTTGTTATCCCAATAAGAAGAGCAAATTTTGGCGGCGATGGGTCCCCATTCAATCTCTGGGAAAGCCTCTTTTCATCTCTCTCACCGGCAATCGCTGAGGCGAATGTGACTACTAACAAAACCGTTAAGAAAAATATGTTTTTTACTAAATAAATCCTTTTCATTTCTTAATCTTCAAACACTTGATATTTATCGCCAGTTTCCGGTCAAGACAAAAGGTGACCAATAATACGGGTGCGCAAACGGCATGTTTTTATTTACCTTAAATTTTGGTGCTTCACTTTTACCTAAGAAAATTTGAGGGCTTCCCCTCACGTTTCTATTCTCGTTACGTCGATCGCTGTCCGGTAATACGATCACTTTAATTCTTGATCCTTTCTCCCCATTTCGCGCAATCGGGAGAACCTTCGTTTTACCATTTCCTCTTAATAGTGTAAGTTGTGCTTTCTGTAAGGCTTCTGTTTTCGTCATTCCCTGATGATATTGGCGATTTCGGTAAAAACTCCTCATTAACATTGGGGTCGAAGCATCCGAAACCTGCCACAGCGTAGCCATAACCGCTCCGGCACCAAGCCTTTGAGCCAACTCCGCGAATCCGTCAATTTCCTTGCCATCTGCGTCGGCTCTAATTGCTGCGGTATTACACGCAGAAAGCGTTAAAAGCTCCACGTTTCGGAATAAGCCCTCGCGCTCCTTCATCTCACGCAGCGTTATTGTCGATCCATCACCCAAAAGTAAAAATGAACGAGTATCGTCACCCGGACGAAATGAAAAATGGCTGGAAATATGTACGATGGGTTGCTTTTTTTTCATCACCCGATAAAAAACGTCTTTCGTAAACTGTGCGTCAAGGATCACTTCACCCGGAATAATTTGTTTACCTTTTTTGTCTTTTTCAAAAATAGAATTGAGTTCGGAAGCTACGCCGGGTAACGCAGAAAATAATATCTTTTCTCCATCGCCGAGTAGATCAACAATATGCTTCTGACTGCTTCCAAACCCGGTCCCCGTCCAATTCGCCGTGACCCCTTTAAGAATCCTTTCGGTATCTGAGCGCGTAAAAAGCACATTCTGGAATTCCTCTATCAGATATTTTTTTCCGTTAAATAGGGCAGACATCGGAATATATCGGAGATTTCCGTCAAGCCGCCACATAATGGTTTTGATATTCTTTTTCCTTAATTCGGATCGTAAGGGTTTGATTATTATATTGTAGAGTTCCTTTCCAAGTGGTCTCGGGTCGTAGGACGGCGAGCGAAGAAGTGCGTAGAATTTCAATACCTTTTTATCGAATTCATCTGATGATATTGGTGATTCAAAACTCTTTACTTGACCATCCGAGGTTAAGAGAATCGTATAAAATTTCTCCTCCCCAATCATGGTGTACAGCATCGCTGTCTATTGTTTTGTTAAAAAAGCGAGTTTTTCCAGTGCCGATCCAATCTTAACGACTTCTCCTATTCGTCCAATCTGATCTCTTGCGCTCGGCTTTTTTGCAAATTGCGTCGCAGCGTCGCTAAGAACCTTCAAAAACAAATCCGCTGAATGTCTTGCTCGCGTATGAATCATTTGAAGTTGTGCAAATTTTTCCTTTTCTGACGCACGACCACGAAATTCTTGTTTTACAGCTTCAGTTTTTCCCCTCTCATCTTCAATCAGTTTGCCGGCAATTTCGTAACGAGTAACAAATTCCTGCTCAAGCGGAGAGAAAGCAACGCTCCGAATCGAAGGAGTTCTCAAACCATAAAAATCAAAAAACTGTTGGTCTTGATAAAGTGCCAAAACTTCAACTGCCTGATCGAACTTTTGAGCTTTAATTAATAATTCCGCAAGTTTTTGATACGAGTATCGTATACTTTTTAGAAATGACTTCTGAGTTTTATTCTCAAGACCATAGGCAGAATGACGAAGTTCTTGGTATTTATTTACCGATTGCTTACCGTAGAAAATGGCTAGGCGCGAATTCTTCAACGACTCGGCTGTGTCCATCATTAAGGTTAGTGTCTGTGCCTCACCATTTTTATCTCCGACCTCCCTGAACACAGGTAGAGCTTTTTTAAAGTTTTTAAGAGCACTTTTTTCTCTACCGAGATCGCCAAAAATGTCGGCGATGTTGGTTAAAGCCATCGCCTCGCCCCGTTTATCACCGATAGCTCTTACGATTGAGAATACCAAGCCGAATTGTTTTACTGCTGCATTATAATCATGCAAGATGCGATGGATCACTCCGAGGTTGTTTCGCGTTCGAGCTTCCCCTAAACGAGATTTTATGGCTACAAAAATTGCTAAAGCCTTGTTAAAGTAGTGGAGTGATCTCTTATTTTTACCGAGTGATTTATAGAGTGTCCCTATATTATTAAGTGTGGTTGCTTCAAGTTTCTTAGTTCCGATTGATCGGGCAATTATTAAACCTTGCTTTAAAAACACAAGTGCCTTCTGTTTCTCTCCCAGAGAACTGTAAACTGATCCGATATTGCTAAGAGTCGTGATTTGTCCCCTTTTGTCACCGACATTCTCAAAAATTGTAAGTGCCCGATTGTAATAAGATAGTGCATCTTTTCTCTCACCTTGTGAATCGTAAACGCCTCCGATATTGGAGAGAACATCGGCGCGCCCGTTTTTGTCCCCAATTCCTCTGAAAAGCCCTAACGCTCGATTATAAAACCGAAGTGCGTTTAAGTTCTCACCCAAAAATGAATAGATACCACCAATATTGCTAAGTGTATTCGCTTCACCCCCAATATCATGATTCGAATGCCGAAGCGCTAGAGATTGATTATAGAATCGAAGAGCACCTTTATATTCACCCAAATCTGCATAAACGGTGCCTAAATGATTTAATGCGTTCGCCTCGCCGCTTTTATCCGTTATTTTTATAAGGATCGGTAAAGCCCGCTCAAAAAAATCGATGGATTTCTCCTTCTCACCCAATCGAGAATATACTGCTCCAAGACTAATATACACATAAGCCTCACCTCTTTTATCTCGATTGCCTTTGCAATAGGTAGCGCCTTATTATAGGAGTCAAGTGCTTTGAGGTTCTCACCCAATAAAATGTAATCAGCGCCCATGTTGTTAAGCGTTGAAGCTATACCGCTTTTATCACCCACAGTCTTAAAAAGCACCAAACTTTTGGAGAGCGCCGTAAGCGATTTCCTTTGTTCACCAAGTGACGAATAAACACTTCCGAGATGGTCAAACGCTACAGCACTCCAGTATTTATCGTCCAAGCGTTTCCAAATTGACAATACCTCGTCAAAGTCCGATCTTGCCTCGCGTAGTCCCTCGGCAGTCTGCTTGTTTTGGTTTGCTAATCCCTTCTTGAGCAAACTCTCAGCTTTAATCCTCTCGCGGTATTCGTCAGTCAATCCCGCCGAGAGATTTGCCCTCAACTGATAACTTCCGCTCATTTTCGATTGACGCGCGTCAATCATGACAACATAGATACCCGCTTTCTGAACGTGAAAAGTGAGAGTTTCACGCTGAAACCCATGACCAAAATTCGAATCTGCCAAACCCGCTTGATCAATAGGACGAATAAGTACAACTCGGAAATTGAGGTTTTTTTCCTCCGCATCGATATGAAGTGCCTCTCCTTTCTTAAGTTCTATAGAATAAAAGTGAGCTTCGCCAACCGACAACGGACGTCCGACCATCTCGCCAATTGGTAAAGGACGAACATCCAGTTGCTGCCCAACGAGAGGTACCCCGCATATGGACGCCAAGAAGAGAACTATTAATCGACAAACTTTCATATCCACTAAATGCTTTTATGGTTTTCGGTTTAGAGCCGTGAATATCCTGTCAACCGCGATCATATCAAGTTTGCCGTAGCCCCAAATACCATTCGGAATAGCTCCTTTCGATGGCTGCAAACCAGTTTTGGTGGCATTTCCCAGCAGCATCCGCTTCACTTCATTTAGTGAAAGATTTGGCTTCTTTTGAAACATAAGAGCTATAATACCAGCAGTATAAGGAGTGGCAGCACTCGTGCCATTCATAGCTACATAATTGCCCGTTGAATCCGCCTTCCAATGCTTTACTCCGACATTATTAACCTTTGCATAGCTCGATTGATACCATTCACCCGGTGCTAAAATTTCGGGTTTTATCCTGCCATCCCGATTTGGACCTATCGCCGAGTAGCAGGAACGCCAACCGATTTCTAACGGCATTCGTCCACCGGCATTATTGCGACAGACGGAAGTGAGATTAACTATACCGCCCAAATCATTGAAATTGTCATTCCAATCGTAACTTCCAACCGTAATCGCATTTCTCATAGCGCCCGGAGAGGCAACTAGATTTCCAAATGTTGCAAATTCCGGTGAAAACGATCCGGTGCTCCTGCTATCAAAATACAAATGAGCCTCATTTCGCCGTCCCGCCGCGTTTTCAAACCAGAGCGTGCCAAATCCTTTTTCGACCTGAAGCGTGGCAACCGCTTGATTTGTAATCGGGTTCGTCCTGATATCAAGTTTCCCTTTTATTGGGGTTGATTTGGTTCCATAGATGGAAATTTCTCCATCAGAATTGTCAAAATATATCCTTATCTCTGTCTTCCCAAATGCATTCCAGGTAACAGGTTTTGACTCCTTCTGAAACGTGACCTTTGCATGGATTGGAGCATTACCCTCATTGCCGGCTGCAAAGACGATTGCGCGTCCCGTTTTTGTGGTCGGAAATCTAGCATCAAGTTGTCTTTCTACGATCCTCTGACCGTCATGCCCCGAATAGTGTCCTCCGAAACTGCCCGATATTACCAATGGTTTTTTTCCGGCAACGCGATTAAGCCATTCGACTATCGCGTTAAGCAGATATATATTCTCAAGCCCTGTTTTCCCAAGCCGTACACCAATTATATCTGCATCGGGCGCAACTCCTTCGACGACTTTACGATTCAATCCGCCCGCTCTCTTATCAGCATTGCCGTTTCCCGCAGCAATACCCGTACAAGCGGTACCATGACCATTTAGATCGGTTGCTGGTATATTAGAATCTGTAGCTCTCAATTCTTGGGTCAATTGTTGTTTCGTATATAATGTGCCGATTGAACTACCATTTGGATACTTAAAGGGGGCTTGACTTCCGCGTCGGGGTTGATACCGCGCAGTAGTATCCCATAAATATGTTATACGCGATGTGGGAATTCCATTTGAATCGTAGCTAATAAAATCAGGATTGCGAAAATCAATTCCCGTATCAAGAACCGCGATTACAACATTTTTTCCGGTTAACCCCTTGTATCCTCCTCGAACGATTTTTTCGGGTATGGCTTGCGAGAGTAATTTAGAACGCGACGTATTTGGCGGCGGCGGCGGCGTTACTGCCACTTCATATTCTATTTGCCGGACGCCCTTGATGTCTATTAGAGTGTTCAATACCCTCGCATCTGCTATGAAAACCATTGCAAATCGATCAAAAACGGTTAAAACCGTTGCGCCTTTTAGCCGAGAACTTTTTTTATCAGAAAATACTGCCCGTCGAGATCGAGTATTCCAAAATTCAACACTAAAAACTACGTACGTGGCGCCATCATTCGTGCCGCCAGCCGATTTCGCAGAAGAGCCGTCTCTTAGTGCCGCCGCCATTACAACTGACGCATTATTCGCCGAGATCTTGCTCGATATCAAGCCCTTTCTGGAGGTGTGGCTTGTGGGTGGTAATACCCGTGGGGCAGGT
>Ga0114931_10001757_pt1 | contig 27530 bp, 27 predicted proteins | sample 2SBtaG_FD_89579 | JGI IMG/M metagenome (GOLD analysis project Ga0114931, IMG submission 89579) | Deep subsurface microbial communities from Kolumbo volcano to uncover new lineages of life (NeLLi) - 2SBTROV14_V59a metaG | ecosystem: Environmental > Aquatic > Marine > Volcanic | place: Kolumbo... | reverse complement strand
TCTAGGTTGAAGTCCGTCCTTTGCTACGGTGACTCCAATACCTGGGGCTACGTCCCCGGGAGCGGCGAGCGCTTTGCATCCGGCACGCGCTGGCCGGGTGTATTGCAGACGCGCCTCGGCGCCGACTGGCGGGTGATCGAGGAAGGGCTCAACGGGCGCACCACTGTATGGGACGAACCTTTCCGTCCCGGACGCAACGGTAAGACCATGCTCGGCCCGTTACTCGAATCACATACACCGCTGGATTTGCTGATCCTCTTTCTTGGTACCAACGATCTCAAGCACTACTACACGAGTTACGCGGCCGACGTCGCGCGCGGGATCGGCGCCTTGATCGACGTGGCACGCGCCAGCACCGCCGGCACCCGCGGTGGCGCACCGGAGTTGTTGCTGGTGGCGCCACCGCATATCACCACCTTGTCGGCGGAACTCGGCCTGCAATTTCGCGGCGCGGAGCAGAAGTCGCTGGAGTTCGGCGCCTGCTACCGCGCGCTCGCCGCCGAGCGCGGCTGCAAGCTGATCGACGCCGCGGAGCATGTCACCCCGAGCCGCGCCGATGGCGTGCATCTCGACGCCGAGGGACACGCGCGCCTGGCGGCTTGCATCGCGGACCGAATCACCGGTTTGAATTGATGATCGTGGCGCCGGGGCGTCCGAGTGGGTGAGTGAATTTTCGACCGAGCGCTCAGTGGTAGCCGTAGTGCCGATAACCGCCGTAGCCATGATATCCGTAGTACGGATAGCCGTAATGGCCGTAGCCCCCGTAGCCGTAGGGATACGTGTACGGATAGCCGTAGGGATCGGCGTAGTCATTATCATCGCGATAGCCGGATTCGACGCATCCGGTGAGTGCGAGTGCGGCGACCATCAGCACGCCGCTCACCACGGATCGGGACAGCGCTGAGCAGGACATTGGACCCTCCGTCGCTGTGTGGACTGTCGTTCGGGCGCCACGGGGCGCACCGGTCGTCGGTCGCCGCCGGCCCGTCGCCCTGATGCTTCAGACCACGCGGCTCGCTTACCGTTCACCGTGAGAGGCGAGGGCTTGCCCGCTGTAGTCGCGACGCGTTCCGTCACCCGTGGCGCGCGGCTACAATGGGCGCATGTCCGGCAACACCTTCGGTAAACTGTTCGCGGTGACCTCTTATGGCGAGAGCCACGGGCCGGCGATCGGCTGCGTGGTCGACGGCTGTCCGCCGGGCCTGGAACTGAGCGAGGCAGATCTGCAGCCCGATCTCGATCGGCGTCGTCCGGGCAAGAACCGGCACACCACCCAGCGGCGCGAGAGCGACGCGGTGCGGATCCTCTCCGGGGTCTTCGAGGGGCGCACCACCGGCACCCCCGTCCACCTGATGATCGAGAACCTCGATCAACGCTCGCGCGACTACACCAAGATTCGCGACCGATTCCGGCCGGGTCACGCCGACTACACCTATCAGCAGAAATACGGGATCCGCGACTATCGCGGCGGCGGGCGCGCCTCGGCGCGCGAAACGGCGGCGCGGGTCGCGGCGGGGGCCATCGCCAAGAAATACCTTACTGAGCATGCCGGGATCAGGGTGCGCGGCTATCTCGCCCAACTCGGTCCGTTGCGCTACCGCGAATTCGACTGGGATCAGGTGGAGCGTAATCCGTTTTTCTTTCCCGACGCGGGAATGGTGCCGGAGCTGGAACGCTATATGGACGCGCTGCGCAAAGACGGTGACTCGATCGGCGCGCGGGTCACGGTTGTCGCGAGCGGGGCGCCGCCGGGGCTCGGCGAACCGGTGTTCGACCGTCTCGACGCCGATCTCGCGCATGCCTTGATGAGCATCAACGCGGTCAAGGGTGTCGAGATCGGCGCGGGTTTCGCGGCCGTCGAACAAAGGGGCAGCGAGCATCGCGATGCGATGACCCCGGAGGGGTTTCTGTCGAACCACGCGGGCGGGACGCTGGGCGGGATTTCCTCGGGCCAGGATATTGTCGCGAGTATCGCGCTGAAACCCACCTCGAGTCTGCGCCTGCCGGTCGCCGGGGTGGACCGCGAGGGGCGGGCGGTGGAGGTCGTCACGCACGGCCGTCACGATCCCTGTGTCGGGATCCGCGCGACCCCGATCGCCGAGGCGATGGTGGCGATCGTGCTGCTCGACCATCTGCTACGGCAGCGCGCTCAAAACGCCGACGTGCGTTCGGCTACGCCGATCCTCCCGGCGGCGCCCTGAGCGGTCGGAATTCAGGCGAAGCGGGAGATGGCCTTGGCGACCAGGGCGAGGGCCGCGCCCAGCAATACGATCTGGAGTCCGGCGTAAAAGCGTGCGCTGCTCGATGCGTGAAAGAAGCGGGTTCCGGTCCAGGTGCCGAGAATCACCACCGGCAACAGGACCACGGTCTCGGCCAGGAGTTGCGCGGAAACGAATCCGGCGAGCGCGACGAAACCGACCCGCGCAAGCATGAACAAGGTCGAAAGCAGCAGGTTGGTGCCACGCAGGGCGGTTGCCGTCGCGCAGGCGAGGCGTAGATAGACGACCAACACGTACATTCCGCCGCCACCGCTCACGGTACCGGCGGCGGCGGCGAGCGCGGCGAGCGACAGCGGCAGATGGCGGCTGCGCAACCGGGCGCGGCTTACCAACCCTTCCAACAGCCGCCACCGACTCAGGATCAGGGTAATGACGATCAGGAACCCCATGAGCAGGCTGAGCCAACGCCCGGAGAGCAGTGCGAACAGCCAGGTCCCGGCGGCGGTGCCGGCGACCATGCCGAGCATCAGCGGGCGCGCCACGGCCCAATCGGCGTTGCGCAGGCCCTGGGGTAGCAGGTAGGTCTGAGCGGCCAATGCGGTGAGCACCGTGAGTACGATCGCGTGGTGCGGTCCCAGCACCCAGGTGGTGAGCAGCACGACCGGCAGGTTGGACCCGAATCCGAACGCGCCGCGCACGAAGAAGCCGAGAAAGTTGGCGGCATAGACCAGGGCGATCGCCGCGACCCCGAGTTCGGCGAAGGGATGAAAGTTGAAGGCAAGGCCCATCGATGGAGTTTAACCAAGCACGGGCCGTCGCACCCGCCGGCGTGGTCGGCGCGCCGCCTTACGGACGCCTGTGCGCCTTTTATTTTTTCTTTTTCTCCACCCTCGGTGTGTTGTTGCCCTACTGGGGCCTGTACCTGGAGTCGCGCGGCCTCACCCCCGCGCGCATCGGCGCCCTGATGGGCGTGTTGCTCGCGAGCAAGATCGTCGCGCCCAATGTGTGGGGTTGGCTGGCGGACCGGGGCACCCGGCGGATGCGCATGGTGCGCTTCGCGAGCGCGGCGGCGGCCGCCGCCTTCGCGCTGGTATTCGTTGCCCGTGACTTCTGGATGCTGGCGGCGGTGATGGTGCTGTTCGGATTTTTCTGGAATGCCGCGCTGCCCCAGTTCGAGGCGGTGACGCTGAACCATCTCGGCGCGACGCCCGAGCGCTATCCGCGGATCCGCTTGTGGGGTTCGATCGGATTCATCGTCGCGGCGCTGGCGTTCGGGCGAATCGTGGCGCGATTCGGGGTCGCACCGGTGCCGTTCGCGATGTTGGCGGCGATGGTCGCGGTGGCGATCGCGAGCATTGCGGTGGCCGACGCACCCGGCCAGCGCGCCGGTGTCTCCCGCGAGTCCTTGCTACGCGTCTTGCGCCGCCCCGAGGTGCTCGCTTTCCTCGGCGCATGCCTGTTGATGCAGGCGAGTCACGGTCCCTACTACGTCTTCTACAGTATCTACCTCAAAGGCTTGGACTACGGCGGTGAAACCATCGGCGCGTTGTGGGCACTCGGGGTGATCGCGGAGGTCGGCCTGTTTCTGGCCCTGCCGCGATGGTTGGCGGGGGTCGGACTGCGACAGCTATTCGTGGCGAGTTTCGTGCTCACGGCACTGCGTTGGGTAATGATCGCGCTCTTTGCCGGAAGCCTCGCGGTGTTGATCGGCGCGCAAATCCTCCACGCGGCGAGCTTCGGGCTCTACCACGCGGTGGCGATCCAACTCGTGCATCGCTATTTCGTCGGGCACCTGCAAGGCCGTGGTCAGGCGCTTTACAGCAGCGTGAGCTTCGGCGCCGGCGGGGCACTCGGGAGTTTCGCCAGTGGCGCGTTGTGGACTACCGCCGGGGCCCGGGCCACCTGGCTGTGCGCGGCGGCGCTCGCCGTGCTGGCCGCGGTGCTGGTGTGGTCGCTGATGCTGCGTGCGGCGCCCGCCGCGACCCGAACGCCCGCTCCCGGACACTGAAGTCAAGCGGCTACCCGCCGCGTTCCCGGAAGGGCTCCGGATCCGCGGCGCCGAACGGTCGCGTCATGCCACGCTATCCGACCGGCTACTTGCCAAGTACGAAATTCGGGAACTTTCCCGCCTGGCCGAGATCGTTGATGGTACACAGATGGATGATCGCTTTAACCACTTTAGGCCAAGGGGCCTTGCCGATCTCGTTTCTGCCGTAAGCATCGTCAAAGAGTTTGCGCAGTGAGGCGTCGATGTTGATCTCTTGCGGTGCACCGGCTTGGATGAATTCCTCGTAGACTTTGTTGTCCTTCTTCCCCGCCGCCAGGAGGAAATTGATATTTTCTTCAACCAATCGCTTCTTCGCGTATTGCTGATACAGCACCCGGTAGCTCCGATCCTTGAGGATGTCGGGCATCGTCAATGCGCCGATCTTTTTCTCCAATGCAGCGTATTCGGTCACGAATCCCTTGCGGGCTTTCGCCAATGCCGCCTCAAGGCATTTTCGAGCACGAACTTGGTTTCGTCGTGGAGTTTTTTCTTACACGCCTCCACGGTCGCGGAGCGCGCGGCCTCCACCGCGTCGCAGGCGGCGAGCGCGGCCTTTAGTGCCTTGGCCTGCATGGCGCCCTTGGCGACCGCGGCGAGTTTGGTCCCGTCTTCAAGCTTGCCGAGCGCCTTGCCCAGGCCTTTCTCCGAAAGGGTTTTCGCCTTGTTGTCTTTCCACCACTTTTCTCTCAGTACGACCTTGGTCTTCTTTTCCATAGATGAGGTTCCCTTGCTTCTAGTTTGCGAATTGCGGGTTCGCGGTCGCTCCGATCGGGCGCTCGCCGGTACGAAAAAGCCGAATTCGCTTCGGCGCTCCGGCCGCACACGGTGACCCGCCACATGCCCGTTGCTCGGGGCGGCGGCGAGCGGCACCGCCAAGATCGGAATCAGCTCAATCCATATTCGGGTGCGGCTCCATGGTCGCAGGGTTGCGGTCACGACTTCGGCGTACTGGTCGGCGGCTGCAGGAGCCGCGAGCTTTCCGCGCTACAATCCGTCTTTGGTTTGAACGTCAACCCCACTGGAGCCTGACGATGGTCGCCAAGACCCTCTATGACAAACTCTTCGACGCGCACGTGGTACGCCAAAACGAGGACGGCACCGCGCTGCTCTATATCGATCGCCATCTGCTCCACGAAGTCACTTCACCGCAGGCCTTTGAGGGGCTCAAGCTCGCCGGGCGACGCCCCTGGCGGATCGACGCCAACCTCGCGGTGTCGGATCACAACGTCCCGACCAGTGACCGTCAGGCCGGGATCGCGGACCCGGTGTCGCGGCTGCAGGTCGATACCCTGGACGCCAATTGCGCGGAGCAGGGGATCCTGCAATTCAAGATGAACGACCCCCGCCAGGGGATCGTGCATGTGATCGGACCCGAGCAGGGCGCCACCCTGCCGGGCATGACGGTGGTATGCGGCGATTCGCATACTTCCACTCACGGCGCCTTCGCATGCCTCGCGACCGGCATCGGCACCAGTGAGGTCGAGCACGTGCTGGCGACCCAGTGCCTGCTCCAGCAGCGCATGCGCAACCTGCGGGTGACGGTCAACGGACGACTCCCCGCGGGGGTCTATGCCAAGGATCTGGCGTTGGCGATCATCGGCACCATCGGCACGGCGGGAGGCAGCGGTCACGCCATCGAGTTCGCCGGGGAGGTGGTGCGCGGGCTGTCCATGGAAGGGCGCATGACCCTGTGCAACATGGCGATCGAGGCCGGCGCACGCGCCGGTCTGGTGGCGGCCGACCAGACCACCATCGACTACCTTCACGGCCGGCCTTTCGCCCCGCACGGCGAATTGTGGGAGCGTGCCGTCGCCGCGTGGCGCGAACTGCACAGCGATGCCGATGCGCGCTTCGACCGCGAGGTGACCGTCGACGCCGGAGACATCGCGCCGCAGGTGACCTGGGGCACCTCGCCGGAGATGGTGACCGCGGTCACCGAGGCGGTGCCGGACCCTGCCGACGAAGCCGATCAGGGCCGTCGTGAGGGAATGTTGCGGGCACTCGAGTACATGGCCTTGACGCCGCGCACGCCGATCAACGAAATCGCAATCGACAAGGTGTTCATCGGCTCGTGCACCAACAGCCGCATCGAGGATTTGCGCGAGGCGGCCGCCCGGGTGCTCGGCCGGCGGATCGCACCCGGCGTCAAAGCGGCGCTGGTGGTGCCGGGATCGGGTCTGGTCAAACGTCAGGCCGAAGAGGAAGGGCTCGATCGCGTCTTTCTCGACACCGGTTTCGAATGGCGCGAGCCCGGTTGTTCGATGTGCCTGGCGATGAACGCCGACCGGCTCGAGCCCGGCGAGCGCTGCGCCTCGACCTCGAATCGCAACTTCGAAGGTCGCCAGGGCCGCGGCGGCCGCACCCATCTGGTGAGCCCGGCGATGGCCGCGGCTGCCGCCATCGCGGGCCACTTCGTCGATATCCGCGAAGTCTGATCGCCCGGTCGGTCTTGCGCGACCGGGATGGCACCAACAGTATTCCGGTTGGCGTGCCGCTCGCGGCAACCCCGCCCGGAAGCGGGCGGGGTTGCGCGATCCTCAAATCGGCAGGCCTGAGTTCAGCAGGCGCTCAACTCAGGGGACGCCGGCGCCCGTGCTCATCGGAGTCGTTGCGGATACCGTCGCAAGGCGCCGGCGCGTGCATTGACAGGCACCGCGCGCGGCGACTAACGTCCCCGGCGTATTCGCTCGACCGGGACATCCCCATGCAAACCCACTTCAGGCGCATCGAGCGCCTGCCGCCCTACGTATTTGCCGAGGTCAATCGACTCAAGGCCGAGGCCCGCGCGCGTGGTGAGGACATCATCGATTTCGGCATGGGCAACCCCGATCGTCCGACCCCGGCACACATCGTCGAGAAGCTGGTCGAGGTCGCGCGGCGCGAGGACACCCATCGCTATTCGGCGTCGCGCGGAATCCCGCGCCTGCGCCGCGCGATCTGTCGCTGGTACGCGGATCGCTACGCGGTGCAACTCGATCCCGAGAGCGAGGCGATCGTCACGATGGGCTCGAAAGAGGGGCTCGCGCACCTGGCGCTGGCGGCGCTGGGGCCGGGCGACGCGGTGCTGGTACCGAACCCCTCCTACCCGATTCATCCTTACGGGGTGGTGATCGCGGGCGCCGAGGTGCGCCACGTGCCGCTCGTGCCCGGCGGGGACTTCTGCGCTGAACTGGAGCGCGCGATCCGCGACATCTGGCCGCGCCCCAAGATGCTGGTGTTGTCTTTTCCGGCCAATCCAACCACCGAATGCGTCGACTTGGATTTCTTCGAACGGGTGGTGGCGATCGCGAGCGAACACGGGATCTGGGTGGTTCACGATTTGGCCTACGCGGATCTCGGCTTCGACGGTTATCGGCCCCCTTCGATGCTTCAGGTGGCGGGCGCCCGTGAGATCGGCGTCGAGTCCTTTTCGCTATCCAAGAGCTACAACATGCCTGGTTGGCGGGTGGGTTTCGTGGTCGGCAATCCGACCCTGGTGGGGGCGCTGACACGGATCAAGTCGTACCTCGACTATGGCCTGTTTACGCCGATCCAGGTCGCCGCCATCGAGGCATTGGAAGGGCCGCAGGACTGCGTCGACGAGGTGCGTACCACCTATCGAACTCGCCGCGACGTATTGTGCGAAGGGCTGGCGCGCGCCGGCTGGCCGGTCGATCCGCCGCGCGCGACGATGTTCGTGTGGGCGCGGATCCCGGAACGCTACCGGGAACTCGGCTCGCTCGAGTTCTCCAAGCGCCTGTTGGCCGAGGCGGGCGTCGCGGTTGCGCCGGGGATCGGCTTCGGACACTACGGCGACGGGCACGTACGCTTCGCGTTGATCGAGAACGAGCAGCGCACCCGCCAGGCGGTGCGCGGAGTCCGGCGAATGCTGCACGGCGAAGCGCGATGAAACCACTTCGCGTCGGCATGCTCGGGCTCGGCACCGTGGGCGCCGGGGTGATCAATCTACTCGCCCGCAACGGCGCCGAGATCGCACGCCGCGCGGGGCGTGCGATCGACATCATGCACGTGTCCGCGCGCGACCTGTCGAAGCCGCGCGGCTGCGCCCTGGACGGGCTCACCGTGAGCGCGCACGCCGAGGCGGTGATCGATGATCCGGAGGTGGAAATCGTCGTCGAACTGATCGGCGGGATCGAGCCGGCCCGGGAACTGGTGCTGCGCGCCATCGAACGCCGCAAACATGTGGTCACCGCCAACAAGGCGCTGATCGCGCTGCACGGCAACGCGATCTTCGCGGCGGCGCGCGAGCACGGGGTGGTGGTGGCCTTCGAGGCGGCGGTGGCGGGCGGCATCCCGATCATCAAGGCGATCCGCGAGGGGTTGGCCGGCAACCGTATCGAGTGGCTGGCCGGAATCATCAACGGCACCAGTAACTACATTCTCACCGAGATGCGTGAGCGTGGCGCGAGCTTCGGCGACGCCCTCGCCGCGGCGCAGCGGCTCGGCTACGCGGAGGCGGATCCCGGTTTTGACGTCGGCGGGATCGACGCCGCCCACAAGCTCACCATTCTCGGCGCGATCGCGTTTGGCAAGCCCTTGCGTTTTGCCGGCGTGTACACCGAAGGGATCGCCGCCATCGAGCCCGACGACGTGCGCTACGCCGAGCAACTCGGCTATCGGATCAAGCACCTCGGCATAGCCCGTCGCCGTGACCTCGGGGTCGAGCTGAGGGTCCATCCGACGCTGATCCCGGAACGCAGCCTGATCGCCAGCGTGCACGGCGCGATGAATGCGGTGCTGGTGCACGGCGACGCGGTCGGACCGAGCCTGTATTACGGCGCCGGCGCCGGTGCCGAGCCGACCGCCTCGGCGGTGGTCGCGGACCTGGTCGACGTGGTGCGAGCCCACACCACCGACCCCGACAATCGCGTACCGCATCTCGCCTTCCAGCCCGATGCGCTGTCACAGATGCCGGTCTTGCCAATCAGCGAGGCGCATACGGCGTACTATTTGCGAATGCTTGCCGACGATCGCCCGGGCGTACTCGCCGAGGTCGCGACCGTGCTTGGCGAGTCCGGCATCAGCCTCCAGGCGGTGGTCCAGCCCGAACCACCGCACGGCGCGGCGCGCGCCAACCTGGTATTTCTCAGCTATCCGGTGCGTGAGGCGCAGATGGATGCCGCGCTCGCGCGGATCCGCGAACTCGACACGGTAAGCGGTCCGGTGACCCGGATCCGGGTCGAGCATCTCGATGTCGCGTGAATCACGGGCGCGCCGGGCGACGCAGCGTCGCCGGCGGCGCTGAGCAAGTGCACGGATCGTCGTGATGGCGGGACACGGGGGACGCCGGATCGAGTTTCTGATCCCGGGGCTTTTCGGCCCACGCCCGGCGCCGGGCGCACCGACTGCGTCGGTGGCCAGGGATCTTGCGCTGCCGGTCCTCGAGCGCTTGCTCGCGCGGGGCAGGCGGGTCGCGGGCGGCGCGCCCGGATCCGACATCGTGACGCTCAGTTGCCATGCCTTCGGGCTCCACGCCCCCGCCGAGGGCGATTTGCCGATCGCCGCGCTGACCCGCGCGTACGACGGAGCGCCGCCCGATCGGCGCTGGTGGGTGCGTTGCGATCCGGTGCACCTGCGGCTCGATTTCAATGACGCGGTATTGTTCGACTGGCGGCGCCTGAAGCTCGACGAACTGGAGGCCGGATCGCTGGTCGCGGCGCTCAACGAGCACTTCGCCGAGGAGGGCCGGCACCTCGAAGCCGGGTGCCCCGATTGCTGGTATCTGGCCATGGAAAGCGCGCCGCGACTGCGTACTACGCCGCTGCCGCGGGTAGCCGGTGCCAGCAGTCGTGGATACCTGCCCGAGGGACCGGACGCGGGCGATTGGCGGCGCCTGATGAACGAGGCGCAGATGCTGTTGCACGCGCACCCGGTAAACGAGCGGCGTGCCGCGCGCGGGTTGCCGGTGGTCAACAGCGTGTGGCCGTGGGGCGGCGGATTTCTACCCGAGGCGCAAGCAACACCGTGGGCGGCTCTCTGCTCGAGCGAGCCCGAGGCGCTAGCGCTGGCGCACCACCATGGGGTTGAGGTCTATGCCCCGCAGGCCTTTCGCGGCTGCCTGGCGCAATCGCAAGGCGATCTACTGGTGGTGCTCGGGGAGACGGGAAGGTGCGTGCAAGCCGCTGATCCGGAGGCTTGGCGAGGGTCCGTGGTCGCGTTTGAAGAGAACTGGCTGACCCCGGCCATGGAGGGAATGCGGCGCGGCGTCTGCACCGAGTTGAGGGTGAGCGTGGGTGACGTCGCGAGCTTCCAACTCACCCGGCAAGCGGCGCGGCGTTGGTGGCGCCGGCCGCGTCGCTTCGCGCACTGGGTGGAGGCGCTGGCCGGCGAAGCCGATGCGCCTCGACGCGCATGAGCCTTGTCGCGCATGGGTGAGGGCGCGCGCCCGGCGCGGATCGTGCGCCGTCCCGCGCTGAGCGATCCGGACGCGCTGCCGGTCGAGCTGGATCCAGTGTTGCGCCGGGTCTACGCGGGGCGCGGTGTGCGCGGCGCCGCGGAACTCGACTATCGCGTCACCGGACTGCACCCCTACACCACGCTCGGCGGCATCGGAGCGGCGGTCGCGTTGCTCGAACGGGCGCTGGAATCGCGCGCGCGGATCGTGATCGTTGCCGACTACGACGCCGACGGCGCGACCGGCTGCGCGGTCGCGGTGCGCGGACTGCGCGCGCTCGGTGCGGCCGAGGTGGACTATTTGGTTCCGAGCCGCTTCAAGAGCGGCTACGGGCTGAGCCCGGAGGTGGTGGCAACCGCCGCACCGCGCCATCCCCGCCTGTTGATTACGGTCGACAACGGGATATCGAGCATCGCCGGGGTGGCGGCGGCGCGCGACGCGGGGATTGAGGTGCTGGTCACCGACCACCACCTGCCGGGTGCGCAACTGCCGGCGGCCGACGTGATCGTCAATCCGCGCCTCCCCGACGACGGATTTCCGAGCAAGGCGCTGGCCGGGGTCGGCGTGATTTTCTACGTACTCGCTGCGTTGCGTGCGCGGCTGCGGGCGCGCGATTGGTTCGCGACGCGCGGTCTCCCCGAACCGAATCTCGCCGCGCTGCTCGATCTGGTGGCGCTCGGGACGGTAGCCGACGTGGTGCCGCTCGATCACAATAACAGGGTACTGATCTCCCGCGGTCTGGCGCGGATCCGCGCCGGGCGCTGCAGTCCGGGTCTGACCGCGCTGCTCGAGATCGGGGGGCGTGATCCGGGCCGTGCGGTGGCATCGGATCTGGCCTTCGCGGCGGGTCCGCGGCTCAACGCCGCGGGACGCCTGACCGACATGAGCCTCGGCATCGAGTGCCTGCTGACCGATGATCCGCGGCGCGCCCGCGAACTGGCGCAACGGCTCGACGCGCTCAATCGCGAACGACGCGCGATCGAGGCGCAGATGCGTGAACAGGCCGAACGCGAACTCGCGCGCCTGGAACTGGGCGACGACGGCCTGCCCGCGGGCCTGTGTCTGTACGATCCGGCGTGGCATCCAGGCGTGGTAGGGATCCTCGCCGGGCGGGTGCGCGAAGCCACCCATCGTCCGGTGATCGCCTTCGCGCCGAATGGCGACGCCGAACTCCGGGGCTCGGCGCGTTCGGTGCCAGGGCTGAATATTCGTGACGTCATGGAAGCGGTCGCGAGTCGCGATCCGGGGCTGATGGGGCGCTACGGCGGGCACGCGATGGCCGCCGGTTTGAGCCTCACGCGCTCCCACCTCGAAAAGTTCACCCAACAGTTCGTCGCCGAGATCGAGGCCCGTCTCGGCCCCGGTGAACCTGAGGCCACCTTGCTCAGCGACGGCGCGCTGGCGCCCGCGGAAATGGGCCTGGCGCTGGCCGCGCGGCTGCGCGACGCAGGGCCCTGGGGGCAAGGGTTCGCCGAACCGCTGTTCGATGGCGCCTTCTCGATCGCGGGGCGGCGAGTGGTGGGCGGGCGGCACCTAAAACTCGAAATGCTGCCGGACGGCGGCCGCCGCCCGATCGATGCGATCGCCTTCAACCACGGCGAGCGTGTGGAACTGGGAAAAGGCGCCCGGGTGCACGCCGCCTACCGCCTGGACGTAAACCACTACGCCGGCCGCGAACGCGCGCAACTGGTGGTCGAGCAAATCCGGCTCATCGCGACCGACTAGCGCTCGCCGCGTGGCGTGGCCTGTAGTACCATCACGCGCCCCGCCCGCGGGATGCGACGCGGATTGATCAGCGCGGGACAGGCGTATGTTAGAGATCCAGCAAGGCATTCTTCGAGTCAAGGAACTGCATGAGCGTATTGACGTGCTCAGGGGGTACCTTTGACTGTGATGCCAAGCGCGAACGGCTAGCGGAGGTCCGAGCCGAACTCGAGGATCCGGCGGTCTGGGACGACCCCGAGCGGGCGCAGGCGCTGGGCCGTGAACGGGCGCGGTTGGAGTCGGTGGTCGAGGGGCTGGACCAACTCGACGCGGGGCTCGGTGACGCGCCCGAATTGTTGCAGCTCGCAGCCACCGAAGATGACACCGACACGGTAGACGCGGTGCGCAAGGATCTGGACGCGATCGACGCGCGTCTCGCGCGCCTGGAGTTCCAGCGGATGTTCGCCGGCGAACTGGACGCCGCGAATGCCTTTCTGGATATTCAGGCGGGTTCGGGGGGCACCGAGGCCCAGGATTGGGCCGAAATGCTGTTGCGCATGTATCTGCGCTGGGGCGAGCGGCGCGGTTTCGGCACCGAGCTTATCGAGGTCTCGCCGGCCGACACCGCCGGAATCAAGAGCGCGACGATCCGCTTCGAAGGAGAGTATGCCTATGGCTGGTTGCGTACCGAGACCGGGGTCCACCGGCTGGTGCGCAAATCGCCCTTCGACGCCGGCCATCGCCGCCATACCTCGTTCGCGGCGGTCTACGCCTCGCCGGAGGTCGACGACAGCATCGAGGTGGAGATCAATCCGGCCGATCTGCGCACCGACGTCTATCGTGCCAGTGGCGCGGGCGGCCAGCACATCAACAAGACCGAGTCGGCGGTGCGCATCACCCACCTGCCGAGCGGGATCGTCGTGCAGTGCCAGAGCGAGCGCTCGCAGCATAAGAATCGCGCGACCGCGATGAAGCAACTCAAGGCCAAGCTCTACGATCTGGAGTTGCGCAAGCGCGAAGAGAGTCAGCAGGCGATCGAGGACGGCAAGTCGGATATCGGCTGGGGCAGCCAGATCCGCTCCTACGTTCTGGATCAGTCGCGGATCAAGGATCTGCGCACCGGGGTCGAGATCGGCAATACCCAGGGGGTGCTCGACGGCGACATCGACCGCTTTCTGGAAGCCAGTTTGAAGGCCGGCGTGTAGCCGCGCCCAGCGATTTTGCAGGAAAAATAATGAGCGAATCGGTCACCGCCAAGGGCGGCGTGCCGGAAGGCGATCAGATCGCCCGGCGGCGAGCCAAACTGGCGGCGCTGCGCGGTGTCGGCGGCGCCTTCCCGAATGACTTCCGGCGCGACGCGCTGGCCGCCGAATTGATCGATCGATTCGACGCCTGTGACGCCGAAACCCTCGAGGCGGAGCCCTTCAGGGTGCGGGTCGCCGGGCGCATGATGTCGCGCCGGGTGATGGGCAAGGCGAGCTTCGCCCACCTCCAGGACGGCTCGGGACGCATCCAGCTCTACGTCCGTCGTGACGCGCTGCCCGATGGCGCCTACGCGGTGTTCAAGGGCTGGGATCTGGGCGACATCCTGGGGGTCGAAGGGGTGCTGTTCAAGACCCGCACCGGTGAACTATCGGTCAAGGTCGAGGGCCTGCGTCTGCTGGTGAAATCGTTGCGCCCGCTGCCCGAGAAATTCCACGGTCTCGCCGATCAGGAGGCCCGGTACCGCCAGCGCTACCTTGATTTGATCGTCAACCCGCGGGTCCGTGATACCTTCCGGGTGCGCTCCGCGGTGATCGACTCTATCCGCCGCTTTTTCATCGAACGCGACTTTCTCGAGGTCGAAACGCCGATGATGCAGGTGATCCCGGGCGGCGCCGTGGCGCGTCCCTTTCGCACCCACCACAATGCCCTCGACCTGGACCTGTATCTGCGCATCGCACCGGAACTGTATCTCAAGCGCCTGGTGGTGGGCGGCCTCGAACGGGTCTTCGAGATCAATCGCAATTTCCGCAACGAAGGCGTTTCGACCCGCCACAACCCCGAGTTCACGATGCTCGAGTTCTACCAGGCCTACGCCGACTATCATGATTTGATGGATCTCACCGAGGCGCTGTTCGCGGGTCTCGCGCGCACCGTGGTCGGGGATCGCGGTGTGGGTGGCGATCAGGGGCCGATCGAGCTGACCCGGCCCTTCGCGCGGATGACCGTGGCCGAGGCGGTGCTGCACCACAATCCGGATCTCGGGCACGCGGCGCTCGACGATGGCGAGGCGTTGCAAGCCTACGCCCGGAAGGTTGGTGTTGCGCCCGACCCGGCGTGGGGCACCGGCAAGCTGCTTATCGAGATCTTCGAGCATACGGTCGAGGCGCGTTTATACCAGCCGACCTTCGTCACCGAGTATCCGACCGAGGTCTCGCCGCTTTCAAGGCGCAACGACGCCAATCCGGCGGTCAGCGACCGCTTTGAACTGTTCGTCGGTTGGCGCGAGATCGCCAATGGCTTCTCGGAACTCAACGACGCGGAAGATCAGGCCGAGCGTTTTCGCGCCCAGGCGAGCGATCGCGCGGCCGGTGACGAAGAGGCGATGTATTACGACGGTGTCTATGTACGTGCGCTGGAGTACGGTTTGCCACCGACCGCAGGCGAAGGGATCGGGATCGACCGGCTGGTGATGTTGCTGACCGGTTCGCCCTCGATCCGAGACGTGCTGCTGTTTCCGTTGATGCGCCCGGAAGCGGGCGCGGCGAGCGATTGACGCCGGCGCGATACACCCGGCGCGGACCCGCGGGTGAACCTGGAGATGAACATGATTGAGTCTGACGCCGACCTCGAAAGCGACTGGTCCACGCCACTGACCTTTACCTTGACCCCCGAAGAGTTGATGCACACGGTCTTCGCCTCGGCGGACTCGGTACACACCGGCCGGGACTCGTGTATCGAATCGAATCTGGTGGTCGCCGAAACCACCGCCTTGCATGAGACCAGCGAAGGCTACTGCCGGTTGGTCGAGCAGGAGTACGTGACCGAGGAAGATCAGGAAACGACCTGGCACGACTGGGCGGTGGAACTCAAGGTGGCCGAGACCTACGTGACCGCGCACTGGCGCTCCGACGATCGCGCCAGTCCCGCCGACTGGGACTGGAACGCGGGCGAAGCCGAAAATGCCTTTGCGGCCGCCTGTGTGCTGATCGGTAAGCGCGTGCGGCGCGGGATCATCGTCACCGACGTACCGGGCGTGCCGCGCAGCCCGCGTACCCGGCATTGAACCCGCCGTAGGTGTTGGATCGTCGCGGTCCGGGGTGAGTGGCGAGGAACGGGAATGGGTTCGATCTGGTTGCTGGGGCTGCTGATCGGCATGCGCCATGCGCTCGAGGCCGACCATGTGGCGGCGGTGGCGTCGCTCGCGACGCGTCGTGCGAGCAAAGGGCGGATCGCGTTGCTGGGCGTGGTCTGGGGGGTCGGGCATACCCTTACCCTGCTGATCGCGAGCGCCGCGGTACTGGCGCTCGATCATGCCGTTCCGGAGCGCTTCGCGCCGCTGCTCGAGTTCGCCGTCGGCCTGATGTTGCTGATGCTGGGCGCGGACGTGCTGGTGCGCGCGGTGCGTGAACGGATCCATTTTCACGTCCACCGGCATCGCAACGGCACCGTCCACCTGCACGCCCACGGGCACCCCGGAGGGGGCTCCGGGCACGACCCGGCGCACCACGAGCACCCGCATGCGCAGGGCTTCCCGTTGCGTGCGCTGGCGGTGGGAATGATGCACGGACTGGCGGGTTCGGCGGCGCTGATCGTGTTCACTACCGGGCGTTTCGAATCGGTGTGGGCGGCGCTCGGCTACGTGCTGGTGTTCGGCGCCGGTTCGGTGATTGGAATGGGATTTCTGGCCGGAGCGATCGCGGTCCCGCTCGGCTGGTCGGGGCGCGCCGCAACTTGGTTCCACAATGGCCTGTGCGGTGCACTCGGCGCCGCGACCCTGGGGCTCGGGGCGTTCATCGTCGTACACAATGGCGACGCCGTGGGTTCGCTGCTGTTGTAGACGCCCGGCGGGCGAGTTCCTCAGCGCGCCACCACGAAATGACGTGCCAGTAGCGCGGCGGTGAACCGGCTACGCAGGTAGAAGCCGCGCGGCGAGGTCGGGCGAAAGCGGCCTAGCGCGTCGACCCCGAGGCGACGGGCGTGCGAGTCGGCGGCCTTGGGGCGAATCTGCAGGTGGGTGCCGTTGCGTGCGGTGATCTGATCGATGTGGCCGAGACAAATCAGGTCCATCAATTCTTCCCAGTCGGCACGCAGAGCCGCCTCCTCGTCGGCCGATGGACTCCACAGCAGCGCCGAACCCACGCGGCGCTCGGCGATCGGCAGCGAGGGGTCGGCCTCGACCGGTAGCCACAGCACGCGCGCGAGCTTGCGCCTTACGTTCGAGCGTTCCCAGGTTGGCGCCTCGCGAGCGAGCAGCGGCACGGTGCATACATAGGTCGATTCACGCGGCCGGCCGTGCCGATCGACCGGCACCGTTTTCAGCTCGACCCCGATCAGGCGGAAATCCGGTACCGGTCGCGACCCCGCATCAGCCCCGAGGCTGGCTTCGATGAGGGTCCCGACCCAGCCTTTGGCACGGCGCAGATCGGCGGGTACGGCGCAGCGCTGCTCGGCGGCGAGCGCGGCCAGCGAGCGGCCCGCTATGGCGTCGGCACGGTCACGCAGTTGCGCCTCGCTGGTCGGTGGACTGGCCGGCCTCACTTCGAATCGGCTGCCGTTCGACCGGACCGGGAGCCGCCACCGCCAAGGCCGCGTGAACCGGGAGCGCACCCGACTTCAGCCACCGTTTAACAACTCGCGCCGAACGGCCGCAGCGCGGCCTCGACCGCCGCGAGCCGTGAGCGGCTCACGGACGCGCACAAGGCGAGGGTCGGCGGACCGCTTGCCCGCGGCTCGCGGAGCGCGTCGAGCGTGAGCCCGGGGTAGGTGCCGCGAAACCGTGCCAGCGCTTCATCGAGGGTGCCCTCGCCAGCGCACATCGAGTTCGCGAGACCCCTCAGCGCACGGCCCTCGGCGACGCAGGGCGGCGCCGAGGCGCAGGTGCCCGAGGCCCGCGCGGTGATCCAAAGCAGTGCATCTCCCGGCAGCGGCACACCATCGTTCGGCGCGTCGCGCGGCACCGTGCCCAGCGCCCAGACGCTGATCATGGCGGGGCCGGCGGTCGTATCGCCGCCCACCAGCGCGACACCGTAGCGGTCGGCGCATTCACGCAAACCTTCCACGAAGGCGTCCAGCCACCGGCGCCGGGCCTCGGTCAGGGTCAGCGCGAGGGTCAGCCAAGCGGGCCTGGCACCGTATGCGGCGAGGCGGTTGAGCGCGACGCCGACGGTTCCGGCGCCGCGCCGACGGGCCTCACGCGGCGACTCGACAAGCTCGAAGTCGGTGCTCACGGCGTGCGCCGCGACCGCTCGCTGATCGCGCGCTACCTGCAGTAGCGCCGCGTCGTCACCGATGCCGAGCGCCACGTCGTCGCGCACCGTGGTGGCGCCGAGAAAGCAACGGCGAATGGCCTCGAACTCCGATAGTGTCTCGACCTGCATGGTGACCGGATTCGCGTTTCGTGCGGAGTGCGCGGGTACTGTATCATTCTGAAAACGGCGATTGCTCGCCGCCGGCTCGCGTGGTGTCGGCAACCGCCATCGACGCCGCGCTCGACCTCTGCCGAGGGCTGTCCCGTGAAAGGGGCGTTGCGCCTCTTCATGGTCGCGAATACGCTGCGTAGAGGTTCTCGCCGAAGCGGAGAATCTCGCGCCTTGGGCGCACCGATCCGCCCGCCGCGAGGGGCGGTCGCGCAAGGGACGCGAGACGAGGCAAGCAGGAGGCATCGTCAAATGTCGGGTCGAGTTCTGATTGTGGGCGATGAGCCGAACATCGTCTTGTCGCTCGAATTTCTGCTGAGCAGGGCCGGTTGCGAGGTAACCACCGCCGCCGACGGCGAGGCGGCGCTCGATGCAATCGCTGCGGCACCGCCGGATGTGGTGCTGCTAGACGTCAACATGCCCAAGCTCGACGGATTCCAGGTATGCGAACGGATCCGTGCGAATCCGGCTTGGCACGCCGTTCGGATCCTCATCCTCACCGCGCGGGGACGCGACATCGAACGTGAAAAGGGACTGGCACTCGGCGCGGACGGCTACGTGACCAAGCCCTTTGCGACCCGGGAAGTGGTGACCAAGGTTCGCGAGCTGCTCGCCGCGGGCGGTGCCGATTAGCCGGCGCTATTCTTCGGGCACCCGGAATCCACGGGGGGGTGGGAATGCTGATACGTGCCCGTAGAGCCGTGTGGCTGGTGTTCGCTGCCCTGGTCGCGGCGATCCTGGGGGCGCTGGCGGCGGCCGGTGTGTGGCTGGCGCCGCATCTCGCGGCCGGCGATCTCACGGTCGCGGTGTCGGGCGGGCTCGGGCTCCTGGGGATGATCCTGATCGGGGCGCTGGCGTTGACCTGGGTGTGGCTCGATCGCGTCCTGGTGCGGCCGCTGGCCGCGGCGAGCCGCGGCGCGCGGATCATCGCCCGGGGTCGCACCGCTCATCGCATCGAAGTACCCGACGGCCACTTGCTCGGCGATCTGCCGGATGCGCTGCACGGTTTGGGTGAGGTTCTGCACGAGGCGCGCAGTAATGTCGAGCGGGCGGTGGCCGATGGCGCGGCGCGCTCCGAGCAGCAAAAGGCCCAACTCGAAGCCGTATTGCGCGAGTTGAGTGAGGGCGTCGTGGTGTGTGAACGCCACGGTCATATCCTGCTCTACAATCCGGCGGCGCAGGCGATATTGGGCTCCGATCCGGGTCCCGGTCTCGGCCGCTCTCTGTACGCCCTGATTCGTCGTGAACCGATCGAGCATGCCCTGGCCGCGCTGACCGAACAACAGGCGGCGGCGCCGCAAGCCGACGCCGCGATGTCTTTCGTGGTTCCCGGCGTTGCCGGTGAGGGGCTGTTGCGTTGCCGGATGCGGGTGCTTTCGGTCGGGCCTGAAGGCCACCCCGGATTCGTGCTCGCGCTCGCCGATGACACCCGTCAGGTCCGCGCGCTGCACCAGCGCGACGCCTTGTTGCGGCAACTGGTCGATGGACTGCGTGGGCCGCTCGCGAGCCTCCGTGCGGCGGCGGAGGCATTGGGCGAGTGTGGCCCCGATGAAGGCCCGCAACGCGGGGCTTTCGAAGCCGTGGTCGAAGAGGAAAGCCGGGTGCTCAGTGAGCGCCTGGAGCGGGTCGCACAGGATGCCCGCGGGCTGCTTGGCGGGGGCGGATTGCGCGCCGAGGTGGCGGCAGGCGTGCTCGCCGCGGCGGTCGCCAGGCGGCTCGACGCGCGCCATCCGGCGGTGCGCTTCGGCTTGCACGGCAGCGGCCTGTGGATCGACGGCGACGCACACGGGCTCGCCCTGCTGGTGGAGCACCTGGCCGCCCGTATCGCCGCCGCGCGGGGCGTCGAGCGCATCGAAATGGAGACCCTGCTGGGCGACCGGCGCGTATATCTGGATCTTAGCTGGGAGGGCGAGCCGGTAGCCGGTGCGCAGCTCGACGCGTGGCTGGCGGAAGGGATCCCGGCGGCCGGCCCCGGGGTGACCGCGCGCGACATCATCGCGGAGCATTCGGGCGAGGCCTGGAGTCAACGCCATCGCCATGCGGGGCGTGCACTGGTGCGGATCCCGTTGCCTGCATCGAGCCGCCAATGGGATCTCGCACCGTCGGCGGCGCTGCCGGCGCGCCCGGAATTCTACGATTTCAGCCTCGCCGCACAATGGCAAGCGGCGCGCGGTGACAGCGGTCTGGTGAACCGTGAATTGCGCGCGCTGGAGTACGTGGTGTTCGATACCGAGACCACCGGGCTGCGGCCGTCACAGGGCGACCGAATGATTTCGATCGCCGGGGTTCGGGTGGTCAACGGTCGCCTGTTACGGGGTGATCATTTCAGCGCCCTGATCAATCCGGGCCGGCCGATCCCGGCGCTGTCGACCCGCTTTCACGGTATCACCGACGCACAGGTGAGCGACGCGCCGATGGCGCCGGAAGTGGTGGCGCGCTTCAAGACCTTTGTCGGTGAGGCGGTGCTGGTCGCGCACAATGCCGCCTTCGACATGAAGTTTCTGCGTCTTCAGGAGCGGGCCGCGGGGGTGGTGTTCACCAATCCGGTGCTCGACACCCTGCTGCTGTCGGTGTTGTTGCACGACCACGCGAGCGATCACACCCTGGACGGGATTGCGCGGCGCCTCGCCATCGAAGTGCATGATCGGCACACCGCGCTCGGCGATGCGCTGGTGACGGCGGCGGTGTTCCTGGCCCAGCTCCCGCTGCTCGAGGAACGCGCCATTGCGAACACGCTGGGGGAGGCGCTGGCGGCTTCGGAGCAGGTGTTGGACGTGCGTCGCATGCAGGCGCAGTTCTGAGCGCCGGACGATCGGCGTGACGATGCGCAAGCGACGCGAATCGACGCGGGTTGACGGCGCGCGGCGGGGTGAGCGGCTGCTGGCGCTGGTCGCGATCGGGTTTCTGGCATTCAACTTTCCGCTGCTCGGTCTGCTCGGCGCGGGCGGGACGCTGTTCGGGATCCCCGCGCCCTTCGTCTATCTGTATGTCGCGTGGGCGACCTTCATCGCGCTGGTCGCGGTGTGCCTCGGTACCGGTAACGGCCGCGCTCCGGTGTCAAAATCGAAGGCCGAGCGAGATGCTTAGCGGCTGGTTCGTGTTGCTGGTCGCGGGCGCCTATATCGGGCTGTTGTTCGCGGTCGCCTTGTACGCCCGCCGGCGCGCCAGGCGCGGCGGTAGTCTGGTGCGCAACCCGCTGGTCTACACTTTGTCGATCGCGGTTTACTGCACCGCCTGGACCTTCTACGGCAGCGTCGGGCGCTCGGCCGAGACCGGGATCGGTTTCCTGCCGATTTATCTGGGACCGACGCTGATGGCCGGATTGTGGTGGTTCGTGCTGCGCAAGATCATTCGCATCGCGCACCAGCAGCACATCACCTCGATCGCCGACTTCATCGGCTCGCGCTACGGCAAGAGCGCGCTGCTCGGCGGGTTGGTGACGGTGATCGCGGTGGTCGGCATCATGCCGTACATCTTGTTGCAGCTTAAGGCGATCTCGACGAGTTACCTGGTGCTGCGCGGGTATCCGGAGTTGTTGATGCCGACCCGCGCCGGTGCGGTCACCTTGCTCGAGGATACTGCGGCCCTGGTGGCGTTGGCGCTGGGGATTTTCAGCGTCCTGTTCGGGGCGCGCAACATCGATGCCAGCGAGCGCCATGAAGGCGTGGTGACGGCGGTGGCCTTCGAGTCGCTGGTGAAGCTGATGGCATTCGTCGCGATCGGTATCTACATCACTTTCTCCCTGTTTGACGGTCCGAGCGACATTTTTTCGCGGGCCGCAGCGATGCCCGATCTGGTCACCCTGATTGACCCCCGCGACCTGCCCGGCGGTTGGTCGGGGTGGTTGGCGCTCACCCTGTTGGCGATGTCGGCGATCGTATTTCTGCCACGTCAATTTCAGGTTGCGGTGGTGGAGTGTGCGGACGAGCGGTACGTGCGCACGGCGGCGTGGCTGTTGCCGCTGTATCTGCTGCTGATCAACCTGTTCGTGCTGCCGATCGCTTTCGGCGGGGCGCTGCTGTTTCACGGCAGCGGGCCGCCGGTCGATCCCGATACCTACGTGCTCACCGTGCCGATGGCGGCCAAGGCTCAGTTCCTTACGCTGGTGGCCTTCATCGGTGGATTTTCGGCCGCCACCGGGATGGTCATCATCGCGACCATCGCGCTTTCGACCATGGTCTGCAATGAATTGGTGGTCCCGATCCTGCTCCGGGTACGGGCCTTGGGGCTGTGGCGGCGCGGCGAACTCGGCGGCCTGCTGTTGGCGATCCGGCGGATCACCATCGTCGCGGTGCTGTTTCTCGGCTATCTGTATTTTCGCCTGATCGGCGAATCCTATGCGTTGGTCAGCATCGGTTTGATTTCTTTTTCCGCCGCGGCCCAGTTTGCGCCCGCGGTGCTGTTCGGGATCTATTGGAAGAGTGCGAGTCGGGCCGGTGCGTTGGCCGGGTTGAGCGCCGGTTTCGGGGTCTGGCTGTATACCCTGGTGGTGCCAAGCTTTGCGCGTTCCGGCTGGCTGCCGTGGAATTTCGTGGACGTCGGCCCGTTCGGGATCGCGTGGTTGCGTCCCTACGAACTGCTCGGACTCAGTGGGCTCGATCCGATCACACACTCGCTGTTCTGGAGCATGCTGGCCAACATCGGGGCGCTGGTCGGGGTATCTTTGTTCACCCGCCGCACTGCGATCGAACAACTCCAGGCGAGGCTTTTTGTCGACGTGTTCGACGATAACCGGAAGCGTCCACGGGTGCCGGAATGGCGCGGCGAAGTCGCGCTCGGCGAAATCGAGACGCTGCTCGCGCGCTTCGTGGGCACACGACGGGCGCGCCGCGAACTCACGGCATTCGCCGGCGGCGAGGCGCCGCCGGCGAGCGATGGGGCGGCAACGCCGGAGATCATCGGTCGCGCCGAGCGCTTGCTCGCCGGGGTGTTGGGGGCGGCATCCGCGCGGGTGGTGGTGGCGACCGTCGTGCGTGGTGAAGCGCCGAGCGTCGAGGGGGTACTCGAAATTCTCGACGAGTCATCGCGCACCCGCGAGTACAGTCATGAGTTGGAGCGCAAGTCACGCCAACTCGAGGCCGCCACCGCGGAACTGCGCGCCGCCAATAAACGCCTGACCGAACTCGACCGTCTCAAGGACGACTTCGTGTCCACCGTGAGCCATGAACTGCGTACGCCGCTCACGTCGATCCGCGCTTTTCTGGAGATCCTCAAGGACAATCCGGAACTGGAAGTCGCGAAGCGCGAGGAGTTCCTCGACATCGTGGTTACGGAGAGCGAGCGCCTGACGCGCTTGATCAATCAGGTGCTCGATCTGGCCAAGATCGAATCGGGGTGGATGAACTGGCGGATCAAAATGACCGATTTGCGCGAACTGATCAACCACGCGCTGGAGGCGGAGGCACGGCTGTTCGCCGAACGCGAGGTCAGGCTCCTGCAACGGCTGCCGGATCAGCCCGCGTGGGCCGAGGTCGACCCTGACCGCATTACCCAGGTGCTGATCAATTTGTTGTCCAACGCCGCGAAGTTCTGCGCCGCCGGGAGCGGCCGGGTGGTGGTGCGCCTGGAACCGATGGGGTCGGGTGGCTATCGGATCGAAGTGCGGGACAACGGTCCCGGAATCCCGGCGGACCAGATCGATCGCATCTTCGAGAAATTTCGTCAGGTCGATGACGAACATCAAATCAAGGCGGTGGGAACCGGCTTGGGCCTCGCCATCGCCGAGCGGATCATTCGCTATCATGGCGGCCGGATCTGGGTAAGCAGCCGGGTGAGTGAGGGGACGACTTTCAGCTTCTCGTTGCCGGCGCGCCACCCCGGCGGCGTGGATGCGGCTCAGGATCGGCGCCGCAATTCTCGATAGCGGGACAATACCTTGCGCACGTAGCGGCGCGTCTCGGTGAATGGCGGAATTCGGTTGTGCGCGCGTAGCACCGCGTTCTCACCGGCGTTGTAGGCCGCCAGCGCGAGCGCCACGTTGCGAAACTCAAAGAGCAGATCGCGCAGGTAGCGCACGCCGGCCGAGACATTCTGGCGCGGATCGTAGCGGTTGCGCACGCCGTAGCGACGCGCCGTCGCGGGCATCAGTTGCATCAGCCCGACCGCGCCCTTGCGCGACACCGCGTGCGGGTCGTAAGCGGACTCGACGTGCACCACCGCGTGGACCAACGCGCGGTCGAGGCGCAGGCGTCGCGCCACCCGATCGATTAGCGGCGCGTAGCGGCGCCGGTTACGCAAGTAGTCCTTGGAGCGACTGGACGCCGGGACGTATCCGCGAACGGTGCGCACGATGCGTACCGAGCCGCGTCCCAGCGGCCGATCAGACAGATGCACCACCCCCTGCGCGTCCACCAGCCGATAGATGTCGGCGCGCGCCGCGGGCAGCGTGCCTAACAAGCATAGGACTACCGCGCCCCCTACCGAGCGCGCGAAAAACGTCAAGCTTGCTCCCCGAATTTCATCCTGTGTTTCCAGTATAGCGGCAATGACGGGTCGAGCTGTAGCGTCGATGCCGGGGGCGCACGGGACGCCGACTCACAAGCGCGCGAGTGCATAAGCCAATGCGTGCATGCCGATCCAGGCGTATCCGGCGGCCAGCAGGTCGTCGAGCATGATGCCGAGGCCGCCGTGCAGGGCGCGATCGGCGAGATTCACCGGCCACGGTTTGAAGATGTCGAAAATCCGAAACAAGACGAAGCCCACGGCGATCCACGACCAGCCGTGCGGGGCCATGACCATGGTCGCAAGATAGCCGACGATTTCGTCCCACACGATGGCGCCCGGATCCGCTCTGCCGAGATCGCGGGCGGTGCGTCCGCAAATCCACACTCCCAACACGAACAGGGCCGCGACTGCCGCCAGGTACCAAGGCGTTGCGAGCGCCTCGAGCGCCAGGTAAAACGGCACCGCGACCAGGGTTCCGGCGGTGCCCGGCGCGCATGGTGCGAGCCCGGCACCAAAGCCGAGCGCCAGCAAATGGTGTGGCTTTCGCAGTGAGGGTTTCACGGCTGGCCGCGGAAATGCTGATAACCCGGCGGGACGTCGACGGACTTTCCAGTGCCGTCGACCACGCGTACGCGATGTCCTTCTTCGATGGCGCCGATACGGGTCAGCGGGCAGCACAGCCCGTGGGCGAGTGCGGCAATACGGTCGCGGTACGCCGCCCGGGCGCTAAAGCACAACTCGTAGTCATCGCCGACCGCGAGTGCCAGCACACGTGCCGCCTTGCCCGACACGCTGGCGCGCAGGGCGGCGGAAAGCGGCACCCGCTCCATCCGGACACGAACACCGACCTCGCTCGCCTCCGCGATATGACCGAGATCCTGGATGAGACCGTCGGAAATATCGATCGCGGCGCTTGCGAGTCCGGCCAGTGCCTGGCCGAGGCGGAGCTGCGGTTGCGGGCGATTCAGGCGCCTGAGCGCCGCGCTGCGGGCCGCTTCCGGAAGGGCGATCTCGCCGCGCAGACAGGCCAGCGCAAGGCCAGCGTCGCCCAGCGTTCCGCTCACCCATAGGTCCTCACCGACGCGGGCCGCGTCGCGCCGCAGGGCTCGCTCGGGCGCGACTTCGCCGTGAACTTGAACGGTGACCGCCAGCGGTCCGGCAATCCGGTCGATCGACTGGATGCGTACGCCGTGGGCCTCCGCCAAGGCCACCATTCCCGATTCAAACGCCTCGAACCAATGGTCATCCGGCGATGGTTGGCGGAGTATCGTGTCGGCCGTGCGCGCGGTCGCGCCCATCGCCGCGAGGTCACTGAGATTGACCGCCAACGCCTTATGGCCGAGGTCTTCGGGACGCGTTGCACAGGGGAAATGGACGGCGGCGACCAGGGTGTCGACCGCCACCACCAGGAGCGTGTCGGGGTGCGAAACGGGCAAGACCCCGGTGGCACTCATGCGCGGGCCGGCAGGTGTGCCGGGAGGTGTGCCGGGAGGTGTGCCGGGAGGTGTGATATAAGAAGGAGGATAGGCGGCGGACGGAGTAACCGCTCGATGAGTCCGGGTGTTCGGACTGGGTAGTGCGTTACAGGACACGCGGTGAATACTACCCTGTACGCTCGAAGGCAGCACCGCGGCTGCCTACGATCGAAGTATCGCACTACCCCGCCCTCTTGGGCCGGCAGTCTGGCCCGGACTTTTGACATGTTACGTGGACGGATTCGCAACGCGGTGAAAAACCTACTATTCCTGATTCTGACCGGCGCGGTTGCCGTTCACGGTCTGACTTGGCGTAACGAGGACGGCAAGAGCGACTGGGTGCGCCTGTTGTTCGGCTGCATCGCCCTGATTTTTTTTCTCCGGGTGCTGTTTGCCGACGTGCTCAAGGTCTGGGGGTAAGGGGCTCCGTGCCCGGAGTCCCGCGCCAGGCGGCTTGTGCGGCGGATCCTCCGATTCCGTGGCCCGCTGACACTCACTGTTGGTAGTCGCGCTGTTGCGCGTCGATTTCGGGGACTCGCAACAGACGTTGTGCGGCAGGTTTGGCCAACTCGGCGCGCAGATAAGCGGCGCGCTCGCCGATGCCTGGCGGCTTGGTCGGCTGCTTGCGAAGAAAGCGCGTGATCCAGTTGGGGCCGTCGCCGAGCGTGGCATCCATCTTCAGGGCACGCTCGTAGTCGGCGATCGCCTTGCGGTAGTGTCCCATACGATCATGAAGGATACCGCGGTTCGCGTAGCTCGGGGCGAAATCGGGTTGTGCGGCGATCGCCGTGTCGAAGGCGATCAGCGCCTCCTGCAAGCGCCCGAGTTTGAGCAGCGTACGGGCCTTGCCGCGCAGCGCATAAAGGCTGCCGGGATTAATCGTCAGCGCTTCGTCGTACTTCGCGAGCGCCCGCGCGTAGGTACCGTCCTTGAACAGGTTGTCGGCCTCCAGGGCCACGTGGTCACCGGGATTGCCGGGCTTGAGGAAGGCGTCGTAGGCGCTCCATCCGACCCACGCCAGGGTCAGTACGATCGCCGTCCATTTCAACACCTGATAGGTGTTCTTATCCACCGTTAGGCAGTCCGATCCGGCTGATGTTGTAGAGCGAGGAAAAGATCAGCACCAGGATCACCGCGATAACGCTCGCGCGTCGCCGTTGGCCCTTGAGTTCCTCATCATTCAACTCGCGTTGGAGCTTGCGCTGTAAGCGGCGCACGCTGAGTACCCAGACGAGTTTGCTCACCGGAATGAACAGCAACGCCGCGAGCAGCAATACCCACAAAAAGAACGTCGATGACGGCATGGCGGGGTTCGGAAATTTGTGCGTGGAACAGCGCGGATGATAGCGGAAAAGATAGGGGGAAGGTAAACCTTCCCCCAAGTCACTGCCTGCGTTCTGATGTTTTCGTCTCCCGTCCGTGGGGGACGTTGAACCTAGAATCCTCAGTTGACCGCTACATTCTGACAGTAACCGGCTGATATGAATGCTTTGATGTCGATCAATGTCTTCACCCGCCCGGTGAATCACGCTACGGGGCGAATTGCACGTTTGCGGCGGCGCAGGGCGGCGTTACAACTCTTTGAATAGAATGACTATTCCGCATCGTTGTGCCTTGCCCTGCACC
>Ga0114931_10001756_pt1 | contig 27536 bp, 26 predicted proteins | sample 2SBtaG_FD_89579 | JGI IMG/M metagenome (GOLD analysis project Ga0114931, IMG submission 89579) | Deep subsurface microbial communities from Kolumbo volcano to uncover new lineages of life (NeLLi) - 2SBTROV14_V59a metaG | ecosystem: Environmental > Aquatic > Marine > Volcanic | place: Kolumbo... | reverse complement strand
GTACCCGCGTCCGCCAGCGTCTTCGTGATCGCAGCCGTCAACGTCGTCTTTCCATGGTCAATGTGACCAATCGTTCCGATGTTGCAGTGCGGCTTCGTTCGCTCGAACTTCTCCTTCGCCATCGGTCTAATCTCTCCTGATTTCGTTTGGTTGGAAGAGCCCAGGAGCGGAGTCGAACCGCCGACCTCGTCCTTACCAAGGACGCGCTCTAGCCTACTGAGCTACCTGGGCAACGGATCAATGCCCCTAACGGCCCATTGAAAAACAGAACACGCGCTGCAGATGGTCTTTTGCCGGCATTCTGGGACCGCCGATCCGGCTTTGGGCTGCGTTGCGAAATTCTCAACAAAAGCAACAACTTTGCCTCCGGCCTTCGCCAAGGCTTCGGATGGCATGCCGGATCCGCGCCACGCCAGAACGCCAAAATCCTCATTTTCGCCAGCGCACCTGCTTTTCAACGGGCCGCTGGAGCTCGTCAAAATAAGCGGGAAACGGGACTCGAACCCGCGACCCTCAGCTTGGAAGGCTGATGCTCTAGCCAACTGAGCTACTCCCGCATGTCGTGCTTTCATCATTAGTAAGCGCCGAATGGTTTCGATTTGACGTCGGGGTCCTTCGATCGAGGAGTGGAGAGGGGAGGATTCGAACCTCCGAAGACGTAAGCCAGCAGATTTACAGTCTGCCCCCTTTGGCCACTTGGGTACCTCTCCCCGACCATGGAGCCGATGGCCAGACTTGAACTGGCAACCTACTGATTACAAATCAGTTGCTCTACCATTTGAGCTACATCGGCCCACGCAATTCGTGAGCCCAGACGCACGTTTCCACTGGCCACCGGAGAAATTTGAGTGAACTTCGCTTCCTAGCACCAGGCCCGGTTGGTGTCAACATTGCTGGCGACGCACCACTTCATACATGGCGACTGCCCCCGCAACCGAGGCATTGAGGGATTCGACCGGGCCGATCAGTGGTATACGGGCAGCCAGGTCGCAGGTCTCAGCCACCAGGCGCCTAACCCCCGTCTCCCCTCCCAGAACCAGGGCCGCCGGAGTCGGGATCTCCGCATCATACAGGCTTTGCGGAGCCCGGGGCATCAACGCCAGACGCCAGTACCCCGCCTCAGCCAGTTGGCCGAGGCAGCGTACCAGGTTGACCACCCGGCAAATCGGGATGTCGTTCACTGCGCCAGCAGAGGCCTTTTCGACGGCACCGGTCACAGCGCTGGCACCCCGCTCCGGCAGAATTGCACCTGCGAATCCGGCCGCGGCGGCGGTGCGCAGCAAGGCGCCCAGGTTTTGCGGGTCTCGCACCTGGTCGAGCACCAAGAGCGGCCGGCCGGTACCGAGAATCTGGCCGAGGGGGCAGTATGCGTAGGCAGCCACCAGCGCAACCGCGCCCTGGTGAGACTCGCTCCCGGCTCGTTTCCGCAGGCTGGATTCGTCTGATTGGCGAACCTCCACCCCATGACGGTGGGCGAGATTAGAAAGCTCCCGGCGGCGCGGCGAGCCCTTTTCGGCCAGATAAAGGGCCCGTACCGATTGTGGGTTGACCAGCAGTCGGCGCTCGACGGCGTGAATTCCGTAGATAGCTCGCTGCCCTCCAGCATTTACACGGCGTGAGTCATTCACTACGATTTCCCCCAGTGAAGGTCGTCGATCGGTATGTGCTGCGAGAACTCGCAGTGCCATTTGTTCTCGGGATGGGCGTATTCACGTCGATCCTGCTCATTGTCCGCATCCTCAAACTCGTCGAGATGGTCGTCAACCGCGGCGTGCCGTTCCTCGAGATAGTGCAGTTGTTCTCCTATATCCTGCCCGCGTTCCTGGAAGTCACCCTGCCAATGGCGCTGCTCCTGGCCATTCTCGTCGCTTTCGGTCGGATGTCCTCGGACAGCGAGATCATCGCCTTACGCGCATCCGGATTCAGCCTCTACCGACTGCTCTACCCGGTCGGGGCGTTCGCCACCGCAACCGCGTTGGTCACTCTGGTACTCTCGGTTTACGTGCGCCCGTGGGGCAACGGCCTCCTCCGCACCGGTCTCTACGAAATCGTGAAGGCGCGCGCCAGTGCCGGAATCAAGCCCAAAGTCTTCAACGATGACTTCGCCGGCCTGATGATCTACGTCGACAACATCGAACCCGGTGGCAAGAATCTCTTCGGTATTCTGATATCCGACACGCGCGACGGGACCAACCGCACGAACACGGTCTACGCGCACTCCGGAACGATCTATCCCAGCCAAGAGGAAGGCTTCCTCACTCTGCGACTGCGCGATGGAGGTATGTACAGTGTCGCCGAAGACGGCGAGGGGTTTCAGGACACGACATTCCAGACATACGACATCAATCTCAACCTCAGCGCAGCTTTGGCCCAACTCCAGGCTCGGAAAAAGGACGTCAGCGAGTTGCGATTCGGAGAGTTGCGGGCGCAGATCGCAACGAAACGCGCCCACGGAGAACCGACCTTCGTCGAACGGGTCGAGCTACATCGCAAGCTCGCGATTCCGTTCGCTTGCCTGGTGTTCGCGGCGCTCGGGGTTCCGCTCGGTATCCAACCGACACGCTCGGTGCACTCGCGTGGGTTCTCGGTCAGTCTGGTCCTCATCTTCCTCTACTACCTACTGCTGACCTTGGGACAGAACCTCGGCGAGCGCGGCGCCCTCAACCCGGTCATCGCCGCCTGGCTGCCCAACGTCGTCCTCGCATCGGTGGCCGCATTTCTGTTGTCACGGTCCGCTCGCGACATGACAGCCGGCCACCCGGTATGGATCGACACGGCGTTGCGGTGGTTGCGCAACCTGGGCCTGGGGCCGCAAGCGAACTGAGCGGCCGCGCCGATGGATACTCCGATCTTCACACCTCTCTCGGTGGTCAGCCGTTACCTCAGCCGCCAATTCCTCGGCGTCTTCCTGCCGCTGCTGGTCTCCTTCGTCCTTCTCTACATCATCATCGACACCTTCGACCGCATGCACATCTTCTTGCGCCACGACGCGACCGTGGGCGAAGCCGCGCGCTACATGCTGTTCAAAATCCCGCTGATGTTGACGCAGATCACACCGCCGGCGGTCGTCATCTCGACGCTGGTCAGCCTCGGCATGATCTCACGCCACAACGAGATCGTAGCCCTCCGCACCGGTGGCATCAGTTTGGTGCAAACGATGGTGCCGATCATGGTCTGTGCGATCGCGATCAGCAGCGCATCCCTGGTGTGGAATGAGACCGTCGTCCCGTACTGCTCGCAGATGTTTCAGTTCGTCAACAACGTCGAGATCCGCAAACGTGGCATGCGCGGAATCTTTCGCGAACGAGAGATCTGGTACCACGGGGCGCAGGGATTCTATAGCATCGATTACGTCGACCGCCCCAGTCAGACCGTACACGGATTGCTGATCTACCGCGTCGCCGACGTCGCCGACGGTTTCCACCTTCGCAGTGTCATCGACGTACCGAGCGCCGAATGGCGCCAAGACCACTGGATCCTGGCCAAGACCACTGTCGAACACATCCTCGACGAGAAGGAACTGCGCAGCCGACCGGTTCCTCCCGACACCCTCCTACTACCGGAGTCTATCGACGATTTTCTCGAGGTACAGCGCGAGCCCGAGGAGCTCAGTTACACACTCCTCTCGGCCCACATCGCGAGCCTGCGCGCCAAGGGCATCGACGCATCGCACTACCTCGTCGATCTCTACCTCAAGCTGTCGCTACCGTTCGCCAGCGCCGTTCTCGCCTTCGTCGCAATCCCGATCGCTGGACGCCTGCAACGTCACCCCAGCATCGCCGCAGCCGTCGGCATCGGCGGCGCAGTGGGATTCGCCTACTGGGTCATCCTCGGCCTGGCGACTTCCCTCGGCCAAACCGGAACCCTGCCGCCGCTCCTTGCCGCATGGGCGGCCAACGGCATCTACAGCCTGCTCGGCGTGGCGCTCTACCTCTACAGCGAGTAGCCACCCGGCCGCAGGGAGACTAACGCTTCGAGTACTGCGGACGCTTACGCGCTTTGTGACGGCCGTACTTCTTGCGCTCCACTTTACGGGGATCGCGAGTGATGTAGCCGACCTTCTTCAAGGCCGGGCGAAAGTCTGGGTTGGCTTCGAGCAAGGCGCGCGTCACACCGTGGCGAATCGCCGCGGCCTGCGCCGAAATACCACCGCCACAGACATTGACCTTGACGTCGTAACGTCCCTTGGTCTCGGTTAATACCAGCGGCTGCTCGACGATCATGCGAGACGTCGGGCGACCGAAGTAATCATCCAAAGAACGCTTATTGACGATGATTCGGCCATCGCCAGGCGTCATCCTCACTCGCGCAATCGCGGTCTTACGCTTGCCGGTCTTGACGTACTCGACTACTCGTTCACTCATCGCATTTTTCTCTATCGGCTGGTGGCGAGATCGACCGCCTGCGGCTGCTGAGCCGCGTGCGGATGATCGTCACCTTCGTACACTTTGAGTTTCGACGCGAGTTGGCGCCCCAGGCGATTCTTGGGCAGCATGCCCTCGACCGCAAACCGAACGATACGGTCGGGGTGCCGTTGGCGCATCTCCGAAGCCGGCATCGAAGAGATGCCACCGGGATAACCGCTATGGCGGTAATACTGCTTTGCATCTTCCTTGGATCCGGTCAGGCGAACCCGGCCGGCGTTAACGACGACGACGAAGTCGCCACAGTCGACGTGCGGAGTAAAGCTCGGCTTGCCCTTGCCCCGCAAGAGCATCGCGGCACGCGTCGCCACGCGACCGAGCACCTGGTCGCGAGCATCGATGACGTACCATCGACGCTGCGCCAAGGCATCTTCGCGCGTCAACATTTTCGTGTGCTTCATCATGATATTTTCACCCGGATCGCCATCCACCGCACCAAAGAAAGGGAAAAGCGGGGTGGACGGGATTTGAACCCGCGACCTCCGACGTGACAGGCCGGCGTTCTAACCGGGCTGAACTACCACCCCAATTTCCCTGCACGGGAATCTATCCCGATAGCGTCTCCAGCGCGTCAGAGCAACCCTATTCCGGGTGATTTTCCACGCACGCCGTGATCGTGCCGCCACCGCCAACCGCGTGAGCTGTCGCCAAGGGACCCCAAAACACCATAAGAAAGGAGCTCGCACACATCCGCGAGGCAGCAAGGAAAGGACCGCGGCGGAGCAACCCCGTAAAAACCGCCCCGTGCAGCCCGCTTACGCAGGGCCCCTGCCCGACCGCCTTACCCGACCGCCGTACCTGTCCAATATGGGCGGTATCCGATTTGAACGGATGACCTGCGGCTTGTAAGGCCGATGCTCTCCCACTGAGCTAACCGCCCGTGGCCCTAGCGGCCCGTTGAAACACAGGTACGCAGGCGAAAATGAGGATTCTGGCGTTCTGGCGTGGCGCGGACCCGGCATGGCATCCGAAGCCTTGGCGAAGGCCGGGGGCAAAGTAGTTGCTTTTGTTGAGAATTCCGCAACGCGGCCCAAAGCCGGATCGGCAGTCCCAGAATTGCGCCAAGAGACCATTTGCAGCGCGTGTCCCGTTTTTCAACGGGCTGGCTAGACCCGGCCCGCCCCCTTGGCACCTACTTGAGGCTGTCTTTCAGGGTCTTACCAGCTTTGAACTTCGCAGCCCTCGAGGCCGCGATCTGGATCGTTTCGCCCGTTTTCGGATTCCTGCCGGTGCGGGCCTTACGGTCAGACACGGAGAAGGTCCCAAACCCTGAGATATTGACCTTGTCTCCTCGTTTCAACGCTTCGGTCACCTCTTCGAACATCGTGCTCACCGCGCGCTCAGCTACCGCGCGGGGCAGATCGACCTTGCTGGCAACCGTCTCGACCATCTCTGCTTTCGTCATGCCACCCCCTGCCACCTAAAGAGAAGATTTTGTCTAACAAATATGACGGGCTTTGGTCAAGCTCCGGGCTCCAGCGGCCTTCCGCCGCATCCGGCAGGCTTTGGGCCAGTCTCAGTGCGCGATGACGTCCGCGGTCGTGTCGGTCGAGCGTTCGTCAAACGCGATACTGGCATCGGGGAGATCGAGCGGGATCAAAAATGTGTCCGGGTCTGAGAGCGCCAACGCCCTGCGCAGAACGTCGTCCATGTGGCCAACCGGCACAAGCTCGACCGCACGCATGATATTGTTCGGAATTTCCTCGAAATCCTTCTCGTTCTCCTCGGGGACGAGAATGGTCTTGATGCCACCCCGGTGAGCCGCCAAGACCTTCTCCTTGAGCCCGCCGATGGGCAGAATGCGACCGCGCAACGTCACCTCCCCCGTCATCGCAACATCGTGTAGTACCGGGATTCCCGTCAGCGCCGAGGCCAGCGCGGTCACCATCGTGATACCGGCCGAAGGGCCGTCCTTCGGGATCGCCCCCTCCGGCACATGGATGTGAATATCAACCCGCTGGTAAAAGTCCTTGTCCAGGTGCAGCTCCGCGGTGCGCGAACGCACAAAGCTCAGCGCCGCCTGCGCCGACTCCTGCATTACATCGCCGAGCCGGCCAGTGATCGTCAGCTTCCCCTTGCCGGGTAGCACCGTTACCTCGATCGCCAGCAGCTCGCCACCGAGCTCAGTCCACGCGAGACCAGTCACATAGCCAACACGATTCTCCTCCTCCGCCTTACCGTATCGGAAGCGTGGCGGACCGAGAAATTTCTGCACGTTTTTCGTCGTGACCTTGACCTTGACCGAGCGGTCTTTGCGCACCACCTCGACCGCCGCCTTTCGACATACCGCCGCGATTTCGCGCTCGAGGCTACGCACCCCCGACTCTTTCGTGTAGTGCTGAACGATCTGGGTCAACGCGGAATCGGAAAACTCGATGTTTCCTTCTTCGAGACCGTTGGCCTCGCGCTGCTTCGACACCAGATAGCGCCGTGCAATGCTCTGCTTTTCCTCTTCGGTGTACCCGGCAATGCGGATGATCTCCATGCGATCCTGCAGAGGACGCGGGATTCCGTCGAGCGTGTTCGCCGTGGTGATGAACATCACCTTCGAGAGATCGTAGTCGACATCCAGATAGTGGTCGTTGAATGTCGAATTTTGCTCCGGATCCAACACCTCGAGCAGCGCCGAGGACGGATCGCCGCGGAAATCCGTCGACATTTTATCCACTTCGTCCAACAGGAACACAGGATTGCCCGACCCGGCCTTCTTCATCGACTGGATGACCTTGCCTGGCAGAGCGCCGATGTAGGTGCGCCGGTGGCCGCGGACCTCAGCCTCGTCGCGCACGCCACCCAGCGAAATCCTGACGAACTGGCGGCCCGTGGCGCGTGCGATCGACCGCCCCAGGGACGTTTTACCCACCCCCGGTGGGCCAACCAAGCAGAGGATCGGGCCCTTCATCTGGCCGGCGAGTGATTGCACCGCGAGGTACTCGAGGATGCGCTCTTTGACCTTCTCGAGACCGTAGTGATCCTCGTTGAGGACCCGCTCCGCCTCGTCGATATCGAGTTCGTCGTCCGTGTACTCCGCCCACGGCAATGAAATGATCCAGTCGATGTAGTTGCGAACCACCGTCGCCTCCGCCGACATCGGCGACATCATCTTGAGCTTTTTGAGTTCCTTCTCGGTCTTCTCCCGAGCATCATCGCTCATCTTTTTCTGACGGATGCTCTCTTCGAGCTCCTGGATTTCGTTCTTGAATTCGTCCTTCTCGCCCAGTTCCTTCTGGATCGCGCGCATCTGCTCGTTGAGGTAGTACTCCTTCTGGGTCTTCTCCATCTGCTTCTTGACCCGAGTACGGATGCGCTTCTCTACCTCGAGGATCTCGATCTCCGACCGCATGTTACCGAGCACACGCTCGAGACGCTCGGCTGGGTTCTCTATCTCCAACAGCGCCTGCTTTTCTTCCAGCTTGATGCCGAGGTGGGCAACGATGGTGTCCGCCAACCGCGCCGGGTCATCAATCGAGGCGACCGACATGATCATCTCCGGCGGAATCTTTTGGTTGAGCTTCACGTAGTGCTCGAACGTCGTGTTGATCGATCGAGTCAACGCCTCGATCTCGGTCGTCTTCGGACAGGTCTCGACGACCTCCTCCGCCTCGACCAAGAAATACTCGCTCTCGTCGAGATAGCGCAGCACGCGCGCACGTTTCTTGCCTTCAACCAAGACCTTGACGGTACCGTCGGGCAAGCGCAGCAGCTGCACCACCGAACCGAGCGTACCAACGCTGTAAATGTCTTCTTCAGTGGGTTCGTTCGTCTTCGCTTCACGTTGCGCGGCAAGCAGGATGAATTTCTGCTGGTTCATCGCCTCCTCGAGCGCCTTGATCGATTTCTGGCGACCGACGAACAGCGGTACCACCATGTGCGGGAATACGATGATGTCGCGCAGCGGAAGAAGTGGAACGACGATACCCGGTTCTCCGCCAGGCCCGTCTTCGTCTTTCTTGTCGTTTCGAAAGAGCATCAGATGGATCCCTCGTCGGTCCTGATCACTCAGGCCGTTTCTGCCGCCTTCTGGTACAGAACAATCGGCTGTTCGTGATTCGTGATCACTTCCTCAGCGATCAACACTTCCTTGATGTTCGGCTGGGACGGAATGTCGTACATCACATCCAGCATCGTATCTTCGAGAATCGCGCGCAAACCACGCGCACCGGACTTGCGGCGCAAGGCCTCGCGAGCGATCGCCTGGAGGGCACCGTCGGTGAACTTGAGGTGCACCCCCTCCATCTCGAACAGTTTCTGATACTGCCTGGTCAGCGCATTCTTTGGTTCTTTCAAAATACGCACCAGATCCTCATCGTCGAGCTCGTCGAGCGTGGCGATCACCGGCAGTCGACCAATGAACTCCGGGATCAGGCCAAATTTGAGCAGATCCTCCGTCTGCACCTCGTGAAGCAGGGCTCGATCGAGCCCCGCCTTGGTCTCGATGTCGGCCCCGAACCCGATCCCCTTCAAGCCGACACGCCGACGGATGAAATCTTCGAGACCCACAAACGCGCCGCCACAAATGAACAGGATGTTGGCGGTATCCACCTGCAAAAACTCCTGCTGCGGGTGCTTGCGGCCGCCCTTGGGCGGAACGCTCGCGGTTGTACCCTCAATGATCTTGAGCAGCGCCTGCTGAACGCCCTCACCCGATACATCGCGCGTGATCGAGGGGTTGTCTCCCTTGCGGGAGATCTTGTCGATCTCGTCGATGTAGACGATCCCACGCTGCGCCTTCTCCACGTCGTAATCGGCGTTCTGCAGCAAACTGAGGATGATGTTCTCGACATCTTCGCCAACGTAGCCAGCCTCGGTCAGACTCGTCGCATCCGCAATCGTAAACGGCACCTGAAGAAAGCGCGCGAGAGTCTGAGCCAGCAGGGTCTTCCCCGACCCGGTCGGTCCGACCAGAAGAATGTTCGACTTCTGCAGCTCGACATCCCCGGTGACGAGCTGCGAGTCGATCCGCTTGTAGTGATTGTGCACCGCGACCGACAGCACCCGTTTGGCCTGCTCCTGACCAATCACGTACTGGTCGAGAACCTTCTTGATCTCCATCGGCTTGGGAACCGCCGACGCTGAGGTCAGCCCGTCTTCCTGATCACACTCCTCGGCGATGATGTCGTTGCAGAGGTCGATGCACTCGTCGCAGATGTAAACCGTCGGTCCCGCGATGAGCTTTCGAACCTCGTCCTGGCTCTTTCCACAAAAAGAGCAAACGAGATTTCCGCCTCGGTCGTCACTGTGCTTCGCCATACCGCCACCCGCTCAAGATGTTGTTTTTGACCGGGCCACGATCAACTCGTCAACCAGCCCATACTCCACGGCTTGCTTGGCGGTCATGAACAGGTCCCGGTCCATGTCCTTCTCGATGCGCTTCAAGCTCTGTCCCGTATGCTTCTGCAAAATCGCATTCAAGGCCTCTCGCAAGCGAAGAATCTCCTTCGCCTGGATATCGATGTCTACCGCCTGGCCGCGAACCCCTCCCAGGGGTTGGTGAATCATGATTCGCGCATGCGGCAAGGTATGCCGTTTGCCTTCCGTTCCCGCCGCCAAGAGCCATGCAGCCATACTGGCGGCTTGCCCCCAGCACAAAGTAGAGATCTGCGGCCGGATGTACTGCATCGTGTCGTAGATCGCCAATCCGGCCGTGACCGAACCTCCGGGTGAGTTGATGTAAAAATGTATGTCGCGTTCGGGATCTTCCGACTCGAGAAAAAGCAACTGAGCGGTGATTACGTTCGCGACCTCATCGGTAATCGGCGACCCAAGAATGACGATGCGATCCTTGAGAAGACGTGAAAAAATGTCGAACGACCGTTCACCGCGCCCGGTTTGCTCGACGACGATGGGGATCAAGTTCATTCGAGGTGCCCGCCCGTCTGCTGCACGAGGATGGATACTACCCGTTTCCAGGGGTTCCAGCAACGCTCGACTTTTCTTCGACCGTTCGAACGTTGGCTTTTTCCACCACCCGATCGAGCGCCCGCTCGCGCAGCATTTGTAAGCGGAGGCCCATCCGGGCCGACGGGTCCTGATAGAGAGACTTCAACCGAGCGCCGGCGGTGCCGGCATGCTGCGCTTGGTGCTCAATCTCGTGATCGATATCATCGTCGCCAACTTCGATATTTTCGCGACCGGCGATCGCCTCGAGTAGCAAATTCGCCCTTACCTGCTGACGCGCACGCGGCTCCATCTCCTGACGCAAATGGTCGCGCATCTCCTGCTCCCTGCTGGCGGGAGGCCGACGTTGGCCCATACTGGCCAAAAACTCGCTGACCAGACCTTCGGCACTCCGGTCCACCATCGTCTGGGGAACCTCGAAGTCGTTCTCTTGCAAGAGCATGTCGACGATCGAAGACCGCGCTGCACCATCGGCCGCCCGCGCCGCCTGGGCCTCCAGTTCCTCTCGCACCTTCGTCTGCATTTGCACGAGATCGTCGAAGCCGCCGTACGCCTTGGCAAAGTCGTCGTCAATCGCTGGAACCTCACGACTACCGACGGCCTTCACCGTCACCGAGAACGCAACGGTCTTGCCCGCCAGGTCCGGGGTGTCGAAATCGCCTGGGTACACGATCTCAAAGTCGATCGTGTCACCAACCGCCAAGCCCACGAGGTGCGAGCCCATCTCGAGTGCGTCGTCACCGCCCACCTCAACCAGCCGGTCGTCGGCCTTGCCGATCAAAGCACCGGCAACGCGCGCCTCGTAGTCTAGCGTCGCGATATCCCCGGCCTGCGTTTCATCGCGGCCGTCGATCGGTTCGATGCGGGCGGCCTGCTGTCGCGCGTGCTCGAGGTAGGCTTCGACATCGATGTCTTCGACGACTCGCAACGGACGTTCGACGGCCACGCCGTCATAGGAACCGACCTCGAACTCCGGCTTCACCTCGACCGTCGCCGAATAGCGCAGCGGTTCGCCCGCCCGGGCTGCCGACTCCGTCTCGATCTCCGGCTGTCCCACCGGATCGATCTGCTCCTCCCGCAACGCTTCGAGAAACGAGTCCTGCACCAAGCGTTCGAAAACCTCGGCGCGCAACTTGTCACCGGCCACTCTCTCGAGGACAGCCCGTGGAACGCGGCCGCGACGGAACCCGCGCACACTCGCCGTCTGACGCAGCTCGCTAAAAGCCCGGTCCAACTCCTGTGTCACGTCCCGCGCCGGAATCTCGACGACGAGTCGGCGCCGCACTGGATCTACTGTCTCTACTTGAACGTTCGCCATGGGAATACTGTTTGATTTCCTACCCTAGCGTTGCGCCCTATTCAAGGTAAACGCTTGCCAACCAGGGCCTTTTGGGTTTGTCCAGATTACTGAGGTGGGTCTCTGGAAGCACAATCGCCGAGGTACCGCCCCGCGCACAGCCCGAGTCGGAGACGATGCGAGAGGGGGGACTCGAACCCCCACGGGTCTCCCCACTAGATCCTAAATCTAGCGCGTCTGCCAGTTCCGCCACTCTCGCGAGGCGCCGAGCTGTAGCAGGCACGCCGGCCATATCGCAAGAAGGGCCCCCGCCGCATCTACCTACTCCGGCCGCCGGCGGCCGAGTCTGCGGCGGCACACGCCTCTCTCATGTAGCATAGAAAGCACCTACCACTGTCGCGCGCCTCGGGGCAGGGCGAATCGCACCCGGAAATCAACCGCCAAAAGCTGCGCGTTCGGAACTCGATCGAGAGTGGCGCGAAGCCCGGACCGTTCTTGCTCCACTCGCGGAATCATCGTACGAACGAGGTTTGGGACGTTCCACTGCACCTCTCGCAACGGATCACTTCGCAACATTGTCCGGAGGAAATCATGAGCTCGATCGCTGACCTTCTTGGAGCCGATGCAGACAGCCTGCTCGGGCACACCTGCAAGACCATCGACAAGTCGTACCTGAGTTTGCCCGGTGCCGACTTCGTAGATCGCGTCACGGCCCTCACCGACCGCCCGATACCGGTACTGCGCAATCTCCAGTCGATCTACGACGGCGGTCGCCTGGCGGGTACTGGCTATGTGTCGATTCTACCGGTGGATCAGGGCATCGAGCACACCGCGGGTGCATCCTTCGCCCCCAACCCCGCCTATTTCGACCCCGAAAACATCATCCAACTGGCAATCGAAGGCGGCTGCAACGCGGTCGCGACCACCCTCGGCGTGCTCGGTGCCATCGCGCGGAAGTACGCGCACAAGATCCCCTTCATTCTCAAGCTCAATCACAACGAACTGCTGACCTACCCCAACACCTTCGACCAGATCATGTTCGCCTCGGTAGAACAGGCGGCCGACCAGGGCTGCGCCGCCGTCGGCGCCACCATCTACTTTGGATCCGAAGAATCGGACCGCCAGATCCAGGAAGTCAGCCAGGCTTTCCAGGCAGCCCACGAACTCGGCATGGCGACAATTCTGTGGTGCTACCTGCGCAACAGCAAGTTCAAGAAAGACGGCGTCGATTACCACGCCGCAGCCGACTTGACGAACCAGGCGAACCACCTGGGTGTCACGATCGAGGCCGACCTCATTAAACAGAAGCAGCCCGAGAATAACGGCGGATTCACCGCAATCGACTTTGCCAAGACCAACAAGCTGGTCTACGAGGAGCTGACGACCGACCACCCAATCGACTTGACCCGCTACCAGGTTGCCGGCTGCTACATGGGGCGTATGGGGCTGATCAACTCGGGCGGTGCATCGGGCAACAACGACTTTAGCGATGCAGCCAAGACAGCCGTCATCAACAAGCGTGCCGGTGGCACGGGGCTGATTTCCGGCCGCAAGGCGTTCCAGCGGCCAATGGCCGAAGGCGTCAAACTGCTCAACACCATCCAAGACATCTACCTCGACGATTCGATCACCGTCGCGTAGCGCGTGACCCCCACGCGGCGATCGCTCGTCCACACACGACACGAACCGGCGATCGCCGCGAACGGCCCTACTCATGTCTCTCGAAACTACCGCGTTCGTATTCCCCGGGCAGGGTTCGCAAGTCGTCGGAATGGGTACGAGCCTGTGCAGCACCAGCGACGAATCGCGCGAGCTTTTCGAGTTCGCCGACCACACCCTCGGCTTCGCACTGTCCAAGATCATCCGCGACGGACCGGAAGAGCTGCTGCGGCGCACCGAGAATACGCAGCCCGCGATCCTGCTGGTCAGCATCGCACTGTACCGCACACTCGGATTGCAGCCGGCCGCTGTCGCTGGACACAGTCTCGGTGAGTACTCTGCGGTCGTTGCCAGTGGCGCGCTCGACTTTGCCGACGCCCTTTCGCTGGTGCACAAACGCGGCTGCTACATGCAGGAGGCCGTCGCCGAGGGCGACGGCGCAATGATTGCCATTCTCGGAGTCGACGAAGATGCAATCCGCGCTGCCATCGCCGAGGCGGGCGGTTCGGTCGATATCGCCAACTACAACGCGCCCGGTAATATCGTCATTGCCGGCGAGCGCGAGGCGGTCCGACGAACGGCCCGATGCGCCGGCGGCAAGAACCGCGAGCTCGCGGTCAGCGCGCCCTTCCACTCGCGCCTGATGCAACCGGCAGAAGATCGCCTCAGCGCCGACATCGACGCAGTCAGCATCACCGATGCAGCAGTACCAATCTACAACAACGTCGATGCCATTCGCGTATCCACGGCAGGCGATATCCGCGACGGACTCAAGCGCCAGGTCACCCGATCCGTGTCGTGGACCGACACCATCGAAAACATGACCGCTGACGGCGCCCAAACCTTCGTCGAAGTCGGCCCCGGCAAGGTGTTGACCGGGCTGATTCGGCGCATCGCGCGCACAGCCAACCGTTACAACGTCAGCGACCCCGCGTCGATCGAGCACGCGCGCTCAGCGATTGTGAGCTGACCTCGAGGCTTGATCTGCGTGCCGCACAACGGTTCGCGGGCAGCCGCGGACCAACCCGGTGGATCGATTCGCGCGGACACCGCTTCTCGGCGCACACGAAAACGGCGACGCCGAAGCAACCCCCGGGCGAGGAACGCCCTCACACGGCCTTCCTTGCGGCAACCGCAGGTGGCTGATAGGGCTTTGGGTTGCCCGCAGATCTTGCGGTCGCCCGCTCTTACAGCCCTCGAAAGGAATCTCGCACTATGGCCATTGACATGCAGAGGCTCGAGTCCGTCGCCGACGAGTTCGCCGACAAAGATCCGATCGAGATCGTCCGTTTGGCAATCAAGGAGTACAGCCCAAGCCTCGCAATCTCCTTCAGCGGCGCCGAAGACGTGATCTTGGTCGACATGGCATGTAAGGTCGGCGGCGACTTCCGAGTGTTTTCACTCGACACTGGCCGGTTACATCCCGAGACCTATCAGTTTCTCGACAAGGTGCGCGAGCACTACAAGATCGACGTCGAGGTGTTCTTTCCCAAGCCGGAAGCCGTGCAGGAGCTGGTCAAGTCGAAAGGCCTGTTCTCCTTCATGAAAGACGGCCACAAGGAGTGCTGCGGTGTCCGCAAGGTCGAGCCACTGACCCGTGCCCTCAAGCCGCTCGATGGATGGGTGACCGGGCAACGCAAGGACCAGAGCCCCGGCACCCGCGCCGACGTGCCGGTCGTTCAGAACGATCCGACCTTCGGTTCGCCGGATTCGCCGCTGGTCAAGTTCAACCCACTGGCACACTGGACCTCGCAACAAGTCTGGGATTACATCCGAGAGAACGACGTCCCGTACAACGAGTTACACGACCATGGCTTCATCTCGATCGGCTGCGAGCCCTGCACTCGCCCGGTTGGCCCCGGCGAGCACGAACGTGCTGGTCGCTGGTGGTGGGAAGAGGCAACGCAAAAAGAGTGCGGCCTCCATGCGGGAAATCTTCGCCAGGCATCCTGACTCGCACTTCGCAGTTCTAGGAGGGGCTGTCTTGCACATCACGATGGTGAAAAAGCGCAAGCTCGACGGGTCCGATTGCCGCAAGTGCAACCAGGCCGCGCAGCAACTCGAGTCGCGTGGCCTAAGCCACCACATCGACGAGGTCGTCTGGGCCATCGAGGGCGACCCGGAGAGTCCCGGCATCAAGCTCGGTGATCAGCACGGGGTCGAGTTGGCGCCATTCTTCGTCGTGCGTGGCGACGACGGCGTCGAACAGATTTACACCAGCGTCATGCGCCTCATCCGAGAACGACTGGGCGCGGACGTATCGACCGGCGAAGAAGCGAAAAGCATCGACGCGGACGACATCGGGGGAATTTAGCTCGGGCGATCCAGCCCGGGCATTACGCCCGCACACGCGCCGAGACGATGGCCTCATGTGCGTTCGAGGCCCGTACGTTCGGGCATTGCAATAGGCCGGGGCACAAGCCACGCTGGCGGCATCGTGTTGCACCGCGGCGCCATCTTCACTCTCGCTATTGTCGCCCTGTGGCTACCGTCGGCCCGGCTCTTCGGCGCTGCCTGCCCGGCCACGGGGGGGAACACCGCCACGCATCTCGAATTGCCAACCGAATCGGCGATGGTAGAGGCCGATCTGAGCGGTACCCTGATCGCTCCGTCGTGCGAATTCGACGACGCCTTGGCACGGAATTATGTGGGCCACGTATCATGCACGACCGGATCCACATGCACTCTTTCACGCACTGGGTTGGCGCCGGGTGTCTGGATCCACCGCATCGAGGTCACCTCCGGTGAAGCTCGGGGACAGATCCAGGCCAGGCGCTCCCTGGTGCTCGCGGCATCGGCCGGCGATCAGCTTCAGACGTGGCAACTGTTCCGACAAGTCCTGACCGTCGAGACCACGGACGATCGCGCGGATTGCCAGGGCTGCCTGCGCCAAGCACTCCAGGCGGCCGCAACCGCCGCCAAACCAGCGTTGATCGTCTTCGCACCTACCGCCCTCGGTACCGTCGTGCTCGACAACGCCCTTCCCGCGCTCTCCAGCGATCGTGTCACGATCGACGCCTTCGGCTCGGATGGACTGCCTCACCAGCTCACCATCGACGCCAACGGCCTGTCGCGGGCGGCACTCCACATCACCGGCGCCGACAACCACCTGCTCGGCCTCCGACTCACCAATGTCGGCGGCAACAGCGATCTACTCTTGATCGACGGCCCCAGAGCGAACCGCAACCACGTCGAATCGGTGCAGGTGGTCGGCCGTGGGCTCGAAATCTGTGAACGTCTCAACGAAACGGGATGCGTCGTCGCCCGCCAATGCGTTGTCCCCGACCGGATCATTCCTCGCGGAGATTGTGGCGACGACGGCATCGCCATCCGCGACTCGGCCGGCGCCACCGGCGCCAACGTCCTATCCAACGTCGATGTCTCGGGCGCTTTCGACAAGGGAATCAAGGTATCCGAAGGCGGGGTCGCCGTCGTCGAAGCCAGCTGGATTCACGGCAATGCCGATGGCGGAATCCAGGCAACGCTGGAAGGGAACGTGACGGCGTTGCACAACCGCTCGGAGGGCAACCGCGGTACCTCAGGAGCCAATGGAATCGCCGCCAACGGTGCCAGGATTGGCGGCAACATGCCCTCGGTATTGGTGACGCGCGGCAACATCATCCGCGACAACGCCTTGCGTGGTATTTCGGTGCGATCCCTGTCACGCGCAACCATCCGCGACGACTTCGTCTGCGGCAACGGGACCGTCGGGAACGACGTCGGTTTCGGTATCGCTCTGCTCGATGCAGCCGGCTCATCGGCATTCGCCGATGTCGTCGGTACCGCCCTGATCAAAAACGTCGACGGCGGCGTCCTGGCGATGGGAAACTCAACTGGCAACTTTGGCGGCGATTCGCCCGGCCGCAACGCCTTCGCGCTCAACGGCGAGGCGACAGAGCTCAGCAATCCGACCAACTTTCGCAACCTATCGACGCAAACGATGGCGGCATTTGGCAACCATTGGCAGGGCTGCGGCCGAACCTATCGCTGCGACGTGGCGGCCGTACTGCGCGACGACGTGTACTCCCCAACCGCAGCCGTTCTATCCGTTCCGGCCCTGCCCAATGCTATCCGCCGGGCGCCGACGATCAGCGAGATCTACCCCACGCGGGCAACCCGGGGCGACCTGGTTTGGATCCATGGCAGCGATTTCGACGCGGTCGGTGCAGCTGCCGAGGATACCGGGTGCAACGGTCCGGGACGGCCGTGTTCGCCGGCCGACGCCAACTGCGTGATCATCGACCGACAGCCGGCCGAGGTCGTTGCCGCGACCCCGACCATGCTGGTCATCCGGGCTCCGTTCACCTGCGTCGAACCGGTCAAACTGATCGCGCGGACGAGGCGATCTCGAGGCTACGCGCGGACCACATTCTGCACCACCGAGTAGGGCGAGAATCCCCAGCGGCCCGCACTCCCCAGCAGCCCCCGGACTGGCACGGCAAGCCCGCCGTGCTACCGATTCGTCGCGGCGTCAGGTTGAATCGATCCAGCTGGGGAGCTAGCGGTTGCGCTATGATTGCCTGCCTCGATTTGGAAGGAGTTCTCGTTCCCGAGATCTGGATCAACGTCGCGGAAAAGACCGGGATCGACGAGTTACGCCGGACCACCCGGGATGAGCCCGACTACGATGTCCTGATGCGCAGCCGGCTCGACATCCTCGAAACGCACGGCCTCGTAATCCGCGATATCCAAGACGTAATCGCCGGGATGGGGCCGCTTGAGGGGGCACACGAGTTCCTCGATTGGCTGCGCGAACGCCACCAGGTCGTGATCCTCTCGGACACCTTCTACGAATTCGCGGCCCCACTCATGAAGCAGCTCGGCTACCCGTGTCTCTTCTGCCACTCCCTGACGATCGAAGAGGACGGACGCGTCAGCGACTACGCACTGCGGATTGCCGACGGGAAGCGCAAGGCGGTCATGTCCTTCAAGCTGCTCAACTTCGATACGATTGCCGCCGGAGATTCCTACAACGACACCAGCATGCTGGGCGAGGCCGACGCCGGCATCCTGTACCGTCCGCCCGACAACGTGATCGCCGATTTCCCGCAGTTCCCCGTCGCGCACAACTACGACGACCTCCGCGCGGAATTCGACGCGGCCCAGCACCGGATCGAGGACGCTTGACATTACCCGCGCCAGACCGAAATTCTGAGATTCTTACCCCAGTTTCATCCTCGCAAATGAGCCGACGCAGCCAGCCTATTGCCTAACGAGTGATTTTTTCGAGATCCTCGATCAAGCGGTCGACATCGCCGCGGTCGGTACCGTGGTAATAGCCACGAATTTTCGCATCGCGGTCGACCAGTACCAAGCGGTCACTGTGCGTGATGAGGTCGCCGCTGCCGCCAGCTTGCTCGGGTGAGCGCTCCGACACACTCAGCAGGAACCCCTTGCCGATCAGGTCGTAGAGCGCGTTGCGCTCGCCCGTCAGAAAGGTCCACCGAGCAGAGTCCGCACCAAATCGACCGGCGTACTCGGCCAAAGCCTCGGGTGAATCTCTGGCCGGGTCGACGCTGATCGACACCAGCTGGACGTCCAGCTGTCGATCGGCGAGAGACCTCTGGAGCTCTGCCATCCGTGCAGAAAGGATCGGGCAGACACCGAAGCAGTGGGTAAAGATGAAGTCGGCAACCCAAACCCGACCAGCAAAATCCGCCCGCGTCACCGCGTTCCCGGCGCTATCGATAAGTTTGAAGTCAGGAACGGTCCCAATCACGGGAAACTCATCGCCGTCGCCGCTCCAGAGCGCGACTGCTCCGAGCACCAAGATCAAGCCGATGAAACCGGAAAGGGCCAGCCAGACGGTGCGCTCAGCCCCGCCCTGCTTCATTCTTCGTCTCGCGCCTCAGCCCGTGATCCAACGCCAAGACAAATCCGGCATCAACATGAAGAGCAGGAACCCGCAGATCACCATTGGCGTCAACGCAATGACCTTGACGAGCCCTTTCTCGAACTTCAAGTGCATGAAGTACATCGCCACCAGGGTAGCCTTGGTGACCGCCATCCCGACCAAGAGTATGACCTTCGGCACCGACGCCGTGATCAACGTCGGCACCATCACCTCGAGGATGGTCAGTCCAAGCAACCACCAGAAGATCGCCATGTAGTTCGGATGTTCGTGAGTCTGTCCCGCCATCGGAAAATCTCCTCTCTCTCGCGCGCCCGTTAGACCAGGTATACGAAGGTGAACACGAGAATCCACACGAGGTCGACGAAGTGCCAGTACAACCCCACGATCTCGATCCCGTTCGGATCCTCTGGACTGTAATCTCCGCGCATGACCTTGAGCAGAATCACGGTAAGGTAAATGACGCCACTGAACACGTGCAGCCCGTGGAAACCGGTGGTCATGAAGAAGGTCGTACCGAACAGGCTGCTGGCTCGCATTTGCCCCGCCGCCAACTCCAGGCCTTCGTGATAGTGACCAACCACCGAGCCACTGGCGTCGATGATGAAAGCGTTCTCGGCGAGCTTCATTCCCTCGCCAATCAAATGGCTCCACTCGAATGCCTGCAGGCCGAGAAAGATGACCCCGCCGGCAATCGTCATCGCGAGAAACTTGATACAACCCTGGCGATCCCCTTCTTGCATCGCAGCCAAACTCTTGACCATGGTCACGCTGCTGCAGATGAGCAGAAAGGTCATCACCGCGGTCAACATAATGCCGAGGGTCTCCGTCGGGTTGGGCCAGTTGGCCGCACCGAAGCGGATCGCCCCGTAGGTGGCGAGCAACGCCCCAAAGGACATTGCGTCTCCAGCCAAAAACACCCACATCCCCAGCTTGCCCCAGCTGTCGGGGGTCAGAGGCGTTTCGTACTTGTCCACCGCTGCGTAACCCGCCGTAGCTACTTGACTCACCTCACTGCCTCCCTTTCCGTGCGCAGAGGCTCCGGCTCCGGCCCCCGCTCGATCGCGCCGTGAATCCAGCACTCATACGCCAACCAGCCACCAACAGCTGCAAAGAGCACGAACGGCATCCCCATCATGAAGTATATGCTGGCGTTGATTCCCCGGGACAGCGGGTCATCTACACCACCGATCGCCGTTTTACACATGGCGCACCCCTGCGCCAGCACCGCGCTATCGGCAAAGACCACAAAAGCTGCCACCGCCGCCAGCAAGATCCATGTAGCCGAGCGTCGCATGGCTCAGTGATACACCATTCCAAAGAGAACCACCCAGAGCCCACACACGTACAACCAGTACACGGCACACATCTCGACACCATCGTGCTGGGCCCTACTGTAGCCGCCGCGATAGGCCTTCGCGACCGTATAGAAGACCCACAGAATCGCGCCGCCCACATGCGCGGCATGAGTTCCGATCAGCGTATAGAACGTCCCGCCGTATGGGCCACTCGACAACATCAGGCCATGCTGGACGAGCCGCACCCATTCCGACCCTTGTACCGCGACGAAGATGCCACCCAGCGCCGCAGACCACAACAAACCACGTTGCAGCGAGCGTTGATCGCCCCGCCTGATACCGCGTAGTGCCGACACCATCGCCAGGCCACTGAGGAGGAGGACAATCGTATTGATCCAGGTCACGCCGATGGGCAGGGCTGGCAAACCGGGCGGTGGCCATACCACACTACCGACCCGGAAGACCAGGTAAGCACCGATCAAGCCGGCAAAGAACATCGACTCGGCAACCAGGAGCATCGCCACCGCGATACGCGTATTGGTCACCGGCATCGACGTCCGATCGCTGGGGCCGGCACCGCGCGGATCAACCACACGCAAATCAGGACGAACCTCCTCGTCCCGCAACTCGTGTGCAACCGCTGTGTTGGCCAAGTGCGACATCAGACGCGCATATAGATGAACATCACCGACAGTGCGAAAATGCCGATCGCCACGGCGGCCAGGACGAGACCCGTCCTTCTCTTGTTGGGCCCAGTATGCACCATGACAGTCACAGAGCCACCTTGTCCAAGGCCATCGCACCGAAAAGGACCGGCAAATAGACCAGCGTAGCAAAAAGCAGTCGCCGCACGGAATCCTTGGGCGGACGCAAGGCAACCGAAGCACTGAAGCATAGCAGACTCGATCCGAGAACCAACGCCACCGCAAAATAGGCCGCCCCGGCGATGCCGAGCAGCGTCGGTACCAGACCCACCACCAACAGGGCGGCGCTGTGAATCAAAATCTGCCGCTCCGTGCTGCGACCATCCGGATCGACCACGGGCAGCAACTTGAACCCGGCGCGCGCATAGTCCTCTTCGTAGAGCCGTGCAATCGCAAGCGAATGCGGCAGTTGCCAGAGGAACATAATCGCAAAGATCGCCCAGGCGCCGGGTCCGATGCTACCACTCGCGGCGACCCATCCTGTCAGCGGCGGCAGTGCCCCCGGCACGGCACCGGCGATCGTGCAGTACGGAGTCCGCAGCTTCAGCGGTGTGTAGATCGCCAGGTAGAACAGAACGGTGAGCGCGGTGATGAACCCCGCCATAGGATTCACCGCAAGCGACAAAAGTCCGAGCCCGAGAACAGTCAGGAGGGCGCCGAAAACGAGCGCATCGGCTGCCTCGATCCGTCCACTCGGAATCGGGCGGCTCGCGGTTCTCTGCATCAGCGCATCGAGATCGCGCTCGAGGTATTGGTTCAGCACCAGGGACCCCGCTCCTGCCAGAGCCGTGCCGATCATCGTCGCCAACAATACGGGCAACTCCACCGCACCGCGCGCTCCCAGGTAGAACCCAGCCGCCGTCGTCACCAAGACCATTGCCGCGAGACGCGGCTTGGTGAGCTCGAGGAGAACGGCGGCCTCGATACGCCGCGCGCCCCCGCGCGCCGCCGATGCAATCATCTCGGGTGCCGAACTCATTCGATTTCCGCGACCTCGCGCACAGCCTCAGTGGGCCGTCGCCGCCACAGGCTGCGCCTGCGGCAACCAGTCTTCCTTCTCACCCGGCACGCTGTATTCGTAAGGTCCGCGATAGACCGTCGGGATCTCCAAGAAGTTACCGTGCGGCGGCGGCGTCGGGGCTTCCCACTCCAGGGTGTTCGCGTTCCATGGGTTCTGCGGCGCATCCTCGCCAAACCACATGCTCCAGAAAAAGTTGATCGCGAACACGATCTGGAAAAGGCCGAGGCCAATCGCTCCGATGGTCATGATCACGTTCCAGTGCTGCAGCGGCAGGAGGAACTCGTACTGCGTCGGATTGTAGATGCGGCGCATGTGCCCCCCGACGCCGATGATGTGCATCGGGAAAAATGTAATGTTGAAGAAAATCAACGTCCCAAAGAAGTGAATCTTGCTGAGCGTTTCGTTCATCATTTTACCGTACATCTTCGGGAACCAGTACGAGATCGCGGCGAAGATCGCGAAGACGCTGCCGCCGAACACGACGTAGTGAATGTGGCCGACGATGAAGTAGGTGTCGTGGATGAAAATATCGACCGGCGTCGCCGCCATGTAGATCCCACTCAGACCGCCAATCACGAACATCGATACGAACGCCAAGGCGTACAGCATCGGGGGCTTGAACGTAATGCTCCCGCCCCACAGCGTGCCGAGCCAGTTGAAGGTCTTGATGGCCGAAGGCACCGCGATCACCATGGTGGTGGTCATGAACGCCATGCCCAGGGTCGGGTTCATCCCAGACTGGAACATGTGGTGGCCCCAGACAACCCAGCCGAGGAACGCGATGGCGATCATCGCCATCGCCATCGCCCGGTACCCGAAGATCGGCTTGCGCGAGAACACCGAAATAATCTCCGACGCAACACCCATTCCAGGCAGAACCAAGATGTAGACTTCGGGGTGACCAAAAAACCAAAACAGATGCTGCCACAGGATCGGCTCGCCACCGCCTTCGGGCAAGAAGAAACTGGTGCCGAAGCGCCTGTCGAAGAGGAGCATCACCACCGCCGCGGTGAGTTCCGGCAGCGCCAGAAGCAGGAGGATCGCGGTGATGAAGAGAGACCAGATCACCAGCGGGAGGCGGAACATCGTCATACCCGGCGCTCTCAAATTGATGATCGTGGTGATGTAATTGATCGAGCCCATCAGCGAAGAGATTCCGAGCACGACGATCGCCACGATCCACATATCCTGGCCCAACCCCACGCCGGTATAGACGGGGTTCGCGGAAAGGGGCGCATACGCTGTCCACCCCCCCGCAGCTGCCCCACCCTCGACGAAAACACTCGAGAGCATCAGCACCCCGGCAAACGCCGCTATCCAAAAGGACAGCATGTTGAGCAGCGGAAACGCCATATCACGCGCGCCGATCATCAACGGGATGAGAAAATTACCAAACGCACCGACCAAGATCGGAATGATCACAAAGAAGACCATGATCGTCGCGTGCATGGTGAACAGCATGTTGTAGGTTTCGGGGGGGATGATTCCGTCGTACAGGTACGGCTCGGGAACCCAGGCCATTCCGGGAACCGCCGTTTCCGGATACGCGAGTTGCCAGCGGACCATCAACGCGAGGATCCCACCGATGATCATCATGAACAGCGACAGCAGAAGAAACTGCTTGCCGATCATCTTGTGGTCCATCGAGAAGACATACGTCGAAACGAATCCCCCGTGATGGTGCTCCTCGTGCCCGTGAGCTACAGCGGCTTCACTCATCGCCTAATCTCCTTCAGCTTCCAAGTCACTTCGACCAGCGCTCAGCCACCCAAGATGCGTAGTCTTGCGCGGAGCGCACCTCGAGATGACCCAACATCCCGGAGTGACCGAAGCCACAAAGCTCGGCGCACGGAATCTCGTATACACCGGTCTTGGTAGCCTCGAACCAGCCGTCGATCTGACGTCCGGGCATCGTATCCTGCTTGAACCGGAGTACCGGCACGAAAAAGCTGTGGATCACGTCGTTCGAGAACAACTCCAGCTTGACGACCTTATGGACCGGAACATTGAGCTCGTTTTCCAAGGTGAGGTCGTCTTCCGTACCAAACATTTTGTCCGGCCCCGGATAGACAATGTCCCAGTTGAACTGCTTGGAATGGACCTGGACTGTGACGTCGACCGGTGGAATTTCAGCCTTGACCTTGTCCCATGTCGACCGGCTCAGCACCGCCAAAAACACCAAGATCAGGGATGGCGCAATCGTCCAGCCGATCTCGAGAAGGCTGTTCCCGTGGGTGTAGATCGCCTTGCGCCCGGGTTGGGCTCGGTACTTGATGAGGAACCACACCAGCGTCACCTGGACTGCCAAAAACACGATCGCAGTGATCCAAAAGATCAGCTTGAAGAGATAGTCGATATCCCCACCGTATGTCGAAATGTTTTCCGGAAGCCACGGCAACATCCGCTAGAGCCCCCCTTTCCCCTCAATCCAGTCGCGTAAAACAGGCAGACCCAGCTCGCGCCCTACTTTTTGGCCGCCAACTCGAACGTCACCGAAGCCTCACCACCCGCTGGCACCGTCACTTTTTGCGTCGACTCGCCGAGATCCTCTTGCCACACCTTGATCTCGTACTCGCCCGCCGGAACATCCGCCAGCTCGAAGGCACCGTTCTCGTCCGTAATCACGTAGTAAGGGTGGTCGACGACAGCCAGCCAACCGCGCATCCATCCATGGACGTCACAGGTCACCTTTACCATCTCGGGTTCACTGAACGACGCCTTGATCGTTTTCTTGAACTTCGGCTGAGCCTTGTTCACCGGCTTGTTCTTCTTGCTGTACGTGTGGATGTTGTGCAAGATGCCGTCCGAGTTCTTGATGTTCAGCTCGGCACCCGCCGGCACGATCGTGATATAAGGGACGTACTCACACCCCGCCTGATCGAGCACGGTCTTTCCCTCGGGAAAGGCCTTGCCGGCACTGATGTCGGTCAGCGAAACCACGGCGTATCGAACCCCGCCACCGGCGCCGACGACGAGATCCTTGGCCTTCTTTTCGGTGAGCGCACAGACCTTCTTGTCCTTGTTCACTTCGAGGGTCTTGGGCGCCGGCGCCGTGCCCTTGTACTTCACCACGCCCTTGATGGTTCCGCCGTTGGCTACGGCACCGCCCTCGTATGCAAACGCCATCACGGCGGACACCAGGGTCGCCGCAGCTGCCACTCCAACTACACGAACAACTCGATCGATTCGGTTCAACATAAGATTCTCCTCTCAGTTCGATCCCAGCACCGCACGGTGCCAGATCATCCCTGCTGCTGCTGATCCACGGCGGTCTGTGTGTCCGCCGCGGCCGTATTGTCAGATGGAATCTCTTCGGGTGCGGGCTCCGGATCGGCTTCGGCCGCTCCGTCGACGCCCTGGGAATGCAACGTCAGAATATAGTCTCTCAATGCCTTGACCTGCTCCAGGTCGTTGCCACCGAGCACATCGTCCGGCCCGTCCGGCTCATCGTCACTGAAGTCGTAGAACGAGGGCATCCGGGTACCGGGCATCAGCGCCTGCGGATCCTTGATCCACTCGACGATCCAATCCGGCTTCAAGCGATCGTGCGCCATCGCCAGGTCGGGCGCCCACCCCTCCTTCGGCCCGTCTGGCTTCTTCTCCCCTTCCTGGTGGCAAGTCCAGCACGAGAAATAGTCGTCCGAAGCTAGCAACTCGCCGGCTGCTACATATTCCGGCGACAATCCCGCCTCGTCAATGTGGACGAACGGATTCTCCACGCGGGACTCAGCCGCGAAGTACCGTACGATGGTCGCCGCCTCTTCGTCGCTCATGCCGAAGGTCGGCATGCGGAGGTCGAGCCACGGTCGCAACGGAACCGGCTGCTTGAGAAAACCGAAGAGCCAGTTTTCCTGAACCTTCGCTCCCTCACCGGTAAGAATTGGCGGGGCAAGTGTGGGGTTGTCTTGGTAGCGGGCCCGGATCACACCGCCGCGCCCGGCGATCACATGGCATCCGACGCAGTTGTAATGCTCGATCACACGTCGTCCCTCGACCAGTGTTTTCTCTCTCTCGATGTCCGCAGGCCGATAAGAATCGGGCACCCGCCGCTCCTGCCGACTCGAGAGAAACACGAGAATCGCATTGATATCTGTATCCGATAGCTCGAAATCCGGCATGATCTGCTCGATGCGCTCGGTTGCGTAGGTGCGCGGCACCTTGATCTTGTTATATGCCCAATCGCGCCAGGTGTGGGGAATGTCGGTGTGATTGCCGAAGAAGAGCCGCGCGAGCGGCTTGCTGCCAAACACCGTCAACTCGACTCCAATTCGCGACTCCTCCTCCATTCCCGGAATGTTGTGGCATCCGGGACAGCCGAACTTGCGAACCAAACGCTCCCCAGCCGCGACATTGTCGGCTGCCAGTAACGTCGCTCGCCGCGCCGAGTCGTCGCCGGCGCGCTTGCCCAAGGTCATCAGGTACGACGCCAAGGCGCGAGCCTCGTCATTACTCAAGCGAAGACTCGGCATCCGCGCTTCCGGCGAATAGCCGCGCGGGTTCTTCAGCCAGTGGTAGACCCAGCGCGGGTTCGTCTTCTCTGCAACCTTGCTCAGGTTCGGGACAATGTCCTTCCCATCCCCGAGCAGCGCCGGCGATTCACCGGGTGCCAGGCCGTGGCACCCTCGGCACCCCAGCGTGTTGACGAGATTCTCGCCCTTGGCGACGAGCGCCTTGTCATTCGGATCGATCCCACTTGGCGCAGCGTGCTCCCCCAGCCACGCGGCGCTCCCCTCGGCCGAAGTACTCAGCAGGTACCCCGCGATCGCTTCGGCCTGCTCGCGTTCGAAGCCAAAGTTCGGCATCTTCGTACGCGGCCGATACCGGTGCGGGTTCTCCACCCATCGGACCAGCCAGTCGGCGTTGACCTTGGCGGAGATGCGGCCCAAGTAGGGACCAATCCGCGGTAGCTCGCCGTATCCATCGATGAGGTGGCAACCGATACAACCGACCTGCTCGACCAGTTTTTCGCCGAGCGCGATCGTCTGGCTTTGGTCCATGCGAACATCGGCGTGACAACCGATGCAGCTCGCCTGGACGTCCTCGCCCTCGTACATCGGATGGAGCCAGTGCTCGACATGGCCATGCGCCTGCTCAGGCGAGTTGAGCGCCGCTCCCTGCCCCTGATGACAGGGAGTACAGCCAAATTTATCAACCGCATGTTTGCCGAGGTAGAGCTTGCGGTCCGGGTGCGTCTTGTACGGGTTCGGCTCGTCCTCGAAGCCAGCCTTGTTGATCCCCGCGTGGCAGGACGTGCACCGATCGACACGCGCCACGGGTTGGTTGTACGCGTTGCGGTCGAATTCGTTGATAACCACTTGCTGGATCTTGGGAATCTTCGGAAACTCGAACGGGCCCACATGGAGCACCAATCCGTCGACCTTCTG
>Ga0114931_10001755_pt1 | contig 27539 bp, 27 predicted proteins | sample 2SBtaG_FD_89579 | JGI IMG/M metagenome (GOLD analysis project Ga0114931, IMG submission 89579) | Deep subsurface microbial communities from Kolumbo volcano to uncover new lineages of life (NeLLi) - 2SBTROV14_V59a metaG | ecosystem: Environmental > Aquatic > Marine > Volcanic | place: Kolumbo... | reverse complement strand
TGAAGCGCCTCGAGCAAAAGGCGGTCAGGATGCGACGCGAGGTTTATTCGAAATTGTCCCGCTGGCAGAGATTGCAGATAGCCCGACATCCGCAACGGCCCTATGCACGGGATTACATTGAACGCATCACGAGTTCTTTTACCGAGCTGCACGGTGACCGCGCCTTCGGAGATGACCCCGCCATTATCGCTGGTCTCGGCAAAATCGATCATGTCAAATTGGCTATTATCGGACACCAGAAGGGAAGAACAACCAAACAGAAATTGCACCGAAATTTCGGCATGCCGCACCCCGAGGGGTACCGCAAGGCGCTGCGGGTGATGAAACTGGCAGAAAAATTTGGCCGACCCGTTCTTTGCCTGATTGATACACCTGGCGCGTTTCCCGGCATCGGTGCCGAGGAGCGTGGACAGGCCGAAGCCATTGCGCGGAACTTATTTGAGATGTCCCGCTTACGGACGCCGATAGTCGTGGTGGTCATCGGCGAGGGAGCCTCGGGCGGGGCTCTCGGAATAGGGGTTGGAGACCGCGTTTTGATGATGGAAAATACGTGGTATTCCGTTATTTCCCCGGAAGGGTGTGCCGCGATTCTGTGGCATGATAGTACCAAGGCAAAGCAAGCCGCGGAGGCCATGAAGCTGACCAGTGCAGATCTGCTCGAAATCGATGTCATCGACAAAGCGGTCACGGAACCTCTCGGCGGAGCCCACCAGGACTACGATGAGGCTGCGCGCATTCTCAAGCAGACTATTTTGAACGAGTTTGCCGAACTGCGAAAAATTGAGGTGACTGCGCTGGTTGAAGCGCGCCTTGAGAAATATGCGAAAATGGGACGTTATGCGGAATAACCTGCTGGTCCCTGATCCAGCGTCCAGTGTCCCGGCAATGATGACAGCCCCATCTTCGCCTGAGCATCAGATGCAGATGAGAACCACCCAGCCAGCCGACCCTGACCGCCGACAAAAGAGCTTGACTAATTTAATTTTTTGTCGTAGATTTTGAAGTTAATCAATAAGTCGAAAAGGGCTAGTCACATGCTGGGTAAAAGTGCTCTCGAATGTCCAGACGCAATCCTTTTTTTTCTTCCATAACTTTGCCCGCAATATTCGTTTATTCCCAAAGCCCTGACAATTCATGAAGGGCTTTTTTCATGTCTTATCGCATACAACTACAAAATTTTGAAGGCCCTCTGGATCTGCTTCTCTTCCTGATTCGGAAGAATGAGGTGGATATTTACGACATTCCCATTGCTGAAATCACCCAGCAATATATGACCTATCTGGAGGCGATTGAGCTTCTCGATCTCGATCATGCCAGCGAATACGTTCTCATGGCTGCCACTTTGATTCGAATCAAAGCGCAAATGTTGTTGCCTCAACCATTATTGGAAGAAGATGAAGAGGCTGAAGATCCCAGACATGAACTTGTACAGCGGCTGCTTGAATACCAGCGCTTCAAAGAGGCTGCGAGCGACATGCGCGAGCTTGAAAATGAAAGCCGTCAATACTTTCGATTGCAGAATGTCGGCATTGAGCAAGAGCAAACGCCTGCCGACGACGAGGAGGAGTGGCTGGGCAGCCACGAAGTCACCCTCTATGATTTGATGTCAGTTTTTGTTGAAGTTTTGAAGCGGGTCTCGCCCGTGACGGAACACACGGTGGAGCGCATTCCTGTTACCATTGAAGATCAGTCGCAATTCATACTCGATTATCTGCAAAACAAATCGAATGTGCTTTTCAGGGATTTGCTCAATCAGGTCAAGGAACGCATTATCCTGATTGTGACGTTTGTGGCGGTATTGGAGCTGGTTCGTAACAAGCAAATCGCATTAAGTCAGAATCAGCCATTTTCTGAAATCTGGATTCAAAAAAGCTGATGGAAGCGGCCTACTCAAAACAAATTGTGGAAGGCCTGGTTTTCGCCAGCGACACGCCACTTTCCGAGCAAAAAATCTCTGCCATTATTGAGGAGGTCACGCCGGGAGAAGTTCGGAAAATAATTGATCAGCTCAATGCCGAGTATGCACAAAGCAAACGCGGATTTTCAATCGTTAGGGTCGCAGGCGGGTTACGAACCCGAAAAGACCTTTCGCCCTGGATTGCGAAACTATTCAAAGGGCGAATAAGAGCTCGTTTGAGTCAGGCTGGTTTGGAGGCATTGGCGATCATTGTTTTTAAGCAGCCCATCAGTCGTGTCGAGATAGACGCGATTCGCGGCGTGAATTCTGGCGGTGTTTTGAAAAATCTATTGGAACGAAATCTGATCAACATCGTCGGGCGGTCGGAGGGGCCAGGTAAGGCCATCTTGTATGGTACCACCAGTGAGTTTCTAAATTATTTGGGCATCAACGATGCCAAAGAGTTGCCTGAGCTGAAAGAAATAGAAGAAATCATGGGTAAATTGGAGCGCAGCGAGGGAGTCGCTGAAAACATTCTTGAAGCACTAACCACCGTCGATGAAATTGAAGCTGAAGCGGACGGCGCCGCTGAGAACGGTGAGGTCCCGACGGCAGGAGAAGAACATGGCGGCAATGGTAAGGCTGAATAAATATCTTGCAAACTGCGGCGTAGGTGCAAGACGCAAATGTGATGACCTGATAGCAAGCGGACTGGTTTCGGTGAATGGCGCGGTGCAGAGTGAGCTAGGTTCAAAAGTGGCGGTGGGGGTTGACCGGGTAACCCTGCGCGACGCCCTGGTTGAACCGGTTACCAGATTTCAGTACCTTGTTCTGAACAAGCCTCGCGGAGTCATAACGACGGCCAGGGATGAAAGAGGCCGACCGTCCGTATTGGATCTGGTTCAGTCAAATGAGCGGTTGTACCCCGTCGGCCGCCTCGATCGCGACACGTCCGGCTTGCTGCTTCTTACCAATGATGGCGATTTTGCTTACCGGTTAACGCATCCGAAATACGAAGTCAAGAAAACATACGAGGTCCAGCTTAACAAGGTGTTGCAGCAAGACGACAAGAGTAGGCTTGAGAAGGGAGTGCGTTTGGAGGAGGGCGTGACCTCGCGGGCCGTTGTTTCCTGCCCCGGGTTCAAAGCGGGCTCCACGGTCAGAATCACCATTCATCAGGGGTGGAACCGGCAGATAAGAAGAATGTTTGAGGCCCTTGGGTACCGCGTCGCAAAACTAAAGCGCGTGCGATTCGGGGACCTCACAGTGGCGGGGCTGCGGCCCGGAGAATGGCGTAAATTGCGCAAGTCGGAGATCGAGCAATTAAAGGCCGGCCATGGAAATTAAGGATAGTCGCGTCATGGTGCTGGGTGGATGGGGCCTGGTCGGGATGGCAATCTGTCGCCGAATCCTGGAGGAACGGCCCCGTGAGCTCGTCCTTCACTCGCTTAATCAACATGAAGCAGAGGAAGCCTGTGAGGAATTGCGTGCAACGCATCCAAATGCGGTGTTGATAACACCACTGGCAGGAAACATCTTTGTGCGCGAGGAGATGCAAGGTTTGAGCCGCACGGAAATTCTGGAAAATGAAACGTATCGTAATTGGCTGATCGAAGATACACTCGAGGCGCTCAGCGAGGAGTTGCTGCAACGGTCACATCTTTTTCGAACCGTGAGCCAAACCAAACCGGATATTATTATCGACTGCGTGAATTCGGCAACCGCCGTGGCTTACCAGGACGTTTTCGGAGGCTACTACAGTTTGAAAAATGAACTGCGCAGCAGCAAGGCAACGAAGACCTATTCGGATGGCTTTGTCGCCGAGGTAGAAAAGCTGCTCTGTACCCTTTATATTCCACAACTGATCCGGCACGTGCAGGTTTTGTATGAAGTGATGCGCCGGTCGAGAACGGGTTTTTATGTAAAAATCGGCACGAGCGGGACTGGCGGCATGGGGCTGAATATTCCCTATACGCATTCGGAAGAGAAACCCTCACGTACACTGTTGAGCAAGACTACTGTGGCTGGGGCGCACAGCCTCCTCCTTTTTCTCATGGCGCGCACTCCCGATGCACCTATCACGAAAGAGATTAAGCCCACCGCGGCCATAGCATGGAAGAAGATCGCGCACGGCGAAATAAGAAAAGGAAATCAACCGATTCCCCTTTACGATTGTCCGCCCGAAAAAGCATTTGCGCTGCAGGGCACTTTAGACATACGCGAGGCCAGTAGCGCCGAACGAGTGGGGGATAAAGTGCTCGAATCGGTCTATGTCGACACCGGGGAAAATGGTATTTTTTCGTATGGTGAATTCTCGGCGATTTCTTCGGCTGGGCAGATGGAGCTTGTGACACCGGAAGAAATAGCCAAGAATGTTGTGTATGAGATCAAGGGCGGCAATACCGGGCACGATATCATCAATGCGCTTGACAATGCGACGATGGGTCCAACCTATCGCGCCGGCCTTATGCGGCAGGCTGCCTTGGTTAAGATGCAAGTGCTGATGAAAGAACACGGCTGTGATAGTGTGGCCTTCGAACTCCTGGGCCCGCCACGTTTGAGTAAGTTGCTTTACGAAGCACACCTGTTGAAGTTGGCGGCCGGCAGTATGACCAACGTTCTTGAGTGGAATAGCCGAGAGCTGGCGGATAAGTTGGAGAGCATTGTGACCTCAAATCAAAATCTGAGATCGAGCGTCCTTTCCATCGGTATTCCCATATTGATGAATGATGGCAAACGCCTCTTGCGGGGACCCCGCATAAAAATTCCGACTTTTCGTGGGGAACACAAGTTTCAAGTGACGTCTGAGACGATTAACCAATGGGCAAAGGATGGCTGGGTTGATTTGAGGGAAAAAAATGTGCAGGTCTGGCAGGCGCGCATGGCGGCGATCCGGGAGGAAATTTCGTCTATTCCCGCTGACGACACAAGTTCGCAGTATGACCGCGATCGCACCTACTGGCAGGAAGAAGAGGATTTGAATATCGGGAAAGTAGTTGGATGGATTTTTTCACAGGAGGAGCAAGGGCTCCGGATGAAGAATTAGGCGATGTCACAGCCAGAGAAAACGCCGCAGTTCGAGCAAACGATCATCGCGATTGACGGCCCCGCTGGTTCGGGTAAGAGTTCGGTAGCGCAGGCCGTCGCCGACCATTTGAACCTGGTATACCTGGATTCAGGGTCGGTGTATCGAGCGGTGACTTTGCTTTTTCTAAGAAACGGCTTTGAAGCCGGTGATGACCCTGCAGGCTTGCTCCCTCTACTGACTAAGTGTGATATCGACCTGCGCAAGACAGCCGGTGGCGTGAACATTTTTATAGATGGAGAGGATATAACGTCTGCCATTCGAGGCAGAAAGGTTACATCCAACGTGTCAGAAGTCGCAGGCCATCTCCGGGTTAGGGAAATCGCGACGCGCAAGTTGCGGGAGTTTGCAAAGGGCAAAGGCGTCGTCATGGATGGCCGCGATATCGGTACAGTTGTCTTTCCGGATGCCGACGTAAAAATCTACCTGACTGCCTCACTGGATGAAAGAGCGCGCCGGCGCCAGGCCGACTTGAAAGATGCCGCCAAAGGCTTTCAGTTTGAGGAAATTAAAAAAGAGTTGGCCGCCCGCGACAAATATGATTCTGAAAGGAAAATTGCGCCGCTTCGGCAAGCCCCGGATGCGATCCACCTGGATACGTCCGGTATGAGGCAAGATGAGGTGGTGCAGGGTATCATCAATAAATACGAAAGCTTGATTTGTCATTCTTGACAAGCTTAAATAAATCACATAAGGAGGTAATTTTTCATGTCAGAAAATCTTGAACAAATGCCTGAAAGCGCTAGCGCTTCAAAGCCACAGAATGGAGGTGATAAGGCACCAGACAAGGACACAAACAACAACGGCGACACCAGCACCGCGAAGAGTAACCCGGAATCAGAAGAGCGAATCGTAGCCCTGGAGGATTTGCCTGACGAAGCGGAATACTCCGAAAATGAGTTCAACGAAATGCTTGAACTTTATGATAAGACGCTGACCGACTTCGTAGAAGGGGAGCTGGTAGTTGGAAAAATCTTGGCCGTCAACGAAAAAGATGTCGCGGTAGACATCGGCTTCAAATCCGAAGGTGTCATACCGCTTGAGGAATTTGGTAGACGAGATTCGATAAATATTGGCGATGACATTGAGGTATTCCTTGATAACGTAGAGGACAATGATGGACAACTTGTTCTCTCGAAAAAGAAGGCCGACTTTCTGCGGACGTGGGAGCGTGTGATTAACTCACACGAGAACGATGAGGTTCTGACCGGCGTCTGCATGCGTAGAATTAAAGGCGGTATTGTCGTTGATTTGCAGGGAGTTGATGCTTTCCTGCCTGGCTCACAAATCGATGTAAAGCCAATTCGTGACTTTGATGCCCTTATCGGCAAGGAGATGGATTTCAAGATTGTCAAGGTAAATGAGCTGCGTAAGAATATCGTTGTTTCCCATCGCGTTCTGATTGAAGAGGGCATGAAGGAACAACGTGAGAAGATTTTGAGCAACCTGGAAAAGGGCCAGATTCTGGAAGGCTCGGTCAAAAACATCACCGATTTTGGCGTGTTCATCGATCTGGGTGGGGTAGATGGCTTGTTGCATATCAATGATTTGTGTTGGGGCAGAGTGAGCCATCCGTCAGAAGTTGTCTCGCTTGATGAAAAGATTCAAATTCAAATTCTTGATTTCAACGATGAGAAGAACCGTATTTCACTTGGTCTTAAGCAATTGCAGCCACATCCGTGGGACAATGTGAAAGACAATTACAAGGAAGGGGACGTCATCAAGGGCAAGGTGGTCAATATTTCAGACTACGGCGCCTTCATCGAGTTGGAAAAGGGCGTCGAAGGCCTGATTCACATCTCTGAAATGTCCTGGACCCAACACATCAAACATCCGTCCAAGATCCTATCTCTTGGTGAAGTTCTGGATGCCAAGATTCTGAACATCGATCATGAGGGCCGAAAAATTTCCCTTGGCCTGAAGCAGCTTGAGCCAGATCCGTGGGAAGGCATCGAGGCAAAATATCCTGTTGGCACGAAGCAAAAGGGTATCGTCCGCAACCTGACGAATTTCGGCGCCTTTGTTGAGCTTGAGGAAGGGGTTGACGGTTTGATCCACATCTCGGATCTGTCCTGGACCAAGAAAATTCGGCACCCCGGCGAGGTTCTGAAAAAGGGCGACGACGTTGAAGTGGCGGTTTTGAATATCGACCAGGGTAGCCGTCGCATATCCCTGGGATATAAGCAGACCATGGATAACCCGTGGGATACGTTCGAAGAGGCCTATAAACGAGACACGCCTGCCAAAGCCAAAATCGTTCGCATGATCGAGAAGGGCGTTATTGTAGAGCTGCCTGATTCGGTTGATGGTTTCGTTCCCATGTCTCAACTCAAGAAAGAAGGGATTCACAAGCCATCCGATGGCTATCAGGTTGGCGACGAATTAGACCTTGTCGTGATAGAGTTTAGCAAGGAGAACAAGAAAATCATTCTCTCCGAGAAACGAGCAGCCGGCGACGATGTTGGCCTGGCTCAAGATGACCAGGAGGCGATTAAAGAGTTTGAGAAGGAAACCACCGCAACCGGGGGGCGTAAGACGAAAGTAAAGACCCCCAAGGCGACAAAGAGTGAGAAGGCGGAATCGGCCACCGAGCCGGTTGCGGCTGCTGCGACGGCATCGGAGACGGAAGCCAAGACGGAAGCCAAGACGGAAGCACCTGCTGTTACCGAAACACCCGAAGCGGAAGAGGCAGGCGCGGCAACAGCCGCCGAAAACGAAGCGACCGCAGAAGTCGTCGCGGAAACAGCTTCAGATGAGGACACCGAGCCTGCAGCTGACGCTGCGGAGACAACGTCGGAAGGGTCGGACAGTGACGCGTCTGAAGAGAAAAAAACTCCCAAATCATGATTGGGGGGCGGACTACAAAATAGCATAGAACGTCAAGCTAGAAAGAAGGAATAACGCATGTGGGCATTCAAGTGGTTTCTCGCTGTTGTCATGATCTTAGTCATTTTGGGGTTCGCTCTACAAAACAGCAGCCAACAAGTCGATGTGGTGTTTCTTTTCGATGTTTGGACATTTCAAGCTGTTCAGCTTTGGCTTGTCATCTACGCATCTTTCGGGCTTGGTGTTCTTTTCTGGCTGGTAGTCTCGATCTTCCAGGTTCTTGAATTGAAGACAACCATCCGCCGCCTGAAAAAGTCGAAGGATGAAATGCAGAGCGAGCTCGACAGTCTCAGAAATCTTTCCATCGGTGACGATGATACCGGCTTTGAACTAAAGGAAGAAGCCTGATTTAGTATGGATGCCACCGTGGTTTTGCTTTTCGTTATCTTGAGCGCCGGCTTTGCGTTGGTCGCTATTCTTTTGTTTAAACGAAAACCGGGTAGAGTGGAAGAGTCGGCCGAAATTGCCTATGCCGAGGGGTTGAATCTGTTACTGGCAAATGACAAGAATGAAGCGCTCCGAAAACTACGCGAAGCTGTTAGCAAGGATAGTCAGAATGTCGACGCCTACTTGAAGATTGGAGATATCCTCCGCGAACAGGGCCGGGCCCAACGCGCCATCAATGTTCATAAGTACCTCACGGTCCGAGCCGGCCTGACAGCCAAGCAACGCCAATCAGTCCTGCAAAGTCTCGCGCGTGACTACCAGGTCGCCCACGAGCATGAAAACGCCTTGAGGGTTCTCGATAAGGTGCTTTCATTGGAGCGGCACGCCTCCTGGGCTCAGGAGATGAAAGTCGAGATCCATGAAAACCAGGAGGAATGGGCGCTGGCATTCAAGGCGTACAAAGAACTGCCGCAGCGTAACGGGGAATTGAAAAACAAGAAGCTTGCGTCGTACAAGGTGCAGGAGGGAAAGCAATTGCTTGGGGGTGGACTGGAAAAAGATGCCCAGCTCTGTTTCAGAGAGGCCATGAAAATTGATCCGCACGGAGCCGCCGCATACATTTGCCTGGCGGACTCCTACAAGCGTGAGAATCGTTCGTCAGAAGCTTTGAAGATTCTCAAAGATTTTGCCAGGAGAGTTCCGTCGTACGCTTTTCTGGTGTTCGAGAGAATAGAGGATCTGATGTACGACAGCGGCATTTATGGCGAAATTGAAGCGTTTTATCTGGACTTGATAAAACGTGAACCCAACAGCCTGCGGGTGCAATTGGCCCTGGCAGAGACCTACGACAAAAAGGGAGAGAGAGAAAAGGCCATCAATATGTGCCTGGAAATCCTCGACCAGAAACCACAACACCTTGCCGCCCGGAAACATCTTGTACGTCTTTATCATCTAGTTGGTAAAGATAAGGAGGCACTGCGGATTGCGCTTGAATTAATAGACGAATCTGCTGAAACAAGCAGTCGCGCAGACGGTGAGCCGGCCGCTCTCGCGCAGAACAGCGCGCCAGACTAACCAGCTTCTTTCGCAAACCGTTGCACCGACGCCGGTCAAATCTACTTTATCCTTAAAACGAGAGGTGGGTTGATTTGACTTTTCTGTATAGTATCCTCATGACAGGCGGCCTGGTTTGCGAGTAAATCTCGACACCGTTCCGATCGGCCCCGTTGAGTCGGCGAACGTATCGCGTTGCAGGATGAAAATCGGACATTTTCACAATCGACCATGTCATGTTGATCAAGTTAATCCCCCTGATAAGTATGGCCCTGTTTACCCTGCCAGTTTTGTGTCAGGATTCTGGCAGCGCCATCGATGACATGATCTCCTACGCGCGCGCCGAAGACTTCAAGACCAAGGTTCAGACCTATGTCGAGGGGCATCCCGGCACGCCGGAGGCTTTGTTTCTGCGGGCTCTTGCCGCTGAAGATGCCAGGAAATCAATTCGACTCTACAATCAGCTTATCGTCGATTTTCCCAAAACGCCGCTTGCAGGTCGTGCCCTGTACCGCATCGCGCAATACTATTTTTCCCGAGGATTATATGTCGCGGCACGCAAGGAATTTCTCAAAGTGATTGAAGGCTATCCGCGATCTCGCTATGAAAGCGAGGCCATGTATTTTGCGGCGGCGTGCCTGTGTGCCGCCGGTCAAGTGGCAACTTGCCATTCGGAATTGCAGAATTTTTTGGAGCGCAATCCACAATCCGATTTGAAAAACCTGGCCGAAGACGACCTCAAGGAATTGAAAGGGACACCAGAGGTCGGCAGATTGAAATCTGACAAGAAAAGAAAGAAGGCGCGCTATAGTCTGCAGGTTGGAGCATTTTCAGTTCCCGAGAACGCTGAGAATTTGAAGGCCTACTTTGACCGGCTAGGATTTATTGTTGAAGTCGTGCAAAAACATGACCAGCCCAATACCATGTACCTGGTTTGGTTGGGAAAGTACGACCGGCGCGATGCGGCGGAATCGGCGGGCGACGCTCTCAAGCGGGATTATGACAAGCCGTACCGCATTGTCGAGCGAAATACCCTGAAGAAGGAAGGAAAAGAATGATCTCTGTTGCCAGCGCAATCGAAATTGCGTTGTCTCAAGCGCGGGTTGCGGATGCCGTATGTACTTCGCTTCAGCAAGCGTCAGGCCGTGTTCTGGCGGAAGATATTTTGTCGGACATCGACATGCCGCCGTTCGACAAGTCGTCGATGGATGGTTATGCACTGCAGGCGGCCGCCACTGCAACGGCCCCGGTGACTCTACAAGTGGTTGGTACCATCCCGGCAGGTGTCTTCCCGCACTTTGAGGTGAGGCCGTCGCAGGCCGCGAAGATTATGACAGGAGCACCGCTTCCCAAGGGCGCGGACAGCGTTCAAATGGTTGAGAAGACGGTACCAGGACAGGAAGAATCTGTGCAGATTCTAGAGGCGGTAGCGGCCGGACAACATGTGGCAAAGAGAGGCGAAGTACTGCGGTCCCAAGCTTGTGTTCTAAGCACCGGCAGTTACATAGGGCCGCAAGTTTTGGCGCTGCTGGCCACGGTCGGCCGGGAAGAGGTGCTCACCTATGCCTGCCCACGGGTCGGCGTTCTGGTCACCGGTGACGAGTTGGTAGACATATCGAAGTATCCTGCTCCAGGGCAGATTCGAAACAGCAATGGGTATGCCTTGTTAGGGCAGGTCCAGGAGACGGGAATTGAGGCTGTGCCGCTTGGTATCGTGTCGGACGATCCCAAAGAATTAAGCAAAAAAATTCGGACAGGTCTGGCCAACGACGTGTTGCTTATTACCGGTGGCGTTTCGATGGGAGAGTTTGATCTGGTTGAGAAGCTTTTGACAGAGGCAGGAGCCGAGATTCTTTTTGAAGCGGTCAACATAAAACCAGGTAAACCCGCTGTTTTTGGCAAAGCGGGGAAAACACTCATCTTCGGGTTGCCAGGTAATCCGGTGTCGGCGAGCACGGTCTTTGAGGTGATTGTAAGACCGGTCTTGCGCAAGATGATGGGGTTCGAAAGATTTGAAAACATCAAGGTAAGAGCCAGGCTTACCGCCACATTCAAGAGTCGAACCAGCCGAGAAAACTATCTTCCGGGGTGGGCAGATGTCTTTGCGGGAAAATTCGTGGTACACCCGGTTGCTTCCATGGGTTCAGCGGATGTGTTCGCTCATGCCCGAAGCAATTGTTATGTCATCGCCCCGCCAGAGATCGATGAATTTGATGAAGGGGAGGAGCTGGACGTCATGTTACGCAGCGACTTTTGGCACGGCAACGCCAGACAATCAAACCTAGTAACACCTCTTAAATGAGACAGCACGGCGATGCTCAGTTTCAAGCACCTATTTCGCTGGGGCACAAGCCGACCCGGGGATTTCTTGTATCTGGTGACACATCTGCGGACGTTCGTGAGATTGACAGCCAGCCTGCTTTCAGACTCACGATTGCCGGTTTCGCTCCGCTTGCTTCCCATCGCTGCGCTGGTCTATTTGGTGCTGCCCACAGATTTTTTTGCGGACTGGCTGCTGCCCGTATTCGGGTTTTCGGACGACATTTTTGTGATGTATTTTTGCTTTCGGCTTTTTTATAAGAGATGCCCACGACCGCTAATACAGGAACATTTGAGAAAAATCGATTCTACAAGCCGATGAAATTGCGCCGCGCCGGGATATTCTTTGTTTTTCACATAATATTGTTTCCGCATCTCTTATCCAGTCAGAGTAAGCTTGATGTTGTCTACCCGCGTGAAGAGCAAGTTGTCACTGCAATAGATTCCACCTTCCTTTTCGGGTCTGTCGATGGCCCGAATACCTTACTACTCATCAATAGCCATCGGACACAAGTTTACCCAAACGGGACTTTTCTGGCCTACGTTCCGATTGAACCTGGCGATTTTGTTTTCAATTGTGTGGCGATTACGCAATTTGATACGGTGAAGGTCGCACGACACGTTGTGATCCCCGAGTGGACCTCCCCATTCCGCACGGATTTTACGGGCATCGACTCTGCCTCCCTGCAGCCAAAAGAGAACCTGCTGCTACGGCCCGGAGATATTCTCAATGTGACATTCCGGGGGACACCTGGGTTGCAGGCAGAATTCAGTATTCCCGGACTTGTAGCAAGGCGGGGGATGGTGGAAGGCACCGTTCCTGACGAAACTTATTGGCAGCAGGCTGTATTTGGCGCCGAAAAGCAGGCGACCTCCTTAGGCCCGAACGGCATTTATCGGGCGTCGTATCCTATCCCGTTCGGCGCAAGGGTCGACAGCACACGTGTTCTGTTCAAACTGATCAATAATGGTAAGAGCGTCGCTTCACTCTTTGCACCGGGTTATGTGACCGTCGATCCTGAAATGAGGTTGTCGGTAGCTGAGGTTAAAACCGAAGGAACTATCGCAAGAACCGGTCCGGATCTGGCCTACCAAATGGTCTTGCCTGCCGGCGTCAAGCTACTTATTGACGGGCGCGCCGGGGCTTACGAAAGAGCTCGCCTGGGAGGCGGCGACGCCGCCTGGGTGCCGGCAGATAATCTGCGGCTCTTGTCGGCAAATGAACCCGTGCCGCAGAGTACGGTGCGGGTCGTACGCACGGAGGATTTGGATGACCACGTTGCGGTGCGAATCTATCTCCAAGAAAAATTGCCCTTTAAGATTGAGCAGGTTCTCGACCCAGCAGTCCTATCCATTACGATCTTCGGCGCCACGTCAGATACTGATTGGATTCGCAATGATTTTGGTAATCCCCTCATCGAAGAAGTCAAATGGCTGCAACCAGGTCCGAAAGTTTATCAGGTGCGGGTGAGGCCCAAGAAAAGTCAGTTGTGGGGGTACAACGCCTCTTACGATGGGACCGTACTCGTGGTCGAAATCAAGAAGCCACCGGCCAAGCGCTCGTTTCACAATCTTTTCATATGCCTTGACCCGGGACATGCCCCGTTAGACGGTGCGGTCGGACCCAGCGGATTGACTGAACGGGATGCAAATCTCGCCCTGGCGATGACACTCCAGGAAAAGCTGGAAAAAAAGGGAGCCACAGTGTTTCTCACCCGGAAGGGACGATATGGGGCCGGGTTGGCAGTTCGGACGGAGATGGCCCGTTATGTCGGCGCAGATCTATTCCTGAGCCTTCACCACAACGCTTTGCCGGATGGCGTGAATCCTTTCAAGAGCCGCGGCACGAGCACCTATTACTATCATCCGCAGAGCCGCCCGCTGGCAGCAGCGATTCAGCAACAGTTGATGAAGAAACTAAAGTTGCCCAATTTCGGTTTATACTATGACAACCTTGCGGTTTGCCGAATCACGCAGATGCCATCCGTTTTAATCGAGCCTGCATTCATCATGCATCCGGAAGAAGAAATGCTTATTTCAACCCCTGATTTTCAGCGCAAAGTTGCGGACGCGATCATAAAAGGGATAGAAGAATTCTTACGTGAGGCCGACAGATGAAGCATTTCCTGAAAAGCCCGGAAAGCCGGTTGGTTGTAATCTGTGTCTTGTGTTTGTTATCTATACCCCTTTGGGAGGGTTGTACGAACAAAGAAAACGGCCCCACGCCATCAAAAGGTTTCGAAACCAGTCTAAAAATGATCTATCTGAATTCAGTTGAAGCTGCAGAGTCCCCCCTCAGGTCACAAAAAGTTCGCTTGCGCATTAGGGGGAGCTTGCCCTCGCCGGCTTACAGTTTTCAAGAATTCAAGGTGCAGATATCCGGACGGACTGTCGATATTACCCCCTCGCCAGCTACGCCGCGAAAAAGACGGTGATTCAAGTGTTAGTGCCGTTTGACGAAGTGTGTACAATCGAGACATTGACCCCCGGTGACTATGAGGTCAGGGTTCATGGACGAGGGGAGGACAAACCGCTTGTAACGAGAATAGCCGTGATGGAATAGTCAAGTGACCATACCTGGATAGTGTCCATTGAAAAAAACCGGCTTTGTTTCCCATGCTGATTTTGAACGGCATCGTACGGGCGCCGGGCATCCAGAATGTCCCGACCGCCTACGCTTTTTGTCAACCCACCTGCCGAAGACCGAGGTCTATTCTCACCTTCAAATGATCACCCCGGAAGCCGTTGACCTGGACCTGATCGAGCGTGTTCACCCGAAGGAATACATCGACACTATACAAAACGCTTGCAAAAGCGAATTGCAATATTTAGATTCAGATACCGTCGTCTGCAGTGAATCGTATCGCATCGGCCTCCTCGCGATTGGGGCAACCATCACGGCTTGTCACGCTGTGATGTCCAGTGAAGTAGACAACGCCTTCTGTGCGGTTCGCCCTCCCGGACACCATGCTGAGCCCGAACGTGCGATGGGATTCTGTTTATTCAACAACGTGGCGATCGCAGCCAAATATCTGCTGACTTGCGCAGGCATAGACAAGATTTGCATCATCGATTGGGATGTACACCACGGCAACGGCACGCAGGCCGCATTTTATGCAAATCCGGATGTTTTATACGTCAGCACGCACCAACATCCGCTTTACCCTGGTACGGGGTCCCGCGAGGAACGCGGGAGTGGGAAGGGTGTCGGTTACACCTTGAACTTGCCACTGGCAGCGGGTGCAGACGACGCACGATATGACCACGTTTTTCGGAACGAAATAACGTCAGCTGTCACCAAATTTGCGCCGGATTTTGTTCTTGTTTCTGCCGGGTTTGATGCGCATGTCAGAGATCCGCTGGCGAATATGTCGGTGACGGAGGAAGGATTCGCTCAAATGACCCGCACCGTGCAAGCACTGGCGGACTCTCATTGTTCGGGTCGGCTGGTTTCGGTCCTGGAAGGTGGCTATGACTTGCAGGCACTTGCGGCGAGTGTTGAAATACACCTTGAAAACTTGTTGGGTGGATGAAGCTTTAAACCTTTATTTTGAGGCGAGATTCGAACGTTGATCGAATTCGGTACCGACAATGGCCTGAAACCCGGAGATTCTTACCGGTACCTCCAGAGACGGAGACGCATGATCAAAGAGCAGATCCTCTCGAGGGGCGTCCGCGATTCGGGTGTTCTCAGGGCCATCGAAGCCACTCCGCGCCACAGATTTGTTGACGAGCACCAGGAGAACGCTGCCTACACTGACACGCCTCTTCCCATCGGTGAAAACCAAACGATATCCCAACCATTTATCGTCGCGTATATGACGGCAGCACTCGAACTCAAGGGTAATGAGAGAATATTGGAGGTGGGTACGGGTTCAGGCTATCAAGCCGCCGTCCTGTCAGAGTTGGTGAGGGAAGTATGCACGATGGAAATAAATGAGAACCTCGCCATCGAGGTGGCGCTGCGTCTCAAGCGCATGGCGATTACCAACGTCAAAGTGCGTTTTGGTAATGGTTACAAGGGCTTGCCGGAAGAATCCCCGTTCGATGGCATCGTCGTGACTGCCGCGCCCAACCATATTCCCCAGCAATTAGTGGACCAGCTCAAAATTGGCGGGAAAATGATCATTCCCGTCGGCGAAAGCGAGCAGGAGCTCCTGTTGGTGACAAAACGGGAAGATGGATCATATGACAAGGAGTCGCGCATTCCCGTTCGATTTGTTCCCATGATCCGGGAGCCCGAAGGGAAGAATTGACTTCGGCAATGAATAAGCTGCTTACTGAGCACGATATCCTCGAGGCATCTAAACAACGTCGCCGCCAGGTGCGAATAGCAAAGGATGACATTGTCACTCCTGCTGCCAAAGATGCCGCTCTCAGCCACAACATCGAAATCGTAAAGGGGGCATCGTCCCCCGATTTCCAGCCCGGGCGCCCGGACTCAACTCTGCAAGTGCAACGAGTCGTGCTGGGTTGTGATCACGGTGGCTTCAGCCTGAAAGGACACCTGCAAGGCCATATTGAAGCATTGGGTTTTGCGACAGAGGACGTTGGTACTTTTTCGGAGGAATCAGTCGATTATCCTGACTATGCCCACCTTGTCGCCCAAAAGGTCGCCCGGGACTTGACACTTGTGGGCATTATCATCGACGGTGCGGGGGTTGGGTCGGCTATGACCGCCAACAAAGTTCCAGGCATTCGCGCCGCTGCTTGCTACGACGTGTACACGGCACGCAACAGCCGGGAACACAATTATGCAAACGTTCTGACCCTTGGCAGTCGTGTCACCGGCATTGACATCGCCAAAGCAATAGTCAAGGTTTGGCTCACAACCGACTACGGTGCGGCGCGACACGGACGGCGTGTAGAAAAAATAACTCAGGTTGAGCAGAAGTACTGCACGTAGTAGCGTCGCAACCTTGTACGATTTTTTGCGTTACTCCTCTTAGTGATTCCTGGAACAACGACGTAGGGCGGTGGTCGCCTTGCGATTCTCAACGAGTTTTGTGGAGAGGAGCAGGCTTACGACATTCGTTTTGCGTTACCGGGTACAGCCTCTTTGACTTGACAGGTAACAGGAGACCTGATGACATCAGAAACAGAGAAACCCTCTACCGAGACACCGACAACAAAACGAACGGCTGGCAAGCGCTTATGGCGTTCGAGGTCTGACCGCTACGTATCCGGCGTTTGCGGCGGCGTTGCCACCTATTTGGGGATAGATACGTGGATCGTGCGCTTGACCTCGTTGGGCGCAGTTTGTCTGGCGGGAACCGGACTGTTTGCGTACATCCTGGCCTGGATAATCGTTCCGGAGAACCCGGACGAGTCACCGCAGCAGTCGAATGCGACTCGTAATTCGAGTGTTGTCTGGGGGGTCGTTTTGGTCATGATTGGCTGTTTTTTCTTGTTGCGAGAACTGGATTGGTTCGACCTGCACCTCTTTCGCCATTATCTCTATTGGCACCCGCGCTTTTGGGACTTTGATTTCGATCTGACCGTTCCCACTCTTCTAATCGCGGCTGGCGCCCTCTATATATATTCCGTCGTGAAACGTGACAGGAACCGGGAAAGCACTGAAAAAACCCTGCAAAGCGGAGGAAAAAACGTGGAAAAGAAATTGACTCGTTCAACACAAGAACGCATGATTTCGGGGGTTTGTGGCGGGTTAGCGACGTATTTTAATATAGATCCATCTTTGGTGCGCATCGGATTTGCCTTGCTGACCCTCGCATCGGGTGGGCTGGCTGGCATCATCGCCTACATCGTGATGATGGTGGTTATTCCGGAGGATGTTGCTGTTTCAGCGCCTGCACCCACACCGGGGAAAGCGACGAAATCTGAACCTGAAAAGCCCAAAGGACGCGCGTCCCGGGCGGCAACGAAACCCAAAAAGTCCTAAAGCGATATGTCCGATAGAGGAAAATCCATCGTTCCAGGGGCGATACTGATCCTTGTTGGCCTCTTTTTGTTCTTGCGCGAGTTTGACCTTGTCTATCTTGGCTGGCGCGACTTGTATCCTGTTATTCTGCTGGGATTAGGGGGGCTTTTTGCACTCTCAGCTTTTTCGAGGAGAGATAAGGGGGCTGTGTTTGCGGCAGCCATGTTCCTTGTGCTTGGCCTTTTTTTCCTTTTCCGAAATTTCGGTATTTTCTCCCTCGACTACTATTTTTACTATCCGAGTGAATACTGGCCCATTTTTCTCCTGGCGGTTGGGGCCGGATTCATTACCCTTTTCATTTTCAAGACGGACGACTGGGCCGTCTTAATTCCAGGAGGCACATTGCTTTTGTTCGGCGCACTTTTTATGCTGCGAAATGCTGGTTTCCTGGATTGGCTCCATTTGGCCGACCTGTGGCCGATAATCTTGATCGCCATTGGTGCGAGCATCGTCATTCGTGGCTTCAGGCAGAGAAGCATCAACAGCCAGTGAGAGACAGTGGCCTCGCCCTTGCCGCTATTTGATGGTTTCAGGTCTCCCCCAAAATTTGGTTCCTCTTCTGACTTTCCGTATTCTTGAATTGCCTTGACCCTCATTCGCCACGGCGTTATATTAATATTCTTCGGTGCCTCAGAAAGAACTCTGTGAAGGACGATCATAGTGCGCTCAGTCTTATTATCACAAGGGGCGATTCAACGTCTCGAGGTTGCACGCCCGATGACCTCTGGCAAAGAGGCATTGGTAAGAGTAGCCATGGCTGGCATCTGTAACACTGATCTCGAACTAGTTAAAGGTTACATGGGTTTCGAGGGTATTCTCGGGCACGAGTTTGTCGGCGTAGTTGCTGAAGCGCCAGAGCCTCGAATGATCGGCCTGCGTGTGTGCGGGGAAATCAATTTTGGCTGCGGTCAGTGTCACTATTGCGCCCAGGGACTGCAACGCCATTGTCCGACGCGACGTGTTTTGGGTATTTTAAATCAGAATGGGGCCTTTGCCGACTATGTCGCAATCCCTGAAACAAATCTGCGTGTCGTACCGGACAGTGTCTCTGACCGTCAGGCGGTTTTTGTTGAGCCGCTAGCGGCGGCGTTTGAGATACTTGCACAAGTTCATATCGGTCCGAATGATCGGGTCGTTGTCGTGGGTGATGGCAAGCTTGGGTTGCTTATCTGTCAGGTTCTGAAATTAACGGGATGCGACCTCTGTTTGCTCGGAAAACACCCGAGAAAGCTTGGAATGGCGGAGACATGGGGCGTTCGCAGCCGTACTCAAGATTCGATGAGTGAAGAAAAGTTTGACTTAGTCGTGGAGGCCTCAGGGTCCGCTTCTGGATTTCAAACGGCGATGGCACTGCTGAGACCGCGAGGAAAGTTGGTCCTGAAGAGTACCTATTCCGGAAATCTTGAATTCGATGCGGCGCCGATCGTTATTCATGAAATCGAAATAATCGGGTCGCGCTGCGGCGTATTTGAGCCGGCTATTCGGGCGCTGGCAAATGGCTGGATCGATACTGAGTCCTTGATCGATGCCGTTTTTCCCTTCGATGAAGCATTGCCAGCTTTTGACAAAGCGGCACAACCCGGTACCCTCAAAATCGTGCTGGATTTAAATGTATAGCGTGAAAGTTGATCTCGGGTCTCGTTCCTACCCCATTTTTATCGGTGATGGCATTACTGAAAAATTGGGCGAGATGCTCAAATTGTACGGCTTGCACGGTTCCTGCGTTGTCGTTACGGATTCCGATGTCCCGACCGAATATGTGCAAGCCTTGCAAGCCTCCCTCCGGGATGATATGAAGGCGCTGGACACCTTGACCATTCCCGCTGGCGAGGCCTCAAAATCGCTCCAGGGAATAGAGGGTCTGGTAACGCAGATGCTGGAACGAAAATATGACCGCCATGTCACTGTGCTGGCATTTGGTGGCGGTGTCGTAGGGGATGTTGCCGGTTTTCTCGCCGCTATCTACAAACGGGGCGTATCGTACGTTCAAATGCCAACCACGCTGCTGGCGCAGGTAGATTCCAGTATCGGCGGTAAGACAGGGGTGAACCATCCACTGGGCAAGAATCAAATCGGGGTGATTTATCAACCAAAACTGGTCTGGACGGATTTGGCATTTCTGCAAACATTGCCGCGCAAACAAGTGGTGAGCGGATTGGGGGAGGTCGTCAAATATGCCGTTATCCGGGACGCGGTTTTGTTCGAATTTTTGGAAACGCACCTGCAGTCGATTCTCGAACTGAATTCTGAGCACCTCCTAACTGTGGTACAACGATGTGCGGAAATCAAGGCGGAAGTCGTCTCAGAGGATGAGTGTGAGAGCGGGTCGCGTATGATATTGAACTGCGGTCATACGGTTGGACATGCCATTGAGGCGGCGGCGGGCTACAGCAACATATCGCATGGGGAGGCTGTTTTACTGGGCATCGTCGCGGAGGCAAAAATTGCTTTCGAAATGGGTCATCTGAGCGACGAGGTTTTTATTCGCATTGAACATCTCATCGCACGGTTGGAGCGACAAACGGTCGTCAGGTCTCTTCCATTTGAAGAGTTGTGGCGTCTGATGCAAAGCGATAAAAAGTCGCAAGCCGGCAAATTGCGCTTCGTCCTGCCTACAGCCATTGGGGATGTGACTATCTGCGATGATATCCCCAGAAATAAGGTCAAGAGGGGGGTTGACTACTTGTTTCAGAAGAACTTACAGTAATTGTAGCAAAACTTCTAATGCAAACAAACATAAGGAATCGCTCATCCCCGCGCATAAGAGCTTCGGGCCATTGGGTGCATTATTGCAAGTGACCTGCTGGAGGTCTTTCGTTTTGTAGACGTCCCAGACCATCCTAACTTGGTCTGCAAACACAACGTTTCATCTAACTGGAGATTGACGGATGAGTGGAGTCGGTAGGATCACGCTAGTTCTGGCAATTGTGGGTTCCCTGTTTGGCTGCAGGAAATCAGATCAAGATCTTGAAAATGCCAAGGCAACCATTACGGCGGGCGATTTTTCAAGCGACGTTGAAGTCCTTTCTTCTGACGAGTTCGAAGGTCGGGCCCCGTCTTCGCCTGGCGAAGAAGCGACGGTGAAGTTTCTTGAGAGTGAATTTCAGGCAATTGGACTCGCGCCTGGTAACGGCACAAGTTTCTTTCAGGAAGTCCCGCTAGTGGCGATTACAGCCAATTCCGATTCCGAGTTGAAAATCGTTGGAAAGGGACAAAGGCTCAACTTCTCCTATGGCAAGGATTACATGGCCTGGACGAAACGCGTGGTGGGCCGCACCTCCATCGCTCAGTCGGACATGGTGTTTGTCGGGTATGGCACGGTCGCGCCCGAGTACGATTGGGATGATTACCAGGGAATCGATGTCAGTGGCAAGACCGTGGTCATGTTGGTCAATGACCCCGGTTATGCAACTCAGGACTCGGCGCTCTTCCGCGGCAATGCCATGACCTATTACGGCCGTTGGACCTACAAATTTGAAGAGGCTGCGAGGCAGGGGGCGGCGGGCGCCTTGATCATTCATGAAACCGAACCTGCGAGTTACCCATGGGAAGTCGTTACAGGCAGCTGGTCGGGCAAACAGTTTGCTCTCGTAAGTGATGACAACAACATGTCACGCTGCGCCATCGAAGGCTGGGTGACGTCAGCAGCGGCCCAAAAGATGTTTACAACCGCTGGAATTGATCTTGACGGACTAAAGGCAGCCGCCGAGAAGCCGGGATTCAAAGCTGTGCCCCTGGGCCTCAAGGCTTCCCTGACATTGAAAAATGATATCGAGCATTCCCGTTCCCGCAATGTCTTAGCAAAAATTCCGGGGAGTGAAAGGCCAGAGGAAGTCCTTATTTATACCGCACACTGGGACCATTTTGGCAAGGCCCCGGATATAGCCGGCGACAACATTTTTAACGGTGCCTTTGACAACGCGACGGGGACGGCCAGTTTGCTTGAGCTTGCGAAGGCCTTCATGTCTATGGAACAAAGGCCCGCCCGTTCGATTGTTTTTCTTGCGGTTACCGCAGAGGAGCAGGGCTTGCTCGGATCTAGTTACTACGCCACTCACCCGGTTTTTCCAACAAACAAAACGGTTGCAGCTATCAACATTGACGGCTTGAATGTCTTTGGTAAAATGAATGACATTACGATTATTGGCTACGGAAATTCAGAGCTTGATGACTATGTCGCTGCCGCTGCCAAAAATCAAAACCGATCAGTCAGACCGGATCCCGAACCGCAGAAGGGATCCTTTTACCGTTCAGATCACTTCAATTTTGCTAAACGAGGCATTCCGGCCCTGTACACGGACAATGGCATCGACCACGTTGACAATGGTCCCGAATGGACGCTTGAGCAGATGGCCAGGTACACGGAAGAACGATACCACAAGCCTACCGACGAGTTTGATCCTAATTGGGATCTCGCCGGAGCAGTTGATGATATGCGATTGCTGTTTGAAGTAGGGTACCGTCTGGCAAATGAAAGCGGATTTCCAAACTGGCGCGAGGGCAATGAGTTCAAAGCTGTTCGTGACGCGGACATGCACGCAAGTGGCAGCAGCGGCAGCCATCACTAGCAGACTTGTCTAACGGCAGCGAGATCGGTGGCCAGCCGATTTGCAAACGGCAGTCGGAATACGTATCTTGAAATCGGTCCGAACCTGCAGTTCGAAAGCTAGATGAAAGGGTTGATATGAAAATTCAATTCAACGGGTCGCCCAACCCGACGATGGGAGTTGAACTGGAACTCCAGATACTCGATCCAGAGACGAAGAATCTGGTCTCCGGCGCCCAGCAGATACTGGAGCGAACCGATGGCGACGATCATGTCAAGCCTGAGCTTATCCAGTCAACCATTGAACTGAACACGGACGTCTGTTCTAATATCGCAGCAGTCAGGACCGATTTGACGGAACGCCTGGACGCACTGCTCACCGTGTGCGACGAACTCGGCTACGAGTTGGCGTGCGTTGGCACGCACCCGTTCTCGAGGTGGTCAGATCAGGACATAACCCCGAAAGAACGTTACAGACAGTTGATCGATCGCTGCCAATGGCCGGCCCGGCGACTTCTCATCTTTGGCCTGCATGTGCATGTCGGCGTGCCGAGTGGAGAGGAAGCCATCGCCGTTTCTAATTCATTGACAACCTATTTGCCGCATCTTCTGGCTCTCTCGGCCAGCTCACCTTTCTTTGATTCGGATGACACGGGATTGGCATCGACGCGTGTCAAAATTTTTGAAACGTTGCCGACCGCTGGGCTCCCCTACCAACTCCTCAATTGGGCTGAATTTCAGAGATTTATGATCACGTTGGCGAACGCCAAGGCGATAGAAACCGTACGTGAAGTGTGGTGGGACATTCGACCCCACCCCGGCTTCGGCACAATCGAGGTCCGAGTCTGTGACGGTTTGCCCTCCATGGACGAAATTATTTCGGTGGCCGCCTTGATTCAGGCCCTGGTGGTTTGGCTGTGTGAGCAATACAGCGAAGGAAGTTACCTGCCGCTGCATAGCCAGTGGATCATTCGTGAAAACAAATGGCGGGCCTCACGTTGGTCGATCGACGCTGAAGTGATCATCGACGAAGACGGCAACTTGCAGCCTCTCTCCGAAGCCATACAGGGGCTGATTGAAAAGCTGATGCCTATCGCCAAGAGGCTTGGTAGCCACCGTGAACTAATGGGCGTCAAGGATATTCTCGAAGCCGGACCTAGCTACAAGCGACAACGGAAAATTTACGCCGAGAAAAATGACTACAAGAACGTGATGCAGGCTGTTGTCAAGGAACTGCGCGAGAACACAAAAGTAGTGACGTAAATTGCTACTCCCAATTATTGACTTTGTTCAGAGCGTAGAGTTCTTAATTGAAATAGCTGCAAGCGAAGCAGAACGATGGCAAGATATTTCTCGTGAAGAGATAGGATGATCATTTGTTGTCTTTCAATTACCAGCACAGCCGTGATCCAACGACTAGACCGAGAGTAGGTGATCGTCAAATTGGACTATAAACAACTCGTTGAGGTTTTTTCTGCGGCTTTGACTCCACTGATTGCCATTGTTGCCATTTACATCGCTTACCAGCAATTCCAAACAAACCGATCTAAGTTGAGACACGATTTGTATGAAAAGAGAATCAAGGTATATAGAAAGATATATGAACATTTGGGTTCCATAGTTGCGTTCGGTGATGTACAAGATGAAAAAATAATTGATTTCTACTCGGAGACAAGTGATAGCCAGTTTCTGTTCGATAGTGAGATATCTGATTATGTCAGATCAATTTATCAAAAATCTACTGAACTACACACAGTAATGAAATATGTAAAGGGACAATACAAATGTTCTGAGGAGAAACGTCTGGAAGCCATCGACAAAGATGCCCAACTGATGCGATGGTTCAGCGCCCAATTTGAAGTTACCAAGAAAAAGTTTACAAGATATTTGAGAATTGAGTGACATATCATTGCATCCAGCGTACATGAACAAATTATCCACGTCAAATGACAGCTCGACAACTTCAAGCTCAATCTAAAACAACGGAGCAGCATTATTGAATGATGAAGGAGCCCCAAAGCTTTCCCACTTCGACGAATCTGGAAAAATAAGGATGGTCGAGATCTCCGGCAAAAAGGACACGCTGCGGGAAGCGACAGCCAAAGGGTCAATCCGGTTGTCGCGCGGGTTGCTCGATATGATCAAAGCCGGCGCCTTGGAAAAAGGAGATCCGCTCGAAATTGCCAGGATCGCAGGCATCATGGCGGCGAAAAAAACGCATGAACTCATCCCGCTTTGTCATCAGTTACTTCTGACCAAAGTGAATCTGAGCCTTGAAGTGAGTGAGGACGGGGTTGAAATTGAGAGCCACGTGGCGTGTCTGGGCAAGACTGGAGTCGAGATGGAAGCCTTGACGGCGGTCTCTGTCGCCGCCCTGACGGTCTATGATATGTGTAAAGCAGTGGACAAAACAATGGTCATCGGCGATATTTTCCTGCAGAAGAAAACCGGCGGGAAGAGTGGCCCGTTTCAGAATCCCGCGTCTTCAAGAACTTAAGCCCACCCTTAGCCCGCCAGCCGATCCACGCCGATATTCGCCCAATTTCAAGTTGATTTAAACGATATTTTTTTGTACTCTGATGAGTTTGTCAGGCGTGGCGATCATCAAAAAATGGGAGCTCAATTCGATCATGAAAATTAATGGAAAAGTCCACAAGTACGGGGACAATGTCGACACGGATGTCATCATTCCTGCCCGGCACTGCGTCAGCATCAAGGAAGAAGATTTGGCCGCACACTGCCTCGAAGATCTCGACAAAGAGTTCGTGAATAAAGTTCGGCCGGGAGACGTTTTGGTGGCCGGTAATAATTTTGGCTGTGGCAGTTCACGCGAGAATGCCCCTATCGCAATCAAAGGCGCGAAAGTTGGTTGTGTCATCGCAAGATACTTTGCCCGCATTTTCTATAGAAATTCCATCAACATCGGCCTGCCCATTCTGGAGTGCCCGGAGGCTGTGGACGGCACCGAGGCTGGCGACGAATTGGAAATAGAATTCGAGTCTGGAACCATCACCAACCTCACCAGGAAGCAAACGTACAAAGCGGCACCGTTCCCTGAAACGATGCAAGAAATTATTAAGATCGGCGGAATGGTGAACTATGTCAGAAATCAGGTTGCCAAGACGGGGTCATGAAGAGCTGCTGGATAAAAGTCTGAAAATGAATAAAGGAGACGTTGCATGAATACACAAGATGTTGTGTTCCTGGGAGGCGCCCGGACGGCGTTTGGAAGTTTTGGCGGTGCACTACGTGGGTTCAGCGCTACCGACCTGGGCACGATCGTGGCCAGGAGCGCGCTGGAGAGGTCAGGTCTTTCGCCAAAGGAAATTGGGCACGTTGTTTTCGGTAACGTTTTGCAAACGTCCGCTGACGCCATCTATTTAGCCCGGCACATCGGCCTGAAGAGCGATGTGCCTGTTGACGTGCCGGCGCTGACAGTCAACCGTCTTTGCGGCTCAGGTTTCGAAGCGGTTGCGCAAGGTGCCCGCATGATCAAACTGGAAGAGACAGACGCGGCCCTTGTAGGCGGGGCAGAGAGTATGAGCCAGGCACCGCACGTTATCCGGGACGCGCGTTGGGGCTTGCGGCTCAATCAGGGCAAACTCGAAGATTATCTCTGGGAAGCACTCCTCGACCCCTATTGCGGCTGTCAAATGGCTATGACGGCTGAAAACCTGTCTGATCGCTATGGGCTCACTCGGGAGGAAACCGATGTTTATGCGCTGACCAGCCAACAACGTGCTGCAGCTGCCTGGGAAGCGGGCCGGATTAGCGACGAAATCGTTCCGGTGGAGATCAAGAGTCGAAAGGGACCGAAGGTTTTCGATCGGGATGAACACATGCGACCGGACACGACGTTGGACGGACTGGCGAAACTGAAACCGTATTTTAAGGAAGATGGCACGGTAACTGCCGGCAATGCCAGCGGTATCGTTGACGGCGCGGCGAGCCTCGTTATTTCATCCATGGCCAAAGCCAAGGAAAAAAGTCTTGCACCGATCGGACGCCTGCTATCCTGGGGCAACGTTGGCGTCGACCCGTCCATCATGGGGATTGGGCCTGTTGAAGCCTCTCGAATTGCACTGCGGCGGGCCGACCTTGCGGTTGCAGACATGGACCTGGTCGAAATCAACGAAGCTTTTTCGCCGCAATATCTGGCGGTCGAAAAGGAACTCGGCCTCGACCGTGAAAAAACAAACGTGAACGGCGGCGCTATCGCCATCGGGCATCCACTCGCAGCAACCGGGGCTCGGTTGACCCTCACCATTTTGAACGAGCTGAGACGTCGGGGTGGCAAATATGGGTTGGTGTCGGCCTGCATTGGTGGCGGCCAGGGTATGGCGCTGGTCGTCGAAGCACTTTAACAAGTGGAGGATTCATGGCAATTAAGAAAGTCGGCGTTGTTGGCGCCGGATTGATGGGGGCGGGAATCGCACAAATTTCCGCTGCGGCCGGCTATGAAACAATCGTACGTGAGGTGTCGCAAGAGTTCCTTGACAAAGGCTTGCACCGGATTGAAGGCTTTCTTTCCAAATCGGTCGAAAAAGGCAAGATGAGTGCAGAACAGAAGGACGCCACGCTCAGGAAACTAACCGGAACGACCCAGGTTGCGGATCTGAAGGAGTGCGACCTGGTGATGGAAGCCGTGACTGAAGACATCAAAGTGAAAAGAGACCTCTTTTCAGAGCTTGACAAAATCTGTCATCCGGGTACCATATTCGCGAGCAACACCTCCTCCTTAACGGTCACCGAAATGGCAGCGGTGACGAAAAGGCCAGACCAGTTTGTTGGCCTGCATTTTTTTAACCCGGTCCCAATCATGAAGCTGGTCGAAGTCGTGCGTACGATTCAAACGAGTCAGGAGACCTTTGATGCAGCCTTCGCCTGGTCCAAATCGGTCGGGAAAGTGCCGATTGCCTGCAAGGACAATTCCGGGTTCGTCGTTAATCTCCTGCTGGTGCCGTATCTGGTCGGGGCCATTCGTGCCGTCCAAGACGGCGTCGCGTCAATCGAAGATATCGACAAGGGCATGACGCTGGGCTGCGGCTACCCTATGGGTCCGTTGACGTTGCTCGATTTCGTCGGCCTTGACACAACTTACTACATCGCCAACATTATGTTTGATGAATATCGCGAACAGCAATATGCCCCGCCGCCACTGCTCAAGAAGATGGTTCAGGCGGGCCTCTACGGGCGTAAATCCGGCAAAGGATTTTATGACTATTCCGGCGAGAAACCCGTTCCCAATGACTTGGGTCTGTGAGATCAATCATGCACGAACCCGGTTATATTTCCCAATAGCAAGGAGGTCAGCTTGGCTGCATTCATCCTTTCAGAAAAGCGCGAAAAGACACTATTACTCACGATGAACCGGCCAGCCGTTCTCAATGCGCTCAATTGGCAAACAATGAAGGAGTTGCAATCG
>Ga0114931_10001754_pt1 | contig 27540 bp, 30 predicted proteins | sample 2SBtaG_FD_89579 | JGI IMG/M metagenome (GOLD analysis project Ga0114931, IMG submission 89579) | Deep subsurface microbial communities from Kolumbo volcano to uncover new lineages of life (NeLLi) - 2SBTROV14_V59a metaG | ecosystem: Environmental > Aquatic > Marine > Volcanic | place: Kolumbo... | reverse complement strand
TTAAGAACTCTCTGTAATAGTAGGCCATCCTGCTCAGCACTGAGTTTCTCGATCTGGCGCCAGGCGGATAAATTCAATATAGCAGGATTCTGTCGCCTTTCCACGACACTTTTGTCATGGATGTTTGGGGGAGCCTTCCCCAGCCAAATTTTCAGGCAGGCATACAAATCTTCAATCGTCACCGGCTTGTGCAGGCAGGCAACCATTCCGGCTTCCCGACACCGCTCTTGCACACCTTTGCTGGCATCCGCCGTCAGAGCGACGATCGGCACCGGGCGTCGGCCCCGCGGAGACTCTTTCGCCCTCATATGATTGACCACCTGATAACCATCCATGCCAGGCAATTGACAATCCATCAGAATCAAATCATATGAATTCTCCTCCCAACGTTCGAGACTCTCCCTGCCGTTGCCTACCACTTCCACCTCACATCCAAGCCGCTTGAGCATTTCCGACAGGAGGGCCTGGTTGAGCCGATTGTCCTCAACCACCAGCACCTTCCCCGACAACAGCCCCATGTCAGTCTCTTGCGGCTCGCCTTTTTCCCCGTCTCCTTCTGCAACGACCTCCTGCAGAGGGAGGACGCCCCGGAACACACTGCCTTGACCAGGCCGACTGGTGACACCGATCTCGCCTCCCATCAGGTGCACCAGCTGCTTACTGATACTGAGGCCCAAACCGGTTCCGCCAAACTGACGTGAGGCGCTGTCGTCGACTTGGGTGAATGGCTCGAATATACGCTCGCGATCTTCCGCCCGCACCCCGATACCCGTATCACGGACCTCAAAACAGAACCCGCCCCGGGGCGCCAGTGATATAAGGATATCCACCCCTCCCTGGGGGGTGAATTTAAGTGCATTGTGGACCAGATTGGTGAATACCTGGCGTATCCTTCCCCCATCACCGAACCACCACTCCGAAACTTCCGAGTCTATGTGAGAGTGCAAAAACAAACCCTTCTGATCCGCAAGCGGTTGATACATCGCCACGACACTGGTAATCAACTGACGAAGGGAGAAGGGGTGAGGTTTCAAAGGGAGATATCCCGCCTCGATCCTGCCGGCATCGAGCAGATCCTCCACCAGACTCAGCAGAGTGACAGCCGCCTCTTTGCTCAGCTCGACATAATGCCGTTGGCGGGCATCGAGTTCGGTCTCGACCAACAAATCCATGAACCCCATGATGGCATTGAGGGGGGTGCGAAGTTCATGACTGACATTGGCCAGGAATCTAGACTTGGCCAGATCGTGCAACTGCCCCTGAGGGGAAAAGGGTGGAGGACGGTCGGTGTGCTTTCTCATTGGTGTCGAAAACAAGCCACTCTCAACATCCAGTTCAGAGGAAGGAAGAGTCGAACCCCCTTGTCCTCTGTCCGTGCCAGCCGAGCGCCGGGCCAAACGCCATGAATCGAGATAATGTACGAAACGTTTGCAAAACGCCTTTAGCATCCGTGGAACAGGCGTTTCATCTATGGCGAAGCTCGGTCCCGGCTTCGCACCGACCGAATTCGAACCGATCGCTGCATAACGGGCTCATCATGTGAGGAGCGTGACACATTCGGTAGTCTCCATCAGCAGGTCAGACCGGAGCGTTCCTGCGCCGCTGGGGGCGCTGACACACTCCCCACACTGCCAAAGGGAGCGGTTCTCGCTCCGGGACTTCAACTGGAGACCTGTTTCACATAGACCTTGAGACGTTGCCCAGGCTGCAGCGAAGTCCCTTTCAGGCGGTCACGGTTCCATTGGCGAAGATCCTTCGTGCGAATACCGAAACGATGAGCAATACGATACAGGGAATCTCCTTTGCGAACGGTATAGACCACGGGACGGAAGGGATTGGAGACTCGTCCCCAGGCAACCGTTCTGATACGCAGACGTTGGCCTGGACGCAGAGTGTGGCCACTTCTCAACCCATTCCAGCGTTTCACCTGACTGATCTTGACGCCGTAAAGGCGGGAAATTTTCCACAGCGTATCCCCGCGGCGGACAACATGCACCACTTGCTTCCCCGGGCCGGATTCGAGCCCGCGCAATCTTGCCAGGGCCAGCTGGAACTGACGTTTTTCCTGCGCCATGGGAATCATCAATGCCTGCCCCAGATAGATTCTGTTGCCATGCAAATGATTGGCCTGGCGAATGACACTGACAGGGGTGCCATAACGACGGGCCAGCGCTCCCAATGTGTCGCCATGACGCACCATATGACGATGCCAGCGGATTCGCTGCGAGTCGGGCAATTCAGCCAGGCGGCTTTCGAACAACTCCACTTTTTCCAGGGGCAATACCAATCGATGAGGCCCTTCCGGCGCCGTGGCCCAGCGTCGAAAGCCGGGATTGAGACGATACAATTCCTCCAGAGGCATGTCGGCCAGTTTTGCTGCCAGAGTCAAATACAGCTGAGAATCTATTTCCACCTGGGCATAAAGTGGCCGGTTGGGAATTGGATCGAGGGCGATACCGTACTCCCTGGCATGAGCAAACAGATGGGCCACCGCCAGTAACTTTGGAACATATGCCCGGGTCTCCCGGGGAAGCCTCAGATGCCAAAAGTCAGTGGGACGATGAAGCCGGTGATTGCGCCTTATGGCCCGTCTCACCGTTCCTGCACCCGAATTGTACGCCGCCAGGGCCAATAACCAGTCACCATCGAATTCCGCATTCAGCTTTTTCAGATAAGTGATGGCGGCCCGCGTGGAAGCGTGGACGTCGCGACGCAAATCCACCCACCAGTTCTGTTTCAGTCCGTAGAGACGGCCCGTCGATGGAATAAACTGCCAGAGTCCGGCAGCCCGTTGGTGGGAATAGGCATCCGGTTTGAAGGCACTTTCCACGACCGGCAGCAAGGCCAGCTCGCCGGGGACAGCGCTTTTCTCGATTTCACTGACGATAGTATAGAGATAAGGGCGTGCCCGGGACTGAACCCGCTGGATATACTCGGGATGAGCGGCATACCATCGTAGTTCCCGTTCGACGCGGGGATGGTGGATGGGCGGAAGATGGTACAGAGAAAACATCCGCGCCCACAGGTCATCGGGCTGTTTCACCCCTGGTGATTCCGGTTCTTCGGCTTGTTCGGTAACGTCGGTGGAGGAAGGTGATTCGGGCTGGGTTTCCAGTTCCCGGATATCAACGATGACAGGGGCAGGTCGTGCGGCAGTGGTGGCAACAGGTGGATCCTCCTGTTTCAGTTGCTGCTGGCTACAGGCTGACAGCAGCCCCCATGCGACCCACGGCAGTACCGAAGTCAAATAGCTGAACTTCACCATATCTTTTCGCCTCCAAAACCCGGAAAACCGCGCGACATTTGGTTATTATAATTGGAAAGTTACAACCCTGCTTATGCCGAGTTCTCAAAACCAGACTTCCACATCCCCCCGCTCGGGCCTGTGTACTTGGTACCGCACCCCCCTGGGAAGAAGACTGCAATATCTGGAAATTGACTTTCTGCGACGCACGCTTAAGGTACCGTATTCCTTCACACTTATCCAGTTGGGAACCGTGGGGTGGGAACGGCGTTATCTTGACAGCGGATATTTGCGCAGATTCAGGATCATCGACGATATCCCTACGCCCCGAACCGGCTTGCCGACAATCATCGCCCATCCAGACACCCTGCCGCTGAAATCCGAAAGCGTGGATGTCCTGATCATGCCCCATACTCTAGAATTCTCCCAGGACCAGCACCAATTGCTGCGCGAGGTCGAACGGGTTCTGAAGCCCGAGGGACACATCCTGATCCTGGGATTCCAACCCTGGAGTTTCTACCGTCTCTACCGCTGGCTTCCCAATAACCGCCTCACCACTCCGTGGCGAAGCAGAGCCATTTCCCACTGGCGTCTTCTGGACTGGCTCAATTTGCTCAATTTCACCGGTGAACTGGGAGCATGGTTCGACTTCCATACCATTCACGATGCCACCTCTGCCCACTGGTGGCAGGAATACTTCTCCCCCCTGTGGTCAGTCGCCTATGCGGTCCACGCAATCAAACGCACCTACACCATCATTCCGGTCAAAGCCTTGCTTCAGTCCACCCCGCAATGGACACCAGGCTTGGTAGAACCCACCATCCAGAGACACGACAATGGCAAATAAACCCTCCAAGGACGAAGTTGTGGAAATCTATACCGATGGCGCATGTCGCGGCAACCCGGGCCCGGGTGGCTGGGGCGCCATTCTCCGCTATCAAGGCAGAGAAAAGGAGATTTATGGCGCCGAACCACGTACCACCAACAACCGCATGGAATTGATGGCCGCGATCCGCGCCCTGGAAACCCTCAAACGCCCTTGCCGGGTCGTGGTCAGCACCGATTCCCAATATTTGATGAAGGGAATCACCGAATGGCTGCCCAACTGGATTCGGCGCCAATGGAAGACATCAACAGGAAACCCGGTCAAAAACATCGATCTGTGGCAACGTCTGACCAAGGCGATGAGGCATCATCAAGTACAATGGGAGTGGGTTCGCGGACACAGTGGGCACCCGGAAAACGAACGTGCTGACAGATTGGCCAACCAGGCGATCGATGAAATGCAACAGCGGACAAACCAATCCAACTGAAATACGGAGGAACAAATGCGCCAGATTGTCCTGGACACTGAAACCACCGGCCTCGACCCTCGGGAAGGCCACCGGATCATAGAGATTGGTTGTGTCGAACTGATCGACAGACGTCTCACTGATCGGCGTTTTCATACTTATCTCAACCCTGAGCGACAAATCGACGAAGCGGCGGTCAAGGTGCATGGCATCGACAATCAGTTTCTTGCCGACAAGCCTTTGTTCCGGGATATCGTCGACGACTTCCTGGCATTCATCGACGACACCGAGGTGATCATCCACAATGCACCTTTCGACGTGGGTTTTCTCAATGCGGAACTGACATTGCTCGGGGCCCGGTTCGGCAGACTCGAGGATCACTGCAGCATCCTCGACACCCTCGTCCTTGCCAAGCGCAAACATCCGGGACAACGCAACAGTCTGGACGCCCTATGCAAGCGCTACCAGATAGACAACAGCCGTCGCGACCTCCATGGAGCCCTGCTCGATGCCGAGATTCTAGCGTCGGTCTTCCTTGCCATGACAGGAGGCCAAATCTCCCTCTATCAGGAAGAGGGCACTGCCTTACCCGGGCCGGCAGCCCAATCCTCCGCCATCACCAGCAACGGCCAGCGCCCGAAACTGAAGCGAATGAGCTGCCCGGCCGAGGAGCAGCGGCGCCACGAAGACAGGCTGCGAGCCATCGATCAGGCCAGTGGCGGCAATTGTCTGTGGCTACAGCAGATTTCCCACTGATTCATGCTTTCCTTTCATTGGACGGAAGTGACATAATCGACACCAGCCATCTCCAGGGTGGCACATTCATACCCTTTACGCTATCCTAAGCGGCGCATTTGGAGAGGTGGCTGAGCGGTTGAAAGCACCGGTCTTGAAAACCGGCGAGGGGAGACCCTCCGTGGGTTCGAATCCCACCCTCTCCGCCATACCAGGCGGAAAACCCATAAAATTCAGGATCCCCCTAATAACTAAAATCTTCAACCCATCCGGGGAATATGATCAAAGTCCTCATCGCGGACGACCATGAGCTCGTCCGCAGCGGCCTCGAATACATTTTGGCTTCCGATCGTGGAATCGAAGTCGTGGGGTCCGCGTCCAGTGGAGAGGAGGCCTTGACACTGGCCGCTAAACTTCATCCGGACGTTGTTTTGATGGATATCAATATGCCGGGGATGGGGGGTCTGGAAGCTTGTCACAAGATCAAACAGGAATATCCCGGAATTCGTGTCATCGCCTTGAGCGTCCTCGTCGATGGCCCACTCCCAAGGCATCTTCTCGATGCCGGAATCGAGGGTTACATCTCCAAACACAGTCAACCCGCCGAAATGATCACCGCCGTCAAAGCGGTCTCCCGGGGAGAATGTTATTTGAGCAACGATGTCGCCCATCAGTTGGCCATGACTTCGGGCGTCAACAGCCCGGTATCTCCCTTTGAGACCCTGTCCCAAAGGGAGATGGAAGTCACCATGCTGACCTTGCAGGGAAAGTCCATTCAGGTTATCTCCAATCTTCTGGCGCTCAGCCCCAAAACCATCTGCACCTACCGCTACCGCATTTTCGAAAAGCTGGGCATCCATAACGACGTGGAACTGACCCGGCTGGCTGCCAAATACGGCTTGCTAAACAACAATGAGAGCTAAATAATAACCGAATGCCTCGGTGGTGGAATTGGTAGACACACGGGACTTAAAATCCCGAGGGAGCAATCCCGTGACGGTTCGAGTCCGTCCCGAGGCACCATTACTTCTTCTCCAGGAGATATTTCTTTCAACCCATCCAACGAAGGACAAAGAATGGCAGGTCGCAACCATCTCTACATTCCCGGCCCAACCAATACGCCCGATTCGGTGCTGAGCGCTATGCACGTACCGATGGAAGACCATCGGGCCCCTGACTTTCCCAATCTGGTCAAACCTCTGCTGGAAGATCTGAAGAAGATTTTCCGCACTGACAGAGGCCAGGTGTTTATTTTCCCAGCTACCGGCACCGCTGGCTGGGAAGTTGCCATGACCAACACCCTGTCACCCGGCGACAAGGTCCTCTCCTACCGCTTCGGCCAATTCAGCCACCTTTGGATTCAGACTGCGCAGCGTATAGGATTGGAGGTGGAATTCCACGAAGTTCCCTGGGGCGAAGGCGTCCCCCTGGATCATCTGGAACAGCGTCTGAAAGAAGACACCCAACACGAAATCAAGGCTTTGCTGATCTGTCACAACGAAACCGCCACCGGGGTCACCAATGACCTGGCGTCCATCCGCAAGGCCCTGGACAACGCCAACCATCCAGCTCTATTCATGACCGATGGTGTCAGCGCCATCGGCAGTATCGAGTTCCGCATGGACGATTGGGGCGTGGACGTGGCCCTGACCGGTTCCCAGAAAGGCCTGATGCTCCCGGGCGGCAATGCGTACATCTGCTTCAGCCCCCGGGCTCTGGAAATGCGTCACAGCGCCAAACTCCCCCGCAGTTTCCTCAATATCGAAGATCAAATCCAGAACAACAAAGACGGTTATTTCCCCTATACCCCCAACACATGCATGCTTCACGGCTTGCGCGAAGTACTCGACCGCTTGTTCGCAGAAGGGCTGGACAATGTCTATGCCCGCCATCACCGGTTGGCCGAAGGGGTGCGTCGCGCAGTTTTGGATGGCTGGGGATTGCAACTTTGCGCACGCGACCCGAAATGGTACTTCGACACCGTTTCCGCCATTGTGGTCCCCGAAGGCTTCGATGCCCGGGATGTGATGAAGGTCGCCTATCATCGCTACAACCTTTCCCTGGGCGGAGGGCTGTCGGAAGTGGCAGGCAAAGTGTTCCGTATCGGCCACCTAGGGGACCTCAACGAACTGATGCTCGCCAGCGCCATTGTCGGGGCCGAGATGGCGATGCGTGATGTCGGCATCGACATCAAACCCGGCAGCGGTATCGCCTCGGCGATGGAATATTGGCGCGAAACAGCAGCCCCATTAGCGTGAAAGTTTAAGGAAGCCGGGGCAGGGTGGGGGGGATTCACCCCCTCCCACTCTCTGCACTTCACCCTGAGCTCCACCACCAGAGCACCTACAGTCCTAATCCCGGGTAAATCCACTGAAAACCGGAAACCAGATCGATGACCCGCCCCCGCATCATCCTCACCGCCCGCTGGCCTGCCTCCATCGAGGCCGAACTCAAGGAGCGCTACGACGTCACCTTCAACCTGGACGACCATCCTTTCAGCGCTGACGAACTGCGCCAGGCACTACGTGACTACGACGCGGTCTGTCCTACCGTGGTTGACCCGTTGAATGCGAAGGTAATGGAGACGCACCCCATACGCTGCCGAATCATCGCCAATTTTGGCGTGGGTATCAATCACATCGACCTGGAAATGGCCCGCAAAAGCAACATCACTGTCACCAACACACCCGGCGTACTCACCAACTGTACCGCCGATCTCACCATGACATTGATACTGATGGCGGCCCGTAGGGCAGGGGAAGGAGAGCGCCTGGTACGGGCCGGGCAATGGCATGGTTGGCGCCCCACCCAGCTCCTCGGCACCCGGGTCACAGGCAAGACCTTGGGTATCATCGGGATGGGCAGGATTGGACAGGCAGTGGCAAGACGGGCCGCCAAGGGTTTCGGGATGCATATCCTCTACCATCACCCCCGCCCTCTGGACACTTCCATCGTCAACCACCTGAATGCCCAATCATGCGCCACTGTCGACGAACTTTTACCACGCTGTGACTTCGTTTCCCTGCACTGCCCCGGGGGCGCCAAAAACCGTCATCTTATCGGTGCCCGGGAATTACAGTTGATGCCTTCCCACGCCTACCTCATCAACACCGCCCGCGGTGAGGTAGTCGACACCCAGGCGCTCATTGAGATTCTCAGGCAGGGCAGGATCAGGGGGGCCGCCCTGGATGTCTATGAGAACGAGCCCCGCATCGACCCGCAGTTGACCCGCCTGGACAATGTGGTCCTCCTGCCTCACCTTGGCAGTGCCACGAGCGAGACCAGAACTGCCATGGGTCTAAGGGTATTACAAAACCTGGACGCCTTCTTTGCCGGCAGGACTCCCCCCGACCGGGTCGTTTGACGCCATGTGGCCTGCTGACAAATGTCCCTTGACCCCAGCCCAACTGCATACCCTCCGCCTTAAAGTCCTCCCCGGTTTCAGGGCCTGCTGTCAACGTCTTGACCTAAAAGCCGATCTGACCCCTCAACTGGAAGCCGTCTACCTTCCCCTGGCCGCCTGGATACATCAGCAGAGGCACAATCAACCATTGATCGTTGGCATCAATGGCGCCCAGGGCACCGGAAAATCCACCTTGAGTGCGCTGCTCGGCGTCATCCTGCAAACCGGTTTCAAGCTGAGAGTGACCGGTTTTTCCATCGACGATATCTATCTTCGCCGGGGCCAACGGCAACACCTGGCGGCCACCATTCATCCTCTCCTCGCCACCCGGGGTGTACCGGGCACTCACGACGTGGAACTCGGGATTCGAACCCTTCGGGCCCTGCGCCGGGCTTCCGCCGATGATCAGATTGCCATTCCCGCATTCGACAAAGCGGTGGATGACCGCAAACCCCTTTCTCAGTGGCCGCTCTGGCGTGGTGAAGTAGATGTCATCCTTTTTGAAGGCTGGTGCGTAGGCGCCCGCCCCCAGCCGGATCAGGCCCTGGAACGACCCATCAATGACCTGGAGAGGCTCGAGGACCCTGATGGCCGCTGGCGGCGCTACGTCAATGAACAATTGCAGGGACCCTATCAATCTCTGTTCGCAATGCTGGACCGGCTGGTCATGCTCAAGGCCCCTGACATGGAATGCGTCTTCCGCTGGCGGCTACAGCAGGAGCAGGCCCTGGCCGCCAAAGTGACCGCTCATGCGGATCAGCCCCTCAGACTGATGAACGAAACCGAGCTACGTCGTTTCATCCAACATTATGAACGTCTGACCCGCTGGATGCTCGAAGAGATGCCAGTGCGGGTCGATGTCGTCCTCCATCTGAGTCAGGACCATCAATTCCATGCCATCGAGGTAAATCAAGACTGATGCCGACTTTCAAACAGACCCTTTTCGCCCTGTGGCAATACCCTCTCCCTCATCACGCCTTATCCAGAATCATGGGGCGAGTGACCCATTGCAAAGCTCCCTGGCTCAAGAATGCGTTGATCCGGGTTTTCGCCCACTGGTTCAAAATCGACCTGGAGGAGGCCGCCAGCGCCAATCCCGGTGATTATGTCTGCTTCAACGACTTCTTCACCCGTCCCCTCAAACCCGGTGCCCGTCCCTTGCCAGATGATCCTGATCTCGTGCTGAGCCCTGCGGACGGCACCATCAGCCAGGTTGGCTCACTTACCTCCCAATGGTTGATCCAGGCCAAGGGGAAAGATTATTCCGCCGCCGCTTTGCTAGGGGGGACGGAGTGGTCCAGACCTTTCGAGGACGGGGAGTTCATGACCATCTATCTTTCTCCCAGGGATTATCATCGCGTCCATATGCCCATGTCCGGCAGATTGATCCGGATGCTCCACGTTCCCGAGAGGTTGTTCAGCGTCAATCCAGCCACCACCGCCGCGGTCGACAACCTTTTTGCACGCAATGAAAGGGTGGTGTGCCTGTTCGATACCGAAGCCGGTCCGATGGCAATGGTGCTGGTCGGGGCACTGTTGGTAGCGAGCGTGGAAACGGTATGGCAGGGGGTGGTCACGCCCCCCACCCGCCGCACCATCCGTCAATGGTCCTATGAAGAATGCCCGATCTCATTGCAGAGGGGGGAAGAGATGGGGCGTTTCAACATGGGTTCCACCGTCATCGTGTTGTTTCCCCATGAGTCCCTGGAATGGACCGCAACTGGCGGCAAACCATTGCGAATGGGCGAGCCTATCGGCAGACTCGGCATTTCTGACACATGAGTTGTTTCGCTATGGGGTTCCCCAGGGGGATGGAATGGCTACCTGTGGCTCAGAATTCGATCCCCTGCTGCCCCTTGATTCCCTGTTCGAAGGCGTGCTTGACGGCCCGCATCTCGGTCACCGTATCGGCGACTTCGATGACTTCCCGGGGAGCGTGCCTGCCGGTCAGAATCAGATGCAACCAGGGCGGCCTGCGGTGGCGAATGAAATTGGCGATCTCTTCTCCCCCGAGCCAACCATAGCCACAACAGTAATTGATTTCATCCAGAACCACCAGATCATACTTTTCACTGAGTATTTTTTCCTGGCTGAAATTCCAGATTTCGTATGAAGTTTTCCGGTCTTGCTGCGGGTTCTTGGTATCCCAGGTAAACCCGTCACCCATGGCGTGCCATTCCATATTGTCGAAACGTGAGGCAGCCCGTTGTTCACCCGTCTGCCACTGCCCCTTGATGTACTGAATCACACACACCTGCAACCCCCACCCTGCCGCCCGGAAAGCCACACCAAAGGCACTGGAGGATTTCCCCTTGCCATCCCCGGTGTGGACCAATACCCGTCCCTGGCGCAGGTGGCGAAGTTTCATTGACCGTTCAAATACCGCTCCAGGGTCTCCGGCGGTACATAACCTGGCAACACTTCTCCGCGGTTGGTCACGATCATTGGAGTACCGGTCACACCAAATTGGTTTGCCAGCGCCATATGCTTGTCCACCGGGTTCTTGCAACTCTTCATTTCGATCGGCTGTCCCTGTTTGGCCTCGGTCAAAGCTTTCTGGTGGTCCTTGGAGCACCACACGGCAATAGCTTTTTTGTAGGAGTCGGAACCTTTCCCTGCCCGGGGATAGAACATGTAGCGCACCCGGATCCCACGTTTCAGATATTCATCGATCTGCGAGTGCAAGCGGCGACAATAACCGCAGTCGATATCGGTGAATACCGTGATCGTGTGTTTCGGCTTTTTCGGCGAGAAGATGATCATCTCATCCTCGCTGACACTGTTCAGCGCTTTTTTCCGGGCATCACCCAATCTGGCCTCGGTAAGATCGGCCCGCTTCTCGAGATCGATCAAATGGCCACGCACCAGGTACCGTCCATTTTTCGACACATAGTAGATCCGTGGACCGATCGCCACCTCATAGAGACCGGCAATCTCCGATTCACGCACACTGTCGACCTTAGCGCCCGGCATGAATTTGCTGAACGCCTGACGAACCCATTCAAGTTGGTCACTTTCTCCCACCTGCAGGTTCATCGTCGCCAGGACAAGAATCATCATCAATACTTGTTTCATGATTTCCTCTTCATTGAAAAAGCCGTTGTATATCCAGAAAGAACGCCAGCGCCATCAGGGCGAACAGAATGGTCATCCCGATCTGTTGTGCCATGACAATCGCCTCGTCCGGCTAGGGGCGGCCACGAATACCCTCAATCAGGTAGAACATCAAATGACCACCATCGAGCACTGGAATGGGCAGCAGATTGAGCACCCCCAGACTGATACTCACTATGGCAAGAAATTTTAGGAAATAGTTCAAACCCAGGGCGGCTGACTGGCCGGCATATTGGGCAATACTGATTGGCCCGGACAAGTTTTTGACCGAAGCTTCCCCAATCACCATCTTTCCCATCATCTTGAGGGTCAGCCAGGAAAATTCAGCGGTTTTCTCCACAGCCCGGCTCAGGGCATCTATCAGCCCGAGACGATAAGTGACCTTTAATTTCTCAAACAGATCCTGAGGAACCTTCACCCCCGCACCGATATGTCCCACCTCCTTACCATCCTCTCCCGACACTGGCTGCGGAATCAGGGTCAGAGTGAACGAAGTCCCACTGCGTACCACCTCCAGCTGAAGCATACGTCCGGGATTTTCCCTGACCACTTCCACCAGGGCCCGCCAATCTGCGACAGTTTTCCCATTGACCCGCGTCACCAGGTCGCCGGGTTGGAGACCAGCCTGCTCGGCCGGACTGTCCGGCTCGATTCGCTCGATCACCGGCGGAATGCTTGGCTCCCAAGGTTTCAACCCCAGTTTTTTACCCAACGCCAGCGGATCGTCCGCCAACTCCCTGGGAATCTTGAGAATACGCTCGGCACGCTCACCGGTGGGGGTTTTCACCTCCACCAGGATGCTGGACTCCTTCATCATTTCTGCCGTCAGCCTTCCCACCACCTGACTCCAGGTGGGGGTTTCCTCGCCTTCCACCACCAATATTTCGTCGCCTTGCCGGAACCCGGCCTCTGCCGCCAGGGACTGAGTTGGCACAGGTCCAACGATGGGTCTCATGCCCACCTCACCTGTGACCAATACCACCCAGTACAGGACCACCGCCAGCAACAGATTGAACAGCGGCCCGGCCGCCACGATGGCTATCCGTTTAGGCAACGACTGACGGTTGAAGGCATACGGCAATTGATCAGCTGGGACTTCCCCTTCGCTTTCGTCAACCATTTTGACATAACCACCGAGAGGGAGAGCACCGATCACGTACTCGGTGTCTTCAGGGGATCTTTGATATCGCCATAAAGGGGTACCAAAGCCTATGGAAAAGCGTAGCACCTTGACACCCAGTTTCCGGGCGAGCACGAAGTGCCCAAATTCATGAAAAGTAATCAGGACCCCAATGGCGACGATGAAGAAAAAAAAGTTGTACGCAAAGGTTTCCATGATTCTCTCCGAGGGGGGGTGGGGATCTAGGGGATCAGCCCGTTGGCAAACTGGCGCGCTTCCCGATCGGCCGCCAATACGCTGTCCAGATTCTGGGCAGGCGTCCCAGGCAGAGTCTCAAGGGTGCGTTCGATCAGCTCCGCAATACCAGTGAAGGGGATGCGTCCTTCGAGAAATGCCGCCACTGCCACCTCATTGGCCGCGTTGAGCAGAGCCGGAGCGGTTCCGCTGGCACGCGCCGCCTCGAATGCCAGACGCAGACAGGGAAAACGCTCGAGATCAGGAGGACGGAACTCGAGTTTGGCCACTTCGAACAGATCCAGCGGCTCGACTCCCGACTCGATCCGCTCAGGCCATGCCATACCGTAGGCGATCGGGATCCTCATGTCGGGGTTGCCCAACTCGGCCAGGACCGAACCATCCTCGTAGTCCACCAGAGAATGGATGACACTCTGGGGATGAATGACCACCTGGATACGATCGGGAGGAATGGCGAACAACAAACTGGCCTCGATCACTTCCAGGCCCTTGTTCATCATGGTCGCCGAATCCACCGAGATCTTTTTCCCCATGTCCCATTTGGGGTGGGCCACCGCCTGTTCGGGGGTCACTTTAGGTAATTCAGCCAAAGGCGTATCGAGGAAGGGTCACCCCGAAGCAGTCAAAAGGATCTTTCTGACTGAAGCCGGAACTTTTCCGGCTTGATAGCCTGCCGGCATACACTGGAAGATGGCATTATGCTCGCTATCGATGGGAAGCAGATCGGCTCCGGAATTTCGCACCGCGTCCATAAAGACCGGCCCGGAGATCACCAGGGCTTCCTTGTTGGCGAGGAGGATCCTTTTTCCTTCCCTCGCTGCCGCAAGGGTGGGCAGGAGGCCAGCAGCCCCAACAATCGCAGCCATCACATAATCCACTTCAGCAAGCGTGGCCACTTCAAGTAGCCCTTCCTCCCCAGTCAGGACCTCGGTTGCCAGACCCGCTGTTCGCAGGCGGTTCTGCAAACCGGCAGCCGAATTCTTTTCACCCACGACCGCGAAACCGGGCCGATGACGCAGACACAGTTCAAACAACTCATCGACACGCCGCTGACAAGTCAGCGCAGCCACCTGATATCGATCGGGATGGCGGGCAACCACATCCAGGGTACTGAGGCCAATGGAACCGGTCGCCCCAAGGATACAAAGCCGCTTCACCAGAACAGCTCCCGCCCCAGGAAGCCGGCATACAACACCGCGCCCGCCGCCAGAAGACTATCGATTCTGTCCAGCAACCCTCCATGCCCGGGCAGCAGCCTGCCCGACTCCTTCACTCCGACCCAGCGCTTATACAGGCTGACCAGAAGATCACCACAGATCGAAACCAGCACGGCAATCAAGGACAACATGGTGAAATCCAGGATCAACTTGCCATCGAATTCCAGGAAATAACCCACCACTGCAGCGAATATTCCGCTTGCGATCAATGCGCCATAGACCCCCTCCATGGTCTTTCCGGGACTGATCGCTGGCACCAGCTTGTTCTTGCCCCACTTCTTACCGACAAAATAGGCCCCCGTGTCGGCCAGCCAGATCAGAATCAACAGATAGATGACTGCGCCATTGCCGAAGTTCGCCCGCAACCTTCCTGTCAGCAACCAGGCCGTGACCAGAACGAACCAGGCCACCAACACCTTGACCCCTCGTGGCCACGGGTTCTGCTGCATCCGGTCTGGCCAGGTACGTAAAGCAAACCCGAGCAGCAGCCAGAAGATCACCGTAGGCCAGACGATATGATCCAGCACCAACACGAGCCTCATGATCTCCGGCCAATTGAGGAGGCCCGAAACCCATCCCAACAGTCTCGGAAGAAACCAGGCCAGGAGCTGGGATGCCAGCACCATCGCCACGAAGACAGCACGTCCAGGAAGGTTCGCGATTCCCGCCAGGCGGCTCCATTCCCAGGCGGCCGCCAGGATGACCACTCCCAGGCGATCAGGAAACCCTTGACGGGAAGCACGTACGCCCCCCCCAGGACGACGGGAATCAATACCGCCGCCGTGAGCACCCGAAGCATCAAGGTGCGATCCCACAGGGAGTGCTTGGACGTCGTTGTGTTAACCATACTCATCAATTCTCTTGATTTTGTTTATTGTTTTGGATTTTCAGTCTGGACAGAACACTGCTTCACACGTTGGTGGCCGACTTGGTATGGCGCATCAGTTGCTCGCTGGTATGTCCGAAGCGGCGCTCCCGCCTTGCATACTCAGCCAACGCCCTGCCCAATTCCTTTTCATCGAAATCCGGCCACAACACATCGCTGAAATACAGCTCAGTATAGGCCAGCTGCCATAGGAGAAAATTACTTATGCGCAGCTCACCACCGGTTCGGATGAACAAATCCGGTTCGGGCAGGCCAGCAAAAGACAGGTGGGACGCCAGCAACGATTCATCGATCTGAGCCGGGGTGATTTCCCGGCGATCGACTTTCTCAGCCACGACTCTGGCAGCCTGGGTGATATCCCAACGTCCACCATAATTGGCTGCGATCAAGAGCGTCATGCGTCGATTGTGCTCGGTCAGTCTCTCGGTTTCGGCTATCCGCTCCTGCAGACTGGACGAAAAGGCCGAGCGGTCCCCGATGATCCGGAGCCGAATACCATTGTCATGCAAACGTTCCGCCTCCTGCGCCAATGCCCGGTCAAACAACCGCATCAGCAAACTCACCTCTTCGGCCGGGCGGCGCCAGTTCTCACTGCTGAAGGCGAACAAGGTGAGAACCTCCACCCCCAGGGTGGCACAGTGCTCTACTGTCTTGCGTACCGCTTTCACCCCAGCCTGATGGCCTGCGGTACGCGGCATGAGCCGCCGCTTCGCCCAGCGCCCGTTGCCGTCTATGATAATGGCGACGTGCCGGGGCAAGGTGGACATAGGGGTTTCATCGGAAAACACTGGGCCTTGGCTCCTATATGGATAGTAGATCCTTTTCCTTTTCCGCCAGCAAGTCATCGATATGGCTGATGTACTGATCCGTCAGCTTCTGGATGCGTTCTTCGCCCTTACGCTCTTCATCCTCACTGATCAGCTTTTCCTTCAGTGCTTCCTTGAGTTCGGCATTGGCTTCACGACGCAGATTGCGAATCGAAATCCTTCCTTGCTCCGCCTCGTGTCTGGCCACCTTGATCAACTCCTTTCGGCGCTCTTCCGTCAACGGCGGTATCGGCACCCGGATCACATTCCCTGCAGTCATGGGATTGATACCCAGATCCGATTCCATAATGGCTTTCTCGATCACCGCTATCATCTCCCGTTCCCAAGGAGTGATGGCCAAGGTGCGGGCATCTTCGGTGGTGACGTTGGCCACCTGGCCGAGGGGGACCTCACTGCCGTAATAGGATACCCTGATATGATCAAGAAGGCTGGGGTGCGCCCTTCCAGTACGGATCTTGGCAAGGTCCTGTTTGATCGCGGCTACGGCCTTTTCCATTTTGGCCTTGGTGTCTTTAAAGATATCTTCGATCATTGTGTGTTGCCCGTATCGATAAGTGATCCCACATCTTCGCCGCGCACCAGGCGGACAATCGCGCCCGGCTCGAAGACATTCATAACCCGTAAGGGCAGCGCATGGTCGCGGCACAAAACCAGCGCAGTCGTATCCATCACCGCCAACCGCCGTTTCAATGCTTCGTCGTAAGTCATGTAGGGGATTCGCTGCGCATCCGGGTCTTTCATGGGATCAGCGCTGTACACACCATCCACCTTGGTGGCCTTGATCAATACGTCGGCATTGATCTCGATCGCCCTCAGACTGGCAGCCGAGTCGGTAGTGAAAAAGGGGTTGCCCAAGCCGGCCGCAAAGATCACCACTCATCCTTTCTCCAGATGACGTACGGCCCGCCGCCGGATGTAGTCCTCACATACCTGGTTGATTTTCAATGCCGACATCACCCGCACCGGCTGCCCCAAATGCTCGATAGCGTCCTGCATCGCCAAAGCATTGATGACCGTGGCCAGCATTCCCATGTGATCACTGGTCACGCGGTCCAACCCCTCGGCGGCTTTTTCGGCTCCCCGAATGATATTGCCACCGCCGATCACCAGCCCGACTTCCACACCGATTCCCCGCAGCTCGGCGATCTCTGAGGCCAAACGGCGAACGGGCTCGGCATCGAGCCCGGAATCGCGCTGCCCCATGAGCGCTTCACCGCTCAGTTTGAGCAATATCCTCCGGTAGTGGGAGCTCATGTCACTCGCCGCGTACCTGGGCCATCACTTCCTCGGCAAAATCAGTTTCCTCCTTTTCGATGCCTTCTCCGACCTCGAAACGGACGAATCGAATGACCTTCGCCCCTTCGCCTCTCAAAAGTTGTTCCACACTCTGATCGGGATCCTTGACGAAAGGCTGCCCCAGCAGGGTGATCTCCTTGAGGAACTTGCGCAACCTTCCTTCCACCATCTTTTCGATGATATTGGCCGGCTTGCCACTGGCTTCAGCCTGGGCCGAGAAGATTTCCCTTTCCTTTTTCAAGGTCTCCGCAGGCACTTGGGCTTCGTCCACGCATACGGGTTTGCTGGCTGCCACGTGCATGGCGATATCCTTGGCAAGCTGATCGTTGCCTCCCTCGAGTTCCACCACCACGCCAATCCTGTTCCCATGGAGATAACAGGCGAGTTTTCCGGCGTCGGTCTCGAACCGCATCAGGCGGCGGATATTGATGTTTTCCCCCAGTTTGGCCACTAACTCCCGCCGAACCTCTTCGACGCTGGGACCTCTTTCCTGGAGAGGGAGTTCAAGCAATGCCGAAATGGAATCCACTCCTGACTCAAGCGCTTTCTGGGTCACCTGGTCGACAAAGTTCAGGAAATCCTCATTCTTGGCGACGAAATCGGTTTCACTGTTGACCTCCAAGATCACGGCGCGCTTACCATCATCGCTGACCTTGATGGCGATCTTGCCTTCCGCAGCGGTCCGCCCGGCCTTTTTGTCAGCCTTGGCCAGCCCCGCCTTACGCATCTGCTCCACCGCAGCTTCGATATCTACGCCAGTCTACACCAAGGCCTTTTTACATTCCATCATGCCGGAGCCCGTTCGTTCACGAAGCTCCTTGACCATTGCAGCGGTAATCTTTGTCATCCTCTACCTCGTTGGGAATTCGGTTGTGTAGTCACTATTATTCGGATTCTTCGCCAGATTCGGAAGCTGGTGCAGCAGTTTCAGGCGCTTCCACGAACTCATCTTCGGCTGCCACCAGTTCCACCTGGCTGGCCTTGCCTTCCAGGATCGCGGTGGCTGCAGCGCTGCAATACAGTTGGACCGCCCGAATGGAATCATCGTTGCCAGGAATGATGTGATCGATCCCCGACGGATCGTTATTGGTGTCCACGACGCCGACGATGGGTATGCCCAGTTTCTGCGCTTCCTTCACCGCAATGTTTTCCTGCCCCACGTCGAGAATAAACATGACGTCCGGCAGCTGATCCATATCCTTCACCCCTCCCAGGCTGCGTTCCAACTTTTCCAGCTCGCGCATCAGGTTCAAGGCTTCTTTCTTGCTGAAGCGGTTCAAGGTCCCCTCGTCACGCATGGCCTCCAGTTCCTTGAGACGCTTCACCGACTGACGGATGGTCTTGAAGTTGGTCAGCGCCCCGCCGAGCCAACGGTAATTGACATAGGGCATACCGCAACGGATCGCCTCTTCCTGGACAGCCTTACGGGCGGTCTTCTTGGTTCCTACAAACAACACTACGCCCTTGTTGGCGGCGGTCTCCTCGAGATAGCGCATCGCTTCTCGAAACAGCGGAAGCGTTTTCTCCAAATTGATGATATGAATGCCGCTACGTACTCCATAGATGTATGGAGCCATCTTGGGATTCCAATAACGGGTCTGGTGACCAAAGTGCACGCCAGCTTCGAGAAGCTCGCGCATGGTGACATCTACCATGAATCGTTCCTCACGTGTAATATCAGGGTTAGGCCTCCATCCATCCCACCCGATGACTTGTGCCTCAAGGGAACAAGCACCCTACCGGATGTGTCGATAGATGTGTAGATTGTTGCTAAAATAGCAGCATTTTATACCATAGTTTGCCATCTTCCGACAATGGTTCTCGAGCCATACTCCACCCATCGGCCCCCTCGGGCCCCGAGACATTCCTGATAAAACAAGGACTACAAAAGGTCTGCAGATTGAAGATTAAACCCAAAACCCCCGCTGAACTGGAAAAGATGCGCGTTGCCGGCCGCCTTGCCGCCGAAGTGCTGTACATGATCGCACCCTATGTCGAACCCGGAATCACCACCGGCGAACTAGACCGGATCTGTCATGATTTCATGGTGAACGAACTCAAGGTGATTCCTGCCCCCTGAACTACAAAGGCTTTCCCAAGTCCATCTGCACCTCGGTCAACCATCAGGTGTGCCACGGCATCCCAGGCAATAAAAAACTCAAGAACGGCGACATCGTCAATATCGACATCACCGTGATCAAGGACGGCTTCCATGGCGACACCAGCAAAATGTTTTTCGTGGGTACCCCCTCTCTCAAGGCTAAACGCCTGTCCAGAGTCACCCAGGAGGCACTCTATCTCGGAATCCGCCAGGTCCGCCCCGGCGCCGACCTGGGTGAAATCGGCCACGCCATTCAAAAATACGTGGAGGGTGAAGGCTATTCGGTGGTCCGTGAGTTCTGCGGTCATGGCATCGGCCGGGGTTTTCATGAGGATCCTCAAGTGCTTCATTATGGCAAGCCCGAAACCGGAATCATCCTCGTTCCTGGGATGACCTTCACCATCGAACCCATGGTCAATGCCGGCAAACGTCAGATCAAGATGCTTCCCGATGGATGGACCGTGGTGACCAAGGACCGGAGCCTCTCGGCCCAGTGGGAACATACCCTTGCCGTCACCGAAGACGGCTACGAAGTATTCACCCTGCGCCCGGAAGAAGACTTTCCAAGAACCTCGCAGGAATCGGATTGAGTATTGAACCCTCCCGCCTCAAAGAGGCTCTGCAAACATTTCACCAAGAATTGGCACGCCGCTTTCACCGAAAAGAACCGGTGGTGGATCTGCTGCACGCCCGGGCCCGATTCATCGACACCCTGATTTCAGCCTGCTGGCACCATCACCTGGGCCCCCATACGCACCAGGCATCGCTGGTAGCCGTGGGTGGTTATGGGAGGCGCGAATTGCATCCTCATTCCGACATCGACCTGCTGATTCTGATTCCCGACACTGCGCCACCAGCCATGGAGAACAATCTCGGCTCGTTGTTTACCACTCTCTGGGACATCGGTCTCAAACCCGGCCATAGTGTTCGTACCGTGGATCAATGCATCACCGAGGCAATCCGGGACCAGACAGTAGTGACCAATCTCATGGATGCCCGCCTGATCGACGGAGAGCCGGAACTGTTCCGGGCCATGAACGAGGGAATCGGCCCCGCCAGGATATGGTCGTCAGACCAATTCTTCCAGGCCAAACAACGCGAACAACAGGCCCGTTACGCCAAATACCATGACATCACCTACAACCTGGAACCCAACATCAAGGAAGGTCCGGGAGGACTGAGGGACATTCAGACCATTGGCTGGGTCATCAAACGTCACTCCAATGCCGCCACCCTCCACAAGCTGGTGAAAAGAGGAGCCCTGACCGGGGATGAATATGCTGAACTCCAACAGTCCCTGGAGTATTTGTGGCGCGTCCGGTTTGCCCTGCACCTGCTCGCGGGACGCTGTGAAGACCGGCTGTTGTTCGATTTTCAACACACCCTGGCCTCCTGGTTCGGCTATGAAGGAGAGGGCAACGAGCCGGTAGAAGCATTCATGCAAGCTTATTTCCGCACCGCCCAGAGCGTTCAGCGGCTCAACGAAATGCTGCTACAAATGCTCGAGGAGACCCTTTGTTCAGAGTTCAACAGCCAACCACGAATACTCAACGACTATTTCCAGATTACGAACGATCACTTGGAGATCCGCCATCCGGACGTTTTTCGCCAGCACCCCTTGGGGCTTCTGGAGATCTTCCTCTACCTTCAATTGCACCCTGGTCTCAAAGGGGTTCGCGCCAACACCATTCGCGCCATCCGCCAGCATCTCCATTTGATTGACGACGATTTCCGCTCCAACCCGAAAGCCTGCCGGCTGTTTCTGGAAGTTTTCCGCCAGCCCGATGGGCTGACCCATCAACTCGGACGAATGAACCGCTACGGTGTTCTGGCAGCCTACCTGCCGGAATTCGGCAAAATCGTCGGCAGGATGCAATATGATTTTTTTCACGCCTATACCGTCGACGAACACATCTTGTTCGTAGTGCGCAACCTGCGACGGATTTCCTTGCCCCGGTTCGGCGAGGAACTCCCTTTCGCGACCTCGATCTTTCCCTCCATTCCCAAGCCCGAGTTGTTGTACCTGGCAGGGCTGTTCCATGACATGGGGAAAGGGCAGGGGGGGGATCATTCCGTGGTGGGCGCCCAGCTGGCACAGCAATTCTGTCAGCGCCACGGGATGACAGAGCAAGATGCTTCCCTCATCTGTTGGCTGGTCCGCAATCACCTCCTGATGTCGGTCACTGCGCAACGCAAGGATATCCAGGATCCCGAGGTGATTCACGACTTTACCCAGACCGTTGGCAGTGAAGACAAACTCAACCATCTCTACTTGTTGACGGTGGCCGACATTCGTGGCACCAACCCCACCCTGTGGAATTCATGGCGCGAAACCCTGCTCAGGGAGTTGTTCCTGAACACCCGGAAGGTTCTCCATCAACGTACCCAACTGACCGCCGACAGCGACAGGGTGAAGCAGACCCAGTAACAAGCGAGGGACTATCTGGAGACCTTGGGACTGGAAAAAGAAACAGTGAAAAAAATCTGGCGGCGTTTCGACGACACGTATTTCCTTCGTTGTCAGCCAGACGAATGCGCATGGCACACCTTGGCCATCGCCATGACGCCGGATGGGCAACTTCCCCTGGTACTGGTACGCCCCCACGACCACCGGGGGAGTGCCGAAATTTTCATCTACATGCGTGACAGGGACGGTATTTTCGCCCAGATCGCCGCCCACCTCGATCTCCTGGGGCTGACCATTCTGGCTGCCAAACTGGGCACTTCCCGGGAAGGCTACGTCATCAACAGCTTTCACGTCCTGGAACGTGACGGACAACCCGTCAACGAGCTATTGCGGGAGCTGCAGATTGGCGACCGCCTCAAACGTTGCCTGAAAGACCCCCAGCCACCGTGTTTCAAAATCGCTCGGCGGCCGGCTCGTCATCTCAAGCATTTTTCCCTGCCACTCAAGGTCGATTTCCATTCAGATCCGCAACACCGGCATACGGTCCTTGCCCTCGTTGCAGCGGACCGCCCCGGCCTGCTCGCCGAAGTCGGCAAAATTTTCGACCACTATGGGATACGACTTCGCGAAGCCCGCATCGCCACCCTGGGCAACCGGGCGGAAGATATCTTCTGCATTACCAACAAAAAAAACCAGCCCCTGGATGACGAGGCGGTACGCAAATCGTTGGCAGATGCCCTGCGGGAGGCAATGTCTTAACCCGAATCGGGTGCCGCCCCCCCCCTGAGAGAATAGCCACGACGAAGGAATTTACCAGAAACTCAAAGTCCGCTTTGGATGAGCTTTTCCAGTTCCACCAGGTCGGCTTGCAACATATCGGCATATCGCAGCCCGATACGGTATTCGTCGTGGGACACCCGGCGAACAAAGATCACCCGGCAGTTGAGATTCAACTCTTTTTCTGAGGGCGCAAACAACAACATCAGCTCGAGGGGACGACCGGACTGATCGAGGCAATTGCCACCCGGAGCGATGGCCTCGCTATCGAAGGCGTCACACTGGATCTGGACCCCACCAGCGGAAACATCCCTGACCCTCACTTCCAACCGGGCGCCACTGGCAAGAATCAGTTCTGCTGGCAAATCGACCGTTTTTCGATAAAAGCCTCTACGTTCCATGGTTCAAGCCGCACGCCATTTTTCCCAATATGGCACCGGATACAGGCGTTCGGCCAGAAAATCCAGAAAAGTCCGCACCTTGGCCGACAAATGACGCCGATGGGGATACACCGCATAAATATCCATGGAAGGCAATTCATAGTCTTGCAAAACCGTCACCAGGCGATTCTTGCTCAGGTCCTGACCGACAATATAGGTTGGCACGACGACCAGGCCCAATCCATGAATTGCCGCCAAACGCAATGGATCAGCCGTATTGGCCTGGAGATTTCCCGACACCCTGACGGTAATCAATTCGCCGTCCGGGTCCATGAAACGCCAATAATCATGTGGCTCAAATCCCCAGTTGACGAGACAATTGTGATTACGTAGATCCTGGGGCATTACCGGGGTTTCATGCTTTTCGAAGTAAGCGGGGGCGCCACAGACCATCCGTGGGGAGGACGCCAGTCTGCGGGCGATCAGACTGGAGTCCGGCTGCTCACCCAAACGAATTGCCAGATCCAGTCCTTCGGCCACCACGTCCACCAGCCCGCCTCGCACCACCAGATCCACTCTTACCTTGGGATACTGCTCCAGATAGGCCGCGATGGTTGGAGCGAGATGGAAGGTACCGAAAAAAGGTGGAGTAGAAATTCTCAATAACCCCTGCGGCTCGGTGTGCAGCTGGGTCACGGACAGTTCCGTTTCTTCAATATCCTCCAAAATCTGTTGGCAACGATCCAAATAGGCGGCACCAGCCTCGGTCAGGCTGATCTTGCGGGTGGTCCTGTTCAACAACCGGACCCCCAGACTGTTCTCCAGATGCATCACGTGCTTGGTCGCCATCGCCCTGGAAATCCCCAGATCCTTGGCTGCCCCAGCAAAACTACCGTTTTTGGCCACCCGGGCAAAAACCTTCATGCTGGTTAACTTATCCATGATTCCCCTTTTGATATTCGCTGTCTACACACGCAGGGAGCCTCACAGTGGCTGCCAATCCGTGCAAAGGAAAGCCCAAATTCACCGCCCCCTTGACATGGCTCACAATCCCTTGAACACCTGCCAGGCCAATTTCAGATCATCCCACGCCTGCCGTTTGGCGACAGGATTGCGCAGCAGGTAGGCCGGATGATAAATCACCACCAAAGGTATCTCATCATAGCAGTGCACCTTGCCTCGCAGGCGAGCCAGGGGAGCGGTGGTTTTGAGCAGATTCTGGGCTGCGATCCTTCCCACAGCCACTATGATCTTAGGTCGGATCAGAGCAATCTGCCTTATCAGATAAGGCTCGCAGGCTGCCACTTCATCCGGTTTTGGGTCGCGGTTGCGGGGGGGACGGCACTTCACTACGTTGGTGATGAACACTTGCTCGCGGGTCATCCCCAACGCTCTGATCATTTCTGTCAGCAACTGACCGGCCCTACCCACGAAGGGCTCCCCCTTCAGATCCTCCTGCTCGCCAGGAGCTTCTCCAATCAACATCCAATCGGCTTCATGATCCCCCACTCCCGGCACCGCCTGGGTACGTCCCTGATGGAGAATACATTTGCTACATTGACGGATTTCCTGTTCCAGCTGCCTCCATAACGCTGCGTCGCTCGCCCCCCTAGGTCCCGTTTCCGATGGCGCCAAGGGGGCAGGTCGCTGTTGCCATACCGTGATCCCCATGGCCCGAAGGTAATCGATGCGCAATCTATCCATGCTCCCCCCGAAACAAGGCCCTCGGCCTGGGCCTCCCCGCAGGAAGGACAGGCTTCAGGGATTGAGAGAAGTAAAGCGCCCCCCCAGGGAACCCATAGGGCTTCAGAACCTCTCCGGGGCATGCACCCGCAAGCACATGCGTGTTGAGGATTGCTTTGAACCTGAACATCAGGATGACTCAGATGACTGAAAACCCAGCACCATCAGCTCGGGAGCCCTTGTTTGCTAAACATCGGCCGCTTGGGGGTGTTTGCGGACCGCCGAACTAGATAATTTGTTGACCGCGTTGACATAGGCTTTGGCCGAGGCAATCACGATGTCGGTATCGGCTCCCTGGCCATTCACCACCCGGCCATTTTTCTCCAACCGCACGGTGACCTCTCCCTGGGCATCGGTGCCCGTCGTGATATTGTTGACGGAATACAAAAGCAATGACGAGCCGGTGGACAACAGCGATTCGATCGCCTTGAACGTAGCGTCGACCACCCCGCTTCCGCCAGCCTCACCCGCCTTCTCATCGCCGTCGACCTTGAGCACCACACAGGCCTTGGGGGTCTCACCTGTATCGGCACAGACGTGGAGGGAAATCAATTTGACCTGCTCCGCCTCGGTCTCGAAGATCTGTTCGGAAATCAAGGCCTGCAGGTCTTCGTCGAAGATTTCATGCTTCTTGTCCGCCAATTGCTTGAAGCGGGCGAATACATCATTGAGAGCCTCCTCGGAATCAAACTCGACTCCCAGCTCACGCATCCGGGTACGGAAAGCGTTACGCCCGGAATGCTTGCCCAACACCATCCGGTTGGCGCTCCAGCCCACATCCTCGGCACGCATGATTTCGTAGGTTTCCCGGCTCTTGAGGACCCCGTCCTGATGGATCCCCGATTCATGGGCGAACGCATTTGCCCCCACGATGGCCTTGTTGGGCTGTACCGGGAAGCCGGTGATACTGGACACCAACTTGGAACAGGGTACGATCTCACTGGTATTGATGGAAGTTTCGCAGGGGAAAGCATTGTGACGGGTCCGGACCGCCATGACCACTTCTTCCAGGGCGGCGTTACCGGCTCGTTCCCCCAGGCCATTGATGGTACATTCCACCTGCCGGGCGCCGTTGAGGACGGCCGACAGAGAATTGGCCACCGCCAACCCCAAATCGTTGTGACAATGGACAGAGAATATGGCCTGGTCCGCATTGGGAATACGTTCCCGCAAACGTCCGATCAATGCCCCGAATTCATGGGGCAGGCTGTATCCCACGGTATCGGGGATATTGATGGTCGTCGCTCCTGCCGCAATAACCGCTTCGATGATCCGGCAGAGGAAATCCTCCTCGCTCCGTCCGGCGTCTTCAGGGGAGAATTCAACATCGTCGGTATAATGCCTCGCCCGTTTCACTGCGGCCACGGCGCGCTCGACCACCTGATCCGGGGTCATGCGCAATTTGCGCTCCATGTGAATGGGGGAGGTCGCAATAAAGGTATGAATGCGTGGCTGGCTGGCGTCCTTCAAGGCCTCACCGGCACGCTCGATATCACTGTCCAGGGCCCGGGCGAGACCGCAGACACTGCTGTCGACCACCGTCTTCGCTATCGCCTGCACCGCCTCGAAATCGCCAGGACTGGCGGCGGGAAAACCCGCCTCGACCACATCCACCCGAAGACGTTCCAGGGCCTTGGCAATCCGCACTTTTTCCTCACGGTTCATGGAGGCGCCGGGACTTTGTTCGCCATCGCGCAGCGTTGTATCGAATATAACCAGTTTGTCTTTCATGAATCAGAAACTCCGTTCAGGTACTGCAAGAAGGGTTCTACTTTGGCATTCGTGATCAATCATTTGCCCCTAGCGGGGCAGCTGACGCAGTACCCACAAGCTCAATATCTGCAATCGCCCTTGAGAACGAAGCCGAGAACTCTGTCCAGTCGCAACGTCCGCCTCATCCCCCCAACGCGCAGCTCCAGCCCTCGCCAACCCTACTCCGGAAGAGCGGGCAGCGACTCCAGAGCAACTCATCATGGGGGCTACAATATTCATAGTTACAAAACAATCCATTAGATGGTTGGAAATATACCCCCTTAGAGGAAACTTGCCAAGCTTGGACAAACTGAATATTTCCCCAGGGATCGATCCCCCACTCCCATCCTCCTTGGCGCTATTCCGCTGATCAAGCATCGGCAGCCTTTTCCTGACCGTTTTTCGCGCTTACGGGAAGCAGTCGCGGCCTCAAGATTCCAGGGAAAAAATGATGATCAGGAATGGGGTCTTCTGCGTTTTCGGCTACGATGCCGCTGCAACAGAATCAAGGTCATGAAGGGGCCGGAAACAGCATAGCCCGAGAAGATCACAAACAACGTCAACTGGGGATTGGTGAACACCACAGCAAAGACCAACATCACAACGATGATCACCACAAATGGCACTCGCCCGCGGATGTCCACTTCCTTGAAGCTGTAATAACGGATATTGCTGACCATCAACAGGGCTGCCAGAATGGTAACCAATGCCGCTACATAGCGCATGGCCTCGCCGGTAAGGCCGTAGGTCTCGCTCAACCAGATCAGTCCCACCACCACCGCAGCAGCTGAAGGACTGGGCAAGCCCTGGAAATACCTTTTGTCTTCCACCCCGATCTGGGTGTTGAATCGGGCCAGCCTCAAAGCTGCCCCTGCAGCATAAACGAAAGCGGCAAACCAACCCAGCTTGGACAGGGAGGAGAGAGACCACAAATACATCACCAGGGCCGGGGAGAGACCGAACGATACCATATCGGAAAGACTGTCGTACT
>Ga0114931_10001753_pt1 | contig 27554 bp, 21 predicted proteins | sample 2SBtaG_FD_89579 | JGI IMG/M metagenome (GOLD analysis project Ga0114931, IMG submission 89579) | Deep subsurface microbial communities from Kolumbo volcano to uncover new lineages of life (NeLLi) - 2SBTROV14_V59a metaG | ecosystem: Environmental > Aquatic > Marine > Volcanic | place: Kolumbo... | reverse complement strand
TCTGGAATGAAAAACTGCGAGTCATTTTATTTGCTGACGAGGCGCCATGAGGGAGGGTAGCCTGCTACCTGACCGAGTCGGAACGAAGTCCGTAAATAAAAGGGCCGCAGCCCGGAGGGGCGGCGCCGGAATTGCTTTGGGCGAAGCCGCTGATTCAAGGGCCAAAGTATCATCGCTTTTTTGCTTCAGAGTTTTTCCACAGTCTCTTAAGGGCGCCCGGCTTCTGAAACATCTCAGGGCTGTTTCAGCGACATCCTCCATTTCATCCAGGCATAGATTTCCCCGGCAAGTTGTTTGTAACCATATGAATTTGGATGAACCGCGTTGTTGTCTGGATATCCTTCAGTGGAATCGATCACGAGAGAAGTGGGGATGATAAACAGATTCTCTGATTCTCTCTTCCCAAAATGTTCCAGTTGTCGTTCAACGAGGCGATACTGAATTCTTCTCCACCCCCACCGGGTGTATTTGTCTTTGTAGTTGGCGTAAAAGGCGCCGTCACGGCTGTTGGCTTCCGGGACAAGACAGATTCCGATTTCTGTGTCGGCCGATTCTTTCCGAAATTCGCTCAGGAACCTCTCGGCTTCCTGAAACATGAGCGAAATCTGATCTTCCACCGCTTTCGAGTCACCCGGGTTCACATGAAAACAATCATTGATCCCGAGTAAAATACTAAGGTAATCCGGAGTCTTTCCGCCACAATTTTCGATGAAATAACGTCCGATATCCAATGCGGGTTTTCCATCTCCTTTCAGAAAAAGAAAGGGACTGTTCCGCATCTTGCCTGACTGTTTTCCTTGCGGATCCCACCGGGAAACAAACTTCCTCCAGGTCCAACCTCCATAGCCTTCGTGAAACACGTTTTTCTCCGCCGCGGCCGGTTGATAGGTTCCCAGCATGGTCCACGTCGGATTTCCCGGCCCGGACAACAGGTCTGCGATGCGATTCGGGTAAATGCTCGCATTGGTCAGGCTGTCGCCCATGATGAGCAGAGAAATAGTTTCCCCTTTTCCCGAATTTTTCGGAACAATCCGAACGATGGTCGAGGCTTCATCCAACTTCTTTCCGGCGTCATTACGGAGGGTGACCGTCAGGGTATGATCTCCCACTTCTTCGCTGCTCGCATCCAAGCGCAAACGGTCCTCCAACACATCACCGACATCGCATTCCACCGAAAAACGAAACGGAGCCTTCGGCTCCGGAAGAACGGCGTTGGGAAAAATAATTTCCATTTCCAATCCCGGAACGGCGTAGTGAACAGGAGGTAGAACCAGCTTCGCCGCTATGACGTTTGAAGAGGCACTCCCCTTGATGGGAGGCGCCGTATCCTTCGCCGGAACTCCGATGAAAGATGTCAATATGGTCACGCCTATGACGGCGCCTGGAACAGAGCAGTGATACTTCTTTTTCATGGCAAACGATTCATTTCAGATTCCAAACCAATCTCTGGATGGCTGGGCAAAGGGTCGGAAAGTTTCAATCATGCCGGTTGGCTCGTTGTAATACAGTGCCCGGTTAATGCCCAGATTACTTGCTTTACCGGAGTCGATGAGGCTGGCGGAGTCCGCTGCGCTCATTTGAAAGAGAATTTTCTTCTCGAAGTCGGACTGTGTTTTCCGACTGATACAACGATTCACATTGTGATAGGTATCCAGTGAAACGATGGCGTGATATCCCAAAGCAGGTCCTTCGCGGATCAGGTCGGCAAACGATTCGGACGTCTTTTTCCCGGTGTCATCGTCTAGCGAAAAACTGAAGTCCTCCTCGAAGCGCAGTTTTTTGTAGCGTTGCAGCCCCACAACAAAAATGAAGGTGGAAACTTCCCCAACCAACATTTCCCCATCGCTTTTAGACCTCATCTCGGCGGCAATTTCATCGATTTTCTCATCGATTGCATGGGAGTCGGGGCATTCCACTCCTTCTCCGAACAGGGGTATAATTTCTTTCAACCAACTCTGGCTGTTCGGATCGCCCACCTTGCCGTCGATCAGAACAAGGCGGGCGCGATCTCCCAGTTGGGAACGCAAGAGTTTCAAACTAATCGCGGTCATCGCCTCGACAGCTTCTTCCCGCTGGCCGATAATCATCAGGTTACTACCGCTCCGCCGTTCGAAGCGGACTTCGGTTGGTCCCTTGATGGAATTAGGAGCTCCCAGATACAAACGAGGGGTTCCCCGGATTTCTCCCTGGGTGATGAATGCCGCGACATCTCGATCATCGGAAATGTTTGCAGCTACATTCCCCTCAAAAATGACCATGGGTTTGTGATCCAGTCTCTTTTGGGCAGCGAAGGACGCGATCTTCATCAGGTAAGAATCACGTTCTTCATCACCAAGCCAGACGACCTGGAAAGGTGAGTTGGATTCCACCGCACCTGCACCGTCGTTGTAGATTCCCTCACCCGGTCTCGTCAGGTATCGGGGAGCGGGATTATTGTCATCCATGATGAGGTAAGCATCCGCTTCGTTGCATTGCAGGGCGATTCGAATCACCATCTGACCCAGAGTCGCCCGCGCCAGAGTGAAAGCCCCGCCCAGAGTCTGAGAACCCAGAACCACGTGAATGCCAAAGGCCCGCCCCTGTCGGACAATGCGGTCCAACAAAACCGCCGCCTGCTGGGAAATCTGATCGTCCTCTACAAAAAACTCCTGAAATTCGTCAATCATGAGCAAGGTTCGCGGCACTGGATCGCTGCCTCCCGCTTTTATATAACCGGCCACATCCGGCACCCCCATCTCACGAAATTTTTCGCCCCGTTCCTTCAATTTTTCATCCAGTCGTTGCAACACACTCAGACCGAATTCGCGGTCAGACTCAATCGCGACGACCCGTGCATGGGGCAGCTTGTTTTGGGCGTAACACTTGAATTCCACACCTTTTTTAAAATCAATCAGGTAAAATTCGACCTGATCCGGATCGCACCACATGGCCAGATTGGTGATGATGATATGGAACAAAGTTGATTTCCCCGAACCGGTTTTCCCTGCAATCAATGCGTGTTGGCAGGTTCCCTTTCCGATGGCGAGATACTGCAACTTCGTCGCCCCGGTCCGACCGATGGGGACACGCAATTGAGAGGCCGTTTCGAGACTCCAGAACTTCTCTTGAGGTGGAGCAATACAGTCAAACGGAACTTCGACATAATGGGAATCGCGATTGGCCTCGCCGAAACGATGAATCCACTCGATCAGGCTTTCGCTCGGCGGAGCTTGCATCAGAGAAAGCCGGGCGCCTTGGACAGGGGAGTCTTTCAGGAAAAAACCATCCGGACCTGAACGAATGCAAATGCTCGATTTCCGCAAATCCTCCATCGCAAAACCCGGCGGCAGGTCGAGTCGCTGATCGTGATGGATCAACGTGAACACACCGCATCGCGCCCCGACGGATACGATACTCTGAAGCCGCCGGGCGGCTTCATCGGAGAACTGTTGCGGAAAATCCCCAATCACTACAAAATGATACCGTTCCGCTATGGCTCCCGCGTCTTCGTTGTATTCAGAAATCGTCTTGTATTGATTTCGCAGATACATCTGGATCACTTTTTCCATGTGATCACATAACTCACCAAGTCGTCGCTCAATCTGGTCCGTTTGGGTGCCAATCCGGCTGTTGATCAGCTGTTCCTCGTAATCCGCCAGATGCATTAATGCCGCAAAGCTCTCCCCTAAACCCACGGGATCGAAGAGGGAAAACGAAAGCCTCCCGGGAGGAGAGCCCGCCAGCAAACTCAGAACCATGTAATTCAAACTGCCAATCACTTCCTCTCGACCCGTATTTTTTGTTTCAAAAAACACGGCTCCCTCAGCCGGAAATTTCAAGCGAAGGGGGACGGTAAATTCTCCACTGGATTGGAGCGATAACTGTTCGTCGTTGGGCATTTTCGTTTCCGCGTCCGCAAGTGAAAATGCCAAAGTCCCAAAAACAAGGTCCTCCTGAAACCTGGAAGGAGGCTCCCACGACGAAGGTGCTTGGTTGAACCACCTCGTTTCAACGGAAAGAGAGGAGGCTTCCGTTTGCAGGGCGGTTTCCAGAGGCAGGATCTCTTCTTTCCACTCCCGATAAAGCCTTGTTTTCCGCGCATCGAAATCATTCTTTGCCTTGGAAAGATACGAATCCTCTGATCCTGACAAATTCTCCAATTTCTGATTTCGTTCCCTCTCGATCACCTCCAGTCGATCTTGAAGATGACGATCGATTGAAAGTAGTCTTCTTTCCAATCCGTCCGCCAACCGCGTTTGCAATCGTTCCGCTCGTTCCTCCACTTGCCCGGGTGAAGTATAGGTGCGAATTTTTCGAACCTGCCCTCCTTCCTTGAGACCGCGCTCAAACTTCTGTTTCACCGCTCTGAATTCACGATCGATACGCTTCAGTTTTCCTTCCATCCGCGCCTCTATTTCCGAAGATAACTCAGCCCAGCGTCTTCTTGCCCCACCAATTTGAACCGACATTCTCCTCGCAAACGAAGCAGCCGACCCATATCCCAGGCCATAGACAATGGATACAAAAACAATCAGACCTCCCGCCAAACTCAGCGCTGTTCGCGGCGCCACATCGAGATCAAGCAGTTTCAACATCGATGGAGCGGAAACTCCCAACAATGCCACGACAGCGATCCACAACCACACGGGAATGGTTTGAAATATAGCCGGGAATGGCATTCTGCGAAACGCGGCAACTCCCTCTCCCGCTGTTTGATACAGGGATTCCAGATCTCCTCCATCCAACTTCTCATCTTCCATTCCCTTTCTGGCAACCTCAAGTCGCCTGTGTAATTTCCGCCGAAGGGAGGGATAGCCGCGCAGGAGTTTTTCCGCGAATTCCTCCATTTTTTTCAACCTGACATCGAACTCATGAATTCCCTCACTCGAAGCCTCATGTTCTGCCTGGACCGAAGCAATCTCCATCTCACGCCTTCGCGTTGCATCCATCAGTTCCTTTTGCAATCCGTAGCGAAAATGTCCCTCATCTTCCTGAAGTGATGCAATGAGTCGATTCCTCACCTCCATCCTGGCACGATCAATGCGAGTCCTGCGCGTCTTTCTCACGCCTTCGACACGGTCGCGTTTTTTTTCAGCGTCGCTTCGAGCTTCTTCAGCCAGTTGATCACATTCACTTGCAATGAGCGCCCTCCGTTCCTCCAAATCGTGGAGTCTGCTGGAAGTCTGCAGTGTTTTTGCGTAATCAATCCTGCCCACACGTTCGGAAAACGACCGAACTCCGCTGATGAAAGCCTTGATGAGACTCAGAGTATCGGAAGTTGAAAATCGGCTAGAGTTCACAATCTTGTTTTAATTTTTTTAACACCTTATCGAGTTGCTCCATCGCCGCCACCCCACTATCAATATCATCAAAGAGAGCTTGCATGTAGTTGGAATTAAATTCCTTTCCTTTGGAGTCAAGCCAGACTTCCTGAACAGCCTGCCACTGACGGGAAAGCTCTTTGGAAAGACCGGATAGGCGACTGCGGCTCGATTGCAAACTCATTAAAAAATCAACCATTCGAGTTCAATCGGAAGCATCACCACCTGCTGAATAGGATCTGAGATTTTGGGATGCTTCAGCCAGATATTGCAATGCTCCAACCATTTCCGTGTCAAACAACAACCGGAGCCGATCTACTTTTCGAAGTTCTGTTTCCACTTTACTATCAAAATTCCTCAACCAGGCAGAGACGGCTCTCATTTTGCCTTCCAGTTCGCGGATTTCGCGTCGCTTCTGGTTGATTCTCTTTTGAAATCCGGTTTTACCCTCCCGGAGATTAGAGAGCCTGGCGGAAAACAACTCCTGCTCCATGGTTTCCAACTCCTTTCTTTTTCGGCCCATTTCACCGGTGAGCCGCAACTTTTGTTCGCTTTGCAGCCAGATGCGAGTCCGCTTTACTTCATCACCCACTTCATTCAAAATCAGACCCGCCTTTTCAAGGAACACCCGTAGAGAAGAACGGAATCGCTCCAGTCTTTCGATATCCGAAACATGTGCCTGATCAGCCAATTTGTTTGAAGGTTATCGTTGACTCAGGTAATCTTCAATGCGCTGCGCCTTCCTGAGAAGAAAGGGGACTTGATGATTGGATGCTTCCATGAATTTTCGCAAAACCTTCATCGTTTCCGTAAATTCCCCGGCAAACTTGACCTGCTCTCGGTCCTTCCAGGTATCCCCCAGACCGGAGAACCCGGCCTGAAGTGATGACATGGAATTTTGCAAATCGCTGTTAAATCGCTTCAATTCTTCCGCAAATCGGCGGACCTCGTCGGGATCAATAATCGCCTGGGCCATGACTGACAATACTCAAACATTCGCGCGGGTGACAAGGCAAAATTGACTACCGCGGGCAACGTGCCTCCCCGTTCCCGGCGTTCGTCTTCAGAGACAGTCGTTCACGATCAGCTATAAATTTCCGCTCCCGACTCGGCAAACTCTTTCGCTTTTTCCTCCATTCCCTTCTCCAGAGCATCCTCTTCCGTGATTCCCTCTTTGGCGGCGTATTCCCGCACTTCCTCGGAGATCTTCATGGAACAGAAGGTCGGTCCACACATGGAGCAGAAATGGGCCGTTTTTGCCCCTTCCAGAGGCAGTGTTTCGTCATGAAAACTTAAGGCCTTCCGCGGATCGAGGGAAAGATGGAACTGATCACGCCATCGAAATTCAAAGCGGGCTTTGCTCACCGCGTTGTCCCGAATCTGTGCGGCGGGATGCCCCTTCGCCAAATCAGCGGCGTGGGCGGCAATCTTATAGGTCACGACGCCTTCTCTGACATCTTCCCGATTGGGCAAACCAAGATGTTCCTTGGGGGTCACATAGCAGAGCATGGCACAGCCGTACCAGCCGATCATGGCGGCGCCGATACCGCTGGTGATGTGATCGTATCCCGGCGCCACGTCGGTCGTCAGTGGCCCCAGTGTGTAAAAGGGAGCTTCGTGGCACCACTCGATCTGTTTCCGCATGTTTTCCTCAACCAGATGCATCGGGACATGACCAGGGCCTTCATTCATCACCTGCACGCCTTTCTCCCAGGCCGTTTTGGTGAGATCACCCTGAACCTCCAATTCGCCGAACTGGGCTTCGTCATTGGCATCCGCAACGGAACCGGGGCGCAAACCGTCTCCAATGGAAAAAGAAACATCATAGTCCGCCATGATGTCGCAGATGTCCTCCCAGTGAGTGTAGAGGAAATTTTCACTGTGATGAGCCAGGCACCATTTGGCCATGATAGATCCACCACGACTGACGATTCCCGTCATCCGGCCAGCCGTCATCGGAACAAATCGAAGCAACACACCGGCGTGAATGGTAAAATAATCGACACCCTGTTCAGCCTGCTCGATCAGGGTGTCGCGAAAAACGTCCCAACACAGGTCTTCGACCCGGCCATTCACCTTTTCGAGAGCCTGATAAATAGGAACCGTACCCAGGGGCACTGGAGAGTTTCGAATAATCCACTCGCGGGTGGCATGGATGTTTTTCCCGGTGGATAAATCCATCACCGTATCGGCTCCCCACAGAGTCGCCCATTGCATTTTTTCGACCTCTTCATCAATGGTCGATGAAACCGCGGAATTGCCGATATTGGCATTGATCTTTACCAGAAAATTGCGCCCGATAATCATCGGCTCACTCTCTGGATGATTGATGTTTGCCGGTATGATGGCCCGGCCTCGTGCGACTTCGTCACGCACAAATTCAGGAGTAATGTGTTCGGGGATAGATGCTCCGAACGAATGCCCCTGATGTTGAAAATTCATCAAATTCCGGGGACCGCTTCCGTCTTTGACGGCTTTGAACGCCGCTTGGCGCCCCAGGTTTTCCCGGATGGCGATGAACTCCATCTCCGGCGTGATGATGCCCTGTTTGGCATACCACATTTGTGAAACCGAATGTCCTTGACAGGCGTGGAGGGGTTGGCGTTTCAGACCGGGATATTCCTTGAGCTTATTTTCCTCCGGCTTGTCGGCATTGAAACGAGCCGCGTGTTCCGGGGAAAGGTAGCCGTTGTCCTCCGCTTTGCTACTGCGACCTTCATATTCCTCCACGTCGTTCCGGGCCAGAATCCAGTTCCTTCGCAAAGCGGGAAGACCATTCTCCACCCTGCCATCAAACTCAGGATCTCCCCAGGGCCCGCTGGTGTCATAGATCCGAATGGGTTCATTCACCTCGACCCGCCCATCGGGGTGATTCGTCTCGTCCAATTCAACTTCCCGCATGGGGACGCACAGGTCTTTGTAGAGCGAGCCTTTCACATTCACCCTCCGGCTGTTCGGAAAAATATCCGCCACGGTCTGACGGGATTGAGACACAGTGTCGGATTCGTCTGGTGTGATCATAGGAAAAAGCTTGATGGACGGCAAAAAAAGAGACCGGTCGGGAATGGTTCCCAATTCCGGTCTGTTTACGGTGTTGGATTGAAGAAGTTCATTATTGACTCCCTGCGGCAGCATAACCTGCATCAGGTTCGAAGGGTTTTTTCTCAGCACTCGGAAACCAAACGCACCCCTGTCTTTCGCCCGCAGCATAACTGCTATCGAAGCCTCGTCAAGAACGGTGGAGCAAATGCCTCCTCCCCGTCTCGATGGTCATTTCCGCATTCCCTTGAGGATGAACTTCCAATGGCAGCTTTGCTCAGCGGAAAGGGATAAAAATGGAAGCCCCCCTTTACCCATCACCTTCACTCGCCAACCTTCACCAGGGTCTCACACCACAGCGGGAGTCTGATTTCATCATCTATTCCGATGTCCGCTGTAATGATATGCACTCCCTTTTTCGCATCCGGAGAAATCGGAAGATCAAATGACAATTCCGCTTCCCCGCGGGCGGGGATCTTCGCCGCTTTCTTGATCGTTTTCTCCCCGAGCAAATCGCCCCTCAAAGTCGCGGTGTATTCCCGCTCTTTCTTCGAGTGATTGATCAAACGAACCTCCATCCTGATAGTGCGCCCCGCTGTGATCTCCTGTCCATAGGGGTAGAACTTGGCCCATTGCTCGTCGATGCCGAAATTGGGATCATCCCATGCCACGAAATCGGCGATCATTTTCTTCCGCTCCGCGTAGGACGTTTCCAGAAAAGTCAATTCCTTCCGGTTGAAACGAAACAGATGCGGAATATGCTGATTGACCAGCCACGATCCCGCGGGAAGATCCTCGACCATCCGGAAGCAAAGGGCGTAACCCGTGTCGTCCCGCATGAGATTGCGATTCATCAGGCAATAGTCGTCGATACCGCTCGGCGAAAAGGAATCTCCGATAAAATACACGGGTGTGTGGTCGTCTCTCTCCAGCAACAGAGCGCCATGGTTATACATTTGCCCCGGAAAAAAATGGAAGGTGAATTTGAACTCCTTCCACCGCATCGTTTCGCCGTCCCTTTTAACAATCACCTTGTCCACCACGTTGGGCGACACCCCGGGGAGAAACCACCTTCCCGGATGCTCCAGGGTATCGGCCACTTCCGCCACCGCATAGACCGGGCAGCCGAATTGCCGGGCGGCTTCACCGACTCCCGCGGTGTGATCGTTATGAATATGGGTGACAAAAATTCCATCGATCTTTTTGATCAACCCATTGTCGAGTGCTTTCCTGAGGGCATCAATAGCGGATGGCCCGCCGACATCGAGCACAAAACCGTTCCCGTCTTTTGACAAGAGAAGTTTCGTCGTGCCAATATGCCGACACCAATCGGGAAGATCGATGTGCTCGGCAAAAGGCATTCCCTCAATGCCATGATCCGGACCCAGAACGCGGGCGGCACAGACGCCCATGCGTTCTTCGCCGAAATACCAGTGCAGGGCATTGGTGCGGAGATAGTTGGCATAGATTTTTTTGGCAAGATCGGCCGCCCGTGCCAGATCCTGTTCCGGCCGGGTCAGGATGTCACCACGCGCTGGAACGATGAAATCCGGTTTTTCAGCCATCACTTTGGCGACGGTTTTCAACCACAGGGCAATCCGTCCCATGTAACCGTGATAGCCGCCGATTTTGGCCTCTCGGATTTCGTTCTGAAAACTGTAAAGATCGGGAACTTTTCCATTCCGAAGAATCCAGTCCCCGGTGAAGGCAATTTTTTTTCCGTCTATGGTGGCCAGATAAGAGCCTCCGTCTCGAGTGTAGCCGGGAGTCGAAAGAAAGCGGAAGTGGATGCCCTGCCAATCCCACTCATCGCCGTCTTTCAAATAACGGTCGGCTGGATCATTCTGAATGGGAACCCGAGTCACCTGTTGACGGTAGTAGTTGAATCGTTCGTCCCACCATTTTTTCCAATGCTGGTCAGCCAGTTCCAGAAAATCCTTCGAAGCTTCCGGAGCGAACACCAATTCAGCTTGGGAAGATCGGGCCGCTTCCACCACATCTCGTCTGGCGTGGGTCAGCAAGAGAAGATTCGGCTTTTCCCCACGGTTGACAGCGAGCCGCTTTCCGTTCCGATCGATCACGATCGAATTCACTGCCCCTTTGGAAAAATGGATGGCCTTTGGAAATTCATCACCACCCAGGGCGATGCAGGTGGGGAGACAAACAGCGACAATCAGGGAAAGCATTTTCTTCATGAGTTCATCAAGGGTTGGAAATCTTCGGTTCCGCCCTCCGACGGTAAAGGGGACGGAGCAACACAGCAATCAGGAATAGCAGTGGAAGCGTAACGAAAACGAGCCATTGAGCCAGGGGCTTTCCGGGTCGCGGAGGAGGATCCGGAAGCGTGATCTCCCGGATGCTGCCAGGTTAGAGGTCAAAGGTTTTCGGAAACGCCCTGGGGCGAATAATGGCGAGAAGCAGCCGCTTCTCCGCGTGATCGGAATAGACGAAGTTCAATTGACCACCGGGATTAGGAAAAGAAAGGGAAGCAAGGATGCACCCGGGCCGGGGACCTCCCTCGCGCCTGGTTTCCCGGATGAGATCGGCACTCTCAAAGACAAGGGGAAAATCGGTCACCGCATTTCCGCCGCGAGAATCAATCTGATAGGTTTCCGCGATAAAAGCGCGGGATTTTTTGATCAGTTCCGTGATTTCCAAATCGCTCAGGCTCCTGAGCCATTTATCACCGATGTCACTGAAATCAGTATCCGGATCGAGCAGGATTTCCGGGGCGTGCAGCGAAAAATGAACCCGGATGGTTGCCGGATCACTCAGGTGAATTTCCGCCGTGTAATACAGGACCTCATGGCCGAAACAAAATCCGGAAACCCATGTCAGCGCGAAAACCGATAACCTGACAAAGCTGTGTAATTCCATAAATCCATTCATCCAAGCGCAAGCCGAAACCTCCACCCAATGAAAAACCCAGACAGGGTCTGGTGGGTGACCTGACCCTGTCTGGTGAACGGAGTTCTACAAATTCTCCGGCGTTTGCAGAAGTTGTCCGGTACGTTGCAACAGTCGACCGGCTGCCCCGCCATCCAGGATGCGGTGGTCAAAACTGAGAATAAACTGGCTTTCAATAGTGGGAACAAATTCTCCCTTTTCTTCATCCCAGACAGGTGATTTTCGACCGGCCATCAATCCCAGAAGCAAATTCTGCTCCGGCAAAGGGATGGGTGTTGCCGATGTAATTCCGAACGGTCCCACATTGGTTACCGTTGCGATTCCAGTGCCAATGGCTTCGGGGGGAACCTTGCGCTCTTGAGCTTTGCGAATCAATCGCTCGTAGGGAGCGGTCAGATCGGAAAGGGTCAATTGGTCCACTGCCCGGATCACCGGAACCAGAACCCCATCGTCCGCTTCGACAGCGAATCCGATATCAATCGATTTGGGGTGGACAATCCGCGTGCCGACCAGCCGCCCGGCTACCGCGGTATTTTCAGAAATGGCGATCGCCAGAGCGCGGAGAGCATAGAGGGTCACCCCGGGCTTCGGATGGAGCGATTTCCGGTGGGAGAGAATCGCGTCCATGGCAACCGGGACCGTGACGGTCGCCAGGGGACGGGTCCAACTTCGACGCATGGAGTCCGCCACCGCGATTCGCATGGGAGAGGCATCCGTCATCCTGTTTTGCTCCAGCTCTTCGATAAATTTCTCAAAGTCCTCCACGGTGACCCGACCTCCGGCGCCACTCCCCGGCAACCCGGCCAGATCCGCGGAATTCAACCCCAACTCTTCCATGCGGTGCCGCATCCTGGGGCTTAGATACACCGACGATCTCACCGGCACGGGAAGCCCGCCCTCCACCGTTGGCCTGATTCGAGGCTGATCATTCGCGTCTGTCGCCCCGATCATTTCCGTTTCATCAACGGCAAAATGAAGATTTTTCTCCTCGCCACTCCCTTCCGGTTCAGTCGGCTCCGATTCGATCGATTCCGTGGAAGGTTTCAGCAGCCCCGCCATTTCGGCTTCTTCTTCACTGGCCTCGATGTAAGCCAGAGTGCTGCCGACAGCGTAGCTTTGTTCCACTTCCGCAATGATTTCTGAAATGGTGCCGCTGCATGGAGTCGTCACTTCCATGATCGCTTTGTCGGTTTCCACCTGAAAAATATTCTGATCCGCCGTGACGGAATCGTTTTCATTGACCAGAAATTCTTTGACGGTGGCTTCGGCGATAGACTCCCCCAACTGGGGCATGTGAATGGGAAATCGAGGCATCGTGTTGTTTTTCCAAAAGTAAAGGGTACAATCTCGAAAAGGTAAAATCAGAATCCCGAAAATTTCATCCTGTTTGGAACTCCGGTTCGAAACTGGCACCGTCCATCTGATCAATTTATTCCCTTTGCATCCCGGAAAATCTGAATTATCCTCTGGGAGCATGGAATCCGTTGGACGAATTATTTTCCGTTCCATTATCAACGACGCAATGATTATTGGCTAGCTCAGCCAGGTGATTGCGAATCGGTGTTCTTCCTATTTCCGCCCATGCCGGAAACCAAAGCCGAGTCGGGATTGCCTCCTGCGGGGATCTGCTTTGCCCTGTTCGCTTTTTCACCTGCCCCAGCATCCGATTCATTTCCAAGATCATGAAAACGAAGAAACATCCCGAGGTAACACTCTACGACACCACCCTGCGTGACGGTACCCAGGGGGAAGGTTTGAATTTCAGTTCGCTGGACAAAATCCGCGTTGCCCAGGAACTGGACGCTTTCGGGATGCACTACATTGAAGGTGGTTGGCCGGGGTCCAATCCGAAAGATGTTTCCTTTTTCAAACGGGCGGCGGATCTCGAGTGGAAACATGCCCGGATCGCGGCATTCGGCAGCACCCGGCGCAAAAACGTCGAGGTCGATGACGATCCCCAGGTTCAATTACTTCTCGATGCGAAGACCCCGGTGATTACCTTTTTTGGTAAAAGCTGGAGGCTCCATGTGACGGACGTTCTCGCCACCACCGAAGAGGAAAATCAGGCTATGATACGAGACACGGCTCGTTTTCTGAAAGAACATGATCGTGAAGTGATCTATGATGCCGAGCATTTTTTCGACGGTTACAAAAACTCCGCCGATCATGCACTGGCAACTTTGGTGGCTGCCAAAGAAGGTGGCGCCGATTGGCTGGTCCTTTGCGACACCAACGGCGGCACCATGCCCGACGAAGTGGCCTCCATCACGGAAGTGGTTGTCCGGGAACTGGGTGTCCCGGTGGGAATTCACGCGCACGATGACACCGGCGTCGGTGTGGCCAATTCTCTGGCCTCGGTCCGTTCAGGGGCCACCCTGGTGCAGGGCACTGTCAACGGGTACGGCGAGCGGGTCGGAAACGGCAACCTCACCACCATCATCCCCAATCTGCAATTAAAGATGAACCGACCCGTGGTGGAGGATATCAGCCGACTTTCTCACCTGGCTCATTTTGTTGACGACCTTGCCAACAACGATCACAACATCCGCGCCCCTTACGTGGGAGCGACGGCCTTCGCTCACAAGGGCGGAATGCACGTCAACGCCGTTCAGAAGATCGCTCACAGCTTCGAGCATATTCCTCCGAAAACGGTCGGCAACAGGCAGCGTATCCTCATTTCAGAATTGTCGGGACAGAGCAATGTCCTGATGAAAGCGGAGGAGCTTGGGATTCATGTCAAAAAAGGCAGTCCGGAGGCCAAAGAGATCCTGACAAACCTCAAAGTGCTGGGAGAACAGGGCTACGAATTTGAAGCAGCCGAAGCCTCATTCGAACTGCTCATCAGAAAACATTTGTCAACCTACCACCCGTTTTTCGATTTGCTGGAATACCACTGCACCTTCCGTCGCGACGGCGAGGAAAACTACACCGGTTGCTCCGCCACGGTAAACTGGCGGTCGACGAAAAGGAACAATACACTGTGGCGGAAGGCGACGGCCCGGTGAACGCTCTCGATGGCGCCCTGCGCAAAGCGCTGATACCCGTTTATCCGGGAATCGAAAGCGTGGAGTTGAAAGATTACAAAGTGAGGATCATCGACAGCGCCCAGGGTACCGCTGCCAAAACCCGCGTTCTCATTGTCAGTTCCGACGGGAAAGGTCAGATGTGGGGAACGGTCGGTGTCAGCACCAATATCATTGAGGCCAGTTGGCTGGCACTGGTGGATTCGGTGGAATATTATCTGATACGCCAGGGAGTCGACAAGGAGTAACCCGCCCTGGAGGCGGGACATTATGAAACGGTTTTGCCCAAGCCACTACACCAACAAAAAACAAACTCCGGATGGTCATCAGGAGGAGAACTTTCATTTTTGGAGCGGTGTTTTTTGCTTCAGAAATCGCTCAAAAAAAGCATACAGAACCATATTGGATTCCGGGGTCGGCGAATGATGGGCCCGGTTGGTCATACCAACGCGATGTTCGTAACCGAGCAGTTTGTCAATCGCGATGGTGTGATTGAGTGCCCGCCATCGCTCCGGCGAATCTTCACTTCCGCCGGAAACGAGAAAGGGACGGGGAGCAAGCAGAGCGTGGAGCTCGTGAAGATCGCGACCCTGTTCGATCAGTTTTGGATAGAGACCTTGGGCAGGATTTTCCTTGGTGACCACTCCCCGCGTCCGCCAGGGTTTTGGAACCCATCCGAGATACCAGGGCTCCCAGTAATTGACGCTGGGCCGGGTATCAAAAACGATTCCGGGGTCCGACACGGCGACGCAGGCGAATTTGTCGAAGAGGCAGGCTGCAAACAAGGCCCATTTTCCTCCGAAAGAATGACCAGTCACCCCGATGCGCCTGGAATCGACTTGAGCTTGGCTTGCCAGCACATACCAGGCATTGGCCGCAGCAAAGGCAAGCATGGAAAGGGGCTGGACTTTGACATCATCAATGGAAGGCCAATAGAGAGAATAGGTTTTCGCGGCGGTGGCTTCGGTCGTCCCGATGGACAGGGTGACGAATCCGCGTTTGGTGAGTTGATAGGCAAAGTCACGATTCTCCTTCCCCAGTCCGACAGCGGTCTCCGGCTCGTAGTAAACGGTCAGGACAGCCGGACGTTTTTCTCCTTTCGGAATATCGTCCGGAATGAGCAGGTAAGCCGTCGTCCAGGTGTTCGGCGTCCACTGGAATTGAATTTTTTTCTGTAGAAACCCGTCACGCCGTTTGGTGGCGAGCTCACGAAGCCCGGGAGATGTGATCAGCGGCGGCCATCTACCCAGAAGCTTTTCCCAGTCGGAGAAAATTTCCGCGCGACGCCGGTCCCAGTCGCCCGGAGTCCTCACGGTGGCGCCATCGTCGAATTTCAGCGGCGAACGAAACTTTCCATAATCACCGACATATTTTGGCGGGACTGTCAGCGCTTTGTCGAGAAGTTGATCCTGAGCAACGAGAGGCATTGAGCACGCCAACAGGAAAAGCACAATGGGAAAACGTGACAGGTGAATTCGGTTCATCAGTCCCCATGAGGAAAAAGACATTGATAAAAGCGTGAACATTCTCACCGGTTCAACAGCGGCAGCCGTGGCGAAGTGGAGAAAACCGAAGCCCTCCCACCAGGTTCGTTTACTGGCTCTCCTTGAGATAAATATTCCGAAATCGGTACACCTGACCATTCTCTCCATGATGCTGAATGCCGATGTAACCTTCCGCGTCCATGTCGTCATGAATATCGGTAATGATTACGCCATTTAATTTGATCACAATATGATCCCCCTGACAGCGAATTTCGTAGCGGTTCCAATCATTTCGCTTCAAGGCATTTCGGACTTCGGGCTTCGCGAAATAAGCCCGGCCCTCTTTTTCACGAGCGAGAAATTTCGGCTCACTGCGGCCTCTGCTACTCGGCCAGATCCACTGGCGGCGACCTTCGTCGTAGAGTCCTCCCGACCAGCGACGCTCGGACCCATCGCATTCGGCCTGATACCCGTAGACCTTGCCCGGTTCCACATGACAGCGGAACATGATTCCTGAATTCGCTTTCCCATCAGGCAAGTGAATCTCCGCCACCAAGGTGAAGTCGCTGTATTTTTTGTCGGTAACCAGAAAGAATTTTTTATCGGCTTTCAGGTGAATTTCCCCATCAACGACCTTGGCCTCTCCATATTTGAAAGGGTTTCTCCAGCCGTCCAGGTTGACCCCATTAAAAAGCACCTTCCAACCCCGTTGTTGCAGATTGGCGTTTCTGGCCAGCAGTCTCTGCAAAGTCTGTTTTTCCGTCGTGCCACCCAGCGTGTTCACTCCGGCCGTCGAGAGCGGCCAGTCATCCGTCCGGAAAAGTGAAGTGGGTAAACCGGCAGAGTTCACCAGATTCGCTCCTTCCGGGTTAGCCGCCCAGGCGTAGCGCACGGAAGCGGGCTTGGCGACCGCGCTGCTCGACACCAAAATGGTTTTCCCGTCCTTTTCAATTCTGGCGTCCGCCCAGACAAATTTCTGATCTTTTCCGGCGATCTCAAATCGCCGCAATGGTTTCCCGTCACGAGATTTCAGCCCCTGTCCGACATGATCGAAATAGATGCGAACTCCCTCGTCCGTCACCTCGCTTTTTTGATAGATCGGACCGGAATAGGGATCGATTTTTTTGCCGTAGTGCTGGCTCAGGGCCCACCAGGAGAGCCGTTTACCCACGTCCACTTTGTCGGTTGGGTGAATGTTATCCGCTGCGCCGATGTCATTGATGATCGCCATACCGGTATGGGGAACCTTGTTCAGGGTCAGGGTCTGGGCGTTTTGTAATTCGGCCCAACTGTCGGAAACGCCCGGCTCGGTCGAGGGTTTGAGAAAATTGGCCAACTGAACGAAATAAAATGGAAAGGGATCACTCCATTTTTCCCGCCAATCCTCGATCATTGCCGGAAAAATGGATTGGTACTGAACGGCCCGATTCCGGTTGGATTCTCCCTGATACCAAATCGCCCCGGCGATGGCATACCGTGTCCAGGGTGCGATCATCTGGTTGTAGATCGCCGCCGGAGCGTTGGAACTCAAATTGGGTGGGGAAGGCGCCAGCGGTTTTCGGGGAAACCGAGGTTTCTCATTCTCCCCCTCCCCCGCCTTGGCCTTGGCCTTGGCCTTTTGGCGAATGTCGGCCACTCGCTCTTTCCACCTGACCATGGCCGACTGGTAGCTTTTTTGCGCTTTGTCAGGATCATATCCAGCCTGTCTGGCATCCCACTCGGCGAGAAGATCCCCGGCCGCCGGAGTCGCCTCCAGTTTTTCCCGACTGGTGAAAGCCTCCGAGGGCTTGCCCCCCCAGGGTGTTGCCACAAGTCCGATTGGAGTACCGAGCTTGTCGAGCAGTTCTCTTCCAAAAAAGAAACCAACCGCGGAAAAGCCCGGAGCTGTTTCCGGGGTGCAGATTTTCCATTCACCGCTGACATCGCTTTGCGGCGTCGCCGCGGTTGCCGACTTTGTCGTGAACAGACGGAGCCCGGGAAAGTTCGCCGCCTTGGCCGCTTCGACGCCACTCGCGGCGCGGGACAGAGTAAAGGCCATGTTCGATTGCCCGGAGCACATCCAGACTTCACCGACAAGAATATCCTCTACCACAATTTTTTCACCTGCTCCGCTGGACAGGGTCAGAGTGATCGCATCCTTGCAGGTCTTGAGTTTGTCGAGAGTGACGGACCAGTTCCCGGATGGGTCGGCGCTGCTTGTATGTGATTGTCCGGCGATTTTTACGGTAATCTCACTGCCCGGTTTTGCCTTACCCCAAATGGCGGTAGGCTTACCCTGTTGCAGAACCATGTGCTTCCCGATGGGTGCGGCTAATGAGAGGGCCTCGGGAAGCGACTGAGCTTTTTCCTGGGCTTGGGAGAAAACAGAGGGGCTGAAAAAGAGAAGAACGGCAGCAAAGAGTCGATTTTTCATACAGGAACACTGGCGGTTTGTTGCGAAAACGGCAAGAACTTTGAATGGCTCATTTGAGCCTGAATATCCCCAATTCCAACTTGCCAAACCGGATCGGACGTCGTGTGTTAGTCGCCAATGACGACAGCAACAATCAGGGGAGTGCTCCCGGTTTTTCAGACTCCGTATTCGGTGGATGGAGAGATTGATTTTGCCACTCTCCGGACGGAAATCGATTGGCTTTTTTCGCTCGGCGCGGACGGAATTGTGATGGCCATGGTTTCAGAGTTGTTACGGCTTTCTTCCGAAGAGCGGGATCAGCTTGCCACGGCCGCCTGCACGGCGACTCGGGATCACGGTGGCATGTGTATCATCAGCGTTGGTGCTGAATCAACTCACACGGCGATTCGCCACGCCCGCCACGCGGAAAAGGCAGGCGCCACCGCATTGATGGCCATTCCGCCGGTTTCAGTGGAGGCCGAGGATGCCGAACTTCGCGCCTATTATGCAGGGATCATTGAGGCCGCTTCCCTTCCGGTGATTATTCAGGATGCGAGTGCTTATGTCGGTCGAGCCATGAGCATCGAGTTGCAGGCCGGAATGATGAACGAATACGGCGCCGAGCGGGTTCTTTTCAAGCCGGAAGCCACCCCGCTTGGACAACGGCTTTCCGCTCTGCGGGATGCTACCGAAGGAAAGGCCGCCATTTTTGAAGGAAGCGGGGGAATTGCACTGGTCGATTCCTACCGGCGGGGAATTGCCGGGACTATGCCGGGAGCGGATTTGATTCGGGGAGTGATCCCCCTCTGGAACGCGCTGGAGGCGGGAAATTGGAATCGGGCGGACAGGATTCATGGACCACTCAGTGCCTTGGTTTCGCTGCAGAATGGACTGGACGGTTTCCTGGCCGTGGAAAAGTATTTGTTGAAAAACCAGGGCGTTTTTCAAAATGAGATCGTCCGCGGTCCTTCGGGTTTTTTGTTGGATGAAGAGACAAGATATGAGGTGGATCGCTTGTTTGATCGAATGATAGAGGCGACGGAATCATAAAATAGAAAACAGAGAAATGATTGTCGATGTTCACAGCCATGCCTGGGATTTTCCCAATGATTTTTCGGAGGCCTTCATCTCTCAAGCCAAACGCGCCCGCGCCGGAATGGAAGTCGACCTGGCGGTTCGCCTGGGGGAATACGACGCGGGCCGTCCCAATGACGAGGAAGTAAAAACGATCGTCTTCGGCGGCAAAGCCAAATTGAGCGGAATTTGGGTCGATGACCGTTCTGTCGCGGATTATGTGGCCCAGGCGCCGGATCGACTAATCGGATTTCAATCGATCGATCCAACAGTGAACGGATGGACCGAAGAACTGCGGCACGGGCATCAGGAACTCAACCTGAGGGGCATCAAACTCTTGCCCATGTATGCCGGCTTTCATCCCCAGGACCCGATGATGCGGGAACTGTGGTCCTATGCTCGAGCCAATCATCTGCCCGTTCTCTTACACACCGGAACGACCTTTATTTCACAGGCCCCGATTGAAATGACCCTGCCGCGTCACCTGGATGAAGTGGCTACTGAATTTCCCGATGTGAAAATGATCTGCGCTCATCTGGGACATCCTTACGAAGGCGAATGCATCGCCCTGATTCGGAAACACCCGAATGTTTACGCTGACCTCTCCGCCCTGTTCTACCGGCCCTTTCAATTATACCAAAGCCTGATGCTGGTGCAGGAATATGGTGTCTGGGAAAAGATCCTTTTCGGCACGGACTATCCTTTCACCACGGTGGCGGACACCATCACCGGCCTCAGGAATCTGAATGACATGCTGGAAGGGACGGCTCTGCCACGCCTGGATACAGAGCAGATCGAAGCCCTGGTCTATCGTGACAGCCTGAGCCTGTTGGGCCTGGATTGATTGGGGCGTCGCAGCCGTTCAAGTCATGATCTCCCTATTCGGGATAACGGGATAACGGGATAACGGGATAACGGGATAACGGGATAACGGGATAACGGGATAACATTCGGCTCGGTCAGCAACTCAATCCAGCAGAGTCTTCCCGATGGGGGGATCGGGGAGTTCACCCATCCGTCAACTCGCCGCAGTCTTCAATTCGAATCACTTTCGATGTTCCGCCGCTGTCGCTCCCAAAACTTTCAATCGCTTTCACCACATCCATCCCTTCGACGACCTTTCCGAAAACTACGTGCTTGTTATCCAGCCAACTCGTTTCAGCAGTGCAGATGAAAAACTGGGAGCCATTGGTGTCGGGTCCGGCATTCGCCATGCTGAGAATGCCTTCTCCCTCGTGATTCAGTTCAAAGTTTTCATCATCGAATTTATCGCCATAGATGGATTTGCCGCCGGTTCCGTTGTGTTGAGTAAAATCGCCTGCCTGGCACATGAAGTTCGGAATCACCCGATGAAAAGTGCTGTTTTTGTAGCCAAATCCCATTTCCCCGGTACACAGGGCCCGGAAGTTCTCCGCCGTTTTGGGCACCACATCGGAGCGCAGTTCGAAAACAATGCGCCCTAGTTTTTCGTCATCCGCCACCATGTCAAAATAGACTTTCGGCAATTTTTGATCACTTACATCACTCATATAATTTTATTGATAACCAACTTTTAAACAAGACCTTGTGATTAGTTTTTACGCTTAGCGGACAGGATAATTACATTGGCAACCGGTACGTTTTGCATGGGCCGTTCGGAAACCGAATCACCGGAACGAACCCGGAGTGTTTTGGTCGTGGTCGGAGTGGAGGAAATGGCATCGACCACATCCATTCCTTTGATTACTTTTCCGAAAATCGCGTAACCCCATCCATCGAAGGAGGGGTAATCAAGGTTGCCATTGTCCTTGTGATTGATGAAAAACTGAGCCGACGCACTGTGAGGATCACTCGTCCGGGCCATGGCGATGGTCCCTCTCTTATTCTTGAGACCGTTTTTAGATTCATTCTTGATGGTCCCGTGCGTTTTCTTCTGCTCAATGGTGCCGTCCTTTTTCAATTCAAAGCCCCCTCCCTGAATCATAAACCCATCCATTACGCGATGAAAAACGACTCCGTTAAAAAAGCCTTCATCCACATATTGCAGAAAATTCTTCACCGTTCCGGGAGCCTTTTTTTCGTTTAACTCAATCGTGATATCGCCCTTGTTGGTTTCCAATATCACCTGCGGTCCCGCAGCCGCTTTCGGCGCGACCGAGGCGGGCGCCCCGCTGAGAGAGTTCGGCTTCGGCTTTTTGGTCTCCGTTTTGGTCTCCGTTTTGGTCTCTATTTTCGTCTCTGTTTTCGTCTCTACCTTGGTAGGGTCCGCTTTTTCAGGTTTTCCGTCCACTTTCTCCACTTTCCCCAGTTTTGGCTGACAGGCCGTGGCGAGCGCAAAAACGACTGAGATGACAAAGAGATTTCCAATTTTCATAGCAGGATCAGGGGAACACCCCGGTGGTCAACGGCGAACCTGCCCGAACCCCGCCCAATAGTCAAATCCGGATCTTTCCGCCGTCCTCTTGCTCTGACCTGAATTGGTCTGATTCCGGCTTGCCGTGGCCCGTCTCTCATGTATTCTTTCCTCCCGAGAAAATCAGATTTTTCCCGTTACTTCAACCAAACAACCCTGAACCCAAGTCGATCATGTCTGAACTAAAATTGCACAACGCCATGTGGCCCGGTCTCGTCGGAAAAGGAGACGAAGAGGGACAGGAACCTCCCATCAGCCTGAAGCACATGCTGGAACTGACCGCTCAGGCCGAAGTGGATGGACAGAAGTTTGATGGAATTGACTACTTTCTGTTTCTTCCCCACACCGATCCGGAAGCCACCGACGACGACCTTAGAAAAATCGCCGACCAAATCGAGGGATTCGGATTTGATGTCGGCTCCCTGGTTGCTCCCATCTGGCCGGGAACCGTCGGTGACTCAGCCATGGGCGACGATGTAGCTCGTGGAAAATTTCTCGACGCAGTAAAAATGGCCTGTCGCATCGCCAGAGTATTCAACGAACACGGGGTGAGAAAACGCGGTGTGATCCGCATCGACTCCGCCGAATTCGGCGTCGAAAAATGGAGAGAAGATCCCGTTGCCAATACCGCGCGGATAGCGGATACCTTTCGCGAAGCCGCCAAAATCGCCGCCGATAATGGCGAGCGACTCGCCGCCGAGGGCGAAATCTGCTGGGCGGGCATGCACAGTTGGAAAGACATGCTCGATCTTCTCGAAGATGTCGGGATGCCTGAGACGCTCGGTTTTCAGGCCGACATGGCCCACACCTATCTCTACCTGCTGGGCTACAACGCTCCCGAATACGCTCTTCTCCACGAAGGCTACAGCGAAGATGAATTTTATGATGCCTACGAAAAAATGACCGACAAACTTCGCCCCTGGACGATCGATTTTCACGTGGCCCAGAATGACGGAACGGTCCACGGCGCAGGCAGTCATGACAAAACCGGCAAACACTGTCCCGCTGACGATCCCAACGGAAAGCTGGACATCACACGATGCGCCGCCTACTGGCTGAAAGACGCCAAGAGCCGGGGAATCGAGCACATTTGCTGGGATGGCTGCATGTTTCCCAACGTCGTTCTTGAATCACCGGACACCTGGAACACCATTCTCAAAACGATGATCGATGTTCGTGACTCGGGTTCCTGGACCTGAAGATTCCGCCTTCTCCAATCTGAAAGCAGAAATGCGGAGGAAGATTTCATTGATGCAACAGGGTTACATCGATGACTCAACCCTGTTGGATCGAATCAAGCCGTGACTCCCTCCACCAGCACGTTGACCTTTTCCTGGACTCCAGCGACGCTGGTATTCGGAGCGGCGGTCGTTCTCGTCACCGCCGTTTTGAGTTATCTCATTTGGAAGCGCAACGGCTGCTCCCGCTCCACCGCTCTGGTGGAATGCCTCCGCCTTTTGGGCGTTGTTCTGGTGGCCATCACCCTGAATCAACCCGAGTGGAAGGAAACCTTTCTGCCGGACGAAAAACCGACCATCGCAGTCCTGTGGGATCAATCCAACAGCATGAACACCATCGACGTGCTTCATCAAAAAAACCCAGCCGCTCCCCTGCGCAAACGGAGCGATCTGGTCCATGATCTTCTCCAAGCTGATCTCTGGAAAAACCTGGAGGAAAAAGTGGACCTGGTGTTTGAGCCGTTCTCCTCCAGACAGGAAGTTCCATCGGAGGGCACCAATCTTTCCGCGGCTCTCGATAAAGTTTCAGAACAGCATCCCAAACTCCGTGGCCTTGTCCTTTTTTCGGACGGTGACTGGAACGAAGGCGATCCACCGGCTCGCGCCGCAACGCGCCTCAGAATGCGGAACACGCCTGTCTTCGCCCTGGCTGTCGGGAGCGAAACCCGCCTCCCCGACATCGAAGCCCTCAGTTTTGAGGTTCCCACTTTTGCCATCACCGGCAAACCTGTCCGGCTTCCCTTCACCCTGTCCAGTTCTCTCCCGCAAGATCGGACGGTTTCGGTAAGCATGACCACCGACGAAGGCGATGAACTTGCCAAAGAAGTCACGATTCCCGCTCTGGGTCGGGTTCAGGATACCTTTTCATGGAAACCCGGCGCCATCGGTGAGGTGAATCTCACCCTGGCAGTCGCTCCAGTGGAGGAGGAACGGAACACAAAAAACAACCAACTGAGCGCTCCGATGTCCATTCGAAAAGAAGAACTGAAAGTCCTCTTGATCGAATCCTATCCACGATGGGAATACCGCTACCTGCGCAACGCCCTGGAACGCGACCCCGGAGTCCAGGTCAAGTGCCTCCTTTTTCATCCTGACATCAAAGCCAAAGGCGGCGGACAGGACTACCTGAACGAATTCCCCGATCCCGATGTTCTGTCGGGATTTGACGTCATTTTTCTCGGTGACGCAGGATTGATCGAGAATCAATTGACGGAGAAACAGTGTGTCGAATTGAAGCAACAAGTGGCCACCCAGGCAGCGGGCCTGGTCTTTTTACCCGGATTCCGCGGCTACCAGCACACTCTCGAACAAAGCGCCCTGGGAGATCTCCTGCCCGTGATTCTTGATCAGGCTCAACCTCGCGGATGGGGCTCACCCAGTCCGGGACAATTCGAGTTGACGGATGCGGGCCTGCGCAGCCTCCTGACCCGGCTCGCGGATGATGACAACGAGAATCAGGACATCTGGCAATCCCTCCCCGGATTCCAATGGTTCGCGGGAGTGGAACGCGCCAAACCCGGTACAGAAGTCCTGGCGACCCACAGTTCCGAGTCCAATCGATATGGCCGAATTCCGCTCATCGTGACCAAGACCTTCGGAACTGGGAAAGTCCTTTTCATGGGAACCGATGGCGCCTGGCGCTGGCGAAAAGGGGTCGAAGACAAATATCACTATCGTTTTTGGGGACAGGTGGCCCGCTGGATGGCTTACCAGAGAAATATGGCCAGCGGGGAGACGATGCGCCTTTTCTACTCACCCGACAGACCCCAATCGGGAGATGTCCTGACGCTGAATGCCAACGTGCTGAGCATTGGCGGCGAGCCATTAAAGGCCGCCACCGTGATGGTGCAGGCAACGGCTCCCTCCGGAAAAGTGGAATCCCTGCAGCTCCAACCGGGGGGAGAGGCACAGTGGGGACTCTTCACGGGAACCATGACTCCGATGGAACCCGGCGAATACAGGATCACCATGACCTGTGTTGAAAATGGTGGCGCCCTGGATTCAAACATCACCGTCCAGGGAAGCGCCCGGGAAAAAACCGACCAGCCGGCCCGATACGATGTCATGGAGGAAATAGCAAAAATCACGCGGGGCGAATTGATTCATAAACCGAACGTCAAAGCCATCATCGAAAAAATCTCGGCCCTGCCCGAGCCGCCTCCAATGGAACGACGACTCCTTATCTGGGCGCACCCGATATGGATTGGGCTGATTGTCCTTTTGTTCAGCCTGTTCTGGATTGGCCGGAAAATGATCGGCACGGTATAGAATCGCGGCCGCCGGGTCTCAATTATTGCTCCGTCTTTCACGATCCATCCCTCCGTCCCCTCGCTTCCTTCCAGGGTGCGCAGCATTTTTCCAGTGGCAACATCCAGAAGGCTGTTCGGGCTTTGATGTCAAAGCGCTCCCTTGCAACAGGGTTGGGTCGAGCAGGCTACCCTCTCTGGTCAGGGAGATTCTGGTTTTTCGGCGCCAGCTGCGGGGGCAGCCTCCTCCTTTTTAGCCCCTTCTTTCATGGGAATGGAAATGACCAGGGCCGCCGCCCTTTCTTCCAGACTCTGGCGTTTCGGAACATGGCATTTCAGGCAACTGTTCTTGATCCGGATCCGACCGGCAAAACGGTAGGTGTTGCCCTGCATGGCTTCCAGGCTCTCCTTGTCCTCCTTGTCAAAAAGAGCGACCACTTTTTCTTCAAATCGATTTTCCGAGACGTGATCGGGACTCATCACCTTGCCGTTGACCACCAGCCAATGAAGTCGGACATGATTGGTGCGTTCCAATTCCTTAAACACATCTTCAAGCGATTGTGACGGCAAATTCAAATCCTGATCGCCCGCGAAAAAATCGCGGTGCATGACTTGAAGCGCCCCCTGCATGGCCTCATACAATATCCTGGCTCTCCCCCGCGCTTCATTCAGCGTGGTCGGCATGTATTCCTTGGTTTCAAGGGAGATTTTTTCGATCTCTTTGCTCCCTTTTTTTCCATAGTCCGTTCCGAACTCGAGAGAGTCGTCGCCACTCCCCGGAATGCAGACCCATCCGAGAACTGATAAAAGGCAAAAAAAGGCAATGGGATATTTCCTGGATCTCATAAATAAAGAGATTCGCTGAAAAACATGTATCTTAAATACAAGTTTAATCAAATGACTTGGAATCACGCATCTACGCCAGTAATTTCTTTCTGTCCATGCAAGACTCGGCCACCATCAATGAGATCCGCAATCTCCTGAGCGATGACGGATTAATTCATCCTCAAACGGCTGTTCTCCGATCACTCAGCGGCGGTGTGTCCTGTGATGTGGTCGCCGTCACCGACGGGGATCGCTCCTTTGTGGTGAAACGTGCCCTGGCCAAACTCAAGGTGGAATCGGACTGGTATGCCGATGTGGGACGCAATCGTTACGAGCATCGTTTTCTGAGCGTAGCAGGCCGACTGGTTCCCAACGCGGTTCCCAAAGTCCTCTATCACAACGATGAAAAACAGTATTTCTGTATGGAGTTGCTGGAGGACGGCTGGAAAAACTGGAAGTCCGAATTACTCAACGGAGTCTGTCACATCGACACCGCCAGACATGCCGGACGCATCCTCGGCTTGATCCACAAAGGGACGGCCGGAAACCAAAAGCTGGCTGCCGAATTTGCGACTGACCAAAATTTTTTCGAACTCCGGCTCGATCCGTATCTCCTGGCAACAGGAAAAAAGCACGAGGCCCTGCGACCCCTTTTCGAAGCGGAAGCGGATCGCATCTCCCATACCCACCGGTGCCTGGTCCACGGTGATTACAGTCCGAAGAATCTTCTGGCCTCCGGCCAAGGGATCAAAGTGCTCGATTGCGAGGTGGCCTGGTATGGCGACCCCTCTTTTGACCTGGCATTTCTGTTGAACCATTTCCTGCTGAAATTCATCCATCATGCCCCGCAGAGACTTCCGGTGAAAGGCCTCTTTGACGCGGCAATTGACGCCTATGTGGAAGCCGGTGGATTCGACGGCCTGGCGACAGGGAGTGGGCCGGATTCCTGCCGAAACCTCCTCCTGATGTTGCTTCTGGCGCGGGTGGATGGGAAATCCCCGGTTGAGTATCTGATGAAACGACCCGACAAACAGGATTTTATCCGAAGTTTTGTTAGGTCAAAACTGGTGGCCGGGTTCAATGGCGACACATTGAAAAAGACGGGGCAGGACTGGTTCAACGGTGTCAAAAGCGCGTTTCCATGAAAATTCGATCCATTGATGCATTTCAAATTTTTGATTCACGCGGGTTTCCCACTCTGGAGGCTGAAGTGCGACTGGATGACGGAAGCTCTGGGCGGGGACTGGTGCCTTCCGGCGCCTCCACCGGCCAATTTGAAGCGCTGGAGTTGCGAGACGAAGATCCCGATTCCTTTCGGGGCAAATCTGTTTTTCAGGCAATCCATCATATCCAATCCGAAATCTCCCCTGCCCTGCTGGGGAAAAATGCTGGCGATCAGGAAACCATCGACCGTTGCCTGATCGATCTCGACGGAACGGAAAACAAGGGCCGGCTCGGGGCAAATGCCATTCTTGGCGTCTCCATGGCGGTGGCCAATGCGGCCGCGGCTGCTCAGGGGAAAGCGCTTTTTGAGACCCTCGGCGGAGGGAACGGAACCCTGCTGCCCCTGCCCGAGATCCAGATTATCGGTGGAGGCGCCCACGCCAACTGGCGGACGGACGTCCAGGATTTTC
>Ga0114931_10001752_pt1 | contig 27574 bp, 31 predicted proteins | sample 2SBtaG_FD_89579 | JGI IMG/M metagenome (GOLD analysis project Ga0114931, IMG submission 89579) | Deep subsurface microbial communities from Kolumbo volcano to uncover new lineages of life (NeLLi) - 2SBTROV14_V59a metaG | ecosystem: Environmental > Aquatic > Marine > Volcanic | place: Kolumbo... | reverse complement strand
GTCTTAATCCCTTCTTCTTCAGGTCTGCTTTTCAACAGCCGGGCTCGAAATCACCTTGCAAAACAGCTCGTTGCGAGGCGGGTTGACGGAAACGCGCAATCGCGCGGCGCTAACCGCCGCTACCCGGCTTTTCCGCGTGTCGATTTCGGGTCCCATCGTATTGCTCCGTGGCCGTGATCAAAGTGTAGCGTGATTCTTCCAGGCGCGCAGGCGCTCGGGCAGGCGCTTGACCTCGGCCCCGGCGCACAGCGCGATATTCAAGGTCCGTGCCCGGCCACAGGTCTTGGTGCTCAGCGGGCGCGCGGAGAGCAGCAGGGAGGCGCCGAAGGGTCCGCCGGCGGCCCGCGCCAGGCTTTCGAGTTTGGTCAGCATGGTCTGATCCCGATTGCCTTCGCGTACGATGCGCGAGGTCTTGCACTCGATGGCGAGTAGGCGATTGGCGTGTACGCAGAGGGTGTCGAACTCGTTGCGCGGCGCGTCGCGTTTCGCGGTGCCCTGCCAGGTGAATTCGACCCCGCAGCGGGCGTCGTCCAGGCCTTGGTCGCGGGCGCTGTGCCAGGCGTATTCTTCGAGCCAAACACCGCCGAGATAGCGAGTGCGTTCGCGGTCGATAAAGCGCACCTTGACGTCCTCGTCCCATTCCAGCAGGCGCGCCGCGGCGAGTTTGTTCAGCGCGCGGCGCGCTATGCCGTATGGTGCGCGGCCGAAACGCTGCTCGGGTGCGAGCACTTGACGCCCGTCCTCGCCGAGCGCGCCCCGGTGATCGCCTCCGCCGACGGCGAGTCGGTTGAGCGCGCCGAGGAAGCCGCCGAGGTCGGCACAGTGCGCCGCGAGCCACTTGGTCACCGGCTTGCGCGCCACGCTACGCTCGCACCACGCGGGATCGTCGCTCACCGCGCCGCGGTAGACCATGCCCTGGGCCGCAAGATAGAGCGGCACATCGAGTACCGCGGTCATCGGCGTCGGCGGTTCATGCGGGAAGAGGCTTTCCACCATTTGATGCGTGGTATCGGTGTAGACGATCCGCAACCGCCGGGCGTCGAACAGCTCGCGGAAGACCTCGACGAAGGCCATCGCCTGGAGCTTGGTGCCGCCGGTCGCGTGCAGGACCACCCGGCCCTCGGGCGCGGCCCATTGGTCGGCCGCTTCGGCGATCGCCAGGGCGTGGTCTCGCAACGCGGTGAGTCCCGCCGACGGCACCCCCACGCATAGCCGCACCTGCCACTTTTTGGCTTCGAGCAGGCGCGCGAGGCAGTCGTCGTGGCCCTTGGCGTGCATCGCGTCGCTGGCCGCCAGCAGCACCCGCGCCGGTGGCGCCATCAATAACGCGATCAGGTTGGCGAGCAGTTGCTCGGAAACCAGACACACGTGAACCGCGCTTTCCATGTTCACTTGTTCCGAAGGTAGCGCGGCGAAATGGCGTCGCGCGAATCCGGTCGGCCCGCGCGATCCGCATACACCCCGGGCGCCGCGACTCCCGGAGCGCTACCCACGGCGATCAGTGAACAAAGGGATTCTTAACCCGGATGCCGGGAAAACGGGTGAAATCCCGATCGGCGGTCCATAGCTCACGAACCCCGTGCTCGACGACGAGGGCGGCGATGTGTGCATCGTGCACCAGGTTTCCGCGCGCGTCGCCGGCCTCCACCTGGCGGCGCAGGTGACCGGCGTGACGGGGGCCTTCGCCGAGCAGGTTGAGCGTGGGCGAGGCGAACAAAGAAGCGAGATCGGCCAAGGCGCGCGCCATCGGAGTCGGCGGATCGAAAACCCGCGGATGCGTGATTACGCGGAGAAATTCGTAAATGCAAGGCCACGGTATCGCCCAGGGTTTGCTCCCTTGCGCCAAATCGACGAGTAGCGCTTTCGCTTCCCGGTGATGAGGCGCTTCTTCACGCCGCGCGTAGACGATGATATTGGTGTCCAGCGCAATCATGGAAAGGCGCGCGCAGGTCGCGGGTCAGCGACCTTCCATCCGGTCGAACAGCGCATCGCGATCATCGAGCCGGACACCGGCCTGAATGCGGCCGTGTTCGGTGTGCCAGTCCAGTCGATAGTCCATCGGCGCCCGCTCCTTCCCCCCGAGGTAATTCAGCAACGCGCTCTCGATGACTCGTTTCAGCGGCGCCCGATCGTCGGCGGCACGCCGTTTAGCCGCCCGTAATAGTTCGTCATTGATGTCGATCGTGGTACGCACGCGTAAAAGCATAATCGAGTCCGCATCAATATGCCATTGGCGCGCCACCGGTGTAGCTCCCACCGCAAGCGGCTGCGTAGCGCCCGGTCTCGATGCGACCGCCGTCGCCCGCCCGTCGCGGCTTTCCCGATCAGTCATCCCAGAGGTAGCGCGCCGGAAGTTGCGGTACCTCGGCGCGGATCCGGGCGAGCTTGATCTCCTCACGCAGCATGGGCAGAAAGGCGGTATCGAGCCAGCCGTGCAGCTTTGTCCAGACGCCGGCGTCGATCGGCGCGAAACCGTGCGCGAGAATCGATGCGTTGCGCGCCTGGAGGTGGTGGCGCAGCTCGTCGCGGGCGGCCGCGAAGAAGGCGCCAGCGGGGCTTTCGCCACACCAGTGGCCGATCAGCGACCAAGACAGGTAGAGCCCCGCCTTGCGCTTGCCGTCACGGTCCGGCTCCAGATTCACCCCTGCTGGGACTCTCTCGGCCGGGATATCAGCGGTCTTGATAGCGAGGCGCGTATCGAGCAGCCATTGCGCGCTCCATTCGATCAAGCGATAGGCGCGCGCCACGGCGTCATCGTAACGGCCTTGGACGGCGCGGCGCTCGGCGTTGTGCCAGAGGTCGAGCAGTCGCAACGGCTCGCGCTCGGGGCAGTCGCGCGTGAGGTACCCGAGCGCGCCGAGGTGATCGTTCAGGTCGCGGCCGATGCGGTTGCGATACGCGAACAGGCGCTCGAGCGCCGCGGCGTGGTCGAAGCGATCCCAGGCCGCGAAGGCGGCGCTCAAGTCGCCCGCGAGCAACAGCGTGCCGCGCGCATCCGCATCGGCCGGCATCGCGATCGCGGCGAGTCCCGCGGCCGCCTCGTCGTAGGCGTAACGCGCCCAGGCGTCGAGAAAGGGCGCCATCCGCCGCCGTAGGCGGATGCGCGCGACGTTCGCCGGCGCGCCGCGCTCGGTGTGGCGGCGCACCCGTTCCAGATCGGCGCGTGCGCCGCTCACCAGGTGCAGCGCCACCGGTGGCTCGGCGTCGAGCGCGGCGAGCACCAGCGCCGCGCTCATGGTCTTGGTGCCGCCGGTGTAGTCGGCGTGGATCGCGGCGTCGGGGAAACGCGCGCCGAGTTCGGCGATGGCGCGCGCGGCCAGCGCATAGGCGCCGTCCATATCGTCGGCCGGGACTTCGATCACCTGGTAAGCGTCGGCTTCGATGCCGGCCTGGATCCGGATCGCGGGCAAGGTGAGCTTGGAATCACCGCGCGCGGCATGAATCACCTTTCCTCGACCCTCGATCTGGATGCGCGAGCCCGGCGCCCGGGTCGCCGGGTCGCGACCGGTGCACAGGAAGCAGGTATAGGCCGGGCGCAACTCTTCGATGGCACGCAGGATCGGCTCGTGCGAGCCGCCCACGGTGCAGATCAGGAGGTTCGTCGCCGCGGGCCGACTAGCGCTTCTTGTCATGTGGAGATTCCTCGACGGGACCAAACGAGATGCGTCCGCGCTCGACCCCGGGCGCGTAACGCAGGCCGGGGCGCCGGCCCGTGCCGCGAATCAGATACGGTTCGGCAGCGGCGCCCAGGGCGTCCTTGAGTTGCCGGTTGAGTTTCGATCGGGCTTGTTCGAAAAAGGCTTTCTCCATGCCTCCGGCGAGCCGCCTGGTGGAGCGCGTATCGTCGCCGAGTTCGCCGAGGATGGCGCGGTATATCGTCAGGTATTCGCGCGCGTATTCGGCATCCGGCGCACCCTCGGGCGGACAGCAGGGAGCGACTCCCCCTTCGGCCTTGCGTCCCGCGAGCCACGCCAACATGGCGAGTTGCGCGGGTTGCAGACTCAACGGTTGATCGCCGGCGCGAACGCGCCGAGCGGCGAGATCAATGATCAGCGCGGGCGGACCGAGGCGTCGCTGTGCGGCGCTGACCGCCTCGCTGAAACGCGCGGCCCCGCGCAGTAGCTTCTCGGGCAGACCGTGGCGCAAGCGGACGAACGGGATCTCGGCGAGCGTCACCCGTGCGTCGCGGGTATCCAGCGGGCGGCTGTCGGGCGGAGCGGTGTAGATGATCCGGCTCGCGGGGCTCGGGTAGTAGAAATCCGGATGGGACTCGAATGGCGCCGCAACCAGCACATGGGAGAGTCGATCCTGACCGCGGCCATAAAGCGCCAGGGCGCTTGCCGCGTAGATCCCCATGGTCTTGCGCCCGCCGGCGACCGACACATGCAAAGCTAGCTCGGGATCGGCCGTCCAGACCCGGATCCGCTCGGTGATGGTGTCGGCCGCGCATTCGTTGTCGCCGAGTTCGCGGATGTCGGCGAGCGGTAGGCCGGCCGTATCGCGCAGGGTGTGGATGCAGCCGGCATCGAAACGAATGCCGCTCAGTGCGTAATCGCCGCACAGCCGGGCGAACCAGCCGGGCCTCTCGCTGAGCAAGCTGAGGCGCGCGCGCTCGGCGCCCTCCGCGGTGCTGAGCAGGTGGATTTCGGTCGGCACGAAGCGCGGACGTCCCGCGACCGCGAGCGCGTAGAGGCTCTCGGTCACGACCTGCGGCGAGAGCCCGGTCACACAGACCAGCAGTCGGCGCGGATAGTCTTGCGGTTCGGTGTACATAAATCGTCGATGGCGCCTTCCGTGCATTCGCTACCGTACCGGATCCTCGCACCTACGGCACCGAATCGCAGCACCGGCAAGCTTGCCGCACGGAGCGCCCGGCGCAGGGTCCACGAACGACGCTATCCGGGTCGGAAGATCGGGCGGCTCGTGCAATGATCCTGCCCGGCCCCGATCATTCCGGCTCGCCCCGCCACGCCCGCAACGTTGGCTCGACGCGTGCGATGTGATCGAAACCCCGATCATCGTGGAGCAACCGTAATCGACGATCGATGGCGAGTTGGGCAATGAGGCAATCGTGGGGGCTGCGCGGCGTATATCCTTGCCACCGGCAGCGGGCGTACAGCGCGCCCGCGTCTGCATGCGTGCGCACCGTCGGTACCAGCATCGGCAGAGCACCGAACTCGCCGCGCAGGGTGGCGAGTGCCCGCGGCGAGCGAGCACCCTGGAGGATTTCCTGCAGGATCACGGGGGCCAGCAGCGCCTCACCATCATCGAGGAGGCGGACAAGGCGATCAGTCGCCGCGGTTGCGCGGCCTCGCAGCCAGGCTATCCAGACCGTGGTGTCAACCAGCACCGTGCCCCATCCTTTTACGGACCGCGCGGACGTCGTAATCCGGATCGATCAGGTCCGCGCCCGCCAGCTTTTTGAGTTCACGCTGGCGGCTATGCGCCACCAGTTCCCGCAGGGCGCGATCCACCACTTCGCGCTTGGTCCGTGTGCGAGTGATGCGCATCGCCTCACTCACCAGTTCGTCATCCAGAACGATATTGGTACGCATGTCATACACCTCCTGATGTGTATTCTAGCCCGCATTTCTCACCGGGGCTGCGGCGGGCCAATATGAGAAACTGAAGGAGCAGGGCGACGAATGGCATCCACGACGTGCAATCGGAGAACACGGTGTACGGCCCGCCGCCTGTCACGGCCCTCGCTCGCCGAGGCACGCGCAGACTTGCTCTTCGCCGTTCATCCTGGATTGCCGGAACAAAATCCCGGCGTGTTTTTGACGACCGTTGGTCCGCCCTCAAAGGTAGGCGACGTGTTCCGGCGGGCCGACGATTGGGCATGCACTGCCGATTACGCGGCACTCCCGACGGTAACGCGGACAGCCGGTATCCGGCACGCAACACCGCGTCCGGCGAACGCCCGCCGCAGTCGGCCGCAGCCGGCCGCAGCCGAGGATAGCACGCGCGGCCGGCGCATCGGCGCCGTCCATGTCGTCGGCCGGGACCGCGATCAGTGGATAGACATCGGGCGCGCTCCCGGTGTCTAGCTCACCGCCGATACCAATGAGAAATGCATAGGGGGTCAAAGGTGCCTCGATGGCACGCAACGCCGGTGGTAAGCGAGCCACCCACGGCACCCACACCTTCATGGCGGCCGCTCATGTTTTCGGCTGGTCACGCAACGCCGCCAATACGGCGCGGCGCTGATTCTTTTTCTTGCCTTTGCCCCAGCCGACGAAACCGTAGATTTCGGTGGCGAGCGCGGTGAGTTCCAGACGGGCCGCATGGGGCCATGTTTCCGCCTCTTCGAGCAGCGCGGCAAGGCGACCCCGCAGTTCGACGGTCACCCGATCGGGGCGCCCGCTTTCTTTTTGTTGGGTGTAGAAGCGCCGCAATTCGTCAAGTTTCCGGGCTTCCTCCGGCAGTGCCGCGACGCGCTCCGCCTCACGCCTGCGCGACCGCTCCTCGCTTTCGGCCTTCTGTCGCGTATCGTCGCGACTCATCTGCCCGTAACCGAGCGCCGTCTTGGCGCCGAACCCGAGCCAATCAAAGGCGTGGTTGAAGGCCGATTCGAGCAGCTCGCGCCACCGCGACCGCAGTTCCGCGGGCAGCCGTGGCGCCACGCAATCGACCTGGAAACCGAATTCGCTTTCCGGGGGAACGATCAAAAAGACATTCGGGGTCGGCTGTCCGGCATCGTGTGGCGGCTCGCTCCCCTGATAATAGTGGCTGTAGTGCGGGGTCAGGATATCGAGGCCGAGCGCACCTTGCGCGGGCCGCACCAGCACATCATGGAATGCGAGCGCCCCCCGCCAGTGGAAGGCCCCGGCAACGCGCGCCGATTCCCCCTCGCCGACCCCGGCGAGCGCACGCAGAAATGCCTTTGGCTCGGCGTGTCACGCCTCGCGATCCTCGGATTTGGCGATTGCCTCGTCGATCAACGGCGCGACCTTCGCTTCCAGTAATTTCGCGGATTCGAGCCAGGCAAGGTACTTCGCGCGCCGCCGCTCGCCCTCGGCCACCAGCACGTCGGGCGCCGCCGCCTGTACCGCGGCGAGATAAGCAGCCCCCGAATCGAAACCGAACAGCCACCACAGCGCGAGCGGATCCCAGCCGTGGGATGCGCCGTGCAGTTCGAGAGCAAGTTCCTCGGAGGCGGCGCGCAGCACCCCCTTGACGCTCGCGCCGGGGAGCACCGGCAGGCCGTAGGGATTCGCGAATGCGAAACCGTTTTCGAGCGGGTGCTCCATGCCGATCCCGGTAATGAACGGTGCGCTGCTTCGCGCGTAGCGGACGAAGCTGTGATCGGGGCGCGCCTCGGCCTGCGCCCGCCGCCGCGCCAGCAACGCATCGAGCAGCGCGCGGGCACTCTCGGGCAGTCCGCGAAGGCGCTTCAGGGCAGCCCCCTTGTCCTGGTCCGCGACCCGCCGGAACCCATCGGGCGACCAGAATTCGAAATACAGTCCGAAGCGGTGGCCGGGCGGGGCGTCCTCGAAATTCGTGCCCAGGTAGCGAGGCGCCGCGGCAATCGCCTTCATGGCGCCGTGCCGGTTCGCGTTCGGCGCCCGCGCTCGGCGGCCGGGGCGAGCTGGCGCAACCAGCGAAGCAGCGCCAGCGCCTCCTCGGTGGCGCGGCGGTAGGTCGCGGAATCACCTTCGTACAGATCTTGCATCGCCGCCGCGAACTCCGCCGCGCTGCTCAGTACCGCCCCCCCGTCGCACAGCCACCCGAGCAGGTGGTCCAGCAGCGTCTTGTGATGCGTTTTACCCTTCTCGTTGTAATAAGCCAGGGTCTGCATCAGGCCGCTGTTCATGATCAGCGCGGGCGCGCCCTTGACGAGATTCACGTATTTCTCGGTCGCGGCGTCCCGCACGCATTCCCAGGCGTATTCGGCGCGGCGTTGATCGAGGGTTTGCATCACTGCGCGCCTCCCGCGAAGCGCGCCTGCACCAGCCCGCGACCGGTGCTCGCGTCGCCACCGATCTGGAGGGTTTGGCCGTCGATTCCCGCGCAGCCATCGCCGTCGCCATGGGCGATCCAGTCGATCACCTCGGCGGCGGCCAGCGACGCGGCGCCGTCTTCACGGTGTCGGACCGCACCGCGCTCGTCCGAGGCCATGACCAGCCCGATCAGGAGGCTCTCGGGCGGCAGATTCTCGGTGTAGAACAGGCCCCCGTCATCGGCGGTCCCGGAATTGTCATCGATACGCACGTGCGGCTCGACCACCGTGGCGTTGCGCGCGAAGTAGCCGAATTCCTCGTCGGAGAGCAGCACCAGATCGGATTCGAGCTTGCGCGCGAAGTAGGTCCACGCGGCGCCCTCCGGTAGCCCGTTCGCGGCCAGCCAGACCGCCGCGGCGTGCAGGTTTTCGGAGTCCTTGAGCGGCAGGGCCGTGAAGCGGAACGCCTCGAGCAGCAATTCCTCGCCGCTCAACGCGGCCCCGTCCGTGACCCGGCATCTACCGGTCTCGATCGGCGGCTCGGCATGCCAGCCGAGGTCGATACCGGCCTGATCGAGCAGCCTCCCGGCGCGCGCCAACGCGGTTGGACAAGTCCCGTAGACAAAGGCGCGCTTGAGGCTGCGCACCGGAAAGGCGAGCAGTTGCGCGTCGCTGAAACTCACCGCGCCGGCATACTCCGAGGCGTCCGTCTCGGGACCGAAGACGCGGTTGACCAGCGACGACTTCCGGGCCTCGGGATCGCGGCGCACCTCCTCCGGAAGCTGACTCAGGAAGCGATGGCGAACGGCGCCCTTGATCCCCGAGCCGGCGAGCAGGGGATGCTCGGTGTGGCGTTCGCGCTGGATGGGATTGTCGATGAGTCCGCCGACCGCGGTGCCGGCGCCCATGTGGACAGGACTGGTCGCATAGAGAAACATCGCGCGTGTTTCGGTGAACATCTCGCTCTCCCGTCGTCAGTGCCGCGGCCAGGCCGCGAGCAGGATATTGTTGAAGCCCTCGGCGCGGCGCCGGCGATCAGGGTAAGCGCTGATACACCACAGGCCCTCGTCGGCAAGCTTGCCGAGCGCCGCCGGCTCACCCTCGAAGTCTTCGAGCCAGTAGACGCTGCCGACCGGCGCGGCGCGCAACGCCGGCTTGGGAACCCAGGCGGCGAGGTCCCAACCGCTCACCACCTGGTGGCGCGGCACGGCGGCGGCGACCAAGCGCGCGCGGCAGCCGTCCGGGCCGCGCCAGCGATTGTCCTCGTCCACCCCCGGCAGGCGCCAGCCGTGCTCGAACAGGCCGGGCGTGGCGAGTACGATGCGCAATCTCCGCTCGGCGGCGATGGCGGCGTAATCACTTTGCGGCCACACCGCGGCGCAGGACGCCAGCGCGGCGCCGCGCCCGTCGCCGCCGAAGCGCAGCGACCCGTTCGCCGGCAGTTTTCCGCCGGCCCCTTCGACGCTGACCAAAAAACCGCTTTCAAAGTCTTGGTCGCGGGCCATTGCCACGGTCTCGGCGGTGTAGAGTCGCCCCTCCGCGGCGGTTCGCGTCGCGGCGCCCAATTCGATACCGAGACGCGCATCGCTTTTCCAGATCGCGCCCTGTTCCAGCAGGTGTTCGGCGCGCACCGCCTGGCCGCCGAGCCACGCGCGGAATCCGTCGCCGTTAAGCCATACGTCCGCGCGCGCCTTGAAAGCGCGGCCTGCGCGCAGGACCGGGAGCTGCGGCAGCACGTGGTTACTCAGCACCCCGGCGGGCAACGCCTGCGGCGCGAGACGATGGACGGTGGCGCCGGCCAGGGGCGCATCTTCCCCGATCTCGATCGCGAGGTCGGCGGGCAACGGCCACAGCGGTTCGACCGCTTGGTCTGCGCGGGTACGCCGTGCAAGCCCGAATCGGTGAATCCGGAAGGTACCCGGCGCATCCGGCCAACCGAGGATGTCCGCAAGCTCCGCGAGGTCAATCGCGTGCTTGGCGTAGCCCTCGAGATCGCGGATGCCGGCGTCGGCGAGCATCCGCGAGCGCAGCGCGCCGGCCGCCACCGAGGGCCACGGCGGCATCAGTGCCGCGCCGTGACCGCCCGGCTCGCCAAACAATCGATTGCCGCGCAGATAGAGGGTGTCGAGCGGACGGATGAAGCGCGATTCAGTCATGTCATTTCCGTGAGCCAGCCACCGCCGGTCGGATTTCGAGCAAGGCATCCCGGAGGGCCGGAAGGTCCTGCTCGATGACCCGCCAGACGAGCTCAATATCGACCCCCAGATAACCGTGAACCAGGATGTTGCGGAATCCGGCGATCGCACGCCAGTCGATGTCCGGAGCGCGGGCGCGCGTCGCCGCGCTGAGACGCTGGCTCGATTCGGTCAGCGTTTGCAGGTTGCGAACCGTCGCATCCTGAATCAGTCGCGAAGCAAAGAATGCCGCCCGCCCCTCGCGGGTGTAATCCTGGATGCGTTCGATGCACTCGGTCATGTACTCGATGTACACCGCATCGTTTTTCGCCACGGACCTCATATCGGCACCGATTCCTCGACCACGCGTTCGCGCAGGCGCGGGTGGATCGCGGCCTCGGTGAGCAGATCAACCCGCCTTCCAAGCAGTTCCTGCAGGTCCATCAGCAGGGCCCCGAGGCGTAGACCCGAGACACCGTCATCGACCTCTACCAGGAAGTCCACGTCGCTGTCCTGCCGGCCCTCGCCGCGCGCCATCGAGCCGAACACCCGCACATTGCGTACCCCGTACCGGTGGGCAAGCGCGAGAATGGTCTCGCGGTGAGTCGCTATGAGCGGATTCATGCGCGGCTATCCCTCGATCCCGTGCGCCCCTCGCGAGCCAGGAACTCCGCGGCGGAGATGAAATCGCGCAACCACACGAAAATCGGATCGAGTTGCCCGGCCGGCGGCGCTCGGTCCTGGTTGAGCCGCACCGCAAGCATTGCAAGATCGCGGGCCAGGGATGGCGAACCGCGCTGGCGTACGAACTGCGCGCCAAGGGTGGCGGCGAGGAGCGATTCGAGTCGTGGGCCGCGGTCGAGCACCGGAAGCCCACGGATCAACTCACCGGCCAGGTAGGCCGCACGGCGCGCGAATTCGGGACCCGCAAGGGCGCGTGTTAGTTCCGTGAGCAGGCCCAGCGGTGTGTAGTCGGCCGCTTCGACGCGCCCCTTGCCCAGATACCAGGGCGCGGTGAAGCTCACCTCGCCGCCGCTGCGCTTGAGGATCCGCAGGCGCAAGCGGTTACGCCCGGCATCCTTGGCCGCGCGCTCGGCGGCGCGCAGCGCATTCAGCACGTACGCCAACGGCATCGTGTGGTGGGCGATTACGGCCCCGACCGAGGCCGTCGCCTGTTCACCCATGACCCGGTAAAGACGTCCCCGGCAGTGCACGAAACCTTTGTTCATCGACAGATCGTGGTTGAACAACGGGCGGTCCCGCGCCTCCGCCGGCGATGCGCCGCTGTACGCGTAGCGCAATAACCACAGCGCGCGCGGCAGATCGTCGATGGCGACCATCGCCATCACATCGTCACCGCCCGCGTACAATAGCTTACCCATGCACAGATTTTCGACGATGTGCGGCGCCAAGTGCAGGGCAAAGCCGTTCAGCGCCTCGGAGATCGCCGCGTGGCGCGCCGGCGAGGCCGGGCGCGGGGAACGCAGGTAGTCGTCGAGCGCCGGGCTGCGCTCGCGGAATTTGCGGATACCTGCGCGGATCTCACTGCGCCAAGTGTCCTCGAAAGGCAAACGGTACCGTTCGCCGGCCCCCGCCAACCACGCGCCCATGTGGTCGCCGTCCATCAGCAGCAGGGCGTAGTAGGCTTCCGGGCGGTAGCCGCTTGCCTGGTGCACGAGCTTTTCGACCTGCGCCCGCTCGGCACTCGCTCCGGCCGCGAGCGCCTCGCGCTCGCGCAGCGCGTCGAGTAGTGCGGGCAAGCGGCGCACCAGGTTGCGCGTATCCTCGTCGCAGCCCGGTAGTTGCAGGGCAATCTTGCGCGGCAGCGCGACCGGATCGAGCGGGCGCCGGCCGATCTTTTCAAGCAGATCGCGGCGCGCCTTGGCTGCGCCATCGTTCGCGGGCGCCGCGACCAGGCGCGCCAGCGATGGCGCGAGCGCCATCGCGTGGGTGGAGACCACGTAGCGGTTCAGCCCGGTGACTCCCTGTGCCTCGAGCCGGGCGACAAAGCGGCTCGACCACAGGCGTTTGAGCATCGCCAACGCGTCGAGGTGCTCGCCCTTGCGCACCCACGCCGGCTTACGTTCCGCGAGCCGCGCCCACAGCGTGTCGCGACGCTGCCCGGGCCGTAAATCGAGTTCGTCGGGATTGATGCACAGCCATTCGCGTTCGCCCGAGATCGAGTCGCGATAGCCGCCCTGCACGAGCTGCGCGAAGGGGCGCAGCACACGCTCGGCGGCGCCGGCGCGCTCCGCGGCGTCGAGCAGCGCGGGGTAAAGGGCGCCGGGGTTGCTGTCGAAGAATCGCGCGCCTTCGATCTCGATATTGCGGGTGAGGATCCGCCACACCGCGTCGCCGAGCAGGCCCGGACGTGCCGCGCCATCCGGATAAAAGGATCCCAGGGTTCGTGCGAGCGCGGTCTCCGCGTCGCGCGCGCCGGCGCCGGGCGCCACCGGCCACGCCGCCGACGACCAGTGCACTTCCGGAAATCCCGCGAGTTGGGCCTCGATTTGGCGCCAGCAGTGCGCGTTGTCGTCACGCGGCTGTTCCTCGACGAGCGCATCGAAGACCATCCCGAGCATCGCTCGCGCCTCATCCACCACCCAGGCGCGCACCCGTGCGGTGATCGCCGCGGCGAGTTCCCGCACGCGCGCGGCGGGCACCAGTGCCACGAAGCGGTTGGGCAGCGCGGCGGCGAACAACGGGTTGTGATCGGTACCGCCGCGTCGCCACTCGCACCCCGCGTCGTTGAACAGCGATTCCGGCAGCCCTCGGTCGCCCGCCAGCCACCGATCGACCAGAGGCACGCCCCGCAATTGCGGCATCAGGATGGCGTCCGGACCGAACTGTTCGGCGATCACTTGCATCCCTTCCCAAGCGATGCACGAGAGCAGATGCGAGCCGGCCCACAAATCCGAGCTGGTACGGCCCTGCGCGATGAAGGACTGCACCGGCCCGAAGCTCATCGCGAGCAGCGCGGGGCGCTGTTCGGGATCGGCCGTGAAGGCGGTGGCGAAGGCCGAACAGAGGTCGAGATGCGACCAGATGCTGTGATCGGGGATCCGCGTGTCGGCGGGCAACAGCCCCCACAGGGCGCCGAGATCCGGCGCCGGCGTCTGCGGGCCGAAGCGCCACAGGGCAAGCGCCTGTTGGCGCGCTTCGGCCTCCGCGCCGAGACGATCGAGCAGCCCCGAAAAGTGATCGAGGCTCACCGCCTTGATCTGCGCCGCGCTGACCTCCTTGAGCGGCGCCGATTCCGCCCACGCCCCGGATAATGGATGAACCAGCTTCGGCGAATCCGCGAAACGCACCTGCGCCCACGCCGGGAAACGGCGCTCGGCATCCTGCGGGAACTGCGGGCGATCGGCGGCCGCCGCCCAGTGGTCGGCGTGGCGAACCACCGCGGCGAGCCTCGCGGGCACCCCGGCCGCGCCGAACAACCGCTCGCGCAGGCGGCGCACCGTACCGCCCTCGTGCCCGGCGGGGTCGCGCATCAGCACCAGCGCTTTCTCCGCCGGGTCGTGGCTCCAGGCCGCGAGCTTGACCCGCCAGATGGTCGCCTCATCCATCCCCTCGGCCTCCAACCCGGGCGAGGCCCGGGATCTCGTCTAGCTTGCTGTGGATCGCCCGCCACACCGGCGCCTCGTGCGTCTCCAGCCAGCGCTGCTCGGAGTGGTGGAGTTGCTTTCGCAGCACGCGGGGAAGTCCGCAGGGGACATGGAATATCAACCCGCGCGCGCCCCCATTATCCGCCACCACCTTGAAGCGCAGCGAACCGGCGAGCCGTACCTTCTCGTCCCAGGCGCGCAGTTTCCAGCCCTTTCCGGCCGGATAGCCGAGCAGATGGATGCCGGCCAGCTCGTTCGCCTTCGGATTGTCCGGGTAATCCTTGGCCGCGCGGCGCACCGCCACCTTGACATTGGCGAGCCGCCCAATCACCTGACGCCAGTTCGCGCAGGCTTCGGTGTGCCAGATCAGCGGCCGGCCATCGTCGCCGCGGCCGAGCGCATGCGGCCACTCGAGACGCAAACACTCCCGCCAGGGACGGCTGGCGGGGGCGAACAGCGGATCGTCCGCATCAGGCACTGCCGGCCATGCGCCTTGCGCCGGCGTCAATACCAACGAGCCCCAGCCGTTGCGGGCACGCGAGCCGAGGGCCCCGAACCAGTGAATCAGTCGAAGGGCGTCGGTGACCGATTTGTCGTCCTGCTCGGTCAGGACCGAAAGCGTGGCACTTTCACTGGCGTCTATCACGGGCGGCGCCTTGTTCTCGATGACCCGCGAGTTCCCTCTCTTGTTGCTTACTATCGGTCCGTAACCGAGATAGAGATCCTCGCGCACCTGGCCCTTGCCGTCGCGGGTCGTTTGGACCCTGGCAAAATCATCCCCCGGCCAGCTACCTTGCTGAAGTGCGCCCGGCGCCCACCGGTTCAAGCGAATGCGCACTCGACTGCGCATCGCCCAGGTCTTGTCGTGGTGATCGAGCCACGCGTGGCCGAACAACTTGCCCTCGCGTTCGCGCAACGCGTGGTGGTCGTAGGCCACGCTCGGCGCCACTGCCAACCGCCACCAGTGGCGCAGCAGCGCCTTGAAGGGTGGCGTGCGCCACTGGCCCGCCTGCTCGGCGTCGCCGAGGAAAGCGGGGGTGGTGAAACGCACGGTGTATTCGAGCTTGTTCATGGCGTTTCTTGCGGTTCGTGGCTCGGTGGATCGTGGTTCGGATTGGCGTCCATTATCGCGCGGGTGTCACGGCTTGCGGGATCCCGCAAGCTTGCCGCGCGGATGTGATAACCGCCGAGACCCATGCTCGTCCCTTTGCCCGCTTGGACCCACTGTCCGATCCACAGATAGGGCCAGAAAGGATCCAGTTCGTGGCGCGCGACGACCACCGTTCCGACCACGCCGCCCATCTGCATGGTGCGGCCCTGGCGCGACGAGTAGCGGGTCCAGTCACGCCAGGTGAGATCACGATGGATGAGGTTGATCGTTTCCGAGGCGCGCGCCAGTTCGGCGAACGGTGCGTCGAGGGGGGCGTCGGTATGGAAGTAGCTGAGCATCGAAACGCGGCGCAACAGGTTGCGAAACAGATCGCTGAAGCCGAAGGTCTCCGGTCGCACGAGCTTGTTGGCGCGCTTGAGTCGCAGCGGGGTTCGGATCGTGATTTGGATCGCCCCGGCGGGCGGTTCGGGCACCGCGGCGGCTGCCGGGGGCAGCGTCTGCAAGGGTCCTTCTCCGGTGTAGATGGTCCGCCATTCTCCGCACCCCGGGGAAACTTCCTGGCTGACATCTTTCAGCGCCAGCGGCGGACGACCGCGGCCGATCCCCTCGCGTCCGGCACGCGCCAGGGCATGGACGAAGTACGGGAGTTGCCGGTTCGCGCGGCCGACGAGGGTGAGGCCGAGGCCGATCGCCTTGCCTTGGCCGTGCGCCGTTTCCGGCGGATCCATCGGCGCCAGCACGAAGGGGTGAGGCGCCGCCGTGTAGCGCCGCATCTTGGCGGCATCCGGCGGTGGCGGGGTTTCAAAGATATAGGGGTAGACGCACGAGCGATAAAGCAGGCAGTTCGGACAGTCGCGCTCGCGGGTGACGCACACGGTGCGCTTGAGCGCATGGCCGAATCCGCCGCGCCAGGCCGACCCGGCGTAGCCATGCCGAAGCTGGGCGCTCTCCGGCGGAGTAAACCTCAGGCGATAGCGTGCGACCGGTAGCGTTACCGAGATGGACGCCCCGGAATGGTCACCGTCAACTCGATTCATCCCCCTTCCTCGCGTCGCTACAAGGTGCACCCGGCGCAGAATCAAGTCAATGCGCGCGAACGATCCTCGCTGCCATTGTCAATCGGTGGACTACCGTTCGCCGCGGATCGGGGGTCGGGCATTCAGCCCGGCGTTGCGATGTTCGGTATCGGGTAGCGGCGCATCGGTCGCGGCGCTGGAACTCGCGCCCGGCGCGGCGTTGCGTCCACCACAGGTGGGCGCGTGCGCCGAGGCCCATGAAGGGTCCGGAGTAGAGTTTTTTCGGCGCGGGTTGGCGCCGCCGCTGGCGCCGCAGTTCGCTGTCCTCGCCGCAGGCGAGATCGGCGGGGATCAGGCCCCACTCGGGTTCGCCGTCGAGACGCCGTTGCTCGGCGGCGGTCAGCGCTCGGGTCATGCCGACGTAGGTGTAGACGTGCATCAAGCGGTGACGGTACAGGCTCAGGGACTCGACATGACCGTTGAGCGCGAGGATCACCCGCCCGCAATTCAGGCTCCCCTTCGGCGTGGTGATCCGGAGTCCGCCCTCGGTGGCGAGACGCAGCAGCGGCGAGCGCCCGAAGATTTCCGCGCCCTGCTCGCGCACCAGTCCAGCGGCTAATCCGCGGATATAGGCCGCGGGCTGGATCAGGACCGCGCCGAGCGCGTGGATCCCACCCCGGTTTTAGCCGCTGCCGGTGATGCGGCGCATGTCGCCCTGGTCGAGCCTGGTATAGGGTTCACCGACGCGGTCGAGATGCGCCCAATAGCTCACCAGGGCGCGCATCCCGCGACGATCCGCGGCGCCGTGCAGCTTGCCGATCGGGCGCACATGACGGTCGCTGCCAAAGCGCTCGGCGGCGGCGCGCGCAAATCCGATGGCGGCGCGATTCTGCGCGATCTGATGGTGGTCCGCTTTCGACCGTCCAAATCGCACCGGGCGGCGAGGTTTTGCCAGGGTGAAGGATCACGCGCCGCGTAGCGCCTTCTTTTGCGCCGGCGTCGCCTGTGCGCGCGCCGCGCGCAAATGCCGCGCCCGATCGTGAGGCTCGAACTCGTCGATAAGCGCGGTTACCGTGGCGGCGTACTCCTCGGGCGTCGCACTCTCGGCAAGACACCCGAAATACGCGCTCAGCACCGGCCGCCATTCGACCCCGACCTGCCAGGCACCACCTTCGTCGGCAAAGAAAATAATATCGTCGTTGCCGACGTCGATATCGCGCAGCAGGTCGAAGATGATTTCGAACGCCGCGCGCACCGGCTGCCGCGGGCGCTCCCGAGCCGATGCCACGCAGCGATCCAGGAGACGATTGCACTCCGCGATCCAGGTCTTGCTGCCGTTAGACATTTCCATGTAATTCTTCGAGTTGACCGCGAACCCCTCGTAGTACTCGCCACGCAGGCTCGCCCCGCCGAACGCTTTGACGGTGCGTAGCAGCGTCCCTCCCGACAGGGGCTCCGGTCGCAACGCGTGCGGCGCAATAAACCCCTCGATCAAGGCGGGAAGTCGTGCGGCCGGCAGCACATCGATCGCACCATCGAGCAACGCCACTAACTCGTCCTTGCGCAGCTTGCGCAGCGCGACACGGAGCTTGTTCCGATCGATCTGCGCGCTCGTCTTCGCCATCACCAGCGCCTCTTCCTGGTAGCTCCCGGCCGACACCGGCCCGTGTCGGGGGGAGCGGAAAACCAGCATGCCGGTCGCCGCAGGGATTCAGCCATCGCTTGGACTCGGGGGGAAATCAAGCTACCAACTCGAGCGCCGAAATGCCCGGCCGACAAGGCGCGAGGAAAGCGCAGGCTCGCTCGATTTTCGACGACGGTAGGTCATTGAAAATGAGAGGAACCGGGAAATTACATCTCCCCGTTTCGACCCCGGAAACGACCAGGACGGCTGTTTCCGGATGGACACTATTCCACGGACGAGCAACGCCGCCGGGTAGACTGGATGGGCGAGCGAGTGGATGCGTCAATTTTGAACCGCGCCCTTAGTTGCTTGTAGGCGGTGCGCTGTCGTTCGCCGAGGTGTCAGCCGAGGCGCCTTCGTCGCCTGGCTCGCGCTCCGACCCGGCGGCCAGTTTTTCCGCCTTGGCCGCGAGCTTGGCCTGCCGTTTGGCCTCGCGCTTTTCGGCCTTGGCCTTGGCTCGGTTATTTCGTTCAAATGCATAGTTTGGCTTTCGCGCCATCGTGTACAGCCTCCAGAGATCGTCAAACTAAAAGTCGGCGGTAGGGCACCACCCGCCCGCAACGGTTCCGGCATTGTAAACCGAAAACCAAGGATGGCCGGCGAGGGCTGGACCGCGAACGCCGGCCGCTCTGAATGGATACCCGATCCGCCACAATTCGGGAGGCTCCACGCACCCGTCCGCAACCGCACTGTTCACTCCCGGACAGGACCCCGCGCAACGCCATTTCAATCGTTGCCGAAGGCGAATATATTTCGCGTCCTTCGGGAAGCCACGAACTGCAGTGCCGAAATGAGATCCACCGAATTCACAGCGCACTGGATATCCATTGCCTTTGCAAGCACGGGAGAATGAAATGAAAGTCGGCTTTATCGGCCTCGGCAATGTCGGCCGGAAACTCGCCGGCAGCCTGCAGCGCAACGGCTTCCCGATCACGGTCCATGATCTGAACCGCAGCGCGGGCGAGCCCTTCGTCGAACGCGGGGGGCGCTGGGCGGAAACGCCCAAAGCGTTGGCCAAGGCGGTGGATCTGGTGATTACCTGTCTGCCGTCACCGGCCGCGGTGAGCGCGGTGATGGAGGGTGACGATGGGGTACTCGCCGGACTCGGCCCTGACCGGATGTGGCTTGAAATGAGCACCACCGACGAGGCCGAGGTGCGCCGGATCGGCGCGCTGGTTGAGGCCAGGGGCGCGACCCCGCTGGACGGCCCGGTGTCGGGTGGTTGTCATCGCGCGGCGACCGGCAATATCGCGATCTTCGTGGGCGGCGAGCGGGCCGCGTTCGAGCGGATCCTGCCGGCGCTCACGGTCATGGGACGCCGCATCCTCCACGTCGGACCGCTCGGTTCGGCCTCGATCCTCAAGGTCGTCACCAACTATCTGGCTTCGGCCCACCTGACCGCCCTGGGCGAGGCGCTGACGGTCGCCAAGCAGGCGGGGATGGATTTGAACACCACCTATGAGGCGATCCGGATCTCCTCGGGCAACTCGTTCGTCCACGAAACCGAGAGCCAGGTGATCCTCAACGGCAGCTACGACATCAACTTCACGATGGACCTGGTGGTCAAGGACATGAGCCTGTTCGACGGCCTCGCGCAACGCCTCGAAGTGCCGCTGGAACTCTCGCCGCTGGTGCTCAAGATCTTCAAGGAAGGCCAGCAGCGTTACGGATCGCGGGCGTGGTCGTCGATGATCGTCAAACGACTCGAAGACGCCTGCGGTTGCGAATTGCGCGCCCCCGGCTTCCCGGCCCAGATGGTGGACCACGAACCGGAAGCGCCCGGTAGGGAGGTGATCGTGAACCGCGGGGTCTAGCGGGCGGCCGCCGCGGGCAGTTGGGTTAGCCGGCGAGGCGGCGCTGGTCGGGCCGCCAGCCACCGAGTTCCAGCTTCGCGCTACCGATGCCGAGGCCGCGCACCCACCGTGCCGCCGCGTCCAGGCTGCGCCAGGTCCTGAGCGCGCCACGCAGCGTCGAGGCCGTGACCGGCCCACCGCCGGTCTCCGCCTCGACCCTGAATTCCGCACCATCGGCGATGATCCGTACCTTGCGCACGGCCCCGGCTTCGACCAGGACGCGCAAGGTACGTTCATCCATCTTGATTCGCCTGATCGTCGAACATCCGCTGTTGCTCGGGAACCGGGATATGCGCCGCCGCGCAATGGCGGCGGATCAACACCTCGATCAGATTGGCGATGCTGCGATGATCGCGCGCGGCGGCGATCCGCGCCGCCTCTTTGACCACCGGATCAATACGCAGATTCAGGGTCGCGGTTTTCCTGGATAACATGGCTTGCGACGATCACACCGAAAGAGCTACATTGTAACGCACTTGTGATGATCGTAAAACGCCGTCCGGCAACCTTTCGACGGAGGTATTCATGACCACTCCCCCGGCGCTTTCGCGGCGTTTGGCCGAGGCACTGGCCTTCGCGGTCGAAAAGCATGGCCCGCAACGCCGCAAGGGCACCCAGATACCGTACATCTGTCACCCGCTGGCGGTGGCGAGTCTGGTGCTCGAGGATGGCGGCGACGAGGAAGAAGCGATGGCCGCGCTGCTCCACGATGTCGTGGAAGACTGTGGTGGGCGGCCGGTACTCGATCAAATCCGGGGCCGCTTCGGCCTCCGCGTCGCCGAGATCGTGGATGGCTGCAGCTATTCCTACGAGATCCCCAAACCGGCGTGGCGCCCGCGCAAGGAGGCCTATCTCGCGCACCTCGACAGCGCGCCCGAGCCAGTGCTGCGTGTGTCGAGCGCCGACAAGTTGCACAATGCACGCTCGCTGGTGTTGGATTACGCGGCGTGCGGGGCCCGGCTGTGGGAGCGATTCAGCGCCAGTGGAGAGGAAACGCTCTGGTACTATCGAGAACTCGTGGTGCGCTTCGAACGCCGTCGCCCCCGGTCACGCCTGACCCATGCGCTGGCGGAAACCGTGGACCAACTCGATCGGCAATGCCGCATCCACGCTTGAGCACCGCGACCACCGCATCGTTCCGGGGCTGGATGGTGACACGGTTTTCCACCCGCGAACCCGAAGCCGTTGTTCGCCCCGGCGGTCGGACCGATCGCTATCGCGCCGCACCCTCGACATGCACTCCCGAATCGTGAGCCGTACTTTTTCCTGCGTCCTGGTCGTGGTGCTGATGACAATGCGGGTATCGCTCGCCGCGCCGGCGGATAAATCGTGGACCTTCAGCCTCTACTTCGAGAACGATCTGTTCGCCGACAGTGATCAGCACTACACCAACGGCATCAAGCTGTCGTGGATTTCGCCGGACCTCACCCGCTACCGCGACAGCGGCAAACTGCCGGCCTGGAGTCAACCCTATATCGACCTCCTGCCCTTCATCCACGAACCCGGCCTGCAACGCAATATCACCCTGTCGGTGGGTCAGAATATCTATACCCCGCAAGACATCTCGCGCAAGGATCTCATCCGCGACGACCGCCCCTATGCGGGCTGGCTGTATTTCGGCGCCGCCTTCCACAACAAGAACCCGCGGCGGCTCGATTCGATGGAGGTGCAACTCGGCCTGGTCGGACCGCTGTCGTTCGCCGAGCAGGCGCAAACCCTGGTCCATGAACTGCGCGGCTTCGCCAAGCCCGAGGGCTGGAGCCATCAGTTGAAAACCGAGCCCGGCATCGCACTGGTTTATGAACGCAAGTGGCGCACCGTGCTACCGCCGCGCCACGGCCTCGGCTTCGATCTGATAAGCCACGCCGGTGGCGCGCTCGGCAATATCCAGACCTACGCCAACGCCGGCCTCGAGGCACGAATCGGCTGGAATCTGCCGGCCGATTTCGGCAATTCGCTGATTCGCCCCGGCGGCGATACCAATGCCCCGGTGGATGCCTCCGACCCCAGACGTCGCCGCCACGGTTTCGGCTTCCACCTGTTCGCCTCGGTCGACGGACGCGCGGTAGCGCGCGACATCTTTCTCGACGGCAATACCTTCGCGTCGAGTCACCGCGTCGACAAGCGCAACCTGGTCGCCGATCTAGCAGCCGGCGCGAGTCTCATCGCCGGACGCTTCAAACTGTCATTCGCCAAGGTGCTGCGCACCCGCGAATTCCGCGGTCAGGCGGCAAATCACCGCTTCGGCTCGGTGACCCTGTCCTACACCTACTAGCCCGCCGGCGCATGTCACCCTCGCTGAAACAGCGCCTTTTCAACGTTCTGCTGCTGGCCGTTGTGCTGGTCGCGCTCGCTGTCGGGGGCCTGTGGTACGCGGTTTACGGCCGCGGTGCGGGTCCGCGCGTCAACGTGCTGTCGGCGCACGGTGCGGCCACGGTCACGGTGATGGATTTCAGCCGCCCGTTCCCACTCGACCCGCCACCCCCGGGTTGGTATCACCGCAAGTTCCTGACCCGAGAACCGATGACGATGTCATTTCAGGTCAAGGACGGAATAGCGGCGCTACGGCTGGCAACCGACGCCAGCGCATCGATGTTGTATCGCCACGTCGATATCGATCTGGATCGCTATCCGATCCTGAGCTGGCGTTGGTATATCGAGCAGCCGATAGACAGCCCGCTCGATGAACGGACCCGCGCCGGCGACGACCATCCCGCGCGCCTGTTCATCAGCCTGGAAACCACCGACCGCCGCGCCCGCAAGCTGGAAATCATCTGGGGCAACAAGTTGCAACGCGGCGCCTACAAGTTCATCGACAAATTCCCGCATTACGTAGCCGACGGCGGCGATCGGCACCTCCGCCAGTGGCGCCGCGAGAGCGTCGATCTGAAGGCCATCTACGAAAAGCTGTGGCCCGACGCGCTCCCGGCACGGGTGGTCGATATCGCACTGTTTTGCGATTCCGACGACACCAAGGGCCGCAGCATCGCCTATTTCGAGGATGTCGAGATGCGACGAGCCGCTAGTCGCGCGCCAGCCGACTGACCGGGCCCGCGGGCAACCGCGCGCCGCGGCGGCGCGTCATCGACCTGAATATTCGAGCCGTCGGATCTGTCGGTCCACCCCTGAGAATGGTAGCCTGCGACAAGCAGGCGATCCGCCGGCTTCAGCCGATAGCGTCCAAAATGACTCGAAGCCCGAAGAAAGAAAAACGCCCCCGCACAGTCATGGACGACATGGAATCGTTACGCGTCTCGGAGGCGCAGTGCCGCGCGATATTCGAACTGACCACGGTCGGCATGGCCCTGACCGAAAACGCCACGGGAAAACTCGTACGCGTCAACCAACCCTATTGCGAACTACTGGGTTACCGCCGCGAGGAACTCGCGGCGCGGACCTTCCGGGATTTTACCCACCCGGATGATCTGGCGGCCGAACTCACCGAGTGGAATCGTTTGGTCGCCGGGGAAATCTCCGCGTATACCACGGAGAAGCGCTACATCCGCAAGAACGGCGCAATCATCTGGGTCAAACTGACCGTATCCCGTATGGCCGCGGCGGGCGGTGACGCCGATTGTCACCTTGCGGTGGTACAGGACATTAGCGCGCTGAAGAAGACGGAAACGACACTAAAAGAGATCCGCGCGTTGCATCTACAAGCGCAGCATTTGGCCGGGGTCGGACACTGTACGCTCGATCTGCGCGACCACAAGTTGCAATGGTCAGACGAGACGTTGCGGATTTTCGAGCTTCGCGAAAATCCGCCGATGGACTCCCACGGGGCGTTTCTGGCGCGCATCCATCCCGATGATCGCGAGCGGGTCGATCAAGCCTACAAGAACCATCTCGCCAAACGCACGCGTTTCGACATCATCCATCGCCTGCGGTTCACGGACGGCCGGATCAAGTTCGTGCATCAGCACTGCGAAACCGAGTTCGCGCCCGACGGAACGCCGCTGCGCTCCTTCGGCACCATTCAGGACGTTACTACGCAGACCCTGAGCGCCGATCTCCTACGCGACAGGATGCGGGTACAGGATGCGATTGCCGACCCGGCTGTGGCGTTGGAAAAGGTTCTCACGATGATTACCCGCGCGATGGAGCACCAGCGGCCCAGCATGATGGCCTCCGTGCTGCTGCTCTCGGAAGACGGCAAACGTCTCCTGCACGGCGCGGCGCCGAGCCTGCCGGATGCCTACAACCGGCAATTCGATGGTGCGGCCATTGGCCCCTGCGTAGCGTCCTGCGGCACCGCCGCCTTTCGCGGCGAGCGGATCATCGTCACCGACATTGAAACCGACCCGCTGTGGGATGATTACCGTGATCTGGCCCGTGAATTCGGACTGCGGGCCTGCTGGTCGCAACCGATCAAAGACTTCCACGGGCGAATTTTCGGCACCTTCGCCCTGTACTACAAGCAGCCCCTGGCGCCCGACCGCAAGGACATCGAGCTGATCGAAACCATGGCCGGGTTGGCGCGCAACGCGATCGAATGCAAACACTCCGAAGCGCTGATGCAGCGTCTGACCTCGCTGATCGAGCTGACTTCCGACTTCGTCGGCATCGCGGACGCGGATCAACATATGCTGTACGTCAATCCGGCGGGACGTGCGATGACCGGGCTGGCGCCGGAGGCATCGCTCGAGTCGTTGATGGTCAGTGATTTTCATCCGGCCACCGAGCTGGAAAAAATCGCCGGCGAGTTGATCCCGCAGGCGCTGCAAACCGGCTCATGGCGAGGGGAGCTGCTCTTTCGCGACCGCGACGGCGGCGAGATCCCGATTTCGGCCGTGTTCACGGTCCATCGAGGCGACGACGGCACACCCAGCGGCTATTCCGTGATCGGTCGCGACATGCGCAAGGAACGCGAGATCCAGGCCAAGGTTGAACACACCCAACGACTCGAAAGCCTGGGCGTACTCGCCGGCGGCATCGCCCACGATTTCAACAATATCCTCGCGGCGGTGATGGGGCACGCGGAACTAGCGAGCGGCAAGCTGCCGAACAGCGCGTCGGCGCAAAAGAATCTCCGCATGATCGTCGCGTCGAGCCGGCGCGCGGCGGAATTGTGCGGCCAGATGCTCACCTACGCCGGTAAAGGCCGGGTTGCGACGAAACCGATCGACCTCTCGGACGTGGTGGCGGAGATCGCAAAGTTGCTGGAGGTGTCCATCCCCAAGCGGGTGAAATTGAAGTTCGACCTAGCCTCGCCCCTGCCGCCGACCTCCGCGGACGCCGCGCAACTGCAACAGATCATCATGAATCTGGTGATCAACGCGTCGGAAGCCATGGGCGAGCGGCCCGGCGAGATCGCCCTGACCACGGGTCGGATGGACATCGACGCGGCGTTCCTGGCCAGGGTCAGCGCCGGCACCGATGCGGTCCCCGGAAGCTACGTGTACCTGGAGGTCACGGACCACGGATGCGGTATGGATGAAAAAACCCGGGCGCGGCTGTTCGAGCCTTTTTTCACCACCAAATTCACCGGCCGAGGCCTCGGCATGAGCGCGGTACTGGGTATCGTCAACAGTCACCACGGCGCGATCAAATTGAAGTCCGAGGTTGGCCAAGGCACCACCTTCAGGGTGCTGCTGCCGGCGACGACCCCGACACCATCGGTCAAGCCACCGGTCGAGACCGAGGATCCGGTTCCGTGGCGTGGCTCCGGCACCGTGTTGGTTGTCGATGACGAGCCGGCTATTCGCGATGTCGCAACCGAGATGCTGGTGGCGATGGGTTACGAAATCTTGACCGCGGCCGACGGGGAACAAGGCGTTGAGCGCTACCGCGAACATCACGACCAGATCGTCGCGGTGCTACTGGACATGACCATGCCGAGAATGAGCGGCGCGAGCGCCTACCGTGAACTGCGGCGTATCAACCCGGCGGTGAAGGTCATTCTGTCATCCGGTTACAGCCCGAAAGAAGCTACCCGGCGCCTGAGTGGCGAGGATCTCGCCGGTTTCATTCAGAAACCGTATACCTCGGACGATCTCCAACGGGTCATGCAACAGGCCACGCAGGACCGAGGCTGATCCGTCCGGCGGTGGCGACTCAAGACGCGGCTTCCAGCACCTCCCAGCGGGCGTAAGCCTGCTCCAGCCCCTGCTGCACTTCATCGAGCCTCGCCCGGGCCGCAATGATTTCGTCATTCCCCTGCTTGTAAAAGGCCGGGTCCTGCATGCGAGCGTGCAGCGCTTCGCGTTGAGCCTCGAGCTCTTCGATGCGGCCGGGGAGCGACGCCAACTCGCGCTGTTCCTTGTATCCGAGTTTGCGCGCGGGCGGGCGAATTTGCGGCGCCGCCGGCCGCGGGGGGCGCGACGCCCGGGACGATTTGCTTGCGCCGGGTCGGTTACGCTGGCGCAACCAGTCGTCGTAACCCCCCACGTATTCGGTGACCACCCCGCCGCCCTCGAACACCAAGGTGCTGGTCACCACGTTGTTGAGAAAGGCGCGATCGTGACTGACCAGCAACAGGGTGCCCGGGAATTCCAGCAACCGCTCTTCGAGCAGTTCGAGGGTTTCCACGTCGAGATCGTTGGTCGGTTCATCCATCACCAACAGGTTGGACGGGCGCGCGAACAGGCGCGCGAGCAACAAGCGGTTGCGCTCGCCGCCCGACAGGGCGCGGACCGGGGTATTGGCGCGTTCCGGCGAGAACAGGAAATCCGCCAGATAGCCGATCACATGCCGCGACCCGCCCCCGCATGCCACCCGGCCACCCCCCTCGGCGACGTTGTCGCGTACCGATTTCCGCTCGTCGAGTTGGGCACGCATTTGATCGAAATAGGCGACCTCGATGCGCGATCCAAGAACGATACGGCCCTGATCCGGCGCCAAGCGGCCCAGCAGCAGATTCAGCACCGTGCTTTTGCCAGCGCCGTTGGGGCCGATCAGGCCCACTCGGTCACCGCGCAGGATGGTGGCGGAGAAATCCCGGATGATCGGCACTTCCGACCAGCCGAAATCGACGTGTTCCGCGGTCACCACCAGCTTGCCGGAACGCTCACCGGCCGCGATCCGTAATTTCGCGCGGCCGTCCACCTCGCGTCGTTGACGGCGCTGCTCACGGAGTGCCTTTAGCGCCCGCACCCGACCTTCGTTACGGGTACGCCTGGCCTTGATCCCCTGGCGAATCCACTTCTCCTCTTCCGCGAGTTTGTGATCAGCGACCGCGTGGGCACGCTTTTCGCTACGCAGCGCGTCCTCCTTGCGGCGCAGATAGTTCGCGAAATCGCCCGGCCAATCGGTCAATTTACCGCGATCCAGTTCGACGATCCGGGTTGCCAACCGTGCGACCAGCAGCCGATCGTGACTGACCAGCAACCAAGCGCCCCGGTAAGCGGAGAAATAGTCTTCCAGGCGTTCGATGGATTCAATGTCGAGGTGGTTGGTGGGTTCATCCAACAACAACAGATCGGGCTCGGTAACCAGCGCGCGCGCCAGCAATACCCGCCGCCGCAAGCCACCCGACAACTCCCCGAAGGCGCTGTCCGAGGGTAGCGCCAGCCTGGACAAGGTGCTTTCCACCCGTTGCTGCAATCGCCAACCCCCGGCCGCCTCGAGCTGGTGCTGGATGGTTTCGAGTTCCGCCATATCCGCGGCGCCACCGGCACCGGCGAGGCCCGCGCTGAGCCGGTGAAACCGCGCCAGCATGTCCGCCAGAGGACCGAGACCCTCGGCCACCACGTCAAACACGCTGCCGCGCGTGTCGGTCGGCACCTCCTGGGCAAGCCGCGCGATCCGCGCGCCTTGCTGTATCGACCGCTCGCCCTGATCGGGTGCCATTTCGCCCGCGATCACGCGCATCAGGGTGGATTTGCCCGCCCCGTTACGCCCGACCAGACACACCCGCTCGCCGGGATCGATGCTGAGATCGACCCCGTCGAGCAGGCTCGGCCCACCGTAGCTCAGAGCGATATTGCGCAGCGTAATCAGGGCCATATCGAACACGCGATCCCGGAATGCTTGGTTGGACCGGGTGAGTCACCCGGCGGTTGAGCACCTCGATTGAAATCTATCGCTTCATACCCGTCGGCTACAATCGGAATGAAGCGGTCCAGCGAGGATTCTGATATGTATTGACCCGTCAAGTCTTGCTGCGAACATTTTCGAAGTCCTTGATTTCTCTGCGAGCACTCGGGACAAGGCATCAGAGGCATTCAACGACGGTCGATCACTCTGAT
>Ga0114931_10001751_pt1 | contig 27582 bp, 22 predicted proteins | sample 2SBtaG_FD_89579 | JGI IMG/M metagenome (GOLD analysis project Ga0114931, IMG submission 89579) | Deep subsurface microbial communities from Kolumbo volcano to uncover new lineages of life (NeLLi) - 2SBTROV14_V59a metaG | ecosystem: Environmental > Aquatic > Marine > Volcanic | place: Kolumbo... | reverse complement strand
GCGGCAAGGAAGAGTACCCGTCGATGATCTCGGCCCACGCGGCGCTGCTGGCGCGCGCGGCCGGCGCGCCGGTGCGGCTGATCTACGACCGCGGCGAGGACATTGCGGTGACGACCAAGCGCCACCCGGCGCGGGTCCGTCACCGCCTCGGCGTCGACAAAGACGGCACCATCTGCGCCATCGATGTGGATGTGGTCATCGACGGCGGCGCCTACGCGACCCTGTCGGCGGTCGTGCTGTCGCGCGCGGTGCTCCACGCCGCTGGGCCCTACCGCTGTGCCAACACCCGCATCGTGGGCCGCGCGGTCGCGACCAACACTCCGCCACACGGCGCGTTCCGCGGCTTCGGCGCACCGCAAACCACCTTTGCCTACGAGCGCCAAACGGCCAAAGCCGCGCGCGCCGTCGGCATGTCGCCGCTGGAGTTTCGGCGCAAGAACATGCTGGGGGAAGGTGACACCACAGCCACGAGTCAAACCCTGGCGTTCAGCGTCGGCAGCGCCGAAGTGCTCGACGCCGTGGCCAACGCGGTCGCCGACAGCCAACCGGCGCCGAGCACCGACGTGGTCAAGCGCGGCCGGGGCATGTCGTTTTACTATCACGGCGCCGGCTTCACCGGCAGCGGCGAAGAAAGGCTCAAGGGCCGCGCCACGATCGACGTCGTACCCGGCGGCACGTTCGAGGTGCGGTGCAGCTCCTCGGACATCGGCCAGGGTTCCATCACCATGTTCACGCAGATTGCGGCCAGCGCCCTGGGCGTGGACGCTGAGCACGTCACCCTGGTGGAAAACAGCACCGACAAAGTCCCTGACAGCGGCCCCACGGTGGCGTCGCGCACCTGCATGGTCGTGGGCAGCGTAGTCGATCAGGCGGCGCAGGCCGTGCGCAAACGCATCGAGACCTGGGCGGAGCAGAACGGCGTCGACGCCGGCGACCTGGTCGAAGCAGCCAGCGCCATGGCGGCGGCGACCGACGGGCCGATCGCCGAGACGGTGCAATACACCCCTCCCCCGGGCATCAAGTGGGATGATGACACCTACACCGGCTCGGCGTATCCGGTGTACGGCTGGGCCGCGTGCATCGTCGACGTCGCCGTCGACATGGACACCTACGAAGTCACCATCGAGCGCTGCGTGCACGCGGTGGACGTCGGCAAGGCGATCAACCCGATCATCGTCAAGGGACAGATCGAGGGCGGCACTCTGCAGGCGCTGGGCTGGGCGTTGCTCGAGCACGTGGACTACGACGACGGCCGGGTCGCCAACGCCAACATGACCAACTGCATCGTGCCCACGTTCGCCGACACGCCCGAGCTGGAGACGATCTTGATCGAGATCCCCTACCCGTTCGGCCCGCACGGCGCCAAGGGCGTTGGCGAAATCCCCATGGACGGGCCGGCCGCTGCCGTAGCCAACGCACTGGAGGCGGCCCTGGGTGTGCCGTTCGACCAAATTCCCGCGCTGCCCGAACGGGTTCAGCAGGCACTGGAGGATCGGCGTGAAGATTGAGCTGAAAGTCAACGGCGAGCAGTGCACGGTACAAGCATCGCCGGCGGCGCGCCTACTCGACGTGTTGCGCCTCGACCTGGGCTTGACCGGCACCAAGGAAGGCTGTGGCGAGGGCGAGTGCGGCGCGTGCACCGTGCTGGTCGACGGCGAGCCGGCATGCTCGTGTCTGGTCGCTGCCGGACAAGCCCACGGGCGCGAGGTCACCACGGTGGAAGGCCTGGCCGACGGCGCGACCCTGCACGCGGTCCAACGCGCGCTCGTCGATCTCGGCGGCACCCAGTGTGGCATCTGCACACCGGGTGTCGCGGTGTGCGCCGCCTACGTGCTCGACAACGAGCCCGACGCCGACCGCGAGCGCATCCGCGAACTGCTGGCGGGCAACATCTGCCGCTGCACCGGCTACCAGCTGATCGTCGACGCAGTGATCAAAGCCAAATAGGAGCGCGTGGGTATGTCTCAGATGATCTCGAGCCACATCGACCACATGACAGGGAAGTGCGACGAAGGAAGGGTGCCTCCCCTTGCGAGGAGCTCTGACGCAGGCAAGGGGGCGAGGAGGCCGAGATGGCTGGAACAGGCCTGCGCTCTCCTATTTCCAGGCGGGGCGCCGGTATGACCACCTATCATCGCCCGGGCTCGCTTCGCGAAGCGCTGGAGCTGCGCAAGCAACACCCCGACTACATGGTGCTGGCAGGCGGCACCGATCTGCTCGTCGCCGCCCACCGCAAGGCCGAGCCGCCGGGCATCGTGGACATCTTCGGCCTCGACGACTTGTGCGGCGTCAGCGAAGACGGTGACGGTGCCGTGCGCATCGGCGCGGCCACCACCTACGCGCAGATTCTGGCCAACGACCTGGCCAACCGCGCCCTGCCCTGTCTCACCGCCGCATGCCGCGAGATCGGCGCACTGCAGATCCAGGCGCGTGGCACCATCGGCGGCAACCTCGGCACGTCGTCGCCCGTGGGCGACAGTCTGCCGCCGCTTCTGGCCCTCGGCGCCGACATCGAGCTGGCGTCGACGGACGCCACACGCACAGTGCCCTATGATCAGTTTTGTACCGGCTATCGGCAAACCGTGCTGCGCCCCGACGAGCTCATCGCCGCGGTGCGCATCCCGCCGCCGCCCGAAGGCAACGTACAGTACTGGCGCAAAGTCGGGCCGCGCCGCGCCCAGTCGATCTCCAAGGTGATGCTGGCGGCAGTGGCTGCGCTGCGCGACGGCACCATCACGACCGCGCGGGTGGCTTTCGGCGCGGTCGCGGCGACGCCGATTCGGGCCGCCGCGGTGGAACGAGCGATGATCGGCGCACGCCCCGGACCCGCGCTGGCATCAGCGGTTCGGGCCGCGCTCGAGACCGAGATCACACCCATCGACGATGTGCGGTCGACCGCGAAATACCGCCTCGACGTCGCGCAAAATCTGATCGCCCGCTTCGTGCTGTTGTTGGCGTAGAATACGGGGCGTAAACGACTTTTTGGTCGTCGTGTGCATCGCGCCCTTTCTGTCGGGCTGCTTCGGCGGCTGCGATGGCAACGGACCACAGGAAGTCATCTGCGGCAATGCAGGACCAACAAACCTGGCATCGCTCGAGATCATGCGCGAGAGCGACCTTCGACGACGAGCTGGTCAACAGCGACCAGCCACCGCGCAGCACATTTGACCAGGGCGACGGCAGCTACATGACCAAGGGCATCTTCTTGCCCATCGAGTACCGCTTCCGCGGCAATTACGTGCGCATGACCGTTGCGGCCGGTACCCTGATCGTAGAGCGTCAGTTCTACATCGAAAACAACACCACGCCCGACGCGACCGAGTGGGCGGCCGACAGCGGCATACCAGACGCACTACTGCCAGACGCCTCCTGAGTCGACGCCCTCGCGATTGATGCTACACCTGCTGACGCGCTGACCATCGACGCACCGCCATGAGCGAACCGACCAAACCGAGCGCCAGCGACACCCCGGCGCAAAAGAAGCAGCGAACCCGCCTGGGCCTGGCGCTGCGCACGACCATCGTCGTCATGGTCCTGGTCGGTGGCTGGATGGCCGTGCTGGTCGGGGCCCAGGTGTTGCAAAAGGGCAAGGCGTACTCGTTCCGCGAAGAGAGCATCCACGTGCTCAAGCTGATGCGCGCGCGCAAAGCCGACCAGCTGTACAACGAAGCGTCGCCTTTGTTGCGCCAGTCGATGATCCGCTCGGTGTTCAAGGACATGATCGACGAAGTGCAAAACGTGATGGGCAAGTACCAGCGCGTCGTGTCGATCCGCCACACCGAGGTGAACAAGCGGCCCGCCGGCACGACCGGTTTTGCGATCATCGACGTCGAATTTTCCCAGGGCACCACCGACTGCACGTTCAGCTTCCACAAGGTCGACGGCAAGTGGCGGTTCCTCCACTTCCAGATCAACCTGCCCTACCACCGCCTTGGCATCGCCCGGCGCAAGGACTCGCCGCTCGCCCCGAAAACCGCGCCCGAAACGGTCCACCGCCTGGTCCGCAAGATCATGCGCAGCCGCATGGACGGCACGGTCGCCGTGGTCTACGAGGACTTTCATCCCAAGTTCAAAGAGTCGGTGTCCCTGGACAAGTTCGTCCACCTGCTCGACGCCCGCGCCGACAAGCTCGGCGAGTTCAAGCGTGTGCTCGAAATTCGCAACTCCGAGCTATCCAAGAGCAAGACCAGCGCGTGGGTCGACGCGGTGCTCCAATACGCCGATCACAAAACCATCGGCAAGTTCAGCTTCGGCAAGGTCGGCGACAAATGGCGCCTGAAATACTTCAAGGTACTGTCGCCGGACCCGGGCGCGATGGAATAGCGCCCGGCCGGAACCTACAACGCCCTGAGATTCGGCCGCCGATTGCGCTTGTTGCGATACATGTCGGCGTCGGCGCGGTCGAGAAGCTCGACAACCTCGACCTGCCCCGTGTCGTCCACGGCGATGCCGATGGACACCGACAGCTTTTGTTTGCTATTGGGCACGCGCAGCTCGGCGACGTTCTGCAGCACGCGATAGGCGATGCTGTTGGCCAACAGTTGCCCCACCCCCGGCAACAGGACGAGAAACTCGTCGCCGCCAAGGCGGCCGACCACGTCACCGGTGCGCACCGCGCCGACGACGGCGGCCGCGATGCTGCGCAGAACCTCGTCACCAACGGCGTGACCGCAGGTGTCGTTGATCGACTTGAAATCGTCCACGTCCAACGCCAGCACGGCCAGCGGCGCAGTGGAGCGCGACACCCGGGACAGCTCGCGATCGAGAGTCTGCAACACGCCACGGCGATTGAGCACGCCGGTCAGCTCGTCGACATACGACTGCTCGCGCAGATGACGGCGCTCGCGGGCTTGACCGATGAGCAACTGCAGCCGCACCGCCAGCTCTTTGGTGTCGATGGGCTTGCTCAACACATCGTCGGCCCCACTCTGCAGGCACGCAATGCGCGCCGAGATATCAGAGGTGCCCGTGAGCACGACATAGGGAATGTCTCGACCGATCGAGTCGGCGCGCAACACCTGGAGCAGCGCCATCCCGCCCATCTCGGGCATGCACAGATCGCTGAGGATCAGATCGGGAATTTGCTGTTTGAGTCGCTCGACGGCCTCGCGCCCGTTGGCCGCATGCCTGACCACGAAGCCACTGCGGCGCAACGCCTCACCGTAGAACAGGCAGGTGTCCGCGTCGTCCTCGACGATGAGAACGGTCGGCGTTTGGCAGGCGATCTGGATCTCGCCCGAGCTGTGGGCCTGGTTGGTCATTTCGCGAACACGTACGTGCTCTCGTTGGCTAATACGTTTCATAAACACTGACGATCCAATCCGCGAATCGTTCAACGGCTGTGCGGTTGAACACCCCCAATCTCACTTTTGCCGTTCAGTGAAATGCTGGGCAACTTTTTGTCGTTGTAGGTGATCGATTCGATACCCGCGAACCGCCGACCGATTCTCACGCCGAGACAGCGGCAGGTGTAGCCATAGATGGGATAACATGCGCGCACAATGAAGCAGGACGGCGACTCACCAGACTGGAACCGCGGAGCAGGAAGCCCGGCCATTCGCCTCGGTCTGACGACGTTCGCCATCCTGGCGTTGGAGCTCGCGATCATCCGCTGGATGAGCGGGCAGATCCGCATCGTCGCCTACTTTCAAAACTTCGTGCTGCTCGCCGCATTCTTCGGAATGGGCCTGGGCGTCGCGCTGGGGCGCAGACGCCCGCGGCTGTTCACTACGCCTTGCCCCTGCTGTCGGCGCTGTCGGTGGCGCTCGCGTTCGCGCCACATTTGGGCCTCACGCAGCTCACGTTCCCCGACCCGTCGATTTCGTTGTGGGGTGGTGACGACAAGTTCGGCATGGCGCCGTTCATCGGCGCGACCCTGCTGGTAACCGGTTTTTTCTGGTTCGTGGCCGGTATCTTTTTGCTCGCGGGCATCGCGGTGGGCTGGCTGTTTCACCAGATGCCGCCGCTGCGCGCGTACTCGGTGGACATTGCCGGTTCATTGGCCGGGGTCGTTGCCATGACCGTCGCCGCGGCCCTCGGCACCTCGCCGGTCGTATGGATGGCCCTGGGCTGCGCGCCCCTCGTGTTTCTGTCCGGACGGCTGGGCACGTTCGTCGCCGCGCTGGTGATCCTCACTATGGCGTACGTGTCGCTCGAAGGCGCCACGTACTCGCCGTACAACCGCATCGACCTGGTCAAGTACACGGCGATGGGCCGCAACGACGAGTGGCGGCTCAAGGTGAACCGCGACTTCCACCAGGACATGCTCAACTTGAGCGACGCGGCCATGCACGGCTCCGACGGCCGCAACCGGCGGGCGATTCGCGCCGTCTACGAGCTGCCGTTCGCCACCCGGCCGCACGGCAAGCGCGCGCTGATCGTCGGCGCGGGCACGGGCAACGATGTGATGGCCGCCCTGCGCCGCGGTTACCGCGAGGTCTACAGCGTGGAGATCGACGGCAAGATCCTCGATTTCGGCAAGCGCTATCACCCCGAGCACCCGTACTCCGACCCGCGGGTCAAGCCCATCGTCAACGACGCCCGGGCGTACTTCGAACAGAACCCGGACGAAAAGTTCGACGTGGTCGCCTACGGTTTGCTCGATTCGCACGCCATGTTTTCGGCCATGTCCTCCCTGCGGCTGGACAACTACGTCTACACGGTCGAGGGCATCCGCGCAGGCTGGGAGCACGTCAACGACCGCGGCGTGCTCACGGTGGCGTTCTCGGTCGCCGCCGCCGGCGAGTGGATGGCGCGGCGCATGTGGGGCATCTTGCGCGAGGCCACGGGGCTCGATCCGGTCATGGTCACCCACGGCTACCACGGCAGCGTCACGTATGTGGTCGGCCGCGGCCTGACGCCGGCGCAGATTCCGTGGCGCGGACAGAAAATCCACGACTGGAAAGTCGACCCGTCCATCGAGATCCCCCACGACGATTGGCCGTTTTTGTATCTCAAGCCCGGCGCCGTGCCGTGGGCGTATTTGGCGGTGCTGTTTCTGATCCTGCTCAGCTGCGGCTGGGCCGTGCGTATGGTCTACGGCGCCGACCTGTTCGTGAGCACCCGGTTTTCCCCGCCCATGTTCTGGCTGGGTACCGGGTTCATGTTGCTCGAGACCCGCGGCGTGACCGCGCTCAGTCTGCTGTTCGGCTCCACCTGGGTGGTCAACGCCGCCGTGTTTACCAGCATCCTGGCGTTCATCCTGCTCGCCAACGCCGGCGTCGAACGCCGCCGGCCCGCGCGCTTGCAGTTTTGGTTCCTCGCGTTGTTCGGCAGTCTGCTCATCACCTACGCCGTCGGCCCGGGGGTGCTCAACAAGTACGGTTTGTTGTGGCGTGGTCTGGGTGGCGGCCTGTTGTTCGCGGTACCCATCGGCCTGGCCGCGGTCATCTTCGCCAGCTTGCTCAAGGTCGCAGCGGACAGCTCTGGTGCCCTGGGCTCCAACCTGATCGGCGCGATGCTCGGCGGCGTCGCCGAGTATTCGTCGATGATGCTGGGACTCAAGGCCATGGCGCTGCTCGCCCTGGTGTTCTACCTGTTGGCGATGCTTTCGGCGTCACGGCGCCGTGAGCTCGTCACGTAGGTCCTGGGGCAGCGGGGGCGTCGCGCCCCGGTTGGACGCGATGAACGCGCCGTAGCGATTGGCGGCGGTGTTGGCGCGCGCCAGCGAGCTGCCGGCGATGACGTGCCAGATCAGCGCCGCCAGATAGGCGTCGCCGGCGCCGACGTTGTCGCCGTCCGAGGACGCCGCAAAGCCCGGGTGGTCGTGCGCCGCGTCGGCGGTGATCAGGCGGCTGCCGGCGGGCCCGCGGGTCAGCGCCACCATGCGCACGGCCATCGTGTCCAACAGCCACGCGATCACATCCGCGACGCCGAACGCGCCCGCCAGATGCCCGGCCTCGACGTCGTTGAGCTTGACCACGTCGGCGCTGCGCAACGACAGCTCGAGCAACGACGTGTCGATGTGGTGCGGGCGCAAGTTGGGATCGCAAAAGCGCACGCAACTCTGTGGCAGCGCTCTGAGCATGCGCACGAACGGCTCGCGACTCGGCGGCAACCGCTGGCTCAGCGTGCCGTAACAAAACGCCGCCGCATCGGCCACGCCGGCCATGGCCTCGGCGGTGCACTCGATCGCTTCCCAGGCGCGACCGGGCTCGAGGCTGTACCTGGGCTCCGAACTATCCAGGCACACCTTGACCACGCCGGTCTGCCGGTGGGCATCGAGCTGGATCAACGACGGGTCGGCGCCGAGCTCGGTGAACCGGGCGATGGCCTCGTGGCCGAGCTCATCGTCCCCAACCCGGCTGATGAGCCGGACCGGCGCTCCCAACGCCGCAAGATGATAGGCAACATTGGCCACCGCGCCACCGAGTTGGCGGCCGTCGGGAAACAGGTCCCAGAGGATTTCTCCCCAACAAACGTACGATTGCGTCATTGCACCGGGGCGGCTTGACAACGACCTACTTCGTGTATACTATACACTATAGGTACAATACTCGAACGGGAGGCGACAATGGGCGCACTCAAACAACTATACGGTCACTCGCTCGCGCTGCTCACTGATCTGTATCAGCTGACCATGGCCTATGGCTATTGGAAGAACGGCGTTGCCGAGCGCGAGGCGGTTTTTCACCTGTTTTTCCGCCGCAACCCGTTCAAGGGCGGCTACGCCGTGGCGTGCGGCCTCGACACCGCCGCCGAGCTGCTCGAAGCCTTTGCCTTCGACGACGACGACCTCGACTACCTCGCCGGGCTGTCCGGCAACGACGGCAAGCCGCTGTTCGAGCCGGCATTTTTGGACTACTTGCGGGGCATGACGTTTCGCTGCGACGTGGACGCGTTGCGCGAAGGCACGGTGGTGTTTCCCCACGAGCCGATCGTGCGCATGCGCGGGCCGGTCGTGCAGTGTCAGATCCTCGAGACGCCGCTGCTCAACCTGATCAACTTTCAAACGCTGATCGCCACCAAGTCGGCGCGCATTTGCCAGGCCGCCTGCGGCGAGCCCGTGCTCGAGTTCGGCCTGCGCCGCGCCCAGGGTGTGGACGGTGCCCTGGCGGCCTCTCGCGCCGCCTACATCGGCGGCTGCGCCGCGACGTCCAACGTGCTCGCCGGCCGCGTGCTGGACATTCCGGTCAAGGGCACCCACGCCCACAGCTGGGTCATGTTCTTCGACAGCGAGCGCGACTCGTTCGACCGCTACGCCGACGCGATGCCCAACAACTGCGTGTTTCTGGTCGACACCTACGACACCCTCGACGGCGTGCGCACCGCCATCGAGGTGGGCAAAACCCTGCGCCGGCGCGGCCACGAAATGGTCGGCATTCGCCTGGACTCGGGCGACCTGGCCCACCTGAGCATCGAGGCGCGCACGCTGCTCGACGCGGCCGGGTTCGACAACGCCAGCATCGTGGCGAGTAACGACCTGGACGAACATGTGATCGAAAGCCTGAAACAACAGGGCGCCACCATCGCCGTGTGGGGTGTGGGCACCAAGCTCGCCACCGCCTACGATCAACCGGCGCTGGGCGGCGTGTACAAGCTGGCCGCCGTGCGTGGCGACGACGGCGAGTGGGATCACAAGGTCAAGCTGTCGGAGCAGGCGATCAAGATCTCCAACCCGGGGATGCAGCAACTGCGCCGCTACAGCGCCGGCGGTGAGTTCGTCGCCGACGCCATCTACGACGAGCAACTCGGCATCACCGACGCCCACACCTTGTGTGACCTGGAAGACTTCACCCGCAAGCGCAGCGTGCCACCGGGCGCAACCGGCGAAGACCTGCTGCAGCCGATCTTCCGCGCCGGCGAGCGGGTCTACGAGCCGCCGTCGATCCACGACGTGCGCGCCCACGCGGCCGACCAGCTCGGCCAGCTCAATCCGCGAGTGCGCCGGTTCGTGAACCCGCAGTACTATCCGGTCGGCCTGGAGCCGTCGCTGCACGCACTCAAGATGGAGCTGATCCGCGCCGCCCGAGGAGACCGATCGTGATCGTGTTTTCGACCGCCAGCTACAATGCCCTGGCCGACGAACTGTGCACCGCCGGCGGCGGGCAGCGCGGCGAGGTAGAGCGCAAACAGTTCCCCGACGGCGAGCGCTACCGCCGTCTGGTCACCCGCTGCGACGGCGCTGACGTGGTGCTGGTCGGCGGTACCATCAGCGACGCAGACAGCCTGGAGGTGTACGACCTGGCATGCTCCATGGTCAAGTACGGCGCGGACCGGCTGAGCATGGTCATCCCGTTCTACGGCTACTCGACCATGGAGCGGGCCAGCAAACAGGGCGAAGTGGTCACGGCCAAGACCCGGGCGCGGCTGCTGTCGGCGATTCCACCCGCAGCCCGCGGCAACCGGGTATTGCTGTTGGACCTGCACGCCGCCGGCATTACCCACTACTTCGAAGACGGCATCAGCCCGGTGCACGTGAGTGCCACGCCTATCGTCGAGGCCGAGGCCCGGCGGCTGGGGGGCGACGACTTCGTGCTCGGCTGCACCGACGCCGGCCGCGCCAAGTGGGTCGAGTCGCTGGCGCTCGGCATGGGCGTCACCGCGGCGTATGTCTACAAGCGGCGGGTCGACGGCCGGCGCACCGAGGTGACCGGCGTGAGCGCCCACGTGCGCGACAAGCCGGTGGTGATCTACGACGACATGATCCGCACCGGCGGCTCGCTGCTCAGCGCCGCGCGCGCCTACCAGGCGGCCGGCGCAACGACCATCGCCGCGATCACCACCCACGGCCTGTTCCCCGGTGATGCCCTCGACCGCCTGCGGCTCAGCGGCCTGTTCTCCGAGATCGTGAGCACCGACAGCCACCCGCGGGCCCGGTCGCTGCAAAGCGAGTTTCTCGGGGTGCGCAGCGTCGCGCCGCTGCTGGCCAAAGAGCTCGAGGCGCTGTCATGAAGTTGGTCAAGGTTGGCGTCGGCGTCGTCAATCAAACGCCGCTGGACTGGGAACACAACGAGCGCAACTTGATCGCCGCCATCGATCAGGCGCGCGCCGACGCGGTGTCGCTGCTGTGCCTGCCGGAGATGTCGATCTGCGGCTACGGCTGCGAGGACGCGTTCCATTCACCGGGGCTGCAGCGCCAGGCGTTGGCCAGCCTGCGCCGCATCGCCCCGCACACCGGCGGCATGATCGTATCGGTCGGGCTACCCGTGCTGTTTCACAAAGGGCTGTACAACTGCGCCTGTCTGCTGGTGGACGGGGACATCGCCGGGTTCGTCGGCAAGCGCTTTTTGGCCGGCGACGGTATCCACTACGAGCCGCGCTGGTTCAAACCGTGGCCCGCCGGGTTTCAGGCCGAGCTGGAAGTGGACGGCACCCATTACCCCATCGGCGACATCTACTTCGACTGCGGCGGCGTGACCATCGGCTTCGAGATTTGCGAAGACGCGTGGGTGGCGCAGCGGCCGGGCAGCCAGCTGGCTCTGCGCGGCGTGGACGTGATCCTCAACCCGAGCGCCAGCCACTTTGCCTTCGACAAGTTCGATGTGCGCAAACGGTTCGTCACCGAAGGCTCGCGCGCGTTCGGCGTGGCGTACCTGTACAGCAACCTTTTGGGCAACGAAGCCGGGCGCATCATCTACGATGGCGGCGCGTTGATCGCCAGCGGCGGCGAGCTGGTCGCGACCGGGCCGCGATTCTCCTACCGCGACTTCGTGCTCACCACGGCGGTCATCGACATCGAGGCCAACCGCATGCAAAAGGCGCGGCAGGTGAGCCACATCCCCGACCTGAGCGAGGACGCCGACGACTGCGTGGAGCTGCCGTTAGCCTTTCCCGAGCTGGTCCCGGAGGCTCCCGCGCACACGACTGCGTCGTGGGAGGACAGCGCCCACATTCACGAAGAGGAATTCACCCGCGCCGTGGCGCTGGCGCTGTTCGACTATCTGCGCAAGAGCCGCTCCCGGGGCTTCGTGGTCTCGCTCAGCGGCGGCGCCGACTCGTCGGCGGTGTCCTCTCTGGTGCGGTTCTGCGCCGAGCTCGCGGTCGCGGAGCTGGGCCTGGACACGGTCAAACAGCGCTTGGGCTACATCCATGCCCTCGCCGCCGCTGACAGCGTCGACGCGCTGATGGGCCAGCTTCTGGTGTGCGTCTACCAGCGCAGCAGCAACAGCTCCGACACCACCAGCAATGCCGCGCGCGGCCTGGCCGAGGCGCTGCACGCCCGGTACTACGACTTCGACATCGACCCGATGGTGGCCCAGTACACCGGTGCCATCGAAGCCGCCATCGGCCGCAAGCTCACCTGGGACCACGACGACGCGACCCTGCAGAACATCCAGGCGCGCGCCCGCGGGCCCAGCGTGTGGATGCTGGCCAACCTGCGTTGCGCGTTGCTTTTGGCGACGAGCAACCGCTCCGAAGCCGCCGTCGGCTACGCCACCATGGACGGTGATACCTGTGGCGGTGTGAGCCCCATCGCCGGCATCGACAAGGCGTTCTTGCGGCGCTGGCTGCGCTGGGTCGAAAGCGAAGGCCCGGCGGGACTGGCGCCGATTGCCGCGCTCGCCGCGGTCAACGTGCAGGCGCCCACCGCCGAGCTGCGCCCAACAGGCCGCGCAAACCGACGAGGGCGACCTGATGCTGTACGACTTGCTCGACGCCATCGAGGGCTCGGCGATTGGCTACAAACACACCCCGCTCGAAGTCTACCTGGAGATGCGTGCGCGCTTCGGCAGCTACACGGCCCGGGATCTGGGCATCTGGATCGAGCGATTTTTCCGCCTGTGGTGCCGCAACCAGTGGAAGCGTGAGCGCTACGCACCGTCGTTCCACGTTGACGACAAGAATCTCGACCCCAAAACCTGGTGCCGCTTCCCGATCCTATCGGGGGGCTGCGAGCGAGAGCTGGCCGAAATGCGCTCGTACATCGACAGCCACACCGACTGATTCATGCCCTACACCTACGAATACCCACGTCCCTCGCTCACGGTCGACTGCGTCGTGCTCGGCCTGGACGACGCCGAGCTCAAGGTCCTGCTGATCCAGCGCCTCGAACAACCGTTTCAACACAGCTGGGCGCTGCCCGGTGGCTTCGTGCGCATGGAAGAAAACCTGGACGAAGCCGCGCGGCGCGAGCTGTCCGAGGAGACCGGCATTACCGACGTGTTTCTAGAGCAGCTGTACAGCGTGGGCACCGTGGACCGCGACCCGCGCGGCCGCGTCGTTACCGTCGCCTACTACGCCCTGGCCAAGATGAGCGACCACGAGGTGCGCGCCGCCAGCGACGCGGAGAACGCCGACTGGTTTTCCATCCACGCGTTGCCGGAGCTGGCGTTCGACCACGCCGACATCATCACCACCGCCCTGGAGCGGTTGCGTGCAAAAGTCCGCTACGCCCCCATCGGCTTCGAGCTGTTGCCACCACGGTTCACCCTGTCCCAGCTGCAAGGGCTATACGAAACCGTGCTCCAGCGCGACCTGGACAAGCGCAACTTCCGCAAGAAGATCCTGTCCATGGATTTGCTCATCGATACCGGGCAAGTGGAACAAAACGTCGCCCACCGGGCCGCGCGCCTGTACCGGTTCGACAAGCGCAAGTACCGCAAGCTGGCCAAGCGCGGCTTCAACTTCGCCATATGAGCTATAGTGGGCGGCGATGAGAGCACTGATCCTGGTTGATTTGCAGAACGACTTCTGTCCCGGGGGCGCCCTTGCCGTCACCGACGGCGACAAGGTGATCCCGGTGGCCAACGCGGTGCAGAGCAAGTTCGACATCGTCATCGCTACCCAGGACTGGCACCCCGCCGACCACGGCAGCTTCGCGGCGAACCACGAGGGCAAAAACCCCGGCGAGGTGATCGACCTGCACGGCCTTCAGCAAGTGCTGTGGCCGGTGCACTGCATTCAGGGCTCCAACGGCGCCGAGTTCGTCGGCGGCTTGAACACCGATCACGTCACAAAGGTGTTCCGCAAAGGCACGGATCCCACCGTGGACAGCTACAGCGGGTTTTACGACAACGACCGGCGCAACTCGACCGGGCTCACCGAGTACCTGCTGGAGAATGGTGTCACCGAGGTCTACATCATGGGTCTGGCAACCGACTACTGCGTGAAGTTCACCGCGCTGGACGCCGTCGACGACGGCTTCGAGACGTTCTTGATCGAAGACGGCTGCCGCGGCGTGGAGCTCAAAGAAGGCGACGTGGCGGCTGCCGTCGACGAGATGCGCGACAACGGCGTTACGATCCTTCAGAGCGCGGCGGTGTGAGAGTCTTTACCGCCAGCAGCGCCACGCCCAGGGCAATGAACACCAGCCGCCGTGCCCGGCGCACGAGCTCGACGATCACCCCCAGCTGCGCAGACGCGCCCACACCGCGGTAGAGGAAATACGCCCCGCCCTCGGTGGTGCCCAGCTGAAACGGCACGAACGAGGTTGCCCAGACCACGACCTGGTAGTTGGCGGCGGTGAGAATCGCCAGCGCGACCACGTTCGAGACGCCGAGAAAGTGCAGGATCAGCCCCGATTGAACCACGTTGCTGACCCGGGCGGCGACGCTGGCGAGCCACGCGGTGCGCATGCGCCGGCGATTTGCGGTCACCCGGTTCCAGTGCTCGGTGGCCTCGGCCCAGGTGGTGCGCCAGCGGTCGACGCGCTCGGCCGACAGGCCCAGCTTTCGCGCCAGCCGCAACGGTCCGTCGCCGATGCCGCGCAACAAAAGCCACACACAACCGCCGCCCGCGGCCGCGAAGCCGACCGACGCGACCGCTAGCAGCAGCGTGGTGGTGTGTGTCGGCTCGAGCCACAACACGGCGACCGGCGCGGCCACGGCGATGACAGCCGCGGTTACGATGAATCGCACCAGGTTCTGCACGATCAGCGCCGCGGCGGCGGCGTGGCCGGGCATGTGTTCGCGCAGCAAGTTGAACTTGGTGACCTCCCCCACCGAGTTGGTCGGCACGGCCTCGTTGATGGCGTGGCCGGACAGACTCGCGCTCAGAAATAGCCAGTAGGATGTGTCATCGCCGTACTCGGCGGCGCAGGCGCGCAGGATCACCGAGTCCAGGGCGATGTCGGCCAGGTGCACCAGACATATCAGCCCAAAGCCGTAGCCGACCCCGGCGAGCGCATGGCGCATGCGGGCAACGCCCACTTTGTGCAACAGCAGTGCCAGCGCCAGACCACCGACCGCAAACGACGCCACGTTTAGCGCGCGCAGCCACGGTCGCCGCTGGGCTTGGTCGGCCATTCGCCGACAGTGTATCTTGTTCGAGGTGACCGCGCGCGACCCACTCGAGCTGTACGCCCAACTGGAGGCCAAGGTCGATGCCTTCTTCGCCCGCGTTCATGAAGCGCACGCCGACGCAATGGCATGTGGCAAGGGCTGCTTCGACTGCTGCAGCGACCGGCTGAGCATCACGCTGTTGGAAGCGGCCACCCTGGCGCGGGCCATCGCCGCCATGCCGAGCAGCGCGCGCGCCTCCCTGAGCGAGCACGCACGCCGGGCCGATAGCTCGGTGTGTGCCGCGTTGGCCGACGACGGCAGCTGCATGGTCTACGCCGCGCGACCACTGATCTGCCGCAGCCACGGCGTTCCCATTCGCTACGGCCGCAGCGTCGACGACGCCAGCGCCGACAAGGTTCGCCTGCCGGTGGTCACCGCGTGTTTCAAAAATTTCGGCGGCGGCACCGCGATGGACGCCCTAGCCGCCGAGCTCATCCTCGATCAGACCACCGTGTCGGCCACCCTCGGCGCCCTCGACGCGGCGTTCGCGGATCAGTGCGACGTACCGCGCGGCACGCGCATCGACCTGGCCGAGCTGATCAGTCATCCCGAAGACTTCTTCGACGTATAGACGAAGGGCGTTTCACTTCAGCTTGTTCTTGAGCAAATCGCCAAACGTGCCGAGAGACTCGGGCTGTTTGCGCTTGTGCTCGGCGATGGTATTGCGCTCCTCGGCCTGTCTGGCCGCTTCGGCGCCGAGATCCTTGAGCGTGAGTGAGATCCTGCGCTGGGCGCTGTCGACGTTGAGCACCGTCACCGTGACCGCCTGGCCTTCTTTGACCACTTCCCGCGGGTGGTTGATGCGGCGGTCGGCGACCATTTCGCTGATGTGAATCAACCCTTCGATACCAGGCGCCAGCTCGACAAAGGCGCCGAAAGGTTGCAGGCGGACCACGGTGCCCTGAACCTTGCTGCCGGCGGCAAACTGCGCTTCCACCTCGGCCCACGGATCTTTCTCCATGGACTTGACCGACAGTTTGATCTTCTCGGGGCGCTTGGGGTCGCCGGTCTGTTCGACACCGATGACCTGCACGTCGAGGGTCTGGCCCTCGCGCAGCACGTCACCGGGGTGGCTCACGCGGGCAAAGCCCAGCTCGCTCACATGAACCAGACCCTCGATCCCACCAATGTCGACGAACGCGCCGTACGGCTGGATGCTCGACACCGTGCCGGTAAACACCGCGCCCGGCTTCAGGCGCGTGCGGGTCTCGGCGGCGAGCTCCCTGGCTTCTTCCTCCAGGATCGCGCGGCGCGACACGACGATGTTGACGTTGGAGCCGCGGCCGGGCTCGAACCGGGTGATGCGAAAGCTGCTGCGCTGGCCGACGAAGCTCTCCGGATCCTCGACGAAGCGGTTGTCCAGCTGGGACATGGGGCAAAACGCGCGCACGCCGGCGATTTGCACCTCGACGCCGCCTTTGTTCGTGCCGGTGATAACGCCTTCAACGGGCATGCCGTGCTCGAACGCCTGGGCCAGCTCGTCGCGTGCGTCCGGGCCCTTGCCCACGCTGCGGCGCAACACGACACAGCCGGTCTTGGCGCCGGTGTCCACCACGCGGGCTTCGATCTTGCTGCCAATCTCGACGATCAGCTCGCCCTTGCTGTCGGTCACCTGCTCGCGCTCGAGCATGCCTTCGGACTTGTACCCCATCTCCACGAACACGGCGTCATCTCCGATGGAGATGACCGTGCCCTCGACGACGTCGCCGACGTTGAGGCTGCGGTGCACCTGGGGTGCGGATTGCTCGTACTCGGCGAGTAGGGCCGCAAAGTCCTCCTCGCCTGCGTTTTGATCGTGGTCTGCGCTCATCGAGGGCGTTCTAACCTGCGAGAACTACTAAGAGCTAGAACAAAATCGCGACTCGTGCGTGTTTTTGCGTAACCCCAGGGACGCAAACCCGCACGATCAGTGTGTGGCCGTCCAGCCCGCCATGAACCTGGAAGACGCCATACTCGTCGACCGCTGTCTCGACGGCGAGCAACTCGCCGCGCGCGAGCTATTTGCCCGCCAGCACGGTCGGGTCCAGGCCACCCTGTACCGCATCCTGGGCAGCAACCGGGACATGGACGACTTGCTGCAAGAGACGTTCATCCAGGTATTCAAGTCACTCAAGTCGTTCCGCGGCGAAGCCCGGCTGTCCACGTGGATCGACCGCATCGCCGCGCGCGTGGCCTACCGCTACATCGCCCGGAAAAAGCCGGCGACGTTCACCACCGAGCTGGCCGACGAATTCGAAGGGCCTGCGGTGATGCCGAGCCGCCACGCGGTCGCCCGCGAAGGGGTCAGGCGGTTGTACGCCGCCATGTCCGAGCTCACGCCGAACGCGCGCATCGCGTTTTCCCTTCACGAGATCGACGGGCGCAGCATCAAGCAAGTCGCAGCGGCTCTGGACACCTCGGTCACCGCCACCAAGTTGCGCATCTGGCGAGCACGCAGAGCCCTGCACCGCAAAGCTGCTCGCGATCCGATTCTGGCCGAGTTTCTCGGCGATCCTCCCGCCAACGAGGACAAACAATGACCGCCTTGCGCGACAAGATTCCCGTAGAGCCCCTGGACGCCGAGCGCGTCACACGCATCGAGTACGAGGTGATGAGGGCCTACGCACAGCTCGAGCCGAGCGTACACGCGCCGCGCAAGGTGCGGTGGAAGTCGCTGTTTGCCACCGGGCTGGTGACCGCGGCCGCAACCGCGGTGCTCGTGTTCATGTGGCTGCGCGGTGAGCACGGCGAGCTGTCGCCCCGCATCAGCGATCCCACCCGGGTGGCGACCGCCGACACGCCGTCGCGCCTGCAGCTGTCCGACTCGACCATCGATGTAGGCGCGCACACGACGATCGACCTATTCAATGATGACCGGGGCACGACGATCCTGTTGCGCGATGGCCGCGTCGATTGCGAAGTGGAGCACCGCGCCCACAGGCCGCCGTTCGTCGTCCATGCCGCGGACGTGCGTGTGTCTGTGGTTGGCACCATTTTCTCGGTAGAGCGCGACGGCGACGATGTGCGCGTCGGTGTGCGCCGGGGCAAAGTGCGCGTCGATCGCCAGGGCAGCGACGAGCACCCTGTGTACGTGACGGTCGACGAGCTATGGGACGCGGCGCCCAACCGCAAGACCGCGCTGGCAGCGGCGGGCACCAGGACCGCGGCCACGGCCAAGCAGCCCAGCGACGACCACAACACCGACATGGGCAGCCACACGGCCCGCACGCCGCGCGCTGTACGAAAGCCTGGCAAACGCAAACACACGCTCAGGCGACGCGTGCGAACGAAACGCAAACGGCCGGCCAAAACGCCGACCGGCACGCCGACGATCGCTACCGCCGGGCTGCCTGCCGCCCTCGACGGTGAGCCCAGAGAGTTGGAAAAGCGCGGCTATCGCGACGGGAGCGACGCCGAGCACGCGGCGTACAGCGCCGCATATCGCTATCTCCAGCGCGGCCAGCGCCGGGACGCGCTCAGAGAAGCCAACTACTACCTGCTCCGATTTAATACCGGCACGCACCGCGCCGCGGTGTTGTGGCTCACGATCAACATGCTGTGCAAGCCGCGCGTTACGCCCAGCTGTCGCACCGCCGCGGCTACCTACCTACAAAAGTTTCCCAACAAGGAACCGTTCGCCTCGCAGGCGGCGCAGCTGGTCAGCGAGTAACCCCCGACTGCGATCCCGGCGTCGTGTACAATGGACCCTGGGTGGGATCCAGGGTACGCATCGAATTCGGTAGCGAAGCCGAGTTGCGCCAGCAGTTCGAGGCCACGCTGAGCCACGGTGGTGCCTCGGCGCCGCCGATTGTCGGCCTCGGCCCGGGCGATACCGTAGATATCACCCTGATTCACCCGGTCAACCGCGCCCGCCTCGGCCTGCGCACCAGGATCGTTCTGGTCAAGCCGGACGGTGGTATGGGCCTGGCGATTGTCGATTTCAGCCCCGAGCTGCGCGCAGAAATCGCCGCGTGGATCGATACCCACGCGCGGCGCAGCACCGAGCGGGCCGGCGCCAACGCCGATCGCGCCGGCGCCACCTTGCACCAACGGCTGCGCAACCTGAGCGTACCCGAGCAGATGAAGATTGCCCGGACCGGCGATCAGCAAGAGCGCGTGACAATCGAGCGCATCTACGGCAAGCACGTGTGGGAGCCGCTGCTGCAGAATCCGAAGATCACGCCGCCGGAAGTGATGCGCATCGCGCGCATGCCGCAGATCCCGCGGCCGCTGCTCGAAGTGATCGTCGCCAATCCGGCGTGGATGGCGTCGGCGCACGTGCGCCGGGCGCTGCTGGGCAACCGCCGCCTGGCCCACGACCTGGCGATCAAAGTGCTGCGCGCCACGCCCAAGCCCGAGCTCAAGCTGGTGACGAAGCAGAGCGCGTATCCACCAAGGGTGCGTGGCGCCGCCAAACGCCTCCTCGGGATCTAGCGCCTCTGCATCCGGCGCCAACTGTGTTGGCAGCGCGTTGCCGCCGTTTGCCGGCGCGTTTTTCTGACGGTTCGCGGCGGCGCTGGCCACCTACCTGAGTACACACGCGAACGCTCCACTCGATGCCGCCCGCTGCACTGTCTGCGCGGGCCGGGCGGGGAGCGAACAGGAGGAATGTATGCGCCAGATATGCTTGCTTGCGGTCGTCGCGACCGTTGCCGGCTGCATCAATCGCGACCTCGCCGAGGTCAAACCCAATCCCGTCGTCGAAGAGCAGGTCGACTTCCCGTTCAATCAGAACAACAACCTCGATTTGCTGTTCGTCGTCGACAACTCGGGGTCGATGCGCGCCGAACAAGTCTCGCTCGCGATCAACTTCGTCAACATCATCAATACCCTCGAGGCCTATCTACCCGACGGTCTACCCAACATTCACGTCGGCGTGGTGTCCACCGATATGGGCGACGGCCCCTATCGCGGCTGCACAGAGACCGGCGACCAGGGCCGACTGCAAAACACCGCGCGGGTCGCGGGTTGCTCGCCGCCGACCGGGGCGTTCATCAGCAACGTCGAAGGCGTGACGAACTATTCGGGCAGCCTCGCCGACACGTTCGCCTGCATCGCCCAGTTGGGCACGACCGGGTGTGGTTTCGAGCAGCCGCTCGAGTCGATGCAACGGGCCCTCGACGGCAGCAATCCGAGCAACGCCGGGTTTCTGCGCGATGACGCGATGCTGGCGATCGTGTTCATCACCGACGAAGACGATTGTTCGGTGAAGGACACCGCCATGTTCGACGACACCAACGATCCGAACTCGACGCTCGGCGCGCGCACCAGCTTTCGCTGTTTCGAGTTCGGCGTGACCTGCGACGTCGCCAACGCACGCTCCCTGGGCCCGCGCGAGGTGTGCAAGCCGCGCGAGGACTCGCCGTACATGACCAACGTCAACAGCTACATCAGCTTCGTAAAGAGCCTCAAACCATACAATAGCATGATCATGGTGGCCGCGATCGTCGGCACTCCGACACCGATCGCGGTCACCACCGACGGCGACGGCTACCCGTGTCTGGCCTACTCGTGTGGCGACGCCGAGATCTGCGGCCAGGCGCGTGACGACGAGCCCGCCGCCGTGCCGCCGATTCGGCTCAAAGCGTTCATCGACGCGTTCTCGCTCAATCAGATCACGACCATCTGTGATACCGACCTGAGTGATGCACTGCAAAAAATCGCCGAGTTCTTCGTCAGCGGGCTCGTCAACGGATGTTTGAAGGGCACGCCCAAAGACCTCGACCCGGCTACGCCGGGCGTCCAGGCCGACTGCGCCGTGACCGAAACCCGCACTCCCAATACCGGCGCTCCGGTCGAGACCGTGATCTCTGCGTGCGACAACGCCAGCGACCCGCTGAGCTCGTCCCGGCTGCCGTGCTACACGCTGTTGCCCGACACGGCAACGTGCCCAGGCACGGACACGCACCTGTCCGTGACGGTGCACTACCCCGAGACCGCGATCGTCCCCCCCGACACGCGAATCTCGGCACGCTGCGCGACCAACTAGTTGGGTTGCTGGTTGGGGGGTTGTTGCTGCTCAGCAACCTGCCCCGATTCGGCCGCCGGGCGGTAGATCACGCTCGGCGGCCGGATCCGTTGTTTTCGAAACGCCTGCTTGACGCGCTCGGTGACATCGGTCTCGAACTCTTTTTCGTAGAGAACGTCCAGCACGTAGGCCTTGGCGCGCAGGCGGGTCGCCATGTAGTTGGCCTGGACCACATCGTTGACCAGCACGGTCGCGGGCTTCTCCAAATACACGAACCGACTCGTGCGAATTGCCTCGTTGACGATTCGCTTGGCTTTGCTCACGTCGCTGTCCACCGCGATCAAAAAGTCGATGACGATCTGCATGTCCAACGCGCCCGCGTTGCCCGACATGGTGATCTCGGTGAGAAAGCGGTTGTTGGGAATCGTAACCAGCGAGTCGTCGAGGGTGACCATGCGCACCGAGCGCAACCCGATGGATTTGATCTCGCCGTAGAAGCCGGCGACGGTGACCCGGTCGCCGACCTGGAACGGCCGATCGAACAAGAGCGTAATGCCGGCCAGGACCGACGATGCGAGATCCTTGAGCGCGAAACCGACAGTCACCGCGATCACACCGGACAGGGCGAGCAGCGCTTCCTTTTCCAGGGTAATGACCGAGGTGACCACCAACACGATGGTGATCATGTAGATGACGAAGCGCACGATCGTGTTGATCTGCTGGGTCAGCAACCGGTGCTCGGTAAAGCGTTTGGAAAACCGCGTGGTCACGCTGCTGATACCGCGCAGCGCCACCACCGCGACCACGATCGCGATCAGCGCCGCGACGATACCGCTCGGCCTGAGGAACTTGACGATGCCGGTGGCACCGGTCGCGCCCTGGGCGTGGGCGATGCTCGGGATCAGCGTGATGGCCACGCCGGTTAACCCTGACCAGATGCGTTTCATTGCGGCTCCATGGGTCGATTCAGGTCGAATACAGCAAGTGCTTGCGCTTGAGGTAGCGAATCACCGTTTGCTGCCAGTGAGAGCTGAGATAGGTGCGACCGGTGGCGGGGTCGCGGGTCAAATACCCGCCCTCTCGTAGATAGCGCAGGGCGAACCGGCAAAACTCGGGCGGCAGGTTGCACACGGTGGCCAACTCGTCGGCGGTGAGATTCTCGTGCTCCACGACGGAGGCCAGGACGAACGCCATGTCGTCGCTGAGCTCCTCCAGCTCGGTGACGCTCGGCGAGGCGAACAAATGCACGCGGACGCGTCGCGCGTCCGGGTCGGGCACCAGCGAGCGCAGCCAGAAGTGCGTCGCCAGCCGCGGGTTGCCGTTGGTAAAGTCCCACAACAAGCGAAAGTAGCCGTGCGCCGTGCCGATGATCTGGGTGGACACATTCACGCCTTCGACCCGACTCACCAACAGGTCGGTGAAGTTGGGGCGGTAGCGCGCCCGGCGTGTGTTGGTGAGGATGAGCCGGCGAATGTCCTCGTCCGTCCACGGCGGCATCATGATGACCTGGCGAAAATAGGACACCCGGTCGGATACGTCATTGAGATACTCCCACGCCGGTTTGTCGAACGTGCACACCCAGAACACGTTGTCGCAACTCTCGTTGACTGCCTGGGTGAACGCCTCCCACGCCTCGAAGCCGCCAATGCGACGCAAAAACAGGTTGTGACAGTCGTCCAGGGCGATGACCGGGCGCTGATCGTCCTGGATCGCGGCGACGATCTCACCGACGGTGCTGAGATCGCCGTCGATGCCGAGCGCCCGGGCCACCGTGCCAACCATCTGGCGTTCGCCGGTCACCTTGGTGAGCACTCTACCGTGGATCACCTCGGCACCGAGCTCGGCGTCGAGCATTCGGAGCATGCTGGTCTTGCCCATCCCCGACGCGCCGACCAGCGCGATGGAGCCCTCGCTCTTGCTCTGGGTCCAGCGCTCGAACTGGGCCTTGATCTCGTCCATGAACGCGGGCCGCGTTGGACGATGCTGCGCACTCAGCGGGCCGGTTGGAAATGCCTCGACCAACTCCTCTGGCAACGTATGGGGCTCGGTGAGCACATGGCCGCGCTCCCGGGCGTGTTTCTCGACGCGGCGACGGAACAAGAACGCGAGCAGCCGCTTTGTGGAGTCCAGGTTGGACAGGTTGGTCTCGACGAAGTTGACGACGCGAATGCCGATCAACGCCACGAGCGCCACGAGCACGATCACCGAGCCGTACACGCGGCCGGCATGACGCTCGGTGAACCGGCACAGCGCACTGTCGGTGGACTGGAGCTGATACCAGGCAATGATATTGTCGCGCCAGATGCGCAACAACCACAGCGCGACGACTCCCCCACCCCACCAGCCAAGGCGAGTGACCGCTCGGTAGGCGAGGCCGCGCCCCACCGCCAACTCGATGAGCGCAGCGCTGACGATGAACACCGTGACGTAGCGGGTGAGAATCGTCCACGTCCGCGCCAATTGTCGCCACCCGGCAACCTTTGGGCTGGGCCGGTCGGTCCGCGCCAGGGCCACGGCGGCGACAGCGTCATCGACGCCGTGCTCCTCCGGTCCGGCGGCGACGGCGGCGTCGTCCAGCTCCAGCTCGCGGCGCTGGCGCTCGCGGTCGATGGCGCGGGTGCCGATGCTCCTGGCCGCCCCCTGGACAAAGCGCAACTGCATACGCATGAGCGCGAACCAGTAGACCATCAGGTAGGCGATGCGCACCTCCACCGGTGCGGCGCCGGCGCCCAGGCGCGTGTAGATGGCGGTGCTCACGAGCAACACCAATCCGGCCGGCCCGAAAGTGCGCGCCAGCTCGGCGATGCGCGCGAACGTTAGCGTCCACCCCGACAGATGCAGGCCCCTGCCCATGGCGGCGATCACCTTCTGCATCCAGTGATCCCAGCGGCCAAACAGCCAGCGCAGAAACAACAGCAGCAGAATGACTTCGAGCAGCTTCCACGCGACCGCGCCGGCACGGCCGACATTGGCCAGCGTGTCCGGTAGCGAAAGAAGCTGATCGAGGCGCTGTTGCGCCCAGTACGTGACCTCCAGGCGCAACAGCAGCAGCTCGGTGTGCAACCCGCCGGCGTGACGGCGGGTGAGGCCGGTGATCTGGGCGTGCCTGGCGCCGCTCAGCCACGGCAGCAAGCCCAAGCGCAAGTGGTTGAGCTGCAGAGCGCGGGCGCGCAGAACCTCGGCCAGCGCCCGCTGCAGCTCGACGGCGAGCTTGGCCTTCTGGTCGGCCTTGGCCTCCAGGCGCTCGCGACGGCGCTCCAGCGCGTCGACCTCGTCGCGCACTCGAGCCGGCAATGCCAGAGTGGCTGCGCTGAGCGAGTGCGGCATGTCGGGCGGTCGCGGCGGGTTGCCGAACAGCCGTCCGGTCACCTCGATGGCCTCGTCGACGACGTCGTCCAGCTGGGCGCACACCAGCTCGTATCGCTGGTCTCGCTCGTCGGTCGACATCAACACTGGAGGCTTGGGCTCCGTGTCGGCGACCCGCTCCTTGAGCTGCTGGATGCGCTGGTGCTCGGCGTTGAGGGTGGCGATGAATCCGTCGAGCCGCGCCTCGTGCTCTGCCAGCTCGCGGCGTTCGGCGCCCAGAACCCCCGCGACCAGCTGTACCTCGTCACGCGGCGCCGCCGGAGCGTCCGCAGCGGCACCGGGCACGGCCACCAACACGGCCCCCAGCACGGCACAACTCACGAGTCGTCGCGACCTCACGCGAGGTCGAGCTTACCTCACGCGAGGTCGGCACCGCCAACTCTGGGAGACTACTAGTAGTTCTAGTAGTTCTCGAATGCCAGGCTCGCGCCGAGCTTGGGATCTTTGACCGCGAGCAAGTTGCTGCTGGCGGCTTTGTGGGCGACCGCGGCAACGAACAGGCCGCCCACGGCCACGAGCGCCGTGATGTCCATCGGGCTGAGGTTGATGCCGGTCCTGTCGTGCTCGGGGACGATGACCCAGTACAGGTCCACCCAGTGCATGACCAGGATCCAGATCGAGAAGAAGGTCAGGTAGTGCAGCTTCCGCTTCGTCCACCGCGACAGCAGGCACAAGAACGGGAACGCAAAGTGGCCGAACAGCAGCAGCCACGATATCCATTCCCAGCTGGTGAACATCCGGTACTGGTACCAGGTGGTCTCCTCCGGCATGTTGCCGTACCAGATCAGCATGAACTGCGAGAACGCGATGTAGCTCCAGAAGAACAGGAACGCGAACAGCAGCTTGCCGGTGTCATGGTAGTGCTCCACGGTCACCGAGGTCTTGAGCTTGCCCCAGCGCTGCAAAAGCTGCGGCAGCACCGACAGGACCGCCATGATCGACACGGCGCAGCCGGCGAAGAAGTAGACGCCGAACATCGTAGAGAACCAGAACGGCGACAGCGACATGAGCACGTCGAAACCGAACAGCGCGACGCTGAACGCGTAGACAACGATGGACGGCCCGGCGGCGACGCGCAGGCGGTCGCTGATGTCGGCATCACCGCTTTTGTCCTGCTCCATGGACCGCTTGGAAAAGTAGTTGGAGATCAGGATCCATAGGCCGAAGTAAATGACGATACGGATGGCGAAGAACGGGGCGTTGAGCCAGCCGGTCTTGCTGTGCAGGCCGTGGGGAAGGTGCGAGGCGTTCCACGAGTAAAGCCGCGCGCTACCACCCAGAAGCGGAGCGACAATGCCGGCCAGCATCAAGATTGCCAGCACCGGGAAGGCGCTGGTGAGAAGCTCGGCCGTGCGGCGTACGGTCACGCTCCACTCGGCGCGGACCAGGTGCTGCAAGATGACGAAGAACAGCGCGCCCAGAGCGATGCTGGTGAAGAACACCACGGCGATCAGGTAGGCGTTATAGAACCGCGCCATGCTGTCGCTTTTGATGAAGCCCAGCACCACGGTGAGGGCGAGGAATGCCAGTCCGACCCCGGCTGCGGTGTTGCGCAGCTTGGGACCGCGGTCCTCGAAGCGATAGTCTTCGTTGGGATCCAGTGTTTTTGCGTGGCTAGCCATGTCAATACACTCTTAGGGGTTGCCGCGCTTCGCGGGTGCGGGCTTGGTTGCAGGCGCTTTCTTCGGCGCGGGCTTTTTGGCAGCAGGCTTTTTGGCAGCAGGCTTTTTGGCAGCAGGTTTCGCCGCGGGTTTGTTGGCCGCGGGCTTGTTGGCCGCAGCACCGGGCTTCGCAGCGGCGCCCGGTTTCGCAGCGGCGCCCGGTTTCGCAGCGGCGCCCGGTTTCGCAGCGGCGCCGGGTTTCGCCGCAGCGCCGGGTTTCGCCGCAGCGCCGGGCTTCTTGCCGGCGGGCTTCTTGCCGGCGGGCTTCTTGCCGGCGGGCTTCTTGGCCGGCACCTTCGGCGGCTTGGCCCCCTTGGGCGCCGGATTGATCTTGTTGCGCTCGCTCGGCGGAACATCGGCGACGGTGCCGTGGGCCGCGCGTTGCAGGGCGCGCACGTAGACGACGATCGACCAGCTGTCCTCGACACTCATGCGGTCGCCGTAGGCAGGCATGCTGCGCAGGCCGTGGCGGATCGTGTCGAAGATCTGCCCGTGCGGCTGTTTCACCACGGCTGGGTTCCTCAGATCTGCCGGCGCTACCCAGGTCGTGGACGACACGATCGACGCGCGCTGGTTGACGAGCCCGTTGCCGTCGCCGGCGAAGCCATGGCACGGCGCGCAATAGATATTGAAGCGGTCGCGGCCGCGATACATGGCTTCGGGCGTGATCTCGAACTGTTTCGGGAAGCCTACCAGCCAGTCTTCTTTGCCTTCGGGTCCGGTCGTGCCGTCGTTCCACTCGGTGTTGTACGGCAGCGTGTCGTTGGCTTTGCTGGCCATATCGAACGCGACCGTGCCCGCCACCGGATTGCGCGTGGCGCGGCCATCTTTGAACAGGTTCGTGGCCTTCTGCGCCTTGGCTTTGAACTGGAAGTCCATGTCCGGGATGATGTGCCAGTGCGGCTCACGGCTCTTGGAGCTGCGCGCGTTGGCGATGCAGGCAAACGGAACGATGGCCAGCAGCGTTGAAGCGACGATGAACGCCATGATCGGCCTGGGCACGATCTTCTTGCGCGGATCCGGCTCGTAGTAACAGGGCTCGACGTGGGTCGCGCCGGCCTTCAGCAGCATCATGCGCGTCTGCTGGCCGTTGAAGTGGGGGTCGTCGGCCTCGATGCCGATGAACAGCCCATCGTTGGTTACCTTGCGGAACCGGTCGTTGCGGAAGAACGGGTGGAACGGCCTGGGCAGGTCGTTCAGGATCCACATGGAGAAAAACGCCGTCAGCGCCGCCAGCAACACCGTGGTCTCGAAGCCGATCGGAATGTTGGCCGGCAGACTCCAGAACGGCTTGCCCGAGACGATCCACGGCCAGTGAAACGCGTTGGCCCACCACTGCAACAAGATACCGCCGGCCAATCCGCACAGACCGCCGGCAAAGACGATC
>Ga0114931_10001750_pt1 | contig 27583 bp, 27 predicted proteins | sample 2SBtaG_FD_89579 | JGI IMG/M metagenome (GOLD analysis project Ga0114931, IMG submission 89579) | Deep subsurface microbial communities from Kolumbo volcano to uncover new lineages of life (NeLLi) - 2SBTROV14_V59a metaG | ecosystem: Environmental > Aquatic > Marine > Volcanic | place: Kolumbo... | reverse complement strand
CCCCGCTTGACGCAGCGCGCATCACGACTAGTCTTCCCGCTCCCATTCCAGCGTAGCTCAGTTGGTAGAGCAGGCGGCTGTTAACCGCCGGGTCGTTGGTTCGAGTCCAACCGCTGGAGCCATCTTGGACCACGCAGATCGTCCGGGCGTTCTCGTGGGCTGGCGGGTAAACATCCCGCTCCCAGGAAACGAGAACCAACCCGGGCGGCCTGTGCGGCAGAGATCAGGAGGCCCCCGTCGCTCCAAGAAGCGGCGGGGGCCTTCGCTGTTGCGCCCTGACGACGGGCCGCGCGCTTGCGGGCCACCGCCCTCTCCCCTTGCGTGCCACCCGGAAACCCGCGCAGATCCGCCGGAACTTCGCTGCGTGCCATCCGAAGAGGATGCGGGCCAGGCTTGCGGGCCACGAGCCCGGGCCGCCCGGCGCAAGCGCCCGCGTATCATCGACACGCTGAGCCGCGCGCGCCGCTGGCAGGCGATGATCGAGGCCGGCGAGGTCAGAAACGCCGCCCAGATCGCCCGCGACCACAACGTCACGCGGGCGCGGGTCAGCCAGATCATGGCTCTGCTGAAGCTCGCCCCCGAGATCATGACCTACATCGACGACCTCGAAGGCACCGAGGGCTGCTTCCACCTCTCGGAGCGGAAGCTGCGCCAGATCGCCCTGCTCGAGGACCACGACGAGCAGCGGGCCCGCTTCGGGGAGCTGGTGGGGATCACGTTGGCCCCGTCGGCGCCCACGTCGCCCCGTGTCGCGCCCGGGCGGGCGCCGGCGATGGCGGGTGGCCTGGTTGCCGAGGCGGGCGCGTAGGGCGCGACGTGGCGCGCGTCGGCCCTGGAAGACCAGCGCGCCTTCAGACGGCGGCGTTGGCGGCAGGCGGAATGTGGCCGTCGGCCCGAAGCTGGCGCTCGATGCGCCGGGCGGCCTCGGGGCTGTAGAGGTAGGAGACGACGTTCCGGTCGCTGTGGCGGGCCTTGTTCATGATGGGCATCGCCATGCCGGGGATGTCGCCGCGGAGGTCGAGCTTGCTGATGGCGCGGCCGACCCGGTTGGCCGACACACCGAGGCGCTTGGCGATCTCCGACGGCGGCAGCCAGCCGGCGCCGGTGCGCGGCTTCAGGTCGGAGAGGTCGCGCTCGAGGGCGATCTCGGCGGCGACCACCCGCAGGCTGGTGATGGCGTCCGCGGACACCCGCCCCTCGATGCCCGCGATGGTCTGCTGCAGCGTGCGGACCTTGAACTTCCGGTCCTCGAGCTCGAGCTTGCGGGCCAGACGCAGCTCGCGTTGGACCCGGGGGTCGGGGGCCTTGCGCTCGACGAGCTGCCCATCGACCACCTGGCGGCTGGGCGCGTAGTGGCCGTCGCGGACGAGCTGGGGCAGCACCTCGTCCACGATGAAGCGCCGCAGCCGAATGCCGATGGGCTTGTTCGTCTTGGCGAGGACCAGGTGCAGGCCGGGCTCGAAGAGGATGAGGATACCGCGGTTGGCCTTTGAAGGAACCGATTCGGTTCCTTCAAACCGGGCCGCCTTGAACGCCGCCAGGTCCTCGCCGGCGAGCAGCATGTAGTCGTGGCCCTCGATGAACTCGGCGTTCCAGTCCCCGGTGACCTTGTTCGGAAGCCGCTTGCCACCGTGGCTGTAGCCGATGGCCGCGCCCACCTCGCGCGCGATCCAGGCGGGGCGCCCCCTGTAGGTCAGCGTGGTGAGGGGCGAGCCCTCGAAAGTCTTGGTGATGCAGGTCAGGTCCTTGGTCTTCATGGTCGCCTCCTCAGGCGGGTAGAGCCGGCCGGGCCGGCGGTGTCGGTGAAGGGCACTGCGGCCCGGTGGTCTGCGAAGAGATGGGGCGCGCCAGGACGTAGCCGGCGGCCTTGCCGGGGCGGCCGTCGGGCACGAGCAGCCCGTGCCGCACGAGCTCGGAGAGGTCTCGGCTGGCGGTGCGAAGCGAGGCGCCGGTGGTCTCCGCGCACTCCTGCCGGGTGATCCGGCCCGCGTTCTCGACGTGGCGGATGATGAGCCGCTGGCGTGGCGTCAGCTTCGGACGGGCGTTGTCCCGCGCTGCGGCGCGGGCGTAGCGGACGTGGCGGCCCTCACCGAGCCGCTCGACGATGCCGGCGGCGAGCATGTCGTTGATGGCGCGCCGGAGCGTGGTCCGCGTGAGCCCGGTCGCGTCGCGGATCTCGGCTGGCGACGCCGACCCCATCTCGTCGATGACATTGAGGATGGCGTCGGTCCGCGAGCCTGGCGTGCCGCCCGAGTCGGGGGGCTCAACGTCCATGTGGGGCGCGAGGTGCTCGGGCCCGATCGTCCGCCGGGCGTCGATGGCGGCGGCCCGCACGACGTTCTGTAGCTCGCGGATGTTTCCCGGCCAGGGGTAGTCGAGCAGGAGCGCCTCAGCTTCGCGGCTGAAGCGCTTGCTGGAGAAGGTCTCCTTCAAGAAGCGCCGGGCCAGCAGCAGGACATCTCGGCCCCGGGTCCGCAGCGGCGGCAGATGGACCACGTAGCCGCGCAGCCGGTAGAGGAGGTCCTCGCGGAACTCGCCCGCGTCGGCCATCGCGCGCAGGTCGCGGTGGGTGGCGGCCACGATGCGGACGTCGACCTTGCGCACGTCGCTGCTGCCGACGCGGCGGACCTCGCCCTCCTGGACCGCGCGGAGCACCTTCGCCTGGAGCGCCAGCGACAGCTCGCCGACCTCGTCGAGGAACAGGGTACCGCCGTCGGCCTGCTCGAAGAGCCCGGCGTGCTCGCGGTGCGCACCGGAGAAGGCGCCGCGGGCGTAGCCGAAGAGCTCCGACTCCACGAGGTCCTTCGGGATCGCCGCGCAATTGATGGCGAGGAAGCGGCCGTGCCGGCGACTCCTCTCGTGGACGAGCTGGGCGGCGAGCTCCTTGCCGGTCCCCGTCTCACCCTCGATCAGGACGGAGACGGCGTGGACCCGGGCGACCCGCTCGAGGCGCGCAGTGGCATCACGCAGGACCTTCGAGGTCCCGAGGATCCGCGCCTTGATGTTCGTTCTGCCGGCCACGCGTGTCCGCCTCCGAGAGGGTCTCGATGAGGAAACGCGGGCCCGGTCCCGGGACTGGGACAGCTGCCTGCTCTCCTCATAGAGGGAGGCGCGACTTTTCGCGTCGCCCAGACGACATTTCGCGTCGTGGCAGTCGCGGGCGGTGAATTATGCTGTAACTTCAGTGGGTTAGTCGGCGCTGCCGGCTGGGCTGCCCTACAGGTCCCAGGCGACGCCGGTGTGGCGGTACCTGGCGAGGTGGCCGCGATCGAGCTCGTCGGCCAAGTGTGCTGCGAGGGGCTTGCAGTGCTTCTTGATGCCGTTGATGGCGCGGTCGATGGCCTTCCAGACCCGGTCCCGCGACTTCTTCACGGCTTTGAGCTCGCGCCCGGCCTTGCCGCCGCGCCGGGTCTCTTGGGCGAGCCAAGCGGCGATCTGCTCCATCTGCTGCTCGATGCGGAACGCCTCGTCGTCGTGAGAGAACTCTCTGGCCTCGTCGAGCTCCTCTTGCAGCTTCTCCAGAGTCTGCCTCACCGAGTCGACGGCCTCCTGTGTCGCGTCCAGCGAGATCTGAAGGGAGTCGCCGGCAACCTCGTGCCCCTCTGCGATCGCCGTCAGGCTATCCGTGGAGATGAAGTCTCCCGGCCGCTGGAGCAACGTGTGGATGTGGGTCATCCCGCGCTGGTCCTTGATCGGGTAGATCTCGCCGCCGCGATACCGGACCAGCCACATGTCGCCTTGGGGCTTGAACATGTACTCGCCGCCCGTCCACGGCGATACCTTGGTCGGCTCGTTCGGAGCAGCTGGGGTGCCACAGCGCTCGAGGCCCGTCCGCGAGATCAGGGCCACTGCGGAGTTCGGGTTGATCTCGCCACGCAGAAGGCGCCCGGGGTTGTTGCCAAGCAGGTTCGACACGACGCGCATCACGCCATCGCCGTGTCGCTTGTGGAGCTCGAAGACCGCCTGGCCGATCTGCTCGACATCCTGGCTCATCCCCTCGTAGAGCCCCTGCATCGCGCGAGTGCTCTCACCGAACTGGCCGATGAACTCCTCCTTGCTCTGGCACCGTGAGAAGCGCTCGGCGGCGTCCACGTAGTCGAGCAGCATCGTGCGGGCGTCCTCGCTGTCCCACTCGCCGTCGACCAGCTGGACGGCGTACCCGAGCTCCGAGTCGAAACGCTCCATGCCGGCCGCACGCACGGAGAACTGCCGGTCCACGCACTGGGAGCATACCCCGCAGTGGGGGTGCTGCCTGCTGGCCTTCGTGACGTAGGCGCAGCTCACGGCATCCTTGATCAGCTCGGCGCCACCGCAGTCGGCGAGGTGCTGGATGACCTCGGCGCGGGTCATGAGCTCGAAGGGGTTCTTCACCTCGAACGGCGAGCCCATCGCGGTCGACAGGATCTGCGCGAAGCCCTTGAGGACCTTCGGGTGCGCGGTCCGCGTGGCCTTGGCGCCGGTCACCTGTCGCGAGACCGGAAGGTTGAGGGCGACGACACCATTCTCGTAGAACAGGATCCGGTCGCGCCCGATGAGATGGGCGACGGCGCCGGCAATGGCGGCGTACAGGAACGATCGCGTCCGCTGGGTTCGCTCCCTGCGAAGCTTGTTGTCGTGTCGCTGAACCCGGATGCCTACGTGGGGAAGCGTCCGGTCTGGAGCGAACTCGCGCAGCGCGTTGATGAGGTACCGCTGCGTGCCGTAGACCTTGTCCGCTGACCGGTGACTCACGAGGATGATGCTGCGCTTGTCGCGGAGGAACTGCTCGACGGCGCCGCCCAAGGAGTCCAGCCCGCCCGAGAAGAGCACCACGTCCTGGACGTGATCCCAGGAGAGAATCGGCTCGCCCTTGGGCGTCGACAAAGTGAGCTGCTCGCACGGTCGGATGCCGCCCTGCTGGAACTCGAAGGTGTAGTAGTCGTCGGAGAGATAGCCAAGCGTTCGCTGAAGCAGGTCGGTCATCGCTGGGCTCGACCAGAGCGATGGGCACTCCACGCCGATCACGAAATGGAAGCCGCGGCGCCACTTGTCCCCGAGATCGGTGTCGTCTGCCGTGCCCCGGGGAACCGCCTGGTCGGCGGCGAGCACGTAGGAAGCGATGAGGACCAGGTCGCGGAGCTCTGGTGTGAGCCGGCCGGTCAGCGCGCTGGTGATGCCGGCCACGTCCACCGTGAGGTTCTTCTCGTCGCCGGCGACGGTGAGGCGCAGCGCGTCGGCCGGAGCATCGGGGTGGGACGCTCCGCCGCACAGGATCCAGCGGTCGGGGCGCGTGCTCATTCGGACGCCCCCCGCCGCAGCTCGAGGCGCATCTTCTTGAGGGCGTAGCCCACAAAGCGCGCCACCCGCGGCTCCGTCAGCTCCTTCTCGAACCGCGCCTTCGAGTACCAGCCACCGGCGAAGCTCTCGACGATCTTCGACGCCTGGTGGCAGTGCAGCTCCAGCGCCCGGCTGAACTCATGGCGCTGCCCATTGCTCGGGAAGCGTCCCTCCGGCCCCACTTGTCGGGGCAACTCGCGGTCTACGTGATAGGTGAGGAATCGCTCGGTGAAGCGGCTGAAGAAGTCCCGGGCGAAGGAGCCGAACTGCTTCTCCGTCGCGAGCCTCCCAAGCTCGCGCTGGACGTCGTCCGGTGAGGTGCCGAAGAGGCTGACCGTGCGCTCTTGCAGCGTCTTTGCCAGCGTCTCGACAGCGGCCATCTGGGCCATCTCGCCGAGGTCGGTTCGTGCCCGATGGGAGTCGACGTGGCGATCGACCGCCTCAGTGAACGCGGTGGCGATCTCGGTGGTGGTCGGCGCGTCCGAGACGTTGAGCCCGAGGGACCGAAGTGCCTCCACGAAGTTGTCGCTGCGGGCCGCGTCCGGAAGCTGGGTGAGGAGCCAGAAGGAGCGAAGGACCCCAGCGTCATTCGCGGCGGAAGGGAGCTCCTGGTCAGTAGCGTCGAGTGTCGCTGAGGCTACGGCCGCCGCGCTGCCGCCGCCGCCGATGAGATCGAGGACCTCCTTCCAGCGACGGGTTCGTGGCAGCTTGCCGAGGCGGATGTGGCCCATCGCTGCTCCTCAGGTCAGGCGAGCAAGATCGAGCCCCATCTCCGAGAGGAACCGTGAGGGCTGCTTCGGCCAACCGAAGTATTTGTTGGCGAAGGTCAGGGTCAGACTGGACTGGACTCGGGTAATGGCGACGAAGCAACTGCGCCGTTCCTCTTCAATTTCGCGGCTGTTCTCACCCTTCTGCTTCGCGTAGTAGGAAGGCAGCTGATCTTCTGCCAAACCGACCACATATACGTGCTGGAACTCCTTCCCCTTAGCGAGATGAATCGTCAGGCACTGGACATCGCCTGGGCCTGGCGGGGCCGTCTTTGGTTGAAGGTCTAGCTCTTGGAGGAACTGGCTGAGTGTTGGATCGTCTCCGAAGCTCTGTCGGACGCGGCGCCGAAGGTTGTTCCAGACTTTAATCTCTGTGCCAATCTCGTCCTCATCATCCCCCTTGGTGTTCTCTGCCCACCGGTCCAATACCGCTTTCGCGAACTGTTGATAGCGGAGCCGCTCCACTAGCTGCTGACGGAGTGGCGAAAGCAACGAGCTGGCATCATTCGACGCAGGGGATGTGGCTTCCGCGACGCCGAGGAAACCTCTCAGCAGTGAGCCGCCGTGCAACACGCTCTCTGCTTCGGCGTCCTCGGCGCGCACATCGGTATCAGTTATTTCGAAAAAAGCTCTACATAGCACCTGGAGCTGTTCCGTGTCCTGTGGCGCGTTGGAGAGCCGCAGCGCGGCATGCACGAAACGGAGCGGAGCCGACTCAAACTCATTCTTCCGCACGACCACGTACGGCGACAGCCCCGCAGTCTGGAGAGCGTTCGCAGCCTCCTGAAGGAGCTTCGATGTGCGTGCGAGAATCGTGCTCTCATTCGGAGCGAGTCCGCGGTCTATGATGTCTTGGGCGATCCATTGCATCTCTTCGGTGTAGTCGCTGAATCGCCTCACTCGTACTACTTCGGTGTCCTGCGTCGGGAGAGCTGAAGTGAGAGCCTGCTTGTCCGGCGACCTCTCGAGGTTGAACCGGATGAGGTTATTCGCCAACTCGATGACGGCTCGAGGACATCGATAACTCTCCGGTAGTTGGATCACCGGCATGCCGTAGTCGAAGCGAAGCTTCCTGAGGCGTTCGGGGCTCGCGCCGTTCCACTGGTAGATGATCTGGTCGTCGTCAGCGACAACGAAGAGATTCGCGCCGTCGTCAGGGCACAGCGCGCGCAGCAACAGATCCTGGGCCCTGTTCGTGTCCTGGTACTCGTCCACGCAGACGTAGGGGTAGACGATACGGTAGTGCTTGGCGATTCGAGGACGCTCACGGAATAGGCGCAGACAGGAAACGAGAAGAAGGCCGAAGTCGAGGCGATTGCCTCTCAGGAGAACCTCCATGTACGAGCGGTAGACTGGGCGGATCCACTCCTTGTCGGTACCCGGGAAAGGCAACGGCATCTCATCGCTGCCATCGTGGCCCTCCCGCAGGAGATGGTCGATCATCTTTACGATGCCTCGCCCGTCGACGGGGGGGGTGTCCTCAACACCAGCCTCCTCGATCGCTTCGTCGAGAAATCGGTACCGGTCAGCGTCCTGCGTGATGATGTCGAAGTCGGGCCGGAGGCCGAGGTGGCTGCCGTGCTGCCGAAGCACCTCGGCGCAGAAGGAGTGAAAGGTCGTCAGACGAGCACGTCTTGCGTCCGGACCGAGGATCTGCTCTACCCGGTCCCGCATCTCGTCTGCTGCCTTGGTCGTGAAGGTGAGACCCAGCACGCGAAACCGACTGTCCGGATTCTCTTGGATGAGGCGAGCAACCCTCATGGTGAGCACGAGTGTTTTCCCCGATCCAGGGCCGGCGAGAACGAGCAGCGGCCCCTTGTCCCACTTGACGGCGCGCCGCTGATTCTCGTTGAGCTTTGTCAGGTCGAGCATCTTCATTCTCCGGCCAGCGCGATTGCCTTCTCGAGGATGGACTTCAGCTCGCCCGGGACTGGTACGTCCCCTGCTTTCATCCTCAGTACAGCCTCAAGCGCCACGGCGGGTTTGCTGTTGCCCTTGGGGAGCGCGTTCAGCACCTCCTTCCAGTAGTCAGCCGTACCCTTTGGAGATGTTGGCTTAGGCTTCTGCGACGACATGCGGGCTTCGTAGAGGTCGCCAAAGCCGTTGTCGCAGAGGAATACCTCGACGTTCGTGTAAGGGAAGACGAGAGGTTCGCCCTCGGTCGCGCTACCAAGCTGCGCCCTGACCTTACCCTCGTACTTTTTGCGCCCGCTGTCGTCGTCACCTACGAAGTACCAGGTGATCCCAAGCTGGTTGGCGACCTTGGCGAGCATGCCGACATCAGTCTGGCTGTACTCGACCAACCGAACGCCGGCTCGCTCCAGATCAAGGCCAAGGGACTCCGCTACACCGGCGAGTAGGGTCGTCTCCGTTTCACCCTCTACCAGCAACCAGCATCGTGCGAAGAGAAGCTCGCCGCGACTTCGCCTCACATGGAAGTCAAACTTCCGCATCTCTTCGTCCGTCAGAGTGCCAGGCTGGATCCGGTAGACCTCGATGCCGCCATCCCGGTGGACGAATCGTCTAACCGACATGGCGTCCACGCTCGCCAGGAGGTCACCACTGTGGCTCGAGACGAGCTTCTGGCCCGGCAGCTCATGTACGAGCTTCATCAGGGCCCGAATCGCAGATGGGTGCAGGTGTGCTTCAGGCTCCTCGAGTGCAGTGATTGGCTCGGCGATGGCGTCGAGGTCAGAAAGCTGGCTTCGGAGGAACGCATCGAAAAGAAGGAGAACCGCCAGGCTCTGCGTTCCTTCGCCCTGACGCTCGACAGGGATCTTGGCGCCGGCACGGGACGCCAGGCTCACCTGTGTTCGCGAAAGCAGCGAAAAGAGCTTTGCCGGAAGGGCGTCGATGGCGACCGCATCGCCGGATCCGAAGTCGATGACGTTCTTGGCATTCTCAAGACGTCTTCGCACGTTGGCGAGGGGCTTGTGCGTGTGGATGAGCCTGGCGTTGAGTTCCGCGAAATCCTTCTCGAGCTTCTTCCTGTCAGCCTCGGGGATATCGGCTTCCGAAAGGAACGTCCGCCAGAACCGTCCACGTGATGCGAAGTGCCTGGAGGCATCTCGCAGTGCCGACAGGTAGAATGCCGGAGCAAGGCGTTGCAGAGTCAGCAGCTGGTTGGCGTTTCTCGCGGCGCCGGACATTGGGTTGCCGTCGGCATCAAGGAACGACCACTCGGTAGTGAACTCGCCCGCCGCAGCATCAAAGCGGGACGTCAGATGGAAGCGGATCTCATAGCGGTCGTCGTCGCGGACAACCGCGAGTTGTCCGAGTTCCTGAATGACCTCGTCCTTCCAAGCATCCGGCTCGGGCTCGCGGAAGCACAGCTCGATCTCGATTGGGTCGGCGTCCGTTGGGGCTGATGTGTCGTCCGGAAGGTGGTAGTCGTACTCGTGAAAGACGTTGCGGCTGCGACCTCGGAGCTGTTCGAGGCAGATCCGGATGGCCTCGAGGAATGCCGTCTTCCCGGAGTTGTTCTCCCCGATGAGGACCGTCGTATCATCGAGGTCAACGGAGATTTCCTTGATGCAGCGGAAGTTGCGGACCGTCACGCATGACAAGCGCAACGGCTTCTTAGGCGGGTGCGGTGTGCTCATGAAACAACCTCCACCCACCCGATCATCGTGCTGGAGTAGCCGCCGCCCGCCGGCACGAGCCCTCGGTGCTGAAGATCGCGCTGGAGCATTGGCTCGAGATGCTCGCGCAACAAGCGCTCTCGGTGCGCCATCATCAGCCCGGGGGGCGCGGGCGGCCAGGTGAAGAGGGCGTCACCCATGCGCTCGAGCGCGGGTACGCGCCGGCCCTCGAGGTCGACGGCGAGCGGTTGGACGATGGACCGCTTCTCCCCCGATCGGCCGTGGGTCTCCACGAACCACCAGGAGAGAACCGCAGGGCCTCCTTCGCCGCGCACCGCGAAGCCCAGTTCATCGGGCGGCAGCCCCTTCCGGCGCGCCAACGCCTGCTGTACGAGCGGGTGGTCCAGGCCCAAGAGGTCGAGGTTCTCCTCCTCGCGGGCCCGATCACGGTCGGTCGTGAAGCGATGCAGCACGGCGCCGCCGGCGTCCCTAACCTCGTAAGCCGCCTCGCCGACGTTCTCGACTCGTTGTCCCAGTTCCGCGAGGTCCATTCGGAGGAAGCGCACGAGGCGGTTCACGCCGGCAGACACGTCGGCGAAGGGCTTGTAGTCGTCGAGGCTGAACCCCTCGAGGTCCTGGAACAGCTCGAACACGACCTTGCGTGCTTCTGCCGCGTTGGCCAGCGCAGCCTCGAGCTCTACCTTGGTCCGCCGGAGCTCTGGATCCGACAGGGCCTCCTGGTAGAGCCGGTCGTACTTGATGCGCTCGGAGAGTTGGCCGAGGATCTGCGAGCGAAGGTCCTCGGCGATGTTCCCGTGCTCATCGAGCTTCCCGAGGGTGCGGGCGATCTCCTCGAGCTTGTCGTTCAGCAGCAAGAAGATCCGTCCCTCGATCGTGTCGGAGAGCACGAGGTTGTAGACCTGGGCGGTGTGGGACTGCCCGTACCGGTGGATGCGGCCGATGCGTTGCTCCACGTCCATGGGGTTCCAGGGGAGATCGAAGTTGAAGAGGATCCTCGCGAACTGGAGGTTGATGCCCTCGCGTCCGGCGGCTGTGCAGACCAGCACGCGTGGCCCATCCTTCGCGCGGAAGCGCCGTTCGGCCGCGACCTTCGCGCCGTGGTCGCCACCGCGCAGCACCACGACGCCCTGGCCGGGATAGGCCTCCTCGATCTCACGCCCGAGCAGGTCGACCGTGCCAAGGTAGGTGGCGAAGATCACCACCTTCTCGTTCGGGTTCTGCTTCCACAGGGCGCCAAGACCGCGAAGCAGCTTCTCGACCTTCGTCTCGCGATGCGGCGGGAAGCGCTGGAGGAGATTCCGAATGCGAACTCGCTCCTCGGGCAGCGCCAAGCTGACGGCCATCGCAGCGAGATCCTCCCCCCCGGCGGCGGCCTGCTCTCCCGAGGCCGCGTCCGAAGCGAGCGCAAGCTCTTCCTCGTTGAGCTTCCGCAAGAGCTTGAGCTTCAGGTCGGCGAGGATCCGATCGACCTCCCCGCGTCCCACCGGATCGTCGGCCAGCCCGCCCGACTCGCGGATCAGCGCACGCGCCTCGTCGTTGAGCGCCTCGCGCCCATCAATGTCGAGCTCCTGGTCCTTCAGGATGGCCTCGTGGAGGGTCAGCATGAGCAGCCGGCGCCGGAGGGTGCGGCGGACCGCGGCGAAGCTCGACGCGGCGATCTTCTGGAAGATCGCCATCACGAACCCGAGGGCACGTCCCTGGTTGCCCTGCCGCTTCGCGAGGGCGAAGCCGTCCTCGAGGTACTCCCGAAGCTCGCCGTAGAAGCGCCGCTCTTCGGCCGACATCAAGAAGGACTCGGTGTGAACCAAACGCCGCGAGAATAGAGGAGCCCCGTCGGGCTTGCAGGCGTCGGCCTTGGTCCGCCGGAAGACCACCGTGTTCAGGCGATGGCGGTGCTCCACCATCTCTTCGGGGCTGTTGAACAGGGTCGGGTTCAGGAGCTGGACGAGCATCCAGAATCGGAAGTGGTCGCCCTGATGGGGCGTCGCGGAGAGCAGCACCAGGTCTCTGGAGTGGTCCTTGAGCGCCTCGGCCAGCTTGTAGTTCTCGGTCTTTCGGATCTTCCGGCCGTTCCGGTACGCAGCGAGGTGGTGGGCCTCGTCGAAGACGACGAGGTCCCAGGGGGGCGCCTCCTTCAGCCGGCGGACGCGCGCGGGACGCTTCAGCGTGTCGATGCTGGCGATCAGGCGATCGTGCTTGGCGAAGGCGTTGGACTTGCGATCGGTGACGTCGCCTTCGCTGCCGAACACCTCGAAGTCGAGGTGGAAGACCTCGTTCAGCTCACGGTGCCAGTTGTTGACTAGTCCCGCCGGCACGACCATCAAGGCGCGTCGCATCTCACCACGGCTGGCGAGCTCGCGCAGAAGCAGGGCGGTCTCGATCGTCTTCCCCAGGCCAACCTCGTCGGCGATGAGGTAACGCCTGGGAGAGGCTGTGGCGATGCGATGGGTCAGGACCACCTGGTGCGGTAGCAGGTCGATGCGCGCGGAGGTGAGCGCCGCCGCACTCTCCATGAGGGGGAGCGCGTAGGCCTCGTAGGTCAGCCAGGCGCGCCGCTGTCTCGCCTCGTCGCCGGCGACCCCGGCCAGGATCTGTTCCGCTCTCGTGCGCAGCGGCCGGAGGGAAGCGGTGGGCACTTGGCGCTCGCCCACGCCAAAGAACGCGCGTACGTACGCGTCGCGGGGCACCGTGACGATGACCCCTTCGCCAAACTGCCCGTGGAGGACACGCTGACCTGGACTGTACGGCGCATCGTGCTCCATCAGGATATCCGTGGGTGGTGCAGGCCGACCCACGCGGGGCCGTCGTAGTCCGCGTTTGGGTCGTCCGAGTCGAGGATCCTGGCGACGTCCGTCTCCGCACCGGCCCACAGGCAGCGCCCGAGGTCGATGGTCCGGTCCGCATGGGGTGCCGGAAGGCTCCAGGTGTACTGCTCGGTCGCGGGCAGCATCCGGATCCGCTTGCTGCCGGACGGCAGCCACAGGATCAGCGCCGCGTCTCCTGTGTAGTACTCCTGGAAGTCGAGAACGACAGACTTCAGGTCGCTCTCGAGCCAGGTCACGGCGTCATCGGCCTCGAGGGCATCGAGGCAGCCCTCGAGGCCGGCCACGACCAGCGCATCGCCGCCCCCAGCCGGTAGCTCCTCGGGCCAATCGTTGCGCAGGGCGAAGAGCTGGCGCATCGACACGACCTGTTCGGGGTTGGCGATGCTGGCCAGCGCCGTTGGCTCCCAGAGTAGCGAGAAGCCACGGCACGTCCACCGGCGCTGCCTGAGCAGGTGCATCAGCTCGCCTCCTCATCGTCGAAGAACATCTGTAGCTGTCGGACCTTCTGCCGATTCTCCGCCCTCGCCTTCCAGCCGCGGAAGATGTGGTCTGCCCGGCTGGCGGCCACGCGGATCTCGCTGGTCGGGCCGTGCGACGCGAACCACTGGAGCAGGGCGCCGAGCGCTGGATGAGGCTTGAAGCGCGGGTTGTTCAGCGTCTCCGATGCGTTGATCCCGCTTCTGTCGAAGCAGGCGCCGATGAGGAAGGCCGCCTGGTCGTAGTCCTGCGCGAGCCCGGTGCGGTGCCGGCCGTGCCAGCTTCGCGCGATCTCGATCGGAGGGACGAGGTCGTAGACCTTGGCCTTCTTATCGTGCCTGCACCATCCCCGGCCGACGAAGTCACTCGGCCCGTAGCCGGTGCCGCGGAGGAACTTCTGCATCTGGTCCTGCGGCAGCCGCGTCCGACCATCGAAGAGGCGCAGGAACTGGCGCGTGAATGGTGCCGCGGTCACCGGCGGGGGCTTTGCGACCTGCCCCGCCTCCTCGTCGAGGAGCTGGTTGATGCCCAAGAGCGCGTCCTTGACGCTCATGGGTGTCTCGTCGTCCACCAGCACCCTGCCGTAGTGGCGGGAGTAGTACTCCAGCGCCTTGCCCCGCCGGATGACCTGCAAATCGGCCTCGGGCAGCCCCTCCTCCTTGTGATGCTCGAGGAGGTTTTTCAACCGACGCACGTCGTGGAGCACCTCGCGTCGCATCTTGGCCCAGCTCACCGGGGTGGGCGCTTCGCGCCGCTTCCTGCAGACGTGGATGATGTCGTACTCGATCTTGCGGGAACCGAACTCGCCCTTTCCCTTGATCTCGTCGCTGCGGATGGGGTAGGTCGCCTCCAGGTAGAAGCCCGCCTCGAAGAGGCTCTCCAGCACCGCCACCCACGGCGCGTCCTCGCTGTGGTGGAAGGTGAAGGCCAAGAGGCCCCCAGGCTTGAGGATGCGGTGGGCTTCGCGCCACGATGCGGTGAGCAGCCGCTGGTAGTAGCCGTCGGGGTCATCGGGCTCGCGGGCCTTGTTGGCCACGGCTTCCAGCGTCTTGGGCGTGTACTCCGGGCCGAACGCCTCGGGGTAGCGGTCCTTGAGGACCAACCGAAGCCAGATGTAGAAGAAGTCGGAGAGCTCCGAGTAGTGGAGGAGGCCTCCAAACGGAGGGTCCGTGACGATCAGATCGTAGGATTCATTCTCGATGGTTGAGAGGTCTGTCGCAGACCTGCACTGAAGCTCTGCGTCACTAAGAACGGGATCCAGCGGGAAGACCTTCGAACTCTTCGCTTTGAGATCGCTTGCCAAGTCGGGCCGTTGCTGTCTCACCCGCCCATTCGCGACAAGTTCCCAGGGACGATCTCGCCAAGCCGTCGCATCGAGGAGAGCGCCCAAAGTCGACGGCCAAGGGCCATAGCCCACGGGACAGAAAATTCCGATCTCAATCAAAGTCGATTTCGGATGGAAGTTGCTGTTTGACAATGCGGGTGCGAAGTGATCGTGCGAGCGATGCCAGAACGCAAACATGCACTGGTTCCGTAGATATTGTTGGAACGCGCCGAGAACGCACTCGCGCGTTGACCAATTGTGATGCGGCTGCCCACCGGACGAGATACTGCGAAGGAGTTGTGCATGGACCAACAACTGTCGCGGGTTGAACATGGTCCACCAGTGCGTGAACCCGTGATTCGGGATGCCCCCGTTGAGGGTGTGCGTCATGAACCCGTAGGGCAGCTTGCTCCTCGGCCAGTAGGACGCGAGGTCCCCTTCCTTCCGCTCCGTCCACTCGCGCAGGGCTGCGTCGAACGCCGACGAGTCGGTGACAGGCATGAAGAACCGCCCGCCGTAGGCCTGCTTCTCCCGATCGCAGATCGGGCAGTAGCCCTGGATGGCGTAGGCCGCGACGGGCCCGCTCTTGCCAGACGCTTTCACCGTCTTGAGCACGTCCTGCACCGTCCCGCACGCGCCACAGGCGTAGTGCGACTTCCTCGGGACGGTTCCTCCCGCCCTTCCCGTCTTGAAGGTGATGCCGGTTTCGGGGCAGGTCACCTCGTCGGGAAGCGCGCCTCGCACCTCGACGAGCCGACAACGCCGCGCCCGTGCACGGTTCCACGCCGCCGTGGCCTGCGGCGTGTCCGTGACGCTGCCGCCGAACGCCTGCCCGTCCGGGCCGACGGTGCTCTCGCCGGCCAGCCAGGTCGGGTGGACCAGGAGCGAGAGCGCGACCTTCTTCTTCTTGCCCTTGCCCAGGCGACTCGGAAGGCTCTCGTGATGCCCGCAGAGCGGGCAGGTCACATCCAGGCGCTTGCCCAGCGCCGCGAAGGGCTTCTCGGTCTCGGCCACCACGAGCGGGACCCCGGGCGCCATGCGGGCGTCCCGCTCCTCGATGTCGAAGCGGCCGCCGCACGAGAGGCACTTGTGCTCCCACGCCTTGATCGAGAGCTCCTTCACCGCCATCACGGGCGTGGACATGATCGGCGTGCGATGGCCGCACCCCGTGACCTGACAGGGGCCGTGCTTGGCCCAGAAGACGTAGATGATCTCCGGCCCCTCGTAGCGGTAATTGGGCCGTTCGTCCGGCGTCAGGGCCAGGGGGTCGAAATCGTCGCCCATGACCTCGCCCGTCGAGACCCGCGTCCACCTCCCCTTGTGGCCGCGCGGGCAGTCGCAGGCGTAGAACGGCATGATCTGCGGCTTGACCTCGGCCTCCACGTCGGCCAGGAGCGCCTCGACCTCGGCCTCGTCGACCTGGGCCATCTCCGTCTTCACCACGAACCAGGCGACGGGGTTCAGGTCGGTGCCGTACATCTGCAGCCCGAGACGTGACCCCTCCACGAGGGTCGTGCCCCCGCCCATGAAGATGTCCGCGACCTTCAGGTGCCGGAGCGCGCCCTTCTTCTGGTGGTTCCGGTAGTAGGCGTCCCACACGGCCTTGGAAGCCTCGGCGGGGTCGTCGGGGGCCTTCATCGCCGCCGCCAGGAGCATCGAGCGGAAGACGCTCGAGCGCCTGCGGGCCCACCACTTCGAGACCTGGTAGATCGGCTTTCCCGCGTTGCCCTCGATCGCGGCGATCTGGTTGATCGGCAGGATGGGGAAGTCCACCTCGAGGCAGGTGGGAGGCCGGTCCGGATCGGAGAAGTCGACCGTCTCCACGCAGGCGGTCTTGCCCGCCCCAACCGCCTTCGCGATCTCCTCGGCGAGCCACTGAGCTTTCGTCTTGCCGTTGCGAGCCATGCTATGCCTCTGCCGGTCGCGAGATTTCGATGAACGGCACAGCGACCTCGAGGATCGACAGGCCGCCGTGGGTGAGTGTCGGGTAGCCGCCTTGCGCCTTCCACTTGCGCTGGCCAAGCACGAAGCGGTGCTGCCCGTGCGCAGTGTCTAGGACCAAGTCAATGGGTGGCACCCAGGCGCTCTCGTCCTCGACGTCCGAGGTGAACCGTCCCGCCTTGTACAAGCGCTTGAGGTACTTGACCTGCTCGGCGTCGGCGATGTCCGGAAAGCGACCGCTCGCGGCGTAACCGTGGTCCGCGGTGATCACCAGCCGACGTCCGGTGGTCAGCCGCTCGACAAGCTTCCAGAAGGCGTCGCCCGTGAGCTTTTCCCGGGCCTCATCGACAAGCTTGTCGATCCCCTTGCCGTGGCCGTCGAGGTCATGGATCCGCTTGTCCGGCCAGTGGTGCCAGAGGACCCAGGATGGATCTGACGAGATCAACGCCACGCAGTCCTCCCACGGGAGGTCGACCGTGTCCGTCCGCGCTCCGCTGAGCCGGTGATTGGCGGGGGCGCCGTTGTTCGCGAGCGAGGAGCGGCTGGGCAGCCCGAGCGCGTTGGCGAAGGGGGTCGTGTCCGCCGGAAGCTCCGCGCCCGTCGCGCGCGCCTCGTGGACGGAGTAGCCGCGCTCCTTCGCTCCCTTGAGGAGCCATGGCGCCTCCCGGAGCGAGAGCCCATCCAAGATGAGCACCGCCCGAGCGCCGTCCTGGTTGGCCCACCAGTCCGCGAGCGCGTCAGCGGTCCTCGGAACGTCACTCTGGTAGTCCTGCCAGAGGTCCCACCCAGCGGTAGCGAGGAAGAGGTCGACGGCCCCGACCAGTCGGCTCCTTTCGTTGATCTCCGTCTTGGCCTTGCCCTGAATCGGTGCCGAGCAGATCTCCCAGGCGTACTTGAACACGGCCGCCCACGCCTCGGGGGGAGACTTCTCTTGGAGGGTGCGCAGCAGAGCGAGGGGGAGGGGCATCACTCGTCCTCCATCTCGAGGCTGAGCGCGTAGGTCATGCCATCGGGGAGCGCCTTCAGGAGCCGCTTGAGCTGCGCGCCGGTGAGGGATTCCACCTTGATGGTGACGTCCTGGACCTGCGTGCCCGGCGTGATGCCCCACTCGTCCTGCGTCTTGCCGAGCAGGTTGACCGGAGAGTTGGGTGGGGTGCTCCGCGGCACGAAGGTCTTGCCGCCGCCGAAGATGCCGGTGTCGGTGCCGCCGCCTGGCACCCCTCCCGTCTCTGTTCCCTCGGCGCCGTTCGCTCCGTTGCTTTCGGCTCCGCTCGGGCTCCCACCGTCACCCTCTTCCCCGCCGCTTCCCGAGCCTTCGGCTTGACCCCCGAACAGGCCCGCCGTCGTCACGCCGCCGGTCTGAGGAACGGCCTGGGGCAGGAGGATGTGCGTCTCGTCGAGATGCTTCCCCGTGCCCAACCGGCCGCGCATCCGGCGCCACGCGGCGTCCTCGTTCTCACCGTCGTGGACCTGCAGGTAGGTCTGGCCACGGAGGTTGATGGCGATCTTGCCCTTGGCACAGAGGCGGATGAGCTTCTCCTTGGCGATGGTCTCGCCGAGCCAGGGGATGCAGGTCTCTCCGTTCGGCCGCGGCTCGCGCAGCTCGCGCAGCAGCTCCCCCACCGTCTTGTTCTCGCCGGAAGCGGCCAGGACGAGAGCCTCGAAGTCCTCGGGCACGAAGAGGTTCTCGCGGACCTGCATGTCGACGGCCTCCGGGATCTTGGCTCCCTGGGCACGGTGCGCGATGGTGTGGAAGGAGCACTTCTTCGGGTCCTGGAAGTTCCACGTATCGAGGATCGCGAACCGGTCGTAGCGCGTCTTGAGCGCGGCCCGCAGCTCTCCCTGATACTTGGTGTGGAGGCGCCGGTACTCCGGATTCTTGGTCTTCCAGATCGAGGCGAGGTAGACGGCCCGCGCGAGCACGAGCAGGTTGCGGTCAAGGAAGACGTTGGTGGCGTCGTCCTGCGGAAGAAGGAATCGCACCGCGTTGCGGCCAGACTGGAGGTGTTCCTTGAGCCAGCCCCCCAGCCGCTCCTCGATTTTGTCGGGGGCCTCGGGCAGGACGAGCAGGGGGATGCGGTCGTCCCAGTGATCGGGGTGCTCGCTCTCGTCCAGAGGACCCCACGGATCCGTGAGCCACCTCGGGGGAAGTACGACGACGCGGAAGCTCTTCGCAACGTCCTCCCCGCCGCCGATGACGTAGCGGATCTCCCTGGCGAGCTGATCGAGGTCCTCTCCTTCCTGGAACAGCTTGTCGTTCCGGGCGCTCGCCATGAGCTTGGCCTGCGGGTTCTCCTCCTCCTTGAAGACCAGGCGGGTTCCGTCCCTGTGGATGTTGAAGCTGTTCTCGACGATGGTGTCGAGCTCCACCTGGAAGGCGTTGTCGTCGACGCGCTGGTCCCGTGTGATGTCGACATGCAGCGTCGCGGGTTCGGCCCCCGCGAGGTTCCCGATGGCCAGGGAGCGAACCCAGAGCGCCCCCACGATCTCAGAGAGGTGGGGAACGTCCCTATCGGGCTGCTTCACCGCGGCTAGAACGGCCTCGAGGTTCCGCTGGGCCTTCTCCCGAAGGTTGGCGTGGTGCTGGTTGGCCACAGAGTCAAGGAGGGCCGTGATGCCACTTCGCTCGTCGTCCAGGCGAAAATCGGCCGCGGTGATGATGGGAGCGTTCTCCCCGTGACGCTTGAAGAGGTCGGCGAGGATCTTGATCAGGTCCCGGGTCTCCTGTGCGTAGGTCGCCACCAGCACCTGGTCCTCGAGCAGCTTCGTCATGTGAGGCGCGTAGGGCCACGCCTCGACGAACTCGTGCCGCGCCTTGTCGTGCTCGTCGGGGGGAATGTCCAGGAGTCGGATGTACTCGTCGACGTGCGTGGAGACCGTTGCCCGGATGTCATCTGGCGGCACCTGCATTCGGTTCTCGAACAGGCGGTGCAGCAGCAGGCGCTGCCGGTCGCGCTTCGCGTGGGGGCCCTTGAAATCGACCAGAGCCGGGTTCACGCGCTGGATCTGCTGGAAGGCGTCGGTCTCTCCGTTGCGCACCGACACCACGAGCACGAGAAGCTCCGGGTGCTCCTTGGCGATCTCCGAGAGGTTCTGGATGAAGTTGAATGCCCAGTTCTTCCACGGGTACTGCTTGGTATTCGTCAGCCCGTCGAACCAGGTCTGGTACTCGTCCAAGATCAGGGTGGTGGGCTGCTTCTGGAACAGCTCCACTAGCAGCTTGTGGGGGAACACGTCGGTCTTCCGGTCGCCGAGCCCCTCCCATTTTCCGCGGGCCCAATCGCCGTGGGGGTGCTGGTCCAAGACGAGGTCCCACAGGAACTTGTAGCTCTGGCGGTGCAGGCTCTCGGTGATCACGTGCATGCCGGTGCGGAGCGGGAGGGCAGCGATCTTGGGGTTGCCAAGCCGCTCGCCCCACTCCTGGAGCCACGCCTTCGTCGCAGGCGCGTCCGTGAGCGCGTGGTAGAGCACGGCCATCAAGTGCGACTTGCCCTGGCCTCGCTCGCCTATCAGAACCAGGGGGCGCCCCTGCTCCGGGCCGATCGCTTCGATCGCCTTGAGGACGTCGCCGGACGGATAGGTGATCCGGAGGAACTCGCTGGCCGCGATCTGGGTGGCCCCGGTTTGGGTGCGGTTCGCCAGTTCGATCGCCGTGCCCCTCAGGCGGCGCCCCTGGAATTCCTTGCGGAGGGTCAGTCCCAACATGTCCTTGCTCCTCGGCTCACTGGTTCCTCCGGCAGCCGGCCCTGGGGCTCAGCTCGCGCTCTCCTCGTCTTCCTGGTTGCGTGTCTGCTCGCGGATCCAGTGGTCCAGATCGTCACGGCGAAAGCGCCACGAGCCCCCGACCTTGAAGGCCGGGATCTTCCCCTCCTGCGCGAGGCGGTACAGGGTCCGCTCGGTAACCTTGAGGTAGTCAGCGACCTCTTTGATCGTCAGGATGTCCTCAGGCATGGTCTCCTCGTCCTCAGGGGCTCGGCGCGCCACGACGGGCGGTAGATTACGACAAAATCTTCTAACCTGCAACGCGTGTGGCGGATCTTTCCTGTGGGACGCTGTCGACCGCTGGACCACCACGGCGGTGCCGCGCCAGCGCCCGCAGGTCGGCCCCGGGGATCAGGCTGAGAGCGCGGCTTCCCTTGCTGCCCGTTCAGCTTTCGGGAGCGCTCTCCCTCTACATCTTCTCGGCGAGCCCCGAGCCCAGCATCGCCTGCACCAGCGACGCGGCCTTCTCCTCGTCGGTCGTGCCCTCGACCTTCAGCTCGGTCGACTCCAGGCGCTGGACCTGGTCGACGAGCCAGTCGATGTACTCGCCCAGGGTGCGGTTCTCCTGCCCGAAGGCGATGTACTGCATCGCCTCCACGATCTGCCTGGGTGTGCCCTCGAAGACGCGCCCGTCGCTCGTCATCCGGATCCTCATCATCCTCTCTCCTTTCGTTGGTGTCGCCAGTTGCCGCTCGTGATCTTGGGCCGGCCGTGGGCCTGCTCGCGGCTGAGCACGTAGGCCAGCACCTCCTCGCCGTCCTCGAGGCGCACGTCCCGGCGGTGGTAGAAGCGCGGGTGCCCCTCGAGGTGGTCCAGGGCGGCGAGGGTGTCGCGGTCGACGGCGTAGACCTCGCCGGCCACCGACGTGCTGCCGCCGGGGATCATCGCCGGGAAGGCGCCGAGGCTGACGAGCTCGAAGGCGGGCTCGGTGCGCGCCTCGCCCAGCAGCTCGGCGCCGGCCAGGACGCGGTGGTTCGGCTCGCCGGACAGAAGCGTCCCGTAGACGAAGACCCGCGTCGCGCCGTTCATCTTGCCGCTCATCTCACACCTCCTGCTGCGGCCACCAGCGGCTCGCGGTCGAAGCCGAGGCGCCGGTAGGCCTGCCACAGCACGCCGAGGTAGTCGGGCGCCGGGGGCGCCTCCTCGGCGACGGGCAGGACGTAGACGTAGGCGCGCCGCCGCCGGCCCGCCTCGTCGGTGACCGGCAGCAGCTTGCGCCGGTAGGCGAAGGGATGGCCCTCGTAGCGGTCGAGCACCGCCAGCTCGGGCCGTGGCAGCTCGTAGAGCAGCCCGTCCACACAGTCGTCGCGGTCCTTGACCAGGGTGGCCACCGGGCCATCCCACGTGCGGCTGTGTCCGCCGAAGGCGATCCGGTAGCCATGCAGCGTCGCCCGCCGGCCTGGGGCCGCGTGGGGGCAACGTCGGCGCATCTGGGCCGGGTCGAGGTTCGAGCCGTAGGCGAAGTACAGCACCCGCTTCATCGCGCCCCCTCCTCGTCGGCCAGCCCGAGGCGCCGCTCGACCTCGTCGAGGACGTCGCCGGGCAGGGTCAGCTTGTCGCGCAGGAAGCGCCACATGGTCGCGCGGTCGCGCCCCTCGGCGCCGTCCAGCAGCGCCCCCAGCATCTCCTCGGCCTCGGCGACCTGGGCCTCGTGGTGCGCCGCCGCGTCCTCCAGGGCACCGATCGCCAGGGCCAGGGCGGCGGTCTGCGGGCCCGTGGCGGTCTCGCGCAACGTCGTCAGGATCTCGATGGCGTCGTCAATCTTCATCATCTCCTCCGTGCCAGGGACCGGACCCGCGCCCGGCCCCCGTTGGCCCGCCTCAGGCGGCGGGGCGGTTCTCCGGGCGCCCGTTCTTCCAGGCCGCCGATCCGTTGAGCTTGGCCATCAGGTGCAGTCGGGCCGTCTTGAACTCGTCGCCGATGAGGCCCAGGTGCAGCAAGAAGACCCTGAAGTCGTACTTGGCGGTGTCCGGGTTGAAGTCGCGGCGCTTGCTGCTGCTGGCCCGCGCCCCGATGGCCTTGGCGCTCAGGGCCAGGACGAACTGGATGTAGGCCTTGACCTTGCCGGCATGCAAAGTGGCCTCGAACCACCTCATCTCGACCGTGCCGCGGAACCAGACGTTGTGGAGGTTCAGCCCGTGGTAGCGGCTCGAGTCGTAGTGGACCGGGCGCGTGTTGTGGTAGCCGTACCAGGCGCGGTTCATGTCATCGAGGCTGCGCGGGCGCTGCTTCTCGATCTTGTCGAGGAAGGCCTGGTCGATGCCGCGGCACCAGCGGGCCCGGCGCGCCTGGCTGATCCCCAGGGCGTGCTCGATGAGGCGCTCCTGCTTGTTGACGATCTTGACGAGGTTGCGCAGGGCCTTGGCGTCAAAGCGGCCCGCGTCAACGTGGATGTGGATGCCAGTCGAGTGGTCGACCTTGGCCCGGGCGCGGCGCACGGCCCGGACGACCTCCTGCAGCTCGGCGATGTCCTCGTAGTGGAGGATGGGGCTGACCACCTCGGCCTGCAGGTGCTTGGGGGCGCTGAGGCTGCTGTCGGCCATGACCTTCCAGGTCCGACCCCGGGCGTCGGTGACGTGCCAGGGGTCGTAGCAGAAGGGCGTGCCCACGTGCTGGATGGTGCCGCCGACCACCTGCTGGATGGCCTGGGCGACCCGCTGGCGGGTCTGCCCGATGGTCTCGATCTCGATGCCGAAGCGGAGCGTCCTCATCACCGTTTCTCCTTCGTTTTCAAGCGGTTGCGCCGTCGTCATGGTGAGGACATACAGGCGTTGTTCCGCGGGGAAGTCCAGGCGATATCGAAGAAAAAACGGCCTATTTTCAGATGCTTGGATTCTCCCAAGGCTTCGCGGAGTTACGCCCCGGGAAGCCGGCGAACCGGCTGCCCAGGGCGCGGATCAAGGCAGCCGCCAGGGCATCATCCGGGCCTGCTGGACGGCCCTGCGGCGCTCGTCCTCGAGGTCGCGCAGCAGGCGCTGCAGGTCCCGGAGGCTCTCCGGGTCGAGGGCCTCGAGGTCGATCCGGTAGCGGCGCCCGGTGGCGCGCTGGATCTCGGCGCGGAGCCCGTCGACCAGGCGCCGCTTGTCGTGCTCGCCGGCCATCGGCTACGCCCCTGCCTGCGCCGCCTCCCGCGACGCGCCAGGCGGGTCCGGCGCGAACATCTCGGCGACCCGGACCTCGCCCGCCTCGAGCAGGAAGGCATGCAGCGAGCGGCGGAAGAGCTCCATGCGGCTCCTCAAGCCCAGGCGCTCGCGGGCCTCGTCGAGCTGCGCGACCAACTCGGCCTCCATCCTCAGCGGCAGCACCTTGAAGTCGGGCGCGGGCCCGTCGCCGTGCCGGCGGCGGCGTGGACCGACCGGGATGCGGCCGCGCTGGGCCTGGCGGATTTTCCAGACGAGGTAGCGCTTGTTGCCCGACGACGTCGGGCGGCCGACCGTCTCGAGGTAGAGCGCCTGCAGCTCGGGCACGGAGAGCTTGGTGAGGCGCGTGTCGTTGCCGGCGCCGCCGTCCCCGATGGCCTCCGGCTCGGCGGGCTCGGCCGCGGCGTCGCCGTCGGTGTCGGACGCGGTGGCCGCCTCGTCGGCCGGCGCCTCGTCGACCGAGGTCTCCGTGGGCGCCTCGTCCTGCGGCTCGGCGACCACCTCGGGCGGGTCCTCGGCCACCTCGACGTCGGCGGTGCCGGCCGTGGCGGGCTCGCCGCCCGCGGTCGCCAGGGCCTCGGTGATGCGCCGGATCAGGTAGCGCTTGTTCGGGCAGCGCGTCTCCTCGCCCAGGACCTCGGCGTAGCGGGCCTGGAGCTCGGGCAGGCGCAGGTTGTCCAGCGCCTCGATCTGCGTGCGGATGCTGTCGTTCATCTTCGGTGCCTCCTCTGGCTTGGGGTTGCGGGGTTGTCGGCGAGACCGAGGGCGAGCGCCCAGGCGGTCTCCAGGAGCGCCGCCACGATGAGCGGCGCGGGTCGATCGGCCTGCACGGCCAGCTCGCGGATGCGGTCGGCGAGTGCGCGGGCGCCGCTGGCGTTGCGGTCCGGCAGCGGGGCGCTCGCCAGGGTGCGGGAGCTCATGCTCCACCCCCGCCCTTGCCGGCGAGGCTGACAAAGCAGGCCAGGTCCACCGCGCGCGGGTCGCTGGTCACGAAGCTGAAGCGGTCCTCGCGCTCGATCCAGGGCTGGACCTCGATGCGGTCGTCCCGCGTGACGCCGCCGGCCCGGGCGAGGTCCTCGTCGTCGCTGAGGATGGCGTAGTCCGGGCCGTCGACGTCGATGTCGGGCCTGGCCGCGTTCTTGAGGACGGCAACGATGCGGACCTGGTGCCCCCGCAGGTAGGGGTGCTCGTCGCCGTGGTAGGTGGTGACGGTGCCGATGACCTTGTTCATCTGGGCCTCCTTGGGGTTTCCGGCGTCGGGCCCGTCCCGATCGCGAGGACATACAGGCGTTGTTCCGCGGGGAGCTCAAGCTCTTCTCGCGATGAAAACCGAAGAAAAATCCGGCCCTTGAGACAGCGTGGCGCGTGGCGCCGCGGGCGCCTCCGGGCGGGCGGCACGGTGGCCGGACGGGCCAGCGAAGGAGGCCGAAGAAGCGCCGCCGGGCCCGGCGAGGCGGGTCCGGCGGATGCGGGCGGGGGTCCGGCGTGGGCTACCCGCGGCGGGCGGCGTCCCAGGCGGCCTTGGCGCCGTAGCGAACCTGCCCGCCCTCGACGATGAACACGTCGTTGTGGGGGAGCTGCGACTCGCTCGCGCCCCAGCGGTCCCCGTCGTCGGGCAGCGCGTCGGCCTCGGGGTCGGCGTCCGTGAAGTCCGCCCGCTGGCACACGCCCCGGATCCTGTGCTCGAAGGGCCAGGATTCCTGGGCCATCACGTAGACGTCCGCCTCGGGGTCCATGTCCTGCAGGATCTCGATCAGCTCGTACACCTTCATCGTGTCGTCCTCCTTCGGGTTGCGGCGTCGGGCCCGTCCCGATCGCGAGGACATACAGGCGTTGTTCCGGGGGTAGCTCAAGCTCTTCTTGCGATGTAATCCGAAGAAAAATCAACGGGTTGAGACATACCCGGGCAGGCGCGCGGGCCCCGGGATCAGCCCCGGCGCAGGTCCGCGATGGCGTCCTTGAGGGCGACGAGCGCGGCCTCGACCTTGGTGATGGCGGCGGTCTGGGTCTCGGACAGCTCGAGGACGCGGTCGAACAGGTCCCGCATCTGGCGGTCCTTCTTCTGCGAGAGCTTCCAGTAGGCGACGCTGAGGATGGCCAGGAAGCCATAGGGCCCGCTGGCCGCGAGCACGTCCGCGATGGTCGAGATGCTGCTGGGGTCCATGTCCACTCCTTCCTCGGGGTCAGGCCACCGCCCCGCCGCCGGTGAGGTCCGACAGATCCACCACGCGACGGGCGCCTTCGGCGCGGCGCGCCGCCTCCTCGTAGGCCGCGCAGGGGGCGAGGCCCGCCTCGAGGCGCAGCCAGGCGTAGAGCACCAGCCACGAGCCGTCGGCGTGGTGGAAGTAGGTGTGCGCCCAGACTCCGGGCCGCCGCGTATCGCCCCTCGGAACGCGGCCCATGGCGAGCTGGGTGCCGTCGAAGCCGATCCACGTCCGGGGGATGGACAGCCCCTCGGCCGCGGGCGAGGTCAGCCAGCCGACGAGCCGCGAGGTCGCCTCGGCCTGCTCGGGCGTGGGGAGGACGTAGCGGCCGCCGTGCGCCCAGGGGGCGTCAATCACCCGCGACCACGGAAGGCCGTCGCGCAGGTACTTCGGGTAGTAGGGGCTCACGACCTCGATGCCCACCGACGGTCCGTTATGGCCGCCGGCGTGGGCGAGCCGGTCGTGCGCCAGGTCGCCGTGCTGGATCACGCGACCGTCCGCCGCGACGACCAGGTGGACGCCCAGGCGCCGGCGCTCGAGCACCGCGACCGTGTCCGCGGCGCTGCGCGTCACCGACTCGTGGACGATGACCTCGGTGACCGCCCTGCCTGCGCGGTCGCGGCCGGCGAAGCGGTGCACCCCGGGGTGGTTGAAGATTGCCACCGCGAGCGAGCACGGCACCGGCAGCACGCGTCCGGCGACGGCGAAGCCGCGGCTCGACTCGGGGGTGGTCGCGACCGTCATGCGATCCCCTCGTCGGCCTTGAGCCCCGCCACGACGTCGGCGAAGAGCTGGTCTGCGGGCTTGTCGAGGCCCGCCGCGCTGACCTCCTTGATCTTCACCTGGCTCACGCCCGGGTCCGCGTCGTCGCCGACGATGTACTTGGCGACCGCCTTGCCGGCGATGCCGGGCTGGCCGTCCGGCGCTTCCGACAGCATCAGGATGGTGGCCTTGAGGATCTTCGCCATGGTCACTTTCCTCCTCGGCCGACTGGCGGCCGGTCGAGCACGGGTGGCTGGCGCCGCTCGATGCGCGACGCACCGATGTTCAGGTGGTCGCGCAGCGCGACCAGGTACTTCTTCATCGTCGGGTCCACCGCCTCGTCCTCGTCGAGCTTGTCGAGGACCGCAGCCGCGGCGGCGCGCCGCTCGGCGATCTCCTCGTGGATGGGCTTGCGCCCGAGGTCCTTGACGAGTTGGCCGCCCTTGACGTCGAGCTGGGCCTGGGTGTCCTCGACGTCCGCGAGGTCCTTCTCGTCGACGAGGATCTCCTCGGCCACGTCTTCAGGGTCCGTGCCCGGCGGCAGCGTCGAGTCGTCGTAGCGTTCGTCGCCTCGGTGCTGCGTCTGGATGACGCCGTCCTTGCGCTTGATGATCCGGACCTTGCCCATCGCGGCCTCCTACGCGCCCAGCACCGCGAACATGAACGCCCGGTCCGAGGGCGTGCCGTTCGCGTTGATATCGACCTCGAAGCTCACGCCGTTGGGCGAGAAGACGTGGATCGAGAAGTCGGCGGTGACCAATCCCGAGTTCACGGTGGCGAGGACCGCGTTGACCGTGCCGGGGTTGATGTCGAGCGTGATGAGGTAGCGCCCCGTCCCTGGCTTGCTCACCGACGCGACATTCCAGTGCGGGCTGTTGAGGGTGCCCGCCGTCGACACGCTGGCCCAGGCCTTGACGATGTTTCGCTGGGTGACGCCGTCGATCTCGGTGGCGTCGGGCACATCGCCCTTGTGCTGGGGCAGGAAGACCCAGCCCTTGATGAGGTCCCAGCTTTTGATGAAGGAGCCGAAGATGAACGTGTCGTGGCTCGCCTCGATGGCCTCGCCCTCGACGAGGAAGCCGACCCCGCTGCCCCGGATTGCTGGCGTGGTCGCGTCGAAGGCGCTCCCCTGCATGGCCGGGACGCCGGTGCCACTTGCAGTGGCGCTCACATTCCGCAGGAAGGCGTCCCACCGCGCACCGGAGGAGCCGAGGTTGAGCCCGGTGGCGCTCGGGAGGATATCGCCGCTGAAGGTGTCGCCGGTCTTGAGCGCGCGGAGGTTGATGGCGGCGAGCAGCGTTTCGAGTTGGGCCTTCACGCTGCCGGCCGCGAGGCTCGTGGGCGAGCCCGGGGCGGCCTCGTTGCCTACCTGCGACGCCCCGAGGCCCGCGGCCTGCGACTGCAGGTCGTCGACGATCTCCTGGAGCTGGGCCTGGACGCTGGGGCCCGAGATGTAGTTGTGG